>OIAG01001057.1_pt1 | contig 11360 bp, 9 predicted proteins | sample 1580701 | NCBI WGS metagenome assembly OIAG01 (sample SAMEA3882551, study PRJEB24775) | human gut metagenome | biome: human-associated habitat; feature: intestine environment; material: feces | place: Netherlands | collected 2009/2010 | reverse complement strand
CGCTTTCTTCCAACATTGGATGAGTCATCAGATGAATCATATCATGCTGAAAATGAATGTAATAATATTCGCAGTAAGTAATCTGCTTTCCCTCATGATATTTATCAGGATCCAAAAGAATAAAATCGCCTGGGTGCAGATGATATGTAATTCCATCCTCTGCCAAATAAAGCTCTCCCTTTTGAATCAAGTACGCTATATATTCATGCGGTACACGCTTTTTATGCGCACACGGCGGTTTTAATATCCAATAATCAGCCAGATGTATCTGCGGTACGATTCTGCTGTCCATCACATAATACATATTTTCACTCCATTCCGAATAATAATTCATTATAATGCCAAAATGGATGAAATGTCAATATTAGCACATCTGTCTATCTTTTTCTTGTAAAAAATGAGTAAAAAAGTTTTGAGGAGAAATTTTACCAATGAAAGAAATCTCCATTTTCTTGACAAGACAATATGGTATACTATTATCAATATATACATAGCAACTTTTTAAATGGAGGTAACGATATGTCCGATTTTGATTTATGTAAAGAAACTCTTGAAGGAAAAAGAATTATTTTTCTTGGCAGTTCAGTCACTTATGGAGCCTGTGCCATGGGGCAATCATTTATCGAGTCTTTAGAAGAAAAAGATGGAATTATTGCCATAAAGGAAGCTGTCAGCGGAACGCTTCTTGTTGATGAGGATGTTGCTGATGGCAAATCGTACATTGCCCGACTAGCGACCATTGATACAAACATAAAAGCAGATGCGTTTGTCTGCCAGCTGTCTACAAATGATGCCTCGCACAACAAGCCGCTTGGAATAATTTCTGATTCATTTGCAAAGGAAAATTTTGATACTAAAACCATAGCAGGTGCTATTGAATTTATTATTGCATATGCAAAGCAGACATGGCATTGCCCTGTAATTTTTTACACTGGAACTAAGTATGACAGTGATCTTTACAAAAAAATGGTTGAACTGCTGCTTTCAATACAAAAAAAATGGCAGATTGACGTGATTGATTTATGGAATGATATAGAAATGAATCAAGTTTCACCAGAAAACTACAAACGTTACATGTCTGACCCAATTCACCCATTAAGAGATGGTTATCGCGAATGGTGGCTTCCAAAATTTGAGGAAGGTATCACGCTTGCTTTGACTAAAAAGCATACAATTGACATCTCAAGTTTTGTTGAGAAAGCTAAGACTCTTGGCGTTCTTGGTGTAAAGGTTACTCAGCATAATGAGTTAAAAGCAGAGTGGTTAAGTGAAGGTGAATGCCGCAGAAATATTTATTCGGCGACAAAAAGTTTTACGTCTTGTGCGATGGGATTTGCCGTACAGGAAGGACTAATTTCGCTTGATGAAAAGCTTACCGATGCATTCGCAGACGATATTCCAGAAAATCCAGATGAGAATCTGGAAAAAGCAACAGTCCGTGATCTTTTGACGATGTGTCTTGGACAAGAATCTGGTCATTTGATGGGAGAACAGAGGCCGCTCTATAAGGAAGATGATTGGGTTAAGATGGTTCTTTCTATTCCATTTGTATATGAGCCTGGAACACATTTTGTCTACAATAATGTAGGTCCATATCTGGCAGGCATCCTTGTTCAGAGACGCTCTGGAACCGATCTTGTATCTTATCTTATGCCGCGACTTTTTAAACATCTTGAAATTAAGCGACCAACCTGGGAAATTGATCCTCTTGGCAATACATTTGGTGCGGGCGGACTGTTCCTTACTCTTTCTGAGCTTCACAAATTTGGTCTGTTCTATTTGAATAAAGGAAAATGGAATGGAAAACAGCTGTTAAATGCTGCATGGATTGAGGAAAGCACAAAGCCATCAGACACAGAACAGTATGGTTATCTGTTCTGGCGTGGAAAATATAATTCCTACCGTGCCGATGGCAAATATTCTCAGCTTTCCATTGTACTGCCTGACGCAGATGCCGTCGTATCCCTTGTCGCAGAATGCCGCAACGGAGAAGAACTGACGCAGGCAATAAATGACCTTATCTGCGCACAGTTATAATTCTGTTACTTGTGATACGGCTCATTTTTCTGAATGCGAAAACAGCGATATATCTGCTCAAGTAAAATCACACGCATCATTTGATGTGGAAATGTCAGTGCCGAGAAGCTTAGCTTCTCATCGGCACGGGCAAGTACCTTTTTACTAAGGCCAAGGGAGCCTCCAATCACAAAAACAAGATGTGACCGCCCTGCCACTGTAAGTTTTTCTAAATGCTTTGATAATGCAACTGAATCATACTGTTTTCCATCAATAGCTAACGCGATCACATATCCATCCTTCGGACAGCGGGCAAGCAGACGATCTCCTTCTTTATCTTTGATTTGTTCACAGAGAAGATCGCTTGCCTGATCCAAAGTTTTCTCATCCTCGACCTCAACAAGCTCAAGCTTCGTATACAGTCCAAGTCGCTTTGAATATTCCGCAATGGCCTGCTTCCAGTAGCTTTCCTTTAATTTTCCAACGGTTAATATCGTAATTTTCAACTTCTGTACCTTTCTTTCTGCTTTCTTTCTGTCATGTTTTAATTGATGACCATGTTTTTGATTTGATCTACATTCTGCTGTACTCCGCTTCATAGCATTCTTTCTGCGTCACAACAAAATCAAGTCGTCTGTCATGTGCTTCGCTTGGAATTGCATCGAAAAGCTGTTCCTCAAATGCATAGCCAACTGTAACTGCTTCCTTATACATTTGCAGGTAGCGGTCATAGTAACCGCCGCCGTAACCCATGCGCAGCCCATCTCGTGTGAATGCACATCCTGGTACAAGAATCAAGCTATTCTCGTCTGCCCGAACTACCTGGCAGTCTTTTTTTGGCTCTAAAATGCCATATGTCCCTTTTACACAATCATCTAATGACATAATACGACAAAACACCATCTTGCCGCTTCCCTGCTCTCCATCCAAAAGGACTACCCTTGGAACAGCAACACATTTTTGTTCAGCAAGTGCATGCTCAATGACAGGCATTGTATCTGCCTCGCTGCGATATGACATATAGGCAAAGATCATGCTGGCATTTTTGTAAGCTTTTATGTCAAATAAATTTTTCGCAATCTGCGCGGATTTTTCCTCTCTATTCGTAATTTCAGCACGTTTTTTTAACGCAGATTTTCGAAATAAGCGTTTTTCTTCTTCTATTGTCATATGAAGCTCCTTCTTGCAACTTCTTTTTGTTTCTTCACACCTTCGCCTGACTCAGAGAGCAGACACTTACAACCGCAATGCCGTAAAGCGAAGCGGTCAGGCTTGCGGTGTAAGTTGTCTGTCGAGGAGTCTCGCAACATAGTATCACGGACAGAAACGCGCTGCAATCCACTCTGCTGCACGAATGCCATCCATCGCTGCTGATGTGATGCCGCCTGCATAGCCTGCGCCTTCACCGCATGGATATAGTCCACGCACATTGCTCTCTCCATTTTCATCACGTACCATACGAAGCGGTGATGAGGTACGACTCTCCACACCAAGCAAAAGCGCATCCTCTCTTGCAAAGCCATGAATTTTGCGGTCAAATGCTGGAATAGCTTCGCAAAGTGCCTCAGTAAGCGGCTTTGGAAGCACCTGATTTAAATCGGCAAATGCATATGCACCCTTTGTGCATGGCTTGACTTCTCCGAGGCCAGTTGAGATACGTCCTTCTTTAAAATCACCAAACAGCTGAAGCGGAATTTTGCTGTTTCCTGCGCGGTATGCTGCCTGCTCAAGTCTTCGCTGGAAGGCTACGCCGCCCATATAAGACGCATCAGGAAAATCCTGCGGTGTAACAGTGACAATAAGTGCTGAATTTGCATTCTTACTGTCACGCGCATGGTAACTCATTCCGTTTACGGCAAGACCGCCCTTCTCACTTGATGCATTGACCACAAAGCCTCCTGGACACATGCAAAAACTGTACACACCACGACCGTTTTCTGCCTGATGCGTCAGCTTATAGCTGGCTGCGCCAAGTGACGAAACATGTGCGGCTCCATATTGTGAAAAATTGATCATCTCCTGCGGATGCTCAATACGCACACCGACAGCAAATGATTTAGGTTCCATATGAATATGCTTTCCAAGCATGGCAAATGTATCGCGCGCACTATGTCCTGTTGCAAGAACAAGAGTATCACATGCAATATACTCAGTCTGATTTACCCATATTCCAGCTAGTGCGCCATCTCTTACATCAAGATCTGTCATACAGCTGTCAAAACGTACTTCTCCGCCATACTCTAGGATGCTCTTTCTCATACTTACAATTACATTCTTTAACACATCAGTTCCAATGTGAGGCTTTTGCTGATATAAAATTTCTTCCGGTGCACCATGCTCAACAAAAATTTCTAACACCTTGCGATTTCTCATAAGCTTATCTTTGACAAGTGTGTTTAACTTTCCATCTGAAAATGTACCTGCGCCGCCTTCTCCAAATGAAACATTTGTCTTCTCATCAAGCTCTCCTGTTTCCCAGAAGTGCTCAACTTTTTTAGAACGATTATCTACATCAGAGCCCCGCTCCAAAAGAATAGGACGATATCCGTGCTGCGCGAGCAGATAGCCACAGAAAAGTCCTGCCGGTCCTGTTCCTATGATTACAGGGCGATGTTTTTGCTGCAGTACTCCTTCCTTTGGAAATGTATAGGTCTGCCCAGAGGCAATCACAATTGACGGATTATGCAGCTTTTTTACAATTGTCCGTTCATTGTCCACCTCTGCCTCGATAAGATAGACAAAGAAAAGCTCTGGCTTTTTTCTTGCATCAATAGACTGGCGCAGAATCTTCCAGCTCTTTAAATGACTGCGTGATATTTTAAGCTGCTTACATATTTTTTCTTCCAGCTCTTCTTTGCTGTGACCGCATGGAAGCTTTAATGAATTGATCTGTATCATCTATTTTTCCTCTGTTTTCCAATTTTATTTGCCGCTGCTTTTCCGGCAAGTGTGCCTGTCGCCCATGCCCAGTGCAAATTGTAACCGCCGCAGATTCCATCCACATCAAGAACTTCTCCTGTCAAATATACCCCCGGCACATTCACACATTCCATTGTTGACGGATCAATTTCTCTAAGGTCAACGCCGCCAGCACATACCTGTGACTGACTTACTGGGTTAGTTTTGGTAATTGTAATGCGATATTCTTTTGCAAGCGCTGCCAGGTTATCGCAGTCTGCCAGCCTCATTGGTCTGTCAATTGCAATTCTTGCCTTTTTGCAAAGTGCATGTACAAGCTTTGAGTTCCATAATCCACAAAGCTGTCCCTGTGCACTTCGCTCTGTAAAGCCTGCACGCACACGAAGCTCCTCTAACAGCTCATTTCTTGTCATGGATGGCATAAAATCAATAACCGCTTCTGTCTTTTTCCTTTTTAACAATGAATATGATGCATAGCGGCTAACCTGAAAGACCGGGATTCCTGAAATGCCATAATCTGTCAATTGTACTTCTCCCTTATCCTTACTCATACACTTTCCATCAGAAATAAGTGACACAGCTGCCTGCACGCGCACACCGCTCCAAATCTTCCCAATCGGATCTTTTTCCTGAACAAGTGCCGTGAGCGCCGGAACTGTTGGCTGTACTTTCAAGCCAAGTGTGCGGCAAAAACCTTGGGGATCGACAAGCTTTCCTTCCTTCATTCCGGCAAGACTTCCTGCCGCAATTATCAATACACGGCTCTCAAAATGCTCTCCCTGTGACGTAGCGGCTATAAATTCGTTATTTTTATTTTTTACCTGCGTAACAGGTGAATCTGTATGTATCACAATACCAAGCCGCTTTGCTTCCATCAAAAGACATTCTGCAACTGATGCTGCCTGTCCAGATGATGGATAATAATAGCCATCGCGTTCACTTGGCCAAATGCCAAGCTCCTTCAAATAGGTAATCGCAGCAGACGGCGGATACTGTGAAAGAACCTCTTCTGCCTGACTGATAAAGGCACTTCTATAACATGAAAGTGCCATTTTTTCATTTGTATAATTGCATTTTCCATTTCCTGTCGCCAAGATTTTTTTTGCCGGGCGATCCTGTGCCTCAAGAATATGCACCTTGCATCCGCCGCGGGCGGCATATATCGCAGCTGTCAATCCTGACGCGCCCGCTCCAATGACAAGCACCTGTGTTTTCATTAAAGTTTTCCTTTCCATGTACAAATGTATTTTGACTAGTTACATATTTCCTAATCCTAAGTGTACACCAGTCCATCTCAATAAGCTCACACCTAATACATCCTCGTATATCATCTTTTTCTTCCATTTGAGACGGATCTGATAAAAAAAGACGAAGTTCCTCTTCATTCATCCCTGCCAAACGTATATCCCAATATGGTTCTACAAAAAGCAGCTGCCCTGTATCGACACTGTACTCTTCCAGAAAAATATCCATCTGTGCATTCACGCGCACCTCACTCTCTGATTTTGGAGGCAAACGCATTAAAATTTCTTTTTGTTCTTTATCTGCCAACATATTTTTTGCTGCATGCCTTGTTATAAAAAAGCTTGTCTGCTCAATCATTAGAAAGAATGCCGCAACAGAAAGAAAACGAATTGCATACTTCACACAAATACTCCTTTTGCCAAGTTTTATTTTTATGTAAAGTATGGATTCGTTTTCATTCATTTATTCCTATAAACTTACATCAGCCTGCATTTTTTTGCAATGCGAATCAACATGCTTCCCTTTGGCAGATCTCTCATGACGCTCTCGGTAAGAAGCTTACATTTAACTGCAACTGCAAAATACACAACGACTGCTACTACTACAGATATCAGCATCGGAATTGCTTTTCCTAAAAACTGATACAGCAGCTGATAACATCCAAAGCATACAATGCCCATAATTCCAGAGGCAACTGCCGGCTTTACAAATAATGTAATCACATCTGGGCGATATTCCAAAATCTTGCTGATAGAATAGAAATTCAGGATTGTAATCACAAGTGCATAGATCACATAGCTGATAATAACGCCGTAAATACCCATGTTAAAGCCAAGACAAAGAATTAATAATACCACAACATGAACTGCCATCGCAATCAGAGAGTGGCAGACTGGAAGATTCATTCTGTCAATTCCCTGAAGAATTGAGTTTGTGATGGTAGAAAATGAGAATGTGATAACGGCTGGGCAGACAACCTGAAGATAAGTGCTTGCTGCGCTTGTGTCACCAGAAAATAATGTTTTTATAATCGGATTTGCTAGTACAAGCAAACCAACGGCAGACGGAAATGCCAGTATCGAAATAAACCTAAGAATTGCATGAACTTTTGACTTTGCAGTCTGCTCATCTCCAAGAGCATATGCAGCTGTCAGTGTTGGAACAAGCGATACTGCCATTGCTGAGGAGATAGATACCGGAATATGAACTAAAAGCAGAGCCTTTGCATTATAGGCTCCCCACATGCTGTCCTTTACATCCTCCATGCCCTTTGAAGCCATGATGTTATTAAACAAACTTCCATCTACCAGCTCAATCAAGTTATAAAGTGCAGTGCTTAAGATAACTGGAAGTGCAATAGAAAGCATAAGACGAAAAATATCGCCATACTCCTGCTGTGTTCCTGTCTTATCACGACTAATATTAACTGCAAGAATTTTTCTGTATGCCACAAACAAAATAAAGCAAAAGATCAAGCCTGCCAGTGCACCGGCACCAGTTCCTATTGCGCCGCCTGCTGCACCCCATGCGTAGCCTAAATCAGTCGTACCGCTTGCTGCATCCATTTCGTGACCAAAATCAAACAGAAAATATGCAAACACAACTGACATGATCGCATTGATCAATCCCTCTACAATCTGTGAAACTGCTGTTGGAAGTGTATTTTGAAGTCCCTGGAAGAAACCACGAAATACACCAAGAAGCGCCATAATCAAAATGGTCGGTGCCATAAAACGAAGCGCAATAGCCGCCAGCTCACTGTGGAAAAATACCCTTGTAAAAAACTGCGCACCAATTAATACAATCAAACCAAATGTAGTACCAATACCGATTGCAAATGCAATTGCACATATAAATACTCTCTTTACATTGCGCCACTGACCCAATTGTGCCTTTGCAGAAACCATCTTTGACACGGCAAGCGGAAGACTGTATGAGGACAGCAGCAATAAAATTGTATAAACGCTGTACGCATACGAATAAAATCCGTTTCCCTTGTCTCCAATAATCGCCGTCATAGGAATACGGTAAATCATTCCCATGACACGCACCAATATTGACGCAACCGCCAGAATACTTCCCTGTGCGATAAAATCATTTTTCTTTTTTTCCATTACAAAATCTTCCCTTTCCTGCCGCCAATCTTTCTTTTAGGCTTATCTGAGAATTGATAATCCGTTCAATATCTCTCTTTGGCGAGCCTCCATCTGCTCGCGTTCTTCTTCTTCCATATGGTCATAGCCAAACAGATGAAGCATACTGTGTGCCACTAAAAAGCCTAGTTCGCGCTCTAATGAATGGCCATAGCTTTCGGCCTGCTCATATACCTTGTCCACTGATATAATAATATCACCAAGCACAAGCTCTCCCGTCTCGAAATTAAAATAATCTTCTGACGCATCTTCCAGCGGATCAAAATTCGCCGGCTTATCATAATCGACCATCGGAAATGATAAGACATCTGTTGGACGGTCAATTCCGCGGTATTCCTTATTGATCTTATGAATTTCCTCATTATTTGTCAGCAGTACATTGACCTCTGCCTCATAAGGGCACTTCTCATAATCCATGCAGCCCATAACAACACGTTCAATTAACGCCTTGTAGTCAAATGGCAGTTTTTTTGAAGCTTCATTCTCAATTGTAATTGTCATACTCTCTCCATCAGCCTCTTGGCTTTCTTGTTTTTTCCGGACGCACTGCATCCGTTTTTTCTGCATGCTCTTTCGCACGCATTTTGCTGTTTTGCTTATTTTCGTATTCCTCATAAGCTTTTACGATTTTCTGAACAAGCGGATGACGAACAACATCGCGGTTATCAAGATAGACAAATCCGATATCATCCACATTCTTTAAAACCTTAATTGCCACATCAAGACCAGACGGTGTACCTGCCGGAAGGTCTTTTTGCGTCATGTCTCCTGTTATAATGACTTTTGATCCAAAACCAATACGTGTCAAAAACATCTTCATCTGAGCAGGTGTCGTATTCTGTGCTTCATCCAGTATAATATAGGAGTTATCAAGTGTACGTCCTCTCATATAAGCAAGCGGTGCCACTTCTATAAGGCCCTTCTCCTGATTGTTAATAAAGCTTTCTGCACCCATAATCTGATACAATGCATCATATAATGGACGCAGGTAAGGATCTATTTTACTCTGCAGATCACCAGGCAAAAATCCCAGCTTCTCACCAGCCTCAATTGCCGGACGCGTCAGAATAATACGGCTGACCTCCTGCTTTTTAAATGCATCAATTGCCATCGCCATTGCCAGATATGTTTTTCCAGTTCCTGCCGGACCAACGCCAAACACAATCATTTTGCTTCGTATTTCGTCAACGTACTTCTTTTGTCCAACGGTCTTTGGCTTTACTGGCTTTCCAGAGATCGTACGGCAGATGATTTCCTTATCAATCTCAAGTACATCACTGCTTTTCTCGGAAAAAGACATTGAAATCGTATAATCAACATTCTGCTCAGTCACAGTGTTTCCTCTTCGTGACAATTCAAGCAGCGTATCCACAACGCTTCGCGCCTTACCAACTGCCTCTTCTGTTCCTGAAAGACGAATCGTTTCACCCCGGTTTACAAACGTTACACCAAAGGCACGTTCAATCTTTTTTATATTACAGTCAAACTGTCCAAATACATTCAGCTGATGGGCAGCCGGTATTTCCATAACTGCTTGCGCAACACTCATACATTAACCTCACTTGTTACTCTTGTTTTTGCAGTTCCTGCACTTGCGATTCCAGAGTACATTTCTCTGATGCGTTTGCTTCAAGAAGAAACTGCACATTCATTCGATAGTCTTTCGGACCACTTTCTATTGTAACATTATTTTCAATTATTTCCACCCCTAATTTTTCCAATTGAATAATAAATTCAAGATATTTTTGGTCTGCCTGTTTTTTAAGGCTCTCATCATCGTAGCAAACCGTCGCGTTTTCGTACTTCATAAGACAATATTCTTCATTATAAAAGGGCAAGTAGAAATGTTCAAAAAGCTTCCATTGATGCTGCTCAATATACAATTCTTCCTGATCTGACGCCATAAGACTTTGCGGCAGACAAAAACGATGACCGAACAAAACAAGCCCCGAATGCACCTTCTTTGATGTATAATGTCTCACAGTCTGACTTCGGGGTATTGTAATTTCAATATTCTCCTCGTATTTAATCCACACATCAGCTGAGGCATTTGTCTTCTCATACCCAACAATTTCCTGTGAATCATTGTAAATAGGAAGCAGTCCAGACACCAAAAGATCTCCTTTTTCGACTTGATCTCCCTTTTTGACAAGCGGCGTTCCACGCCTTGTGATCATCCTCGCAATAATTCCACTTTTTGATGCCTTAAGACTGCATGGTGTTTGCTCCTTTTCTTTTGCTGAAGCAGTATTATTTTCTTCTATCTCTACAACAAGTCTCGTGCCTTCTAAACGAGCCGATACCCATGTAATATCATCAAACTCATTGCGAAGCCGCTTTTCCAGTCTGTCACAAGCCACACTTGAAATCTTCATACCTGGTTTGTAGCCCTCATTTTTGACAAACTGCAAAAGATAGCTGTCTGTGTAGCGCATATTCCCTGCAAAATCAATATCCCATACAAACAAGGACATAACATATAAAGCGGCAAATGCCAGTATGCCACAGCAAATTCCCACACGGCTTTTTCTTGTTTTCTTCCATAAAAAATATGGGCCTCGCTTTTCAAGAATACGGATAGAAACATCCGCCTTTGTACGCAGACAGCACAGTTTCAAGAAATCTTTCGCCTTCACATCTGCCTCTATACCTGATGGTTTTCTGCGTACCTGATACAAAACTAAACCATGAAACGATACTATATTTAAAAAGCGTTCTGTTTCTGATCCGCTTATGCTGATCAAAACATGATTTGACCATCCATTTCTCAACTTCTCACCGCCATTTCAACCCTGCTTTTAAATGCTCATTCCTCGTAGCAGATTGATGTAATGCACCCCGTCACCTTAACCTCCTCTGATGCAAAGTAGGCCATTGCCAGGCAGCGCCCTGTTATTCTAATTCGATGTCTTCCTGTCTGGATACATATCTCATTTTCCTGACATGAAATAAGCTTTTTAAAATTTCTCACCTGCATTTCACTATTTCCTGACAACTGCGTCAGTTCTGCCCCCATCACTACATCTT
>OIAG01001056.1_pt1 | contig 11370 bp, 6 predicted proteins | sample 1580701 | NCBI WGS metagenome assembly OIAG01 (sample SAMEA3882551, study PRJEB24775) | human gut metagenome | biome: human-associated habitat; feature: intestine environment; material: feces | place: Netherlands | collected 2009/2010 | reverse complement strand
GAAAACAAGGACGCCCGCCGTTCATTCTGGATTCATGGTTCCTATGGTACGGGCAAAAGCTATGCGGCAATCGTTCTGAAACATTTGTTTGAGGACAAAGAGGATAAGATTCGCCGCTTTATGGCAAATCCAAAACTGCTGCCATATCGGGAGAAGTTCTGCGCCCTGCGCCGCAAGGGTGAGTATCTGGTCGTTTGGAAAAGCGGCTGCAGCGAGATTCGCACCGGCGTCCAGCTTATCATGGAGGCTGAAGTCGCCATTCGCACGCGCCTGCAAGAAAAGTTTGGCGACAATGCTTATCTTGGGGAGAACTCCACACTGGACGCGGTAAAGGAACGTCTGAACGATCCAACCATCAACTGGGAAAATGTGTTCAACGATTCTGATTATGCTCTTTTTGAAGATTACGACAGCCTGGATGCACTAAAAGACAAAATCAATAACAATGATACCAGCGCGGCCAACCGTATAGCCAGTATCATTTTACAAAAGGGCTGGGGACTTTTCAGCTCTACCGCAACCTTTAAAGCCTGGCTGAAGGATGTGATCCACGGCAATAACCTGCAGGATACGGGTATTGTGCTGATCTGGGACGAGTTCACGGATTATCTGCGCAACAACACCGGCGATACCAATGTTTTGCAGGAACTAAGTGAATACTGCAAGCAGGAACCATTCTTTATGTGCCTGATCGTGCATAAGGATGCCAGCTGGGTGGATACCATGGGCGAGGGCGCCTACAATCGTATTGTACACCGCTACCATGAGTTGAGCTTCCATATTACAGAGGATGCCACCTACGATTTGATTTCGGGCTCTATCCTGACCCGCACCGGCATGGACCAGCAATGGCACATGGAGCAGGACATCTTGATGAAGTCCATAGCAAAACAGCGCGGCAATTTTGTGGATGCAGATTTAGGCAGCGGCCATGACCGTTACCGCGAGCTTTGCCCGATCCACCCGATGACGATTTCCCTTCTGTCAAAAGTGGCCGAGAACTTTGGCGCTTCGCAGCGCACGCTGTTCCGCTTTATGAAAGACCCGGAGGGACGAGAGCAAAAAGTCGGCTTCCTGTATTACATTGATAACTTCGGCCCGGAAGATTGGCGCTGGCTGACACCGGACTTTTTGTGGGATTACTTTTTCCTGCGCCCCAGCGACATCAAAGAGTTTTCGCCGGAGGCACAGCGGTGCTACCAGCATTATCAGCAGATGCAGGATTTTGTCAATAAAAATCCTGCGTATCTGCGAATTTTCAAAACATGCCTGTTGCTTATCTCCCTGATGAGCCAGCGCAGTACCAGCAACACAATTTGGCTGACCCGTGCCAGCAACGGCAAACTGGTCCCGACGCGGAATACGGTCATCAACTGCTATGCGGGCGTTCTGGAAGAAGCCGAGGTTCGCAATGCCCTGCAGGCGATTGGCGACAGCAAGCTGCTCCGCTTTGACGAACAGCGCAACGGCGATGCGCGGCTGGAACTGCCGTTTGCCGGTGCAACCAATCTTGTGGAAAACAAGCAGGCAGAGATCGCCAAAAAGTACACGCGCCATGTGATGTTTGGCAGAGACGGCTTCTGTGCACAGCAGTTGCAGCAGCGTATGTGGATCGCCAACGACCCCTACACAAAACGCATTCAGATTGTTGTGACCTCCCCGGATACGGCCACCTTGAACCAGCGGCAAAAAGAACTGCAGGAAACGCTGGAAAAGAAGCCTTACGCACTGGGGATGCTGGTTGTTGCCCCGGCGGAGGCTACCCAGTTTGTCTCTATGCAGGATTCGCTGCGCACCATTGCAAAGAACTACCCGACAGGCCGTATGATCGTCGTTCTTTTGAAAACGCCGTTTACGGAAGAACAGCTGACAAAATGGTACCGCGCCATTGCAAATAAAGAACTGGCCGCTGCCGAGGGACAAAAAGGAAACGCGGATAATTATGAGGAAGAAGCCAACAGCATCTTGAGCGAGTGGGCAGTTTCTGCTGCCAGCAGCAATATGGTGGCGTTCTATAAAGAACAAGCCTTTACCACGCTGTTCAACGTCGGCTCGCTTTCCAATGTTGTTAAAAAGCAGATTTTTGCACCTTTGTTCCCGTATGCCACAGAGCGCTTTATTATTTTGGGCACAGCGTACAAAAGTTCTAACAAACCGGCTGCCCTGCTTGGCCTGACTCGTGAACCAGGCAATGCACAGCAAAGAGAAATCCTGAACGCGGTACAGCGTTACCCCGATTTAGCTCAGGCTGATACGATTGAAGTTTTGAGCAACTGCTCCGGCAGTGCAGCCCAAGATGCAATCGCCAAATTGGCGGAATTTTTGATTCGCGAGCTAACGCAGGGTGCCCGTGTTGATTTGGACGAACTGTGGCAAAAATTGCAAAACCCGCCTTTCGGCTATTACGACACAATGGCCAGCGCCTTTGTGCTGGGATATGTTTTCCGCTTTTATCTTGACCGAGAATACACATGGCTGGATAACACGGGCAATCCGCATCAGTTGAGCAATAAGGACATGATGGCGGAAATGATTGCCCAAATGTGCAAGGGAAAGCTTATCAATAATGCGCTTTCTTCCGGCTCGCAGACGTGGGGCATGTTCAAACCGTATGCCAAGGTCTTTTTTGCTTTGACAGATGAAGCCTGTGCAAGTGAGGCCGGTGCGCGCCGCGCCTGCAAAGGACGAATCGTTGATTACGGTATTCCGTTCTGGATTTTGAAGTATCTCCCGGTGGAGTTATTTGGCAGTTTGGACAGCAAGGAAACATCGAACAAAATCGTGGATTCTGTGCAAGCGTTTTTGGACGACCCAGGTGCAGCGGAAACGCATATGGCTGCGGTGGTAGACACCTGCAAGGGACAAGCGCGTATTAAGCGCGCTTTGACAGAAGCCTATAAGAACCCCGCAAAACGCAATGAAGTGCTGCGGAACTTTATCCATGAAAAAGCACCGCAGCTGGAGGAAAAAATAGGCACGCTATCCCTGGACAACTCTGACCTGCTGAACGATTTGCGCCACACGATGGAGGGCGATACTTCTTCCTGGCAGGAAGAAGATGTGATCCAGAAACTCAGCCAACTGCAAACATTGTACGACCTGATCCTGGCGGTGAATTCTGCCATTGGAACAAAACACAAAACGATTGGCGCCTGCCAATCTGATTTGAAAAATTGTTTTGCAAGCATGAAGGTCCCGGGCAGTGTGATAGAAGCCATGGACTATACATGGATAGATGCCATGAAGGCCATGTACCATTTGAGCCGGAAATCTGAGTATCTTGCCGACCTTATTTCGGAAGCGGAACTGCACGCTATTGAGGAAAACGGTTCGGAGGCATGGCAGTACATTACAAATCCGAAGCTTGTGGTCCGGAAATATCTGGAAAATATGCAGATCGCATGTACGGAGGATGAGCTATCTACGATATTCGGCGGCTTGCATACCTGTCAATACGATACGCAGCCGGCGATTTTCAGAGAAAGCATCCAACACCAACTGACGCATATTCAGTATTCGCGTCTGTGCCATGACATCAATACGCTTTGGACAAGTAAAACAGCCACAGACAATATTGCCGAATGGTGCAAAAAATACGAATGTCCCATCACATGGATGTTTACCGGCGACGATCAGGATGCGATTCGTACAATCTATGATATGCAACGCAATGCTCACGTTACGCTTGCAAACCTGAAAGCGAGCGACGCATTCTTGAAGAATACAGATTTGACAAAGCTGACGGATACGACAGTTGTGGAAAATTGTTTCTTTGCACAGGTCGGTGAGGAATTCCGCGAAGTATTTAAAGCGGAGCACGACAAACTGATGGCGCAGCTTCGCAGCACACTGGGACCGAACATTTATGTGTGGGATACGCAAATCGGGCAGATTATTCGTACTCTCCGTTCGCGGCAGAAGGAGCTTGCCAAGCAGCGAGATTATGACACGGCTATAAGCAATGCAAAAACTATGCCGGATACGTCGCTCCGTGAACGTATCGAAAAAATGCTAAATGAAAATCCTGAGTTCTCACGCTATTTCATTTGAAAGGGTGAAGAAAAATGACCCCGGAACAGGTGATCGACAGAGTTCGCCAAGACAAAGGAATAAAATCTCGATTTCCTTTGCGGATTATTTTTGTGGATCAGTTTGACCAATACAAAATGATCACAAATAAGCTGGCTGCCATTTGCGATGGAACGATAAATATAGCAGATTTTTGTGGTGGAACAGACACCTATCCGGACTTTGCAAAAATCCAAAACCTTTTGATTGAACAGCCGTCTAGACAGATTCAATTGCTGGGAATGGGAGAATATTTGCGCTTTGCGTTTTCACGCGAGAAGAACGCACAACGCCGTCAGCTGATTTCTCTGTGGAATAAGCAGCAAAATGCGCAAGACACGGCCAGAATCATTCTGCCAATGTATGCTTGTTATGATTTGTGGGAACGTGTTGTGCCCGCAGTGGATGAACGGCAGGCGGAGCACATCTGGAGAGTAGATGCAACATCTTTTACACAAGATCGTGTGAAAGTGACTGTCTTTTCAGATGCGTTTTCATCGCTATTGCCCGTCGTTGGTGCAAGCTATGGTATCACCCAATGGCTGACAAGCTGGGAACATCTCGTTGAGCAGCAGGAATCTTGCCGCGTTGTGACCAGACTATATCGCAACGTGGAAACCAGTTCGGGCATCTATGAAGTTAGTGTTATCAAAAGCCCCTTTGAATACCTGCGTACACAGATGCCGGATGCAGCTTCGCTGAAACCAGAATGGGGATCCGAACATTTGTGGGGCTTCCTTCTAAAGCAGTGTACGGAGCAGACAACCTGTTTGCAGGAACTTCTTCTTCATCTGCTTAATATGGAGACTTTTTCTCTTGCGGCGATTCTGTCCAATTGGGAGCAACTCTCTCAGGAAAAACAATGGTTGGTTTGGCTGTGGTATCGCCTGTTTCAGGATAAAGGTTATGCGGGCAATGTGATTCTTCATTCGGAAAAGCCATCGGATATTCCACATGATATTTACTTTTATCTGTTGAATTTATCTGTCAGACCGGAAGCGTGGAAAGAAGAACGTTACACATTACTTTGCTCGATGCATTTTGTTCCACAGGAGGAAGAAATGCAGCAAGCTTTTTCTAATATTCCGAATCAAAGTGAAAAGCTTTCTCTTTTGCTTTGCCGCAGCCATATTGAAAGAACTTACGCAATTTCTGTAGCCGAAAAGTGGCTTTCCATTGGCGGAAAGGCAAGCTCAATAGCAAAAGTGATAAGAGAAAAGTTCCCCGTTCTTGCGGAATACATAGACCCGCACCCGCTTGATCAGGAAAAGGTAGATTCCTATTTTAATTCTTACCGTAAAGCAAAACTGCAGAGTACGGTTTCGGTTGATTTTCAAGAAACTCGAATGGCACTTTCCTTGGAGGAATTTAATAGCAGATATTCCTATTTGAGCAATTATAATGATCACGATAATTTTATTTTGTGGGTCGATGCTTTAGGCGCGGAATGGATTCCCTGCTTATCTGAACTATCCAACAATTTGCAGAACGGGCAGCTTGCACATTGTGAAATTGCCCAAGCAATTCTTCCCACAGAAACGTGTTTTAACGATGTCTGGCATACGATGGTGGCTGATTATAAGAAATTAGACGCGTTGGATAAATTGGCACATATGGGTCAACCGGATGAGCACAGCTACCATAGCTGCCTTGACAGCGAATTTGCTTTTATAGAAAACCTGCTCCCGATCATTGACGAAAAGCTCCAAACATATCCAAGGGTGATTGTAACTGGTGACCACGGTACAAGTCGCTTGGCGGCCATTGCTTTCCATAAAATTTCCGGAACGCAGCTGCCGGAAAAGGCGATTTCCAAGAGCTTGGGGCGGTACTGTGAACTGGGCAGACCCTATGATCCTTTGCACGATGGCGATGCAGAAAACACGGTCTGGGTAAAAGAAAATGGCAAAGAGTACCTTGTGATACGGAATTATGAGCATTACAAACAGAGTGGAAAAGCAGTCTCCTTTGAGGAGGATACTGCACTGATTGGTGAACTGCACGGCGGAGCGACTCCGGAAGAAGCGCTTGTCCCGGTTATGGTATTTACATCCAATATTGTAAAGCACAAGAGCATTACTTTTACAGTGAAACAGGGAACAAGCTGGAAGCGTACGCAAAGAAAGACAGTTGCTACGGTGCAGTTGGACACTTGCGTTGAAAATCTTTCAGCTGTCCTTTCAAACGAATACAATGATTGCCATGCCACTTGCAAACGTATAGACAACAGCAGCTGGGAATTGACATTTGTAGATGTATTTTTGGGGAAAGCAAATCTAAAAATGATAGCGGATGGACAACTTTTAACACAGACACCCGTTGTAAGGATTGAGGCTGCGGGCTTAAGCCGCAATGACGATCTGTTTGGAGACTTATAATGGCAAGAGCAAAACGAATTTGCTGTGAGTGCAAAATAGCACTAAAAAAAGAAGAAGTTGCACTCAGCAAGAAATTGATTGATGTTGATACGGAAGATTTTTATTGCTTGGACTGCTTGGCAGATTATCTTGAGTGTTCAACGGAAGATTTAAAAATCAAGATTCGAGAATTTAAAGAACAAGGTTGTAGTCTGTTCTTATAAGAGCGAGGTGTTTAAAAGTGAATCATGCCGTAGAGGAAAAAGTACGCGAATATTTCTCTGAGATGATTGTTTTAAAAGATCCACAGCGAACTGAGTTCTTTTCCAATCTTAGCTTGCCTGCATATATGAGAGATTGGCTTGTTATGAAATTCTCAAATATGGATGGCAGCATTGACAGCTATATAAAAACATATATTACTAATGGAAAGGATTTTGAACAATTCAAATTTCGAATGGTAAATGGAGAAACGGTTCACTTTTTGGCGAGAATCCGTGTTACGGTAGATATTAAAAATGGAAATACTGTTTTTGAACTTCCCGACTTTGGTGGAATTAGAGCCGGTGCAGGTGGTGTGGTTGACAAGGGTGTTGCAGAAGAATGGCAAAATACCTTCTTGCGGGAAAATGAGTGCTGGGGCATTCTCTCCATGATTTGGGCGCAAGATTTAAGCAAGCGTACCGCCAAGGGAATATTGCGTTTGGTTGGATATAAAAGATTCTGTCCATATACAGTTGACTTGGATTATTATAGGGAGGCTCGCACGCACTTTACGACAGAAGAGTGGGTCAATGTCTTGATCTCTGCAGCTGACTATAATCCGGACGGCTATGTTGATGAGAATGGCGTTCCGTCAATGGAAACCAAACTATATTTCTTGCGCCGGCTCTTGCCGTTTGTTGAAAAACGTATCAACTTAATGGAATTGGCACCGAAGGGCACAGGAAAAAGCTATGTTTATGAGAAAATCAGCAAACGCGGTTGGCTTGTTTCGAGTGGCACGATTTCGCGTGCGGCTTTGATTTATGACAATAGCAAGAAGTTGCCGGGTCTTTTAACGCGTTATGATTACGTGGCGTTTGATGAGAGCCAATCCATTACATTTCAGCCAGCATCAGAAGTTCAACAGGCACTGAAAGATTATATGGAATTTGGCTTGAATGAAGAAGATGCACCCCGCGCAAGCTGGGCAAGATATATCTTTGGCGTGTGCCGGGAAATGATGAAACGCGGTGTAGATGTAAAAGGTTTCAATACCGCTTTTGCAGGCGATGTGCCTCTGGGTGCAGGAATGTCCTCGTCAGCAGCTTTGGAAAGTACCTATGCCTATGCTTTGAACGACTTGTTCGGTGACAACAAGATAGACAAGTTCGAACTGGCTAAAGTAGGTCAGGCAACTGAACATAACTATTGCGGTGTAAACTGTGGTATTATGGACCAGTTCGCTTCCGTATTTGGCAAGCAAGGTAGTCTTATCCGTCTGGACTGCCGCTCACTGGAATATCAATACTTTCCATTCGATCCGAAAGGCTATCGTCTGGTATTGGTAGATTCTGTAGTTAAACATGAATTGGCTTCTTCAGCATACAACAAGCGTCGTCAAAGCTGCGAAGCTGCCGTTGCTGCAATTCAGAAGAAACATCCGCATGTAGAGTTCCTGCGCGATTGTACCATGGACATGCTACAAGAGTCAAAAGCTGAAATCAGCGAAGAAGACTACATGCGTGCAGAATACGTAATCGAAGAAATCCAGCGCGTACTTGATGTTTGCGATGCACTGGAAAAAGGTGATTACGAAACTGTAGGTCAGAAGATGTACGAAACACATCATGGCATGAGCAAGCTTTACGAAGTTAGCTGCGAAGAGCTCGACTTCCTGAATGATCTTGCATTCGACTGCGGTGTAACAGGTTCACGCGTAATGGGCGGTGGTTTCGGTGGTTGTACTATCAACTTGGTGAAGGATGAGTTGTATGATACATTCATCCAGAATGCCAAGGATAAGTTCAAAGAGAAATTTGGCAGAAGCCCTAAAATTTATGATGTAGTCATCGGTGACGGTGCTCGCAGATTAGTTTAAAATAAAAACAACCCAATCTTAAAAGGGCGTCTTCCCATCACGGGGAGACGCCCTTATCTTTTTAGCCTTTTTCAAATAAACTAATTAACTAATTTAACCTTCAATATATTCTAATATCTAAACCTATTGCACTCCTTCTGTTGTCATCTGAATACGCTTCATGGTTCCATCTTCATTATAGTACAGGCGATCAATGTCTTCATATTCCCAAGGTCCGGTAATACTCCGGTTCATTGCATCTTCTCGGAATAGAACTTGCCATCGCGCTCAATGACCTGACTTGCCCATGCTTCCCCCTTCGCCCGGGAGAATTCATCCATTATTTTCATCCTTTTTTGAAGATATAAACAACAAATGTCTTTGGTTCCAACTCTACATTCAACACCTGACCATCAATTGATACCGGAGTTTCCTGAGGCTGAATAGCAAACGGCTGCTCAATTGTATTATCTTTATCCAGATCGGCTGAACGCAGCTTGATGCAACGACCGTCAGACAATACATCCTGTTTCTTCAATCCTTCAAACTTCAATGACAGAGGCTGGACTTTATCAGAAGTATTGGCAACCTTTACTATGATTTCGCTCTTATCCTTATCATAGACCGCACTCGCAAACAGTCCGTTCTGATCTTCGGCACCCGTTACAGGCTTCTTATTCATCGTCAAAGAAAGTACATTAGTGCCCTTGTGATGTCCGTAGAGTTGCTGTACATAGTAACTTACGGTACGGACAGAGTTGAGATTATCAAACCAGATCATATCCGGACGCCATTGCCATCCTTCCACATGAGCAAACAAAGGAGCATAAGTGGCCATGTGCACAATATCCGCATTGCGCTCCAATCCGGTCATAAATGCGGCTTCAAGCAGAGCGGCATTGAAATGGTTCCATTTCTTACCCTTACCATGACAAGCATATTCTCCTGCAAACACTTTCGGACCTTTACGGTCATAGTTATCATAGCGTGCTCCCTCATTCAGGAACCAGTTTTCGGGACGATAGAAATGTTCATCCACCAAGTCAACTTTCAGACGTTTCATTTCCGGCCATAGATATTCGAACTGTTTTCCTTCAGAGTCCGGACCGGAGCTTCCAATAATCTTGATATCCGGATAGGCTTTACGAATAGCCTTGATAAACTGTTCGAGGTGTTCCGGATATTCCGGTCCCCACTGCTCATTACCTATACCAATGAATTTCAGGTTGAACGATGCAGGGTGGCCCATATCGGCACGCAGTTTTCCCCATTTCGTGGCCACATCCCCATTGGCAAATTCTATCAGATCAAGAGCATCCTGCACATAGCTGTCCAAATCGCAAACAGCCGCATGTGCCTCTGCATCTGAATTCTGAAACTGACAAGCCAGACCACAACTCAATACAGGAAGCGGCTCTGCTCCTATTTCTTCCGAAAGTTGGAAGAACTCAAAAAAGCCTAATCCATAGCTCTGAAAATAATCGGGATAGAAACGATGCGGGAAAGTATATTCCCAACGATTCTCATTCAGGGGACGATTTTCTACAGGGCCTACTGATTTTTTCCAGTCATAACGCGTAGCCAAATCTGTTCCTTCAACGATACATCCGCCGGGGAAACGGAAAACACCCGGTTTGATATCTGCTAAAGCTTGCGCAAGGTCTTTACGCAAACCATTCTCATGTCCTTTCCACGTATCGACTGGGAAAAGGGAAACGTGTTCCAAATCGACTGTTCCCCCTGAAGCAAGGAAAATACGTAATGTTGACTTTGGATCTGTTATGCTGGGCTTCAGAATAACATGATACTTTTTCCATTCTTTCGAATCAATAGTCAATGTTGCTGTAGCGAAAGCATGATGTTCGCCCATAGATTTGGTATCTACCAACTCTATACGGATTTTTTCTGCTGTTCCTCCTTGAGGCAAACGTGCCCATACGGAAAAGCGATACTCTTCTCCGGCTTTTACACCGATGCCAAAGAATCCTTCATTGTCGAGTCCGGTGTGCTTATGCGGATGTCCCGGATCAGACAAGCGAACATAATGAGGATTCTTCTCAAAAGGTCCGTCATCCTGCAAAGTCACATTACCAAAAGTTTTCCATCCCATCAAATTTTGAGGGAATTCAAACGAACGGTTCTTCACTAACTCGGCATATAGTCCGCCATCAGCGGCATAGTTGATATCCTCAAAAAACAGCCCATACATAGTAGGCTGAATCTCTGCGCCTAATTTCTTGGTTTGTATCACAAACTCATTGGTTTGTGCCTGAAGCGTCATACCCGCGGTAAGGGTCAGCGCCATTAATAATCCAGTGTATCTTTTCATGGTTTCAAAATAAAAATTATAATTGATTACTTAGTTCTTTTTCCCCAGACGGAACGTCCCCGACTATCCAGACCGGTAAAAAGAACGGTTTCTGTTTCATTTTCCCAATCGTGTCCGGCAAAGATAATCAAATTGTTAATATCTTCTGTGGCTGTTTTTATAGTAAGAAGTTGTTTTTTAACATTAAAATCCCAAGTTGCATCTCCAACACTGCCATCTGCTTCCAAAACGACACGGGCAGACAATGCCTGCTCCCCATTTCGCAAGTCTCCTTCGCCCCACAATATCTGACCGGCCTCCAAGCTACGTTCCAGAGGCGGCTCCTGAAGACGGATAATTTCCCACTCACCTGCCAAATCTTCTTTAGTGAAAGAGCGCGGAGCAGTACCTGCATAGCGTTCGGGAGAAACCACAGGCCATCCGTTTACAGTAAAGAACACTTCACGTACATGCAGATCCATCAACTGGTTCTGAGGAGAGAGCCGTCCCTGATGAGCCATAAAATAACGGCCGTCACCGGCATCAATAAGACCGCAATGAGCCGTTCCCGCCCA
>OIAG01001047.1_pt1 | contig 11415 bp, 10 predicted proteins | sample 1580701 | NCBI WGS metagenome assembly OIAG01 (sample SAMEA3882551, study PRJEB24775) | human gut metagenome | biome: human-associated habitat; feature: intestine environment; material: feces | place: Netherlands | collected 2009/2010 | reverse complement strand
CACAATCACAGGTCGTGGTACTGTTGCAACTGGTAGAGTTGAGGCTGGTGTTATTCATCTTAACGACGAAGTTGAAATCGTTGGTATCAAGCCAGAGAAGCAGAAGACAACTGTAACAGGTATCGAGATGTTCCGTAAGCTCCTTGACGAAGGTCAGGCTGGTGATAACATCGGTGCTCTTCTTCGTGGTATCAAGAGAGAGGATATCGTACGTGGACAGGTTCTTTGTAAGCCAGGTTCAATCACATGTCATACAAAGTTCACAGCTCAGGTTTACGTTCTGACAAAGGACGAGGGTGGTCGTCATACACCATTCTTCAACAACTATCGTCCACAGTTCTACTTCAGAACAACTGATGTAACTGGTGTATGTAACCTTCCAGCTGGTACAGAGATGTGCATGCCTGGTGATAACGTAGAGATGACAATCGAGCTCATCCACCCAATCGCTATGAGCCAGGGTCTTACATTCGCTATCCGTGAGGGTGGTAGAACTGTAGGTTCAGGACGTGTTGCTACTATCATCGAGTAATTAACGCGTTAGCTTTGAGCTAAGTGCATTGAATACAAGAAAAAACAGTCCGTCGTGCTTGCACGATTTGGGCTGTTTTTTCTTGTATTTACAGGCATTCAGAGAATACCGTGATGAGCTCGTGCGAAGCACGGGCGAAATGCACTTAGCGAAAAATCAAGGCTTCCAGAGGTTTTCCTCTGGGAGCCTTTTTGACGTTACGGTGAACGGTTATAAAATAAATCTTGAATGCTCTATTAATAAAGAATATAATGCTTTAATGTCTTAAAGTGAAAGGCGCATATGAATGAATATTACATACAGGACGGAAGGGGATTATTTAATTCCAAATATATTTGCAAACGAGGAGCCGGAGCAGACATTAACCAAGTATGGTATGCTTCGGGAGAGTTTTCTGAAAAATAATCATAAAGGCATTTACACAGGAAAGCTGCTGGCGGGTACATTGAAAGAGCACTGCCTCGATATACAGGAACAGGCAGAAAATATGGTAGAAAAGCTCACAAAGCAAATAATGGCGGTAGAAGGTATTAGTGAGGATTTGAAAAGCCATGATCAGATGGAATGGGTACGCAGGATGAATTCGATAAGAAACAGGGTGGATGAAATTGTGCTGACAGAGATTGTGTATAAGATATAATTTATTATCTGATAGAATCTGTAAGGCATATAAGATCTAGGGATGGTATAATGAAAAAGGACGAGGAGGGTATAAAAGGCAATGGATAAAGAAATTGTAAAATCAATGCGAGAAGCAATCAAGCAGGGCAATTTAGATTTAGTAAAAAAGTTGAATGTAAATAATGAAGGATTACTAAATGTTGATACAATATTTGGTTCGTGGTTGCATGTGGCATCTGCACATGGACAAATAAACATTGTAGAATATTTGATTAAATGTGGATTGGATGTAAATCAAAATGGAGATATTTCAGGGGGTACACCAGTACGAAGTGCTGCTGAAAACGGACATCTTAATATTATTCAATTATTATATCAAAATGGAGCCAAATTTGATGTAAGTGAGGCAAGGAAAAACCCATTGTTTGGTGCTATATATGACGGTCATTATGAAGTGGCAAAATTTCTTATTGATAAGGGTATAGATATAACAGTAAGTTACTCAATTGGTAAATTGGAAAATGTAGATGCATATGAGTATGCAAGACAATTTGGTCAATTAGAGATTGCCGATTACATAAAAGAAAAGTTAGAAGCGAAGAAGGTTCATTAATAATATTGTATTGTTTTTGGCAGTTATAATATAAAATTCCGAAGAAAAATGAAATTATTTCTAAGTGTTTTAATGTCTTACGATAAGATGACGAAGAACGTGAAAAAGAGTTAGATACAATTTATTTACTTACTGAAAGACAACCATGTCCAAGCTGTGAAGGTGTAATCAAACAATTTAAAGAGAGGTTTCCCGGTATAAAGTTAATTGTAGTGGCGTTGTTTTAAGAAGGTATAGAGATTAGGGAGTCCTAGGCAGGGAAAATACTGCATAGGGTTTCTTTTTATCTTGCGAAAAAAAATGCAAGTTGACTATTTGAACATTGTTCAATATAATAAAACTGAACAATGTTCAAGGGGTGGAAAATGGAAAAGACGAAGAATATCAAAGAGCATATTATGGATGTTACAACTCAATTAATACAAGAATCCGATGGGGACATAAATCAAATTACAATTCGGAGAATTGCAGAACGAGCTCAAGTTGGGCTTGGACTGATAAATTATCACTTTGGCAGTAAGGATAAACTGATTTTGGAATGTATCCAAAGAATTATAAATAATGTTGTTCATTGTTTTACACCGGAAGAGAAGGTTTACGGAGAGAATGATGATAAGTATCGTCTGGCGGATTGGGCTAAGCAAGTGTATGATTTTTTGTTTGAAAATCGAGTTATTTCAATGATGTCCATATTGGGGGATATGCAAGATTATCACGCTGCTTGCAATTCAGTAAATACACAAAGAGGTCTTGCGTTGGCATTAGACAATTTTACGGATAATAAGCAAAAGAGAATGCTTGTATTTACGCTTACATCAATCATGCAGGTGGCGTTTCTGTCGGGGGAGTATTCGAAGGAGATTATTGGATATGACCTCTACAAGAAGGAAGAAAGAGATTTATTTATCGATACTGTGGTGGAAATGCTTTTTGACGGTATAGTAGATAGGTGGAAATAGTCGTATGAAAATTCTTGTTATAAATGGTAGTGCCCATAAGGGAAATACGTGGAAGTTGGTAGAGCAGGCTAAGAAACAGTTACTGGAATGCAATAAGGAAATTGAGTTTGAAGAAGTGCATTTGATAGAAGAGAAACTTCCGTTTTGTGTAGGATGCAGTAATTGTTTTAGGTTGGGTCATGATAAGTGTCCGCATTATTCCATTGTTGGAAAAATCATAGAAAAGATGGAGTATGCAGATGGTATTATAGTGTGTTCAACAACCTACAATATGCGTGAAACAGCATTGCTTAAAAATTTCTTTGATCATCTTTGCTTTATGTTGCATAGACCACACTTTTTCAAGTCTAAAGCACTTGTAATAACAACCACCGGTGGCGTGGGAGGAGGAGCAGCGGCAAAGAGTATTGTGAGTTTTTTTAAAGGAATCGGTTTTAACAGATGTTATTCTTTTGCTAAAGCATCTTTTAGTTGGAATGCATATACTCCGGATGATAAAACGAATGTGGAATTGAGTTGTAAGGTGAAGAAGTTTTATAAAGACATTGCATCCGGAAGATTATATAGTCCGTCAGTAATGTTGCTTATGCCGTATAATTTGTTCCGAGGAATGTCTTTGGCATATGTTCCGGGGACCGAATATGAAACAGAAGATGGTATTTACTGGACGGATGAAAAACGAAAAAAGAAAGTATATGCGCCTGAAGTAAAGGTGTCATGGTGGAAAAAGCCAATTGGACAGATGTTTTACTGGATTGGTAAGTTGGCGGGCAGTATGACGGTAACTTATCGGAAATAGGATGAAGGGGAGAAGACAAAATGGTAGGAATATATTTTAGTGGAACCGGTAATTCCAGACATGCAGCAGAAATGTTTTGTAATGAATATGATGAAGCGACTAAAGCATTTTCTATTGAGGACGATAATGTTGTTGATGCAGTCAAAAACGACGAAATGCTTGTATTTGCATATCCTGTGCAATATAGTACAGTGCCGAAGATACTGCGTGATTTTATAATTGAAAATAAAGAACTTTGGAAGGATAAGAAAGTTTTTGTCATCGCCACAATGGGATTGTTTAGTGGTGATGGAGCTGGAATTCTTGGGCGGCTTTTACAGCAATACGGAGCAGAAATAATAGGTGGATTGCATCTGAAAATGCCGGATAGCATAGGTGATGAAAAAGTGTTGAAGCGTCCGTTGGAAAAGAATAAGGAGCTTGTGAAGAAAGCGGAGCAGAAGATTAACAAGACGGTTCAGCTTTTGAAATCAGGGAAGCCAACCCAGGAGGGCATTGTCCTATTATATCGCATGGCTGGCTTCTTTGGACAAAGATTGTATTTTGGACATAAGACAAAGACCTATTCAGATAAACTGCGTGTGGATGAAGATAAGTGCATAGGTTGTGGCAAGTGTGAAAAGCTATGTCCTATGAATAATATTATGATTGTTGATAAGAAAGTGGTACAGAATAACCGGTGTACCATGTGTTATAGGTGCATTAATAATTGCCCGAAGCAAGCCATGACGTTGCTTGGGAAAAAGGTTGTGGAGCAGAGTGTGATAGAGAAATATCTATGATGAGGGGAGCGTAAATGGTACTGTTAGTGGTGGATACACAGAAATTGATAACCAATTCGGATTTGTATAATTTTAATGCGTTTGAAAATGCTGTAAAAACGTTAATTGCAGCAGCCAGAGAGTATAATATTGAAGTTATTTATGTAAGACACGATGATGGTGTCGGTGCGGAATTGACAAAGGGAATACCTGGTTTTGAGATATATGAAGGTTTTGGTCCGCAGCCGGGTGAAAAGATTTTCGATAAGACAGTAAATAGTTCTTTTAAGGGAACGGGTTTGTTGGAATATTTGAGGGAGAAGAATATCCAGACGGTAGCTGTTGTTGGATTGCAGACAGATTACTGTATTGATGCAACAATCAAGTGTGGATTTGAACATGGTTTTAAAATGATTGTTCCTGAGAATGCGAATTCCACATTTGATAATGCTTTTATGACGGGAGAGCAAAGTTATAAGTATTATAACGATTTTATGTGGAAGGGCAGATATGCGGAATGTATTTCTGTGGAGGAAACGATTGAGAGGATGAAGGGGTAAGCTCGGAATGGAAGATGTTATAAGAAACTATTTTCAATGCTGGTTGGATAAAGATATTAATGATGTAAAAGAGATTTTTAGCGATGATATTATTTACAGTGAGTGTTATGGCCCGGTGTATAAAGGCATTGGACAGATAATCAGATGGTTTGAGGATTGGAACCGGAAAGGTACTGTTTGGCAGTGGGATATAAAGCGTGTGATTGTGTCAGGGAATACAGCTGTTGTGGAATGGTATTTTAAGTGTGACTTCGAGGGTAATGTGGATGGTTTTGACGGAGTTACCATTGCTGAGTTTGATGCAGATATGAAGATTTGTGAATTGAAGGAGTTTCAGTCGAAGGCAGAGCATTATTGTCCGTATGATTCTTGATAATTGAAATGATTTTGAGAGGAAAAAAGTAATGGACAGAGGAAATGAACTTCTTAAAGAAAGTGTTGTAATGGCAAATGAATTGGATGTTGCGGGTGAGTTTATTTATGCGGCAATTGATATATTTAATAAAATGAATAATTTTGACCAAGTAGGAGATAATTTTTTTTGTATCACTTAGCAGTTGGTATTGAACGTGTGCAAAAAATTTTACTGGTAATAATTAATGATGTCGAAAGAGATGAAATAGAGGATTTTCTGGAGAAAATCAAGAGCCATAATCACATTATGTTACACGGTAAGATAAAAGAAAAAGTGAATATTTCGTTTTCAAAGGAACAAAATGATTTATTGAATTTGTTGTCTGAATTTTACAATGCGGAAAGATATGCTCGATTTAATTTCTTTTCGTATAATTTTAAAGATAGAGATTTGCTGACGGAATATGTACAAAAATATTGTAAAAATATTAGTTTTGATTATTCTTTATGCAAAAAAATACCACTAAATACGGATGAGGTAAAGGAGTTTTTCGGAAGAGTAATAGGAAGATTGTGTCAAAAATATTATAAATTGATAGAAGAAGAGTCTAGAAATAGAAATATTTATTGCTACGAATTAAGATACAATTCAGCAGCTGAACGAGTATTTTGTGGAAACGAGGATAAAGGATCATATCAAAAGAAAATTGACAAAGAAAAGCGGGCAATAAAAGAATTGTTACTTTATTTAAGAAGTCCTCAAGAAATGAACAAATTCATTGAACATATGGATCAAATAGAATCTTTACCGTTTGATGTAGCATTAATACAAGAATATGTCGCAGATTTATGCAATAAAACGGTATCGGTAGATTTGATTGATGAAGTTGATTTTATGTATGAAGAATTTGTTGAAGACAAACGTGAAAGAGAAGAGATGGTGTCATTAATTGGTGACAAAGGAGTTATGTTTGATTGGGAGGAAGAGGAGTGGTAGATTTGTAGAGGCTGAAAAGATAATACATAAAAGGATGTAGTTGGTGAAATATGTAAGTATTTGTTGTATAATAAACTTGACTGATAATACATGATTATCACTCAAGTTTATGAAAAGATCAGGAGAGTCTCATGAAAAAAATATCATCTGCATATTGGGAAAAATTTATAAATATAGATAGTGATGGAAATGAAAAAGGAAATGGAATTGAATTTGAAAACTTAGTCAATTGCTTATTAGTTTCAATGTATAGAAAAAAATGGGTTGTTACTGGCGGCAGTCACGATAATAATAGGGATTTTTGGCTTTATTCTGAAAACCAACATTTATGGGCAGAATGTAAAAACTATTCAAACACGATTGCAATGAACATTCTGGCACCCACATTGGTGATGGCACAAATATATGAAGTAAATGAGATCTTGTTTTTTAGCCGTTCCACTATCAATAGATTTGCCAAAAATAAAATCTTAGCTTTTGGTGAAAAGACGAATAAGATGATTCGCTTTTTTGATGGGGTAACTCTTGAAGCTCTAATTTGTACCTACGCATCAGAGCTTCCTAAAAAATATTCTCCAGTCAAATATATGAGCGATTGTGAGATAGCAAAAGTAGACGATTCTTTTGTCAACGTATTTTTTTTTCAAAATGCTGTTTCTAGTGTACATCATGCGTTGGAGGACTTTCAAAATTATACATCTGCAGAAAAGATTTATTATAACGAAACCTTTGCACTGACATTCAGCTTGCTGAATCCTTTTCAGGAAGATCAGGTTGATGTTTATATAGAATTCATGGATGAAGAAAGCGATCGTTTTTCTTTTCAATATTTTTATCCTACGATTAAACCAGAAGATAAAGGGTGGTATCATGCATGTCTAAAAAAAGGTGAAGGACGCGCAGTCTCCTTAAACATGAGGCAGAGTGTTTATAAACCTGAGATTATGTTGCCCAGATTTCATATCGCATTTGTTGGTGCGCAAAGCGGTAATCGTTTTGAATGGCACTCTGAAAAGGTCATCGTAAAAAGTCATTGGGTTGGTTCCACCAGACTTATTGGTAACAATTATTTAAAAATTTTAGATGACACAAAGCATCTATTGGTCAATAATCCTTACATTTCAAGTTTAATACTGACAGGAAGCAGCGGAACAGGAAAAACAAGAGTCCTAACAGAATGTCAAAACATCTTTTTAGCAAATGGATATCGAATCATTAGTCTGTCCGGACAGGCGGGGCAAGCAGAACAGGAGAAGCAGGAAGATGATTTATCACGTTATCTAATAAAGGAATTGATTGCTTTTCTTTATGAAATACCGAGTGATGAGATATTAAGTTTGTTAGAGGAAAAAATATGTTTGTCACAATCTGATTGTGAAATTTCAGAACGCAGTGAAGTAGAGAAAGCCATTCGTTTATTGCAACTAATTGTGAATCAAACAGAAGAATCATTACAAACTGCATTAAATAAGTATGCAGTTATTTTGTATGAAAAGATTTCAAAAGATAAAAATGTTCTGATTATTGATAATATGCAGTTTACCGGAAAAGCCTTTCAAGCTTTTATTGAAGGGTATGCTTCTTATGCGGTAAATCAGCAAGCACTCAATTTATCGATTCTTGTCTGCGTATTTAATACCGACTATATGACACCAAAAACTTCTGAACTGTTATATAATCTTCTGCATGCAGATATGAAGCGTTGTCTTACGGCTACATTGTTAGGATTTCAGGAGAAGAAACAAGGCATCCTTTTTTTGCAGGAGTTGACCAGAACAAATTTGGATGAGAATGAAGAATATTTTTCTGAGATTATAAGTAAAATTTCTTTAAAACCATATAATTTATTGCAAGTGACAAAGTATTTGGAGGAATTAAACATTGTAAGTATTTCTTCTGATAAAAGGGGATATATTGTACCAAATTTGGAAAAATACGAGGCACTTTCCAATATTTCAAATGGAATCACGAGCGTTTTAGAGAAAAGATTTGCTTTTATATACAAAGATATACCGGAAAGCAGAGTGAAATTTATTTTGTCTATCATCTACATTTTTGATCATTTGGATAAAAAATTGCAAGATATTTTTCAGATTGATTCAAAAGAATTAGATTTTCTATGTGAAAAGAATATTTTACGGGTGCAAACGTTAGCAATCTACATATTTGACCATGATATTATCAGAAATTTCTTCTATCAAAATAATTCAAAAGATATTTTAATGTGCTTAGAATATGTACAAAACAAAGGTATCGAAAAGAAAATTAGAAGATATCCTATCCCTTATTTATTATATAGAATTGCGATTGAAAAAGATACGGACACGATGATAGATACTGGTGCCAAGGTAGTCAATCTGGTCTTGCCGGAAAGAATCGCTTCTTTATTTTATAATTGTCTACTGGATGCGTTTATTGAATTATTGGAAAATCAAAATTATGAAGGTGTATACATAAAATATATTCACCAGATTTGTACTTTTATCCGCCAGTATGATGGTTCGCTAAAAGCATGGTTCCGTTCCAAAGAAGCATATGACACGATACAGGCTTATTATCCGTGTGCGCTATCTGAGGATCTAAAATTTTATCGTCCTTTTATTCATTTTTGTTGTGATATCGCAGTGCAGAAACACATGTATAAGCAAGAAGTGGATTTTTTAAGGGAAGTATTGAAAATGTGTAATAATGCACATCCGGTTGGGTTCGAAAATCAGGACGAATTGAATGTACTTCGGGCAATTATGTATAATCGATGGTATATTTCTTACAATACAGAGAGCTATAAACAAGAAATTGTATCAGTGAGAGAAACGCTTATGCAAAAGTCCCGAGATTATGGGGAGAAAATTAGTGATCCACAAAAGCGGGGACTTATAGATTATCTGAATAATTCAGATGAAGGTTATAATTATTATGGATATTACAAAGATAAGGACAAGTTGTTTTCTATCTGGGATCACTGTACCATCTATATACCCACATTAGTGCCGGAAAAAACTCTAAATTATTATAGAAAAACCGTGCAGTATGGACTGATCGAACAGGATTATGAGAAGGTAACTTCTGAAATTGACAAAGCAATGAAATATTTAGCGGATGGCAAATATTCTCATGAACCAATTATTTTCAAAACATTCTTCTCAATGGCAGAGGTTATGGCAAAGCTTCAACATGAACCCGAAACAAACTATTTTTATAATGCCAGAGTTATTGATGACATTTTGAAGATGCAGCAGCTCTTGGATAATCACAAATTAGGAGACATATTGCTTTTAAAAGGGGTAAATGCATATTATGCCAAAAAGAGAGATGATGTTTATTATTCTTTTAAAGAAGCATATAAACACTATTCTGCCGGTGAGACTTCAAGATATTGGATCAAAAAGGACTTATTGGAAGAAAATATCCAATATACATTTACGGAGCTTGGAATATATAAAACAGGTTATGACATGTCATTTCTCCCTGCTGAATGTCGTCAGCCTTTGACGATATTTGAAAATGATCAGTCTATTGCCAGCGGCATTCAGCGAACAGGTGATTTACATCTTAATTTGCCTTTGATATAATTAACATTTTTGCTCAGCAATCAAATGCAGGGGCAAAATATTTCCATGACGGTCAACTACGAGATCATGTTGTATGTCGCGCATTTGAAACCACAATTTATTATTGAATAATGCCACAAATGTATCAACAAAATAAATAATCGGAGTAACAAGATCAATAAATTCAAACGATGAATTATTATACAAAACAATTTGTTCACTGTCTCTTTTAGCAACAGGTCTTTCAATAATATCAAGATAAGTTATGCCAAGGACTTCTTTTATCATTTGATGAAAAGAGTCCCTGTCATATAATGTTGAAAAGTCAAGCATTACAAATTGGTGAACTTCCAATGGATATGTTTTCAAAAAATAGCCTGCACTTTTTTTATACCATTCCGCATTATCATAAACAATCTTTGTATAATCTTTCATTCCATACATACCTTTTGCGTCCAGACGATAATAGCTGAAAGCAGATTTTGAATTATTGGGATCTGTTCCTCCTTTATGATATGCAATTGCTCCTGCTGATACCCATGTTTCAAAACCGATATCTCTTAAACGAAAGCAATAATCGCAATCTGTATAGGAATAGGGGATGTCCTCATCCATTCCGCCAATTTTTTGATACAAAGTTTTGGTAGTCATCATAATTGCACTGCACACAGTTTGTACACGTCGATCCATTTTTGCCAAAGGATGATCGTATAATAATCCCATCATTGTATGGGCTGCATTATATTTTGAATACATAATTCCGTAATCAATAATACGGTTCGTAAGGGGATTGATAAGTTTTGCACCGGCTACGCCTATTTTATCTGAGCTTGTAAATGTTTTGTATAATGCCTCATACCATCCGTTCCATACAAAAATATCTGCATCTACAAATGTAATTATTTCACCCATGCATTGTTCAACAGCTATATTAAGAGCCTTGGGATATTGTAAATTTTGATCATATTTCAGATATTTACATCGGGAATTTGAGATATCTACATCTAATTCTGCTCTGTTCACATTGTTGCCAATAATTAAAATTTCCACATCATCCGGTGTGGTTTTCAAAAGACGGTTAAGACAAAACAGCAACATATCTTTATTTTTGTGATATGTAATAATAATTGATTCTTTCATTGGTTTCCTCCTCTGTTATGTTTGTGTGTTGTGAATTCCTAACTGATAATCATGTATTATCAGTCAAAAATGTAGTAGGGGAGGGATTATAGTGATAACCTATATTTCAAAATCCTTCCTTGGATGTTTAGTAGTCAAAATATCCTTTTTCTTTGACATAGCAACGTGTGTATATATCTCAGTTATATTAATAGAACTGTGCCCAAGCATTTCCTGAATGTAGCGGATATCAACATCTGCCTCTAAAAGACAAGTTGCAAAGGTGTGGCGAAACATATGTGGCGTGATATGTAATTCAATAGCTGCCAGAGCTGAATATTTATTAATCATTCGTCGTACGGCTTGATCGGATAAGAACCTTCCGGATTGATTAACAAAAAAGTGTTTGCAGTTTTGTATTTCGATAGAATACTCCTGTTTATATTCAAGCAATACAGAAAGCACTTTATCGTTTCCAATGTGCATACAACGCTCTTTAGAGCCTTTTCCATATATTAATATAGTACCATCATGTAAATTTACATCATT
>OIAG01001045.1_pt1 | contig 11417 bp, 8 predicted proteins | sample 1580701 | NCBI WGS metagenome assembly OIAG01 (sample SAMEA3882551, study PRJEB24775) | human gut metagenome | biome: human-associated habitat; feature: intestine environment; material: feces | place: Netherlands | collected 2009/2010 | reverse complement strand
GCATCAATGCAATATTCCGGCGCATCCTGTGCGATTTTTGTAATATATTCATAGGAAATACGCTCTAAGGTATTGGAATTTGAATGGCAGATCCAGACATTCTCGCCATCAAAAGCAATACCGCCAAGATGACTTTCTTTTTTCATGCCAAGTGTTACCAGATATTCGCCGCTCTCACGATCAAACACCATCAGTGATCCAAGATTTTTGCGATCTTCCGAATATGCAGTAATAAGAATATAATCCGGTGTGAAACAAAGTCCCTGCATACACTGGCTGGAACTGCTGATCAGATTATCCTTATAGTCTTTTTCCCTGGTAGAAGGCATTCCCGGAATAGAAAGATCATCCAAAAAAGTATAGGAACATTCCTTTAACTCTTTCTGACTGTTGTCACGAATCGTGCCTGTCTGATAAGAATACATTTCCACATTATAATGATTGTCAATATTTTTTGTCCATTTTGCAAAAAGAACCATATTCGCCGGACTGTCTTCATCTATTTTCGTAACTTTTCTGGAATAGCTGCAGTCTGCATACCAGCCAGCAAAATTGTAACCCATTTTAACCGGCACGTCCAGTGTAAAAGGAAGTTCTTCTTTTTGGATTGTTTTTTGATTATTGCTGCTGTTAATACCGCCATTTACCTCATATACAATGTGATACTCTGACGGATCCTGTGTATCAAAAAAATCAAATGTAACATCATCACTGGTAATGGTTTCCTTTGAAGTATCAGGGAGGATGATCATACTGCAGGCACGAACCAGTTTCGGATCGCTTACAAGAAAAATAAATACATATAAAATTACAAATAGTTCTTTGCAAATTTTTCTGCCATACCGCATATCCATTCCTCCCCGTTTTCTTTTTAATTACACACACCGGAAAATGTTACATCCAGTCTGTGTTTTTATCCTGCTTTCGGGAAGACCTGTTTCTTTCAGAAACTGTTTTATGAATTATCCGTATTATCAAGTTTGCCTGCCCTCTCTGCGATCTCCTTTTCCTGGATATCAGAAGGTGTCTGCTCATATCTTGCAAACTCATAGGAAAATGTTCCGCTTCCACCGGTCATGGATCGTAAATCTGTGTTGTATCCATATAATTCCATGTAAGGAATATCAGCTACGATCTCCTGATAACCGTGTTCCGTCGGATTCATTCCAAGTACACGACCACGACGTTTATTTAAATCTCCCATAATGTCACCGGTGTATTTGTCCGGTACTAACACTTTTACTGAAGCGATCGGCTCTAATAAAATTGGGGAAGCATCCATAAATCCTTTCTTGAAAGCCTGAATTGCAGCTGTCTTAAATGCCATCTCAGAGGAATCTACCGGATGATAAGATCCATCGTATAATACAGCCTTTACACCTACAACCGGATAGCCTGCCAGCGGTCCGCGCTCTACGGATTCCTGAATACCTTTTTCTACTGCCGGGAAATAGTTTTTCGGAACAGCACCTCCAACTACAATCTGATCAAATTCATAGGCTTCTTCCAGATTGCCGGATGGCTCAAATGTCATCTTAACATGGCCATACTGTCCGTGTCCACCGGACTGTTTTTTATATTTGTACTCTACATCAGCTTTCTTGCGGATAGTTTCACGGAAAGCAACTTTTGGCTGTTCTAACGTAATCTCTACTTTGTATTTTTCTTTTAATTTGCTTACGACCACATCCAGCTGCTGATCTCCGATCGCATACAACAGAGACTGATGATTCTCACTGTCGTTGACTGCTTTCAGTGTCAGATCTTCCTGCATCATCTTCTGCAATGCCTGAGATACTTTATCTACATCAGCTTTGTTTACCGGTTTGTAGCTCATGTATGTATATGGTTTGGATACCGCTGTCTTGATAAAGGTCAATGGTGTTGCCTTTGTGGACAGTGTATCGGTTGTCGCTACCTTATTTAATTTTGCAAGTGCTCCGATATCACCGGCATGTAGCTCCGGTACTTCTTCCGGTTTGTTCCCGCGCAGTACATACAGTTTACCGATTTTGTCGTCCATGCCATGTTCTTCATTGTACATCACATCATCTGTCTTGATTACACCGGATGTCACCTTGACCAGAGAATATTTTCCGATAAACGGATCCACAATGGTCTTGAAAACATACGCACTCTTTGCTTTTGCAAAATTAAAGTCTGCATCATATACTTCATTTGTCTTGATATTGATAGCTTTGCACTGTTTTTTCTCCGGGCTTGGAAGATATTTTACAATATCATCCAACAAGGTGTAGATACCTTTTGCCATTGTACCGGAAGCCATGGAAATCGGAACCATACTGCCGTCACATACGTTGGTATGTAAAACCTGACGGATCTCGTTCTCAGAGAACGTATCACCGGAAAAATAACGGTCCATATATTCTTCACTTGTTTCTGCCACAGACTCCAACAATGCCTCACGACAGATTTCCAGATTTTCAAAAGAGTAATCCGGCACATCCGTCTTGTCTACGGTTCCGTCTTCTTTCCAGCGTTTTGCTTTCATCTGAATGACATTGACGTAGCCAACAAACTGTCCGTTCTCACGAATTGGTAAATGCAGCGGTGCTATCTTCTTTCCATATAATTCCTGCAGATCTACGACTACCTGACGGAAGCTTGCGTTGTCATCATCCATATTCGTAACCCAGATCATACGCGGAAGGTTATACTTCTCACAGATATCCCATGCTTTCTGTGTACCAACTTCCACGCCGGCTTTGCCATTTACCACAATAATCGCCGCATCGGCTGCAGCTGCTGCCTCTTCTACTTCACCGACAAAATCGAAAAAACCCGGTGTATCCAGCAGATTGATCTTGGTTTCTCTCCACTCGATCGGAACCACAGATGTGCTGATGGAAAAACCACGTTTTATCTCTTCTTTATCATAATCACTGATGGTATTGCCATCTGTTACTGTTCCCATACGATTGGTAATTCCGGAAAGGTAAGCCATAGCTTCAACTATTGTTGTCTTTCCGGAACCCCCATGTCCCAGTAAAACTACGTTGCGGATCTTGTCAGTAGTATAAACATTCATGTCATTTCCTCCAATACATAAAAAAGTATGGTTATATTTTACTAAACTTTTCTTGTTTTTGCAACCTTTTTATAAAAAATGCACAAGTTTCATCCATATTATCTTGCAATTACTTCGTTTTCCAGGAATTCTCTGAACAAGATCTGCTTTCAGAGCGATATCCTCTATCAGACTTTTTCAACATCACCTTACCCGTCTTCTGTTTTTTTCTTATTTACTTTTACACTTTAAAGTGTTGACTTTTTTATATAAATGCGTTATCATGGCAAAAGAGTTCGCTAAGCGAACGATATGGATCATAGTTTTTAAAAAGGGCTCGTTTTCGAAAGATTCCGAGCGTATATGAAATGATAAGGGAGGGTACATTATGATTCCAGAAAAAATCGGCTTTATCGGCCTGGGGCATATCGGCGGTTCTGTTGCAAAGACGGTGCATCGCATCTATCCGGATATTCAGATCGTCGCCTATGACACCTGCCGTGCCACTCTGGACACCGCATTACAGGAAGGTGTGATCAGTGAAGCACTGGATCAGGTTGGCAAAGGATTTTCCGATTGTAATTATATCTATCTGTGTGCCCCGGTTCTCGACAATGCAGACTATGTCCGGGAATTATCCGGCATTCTGCATGATGATATGCTTTTAACTGATGTCGGCAGTGTCAAGACCGGCATCCACGAACAGATTCAGAAATTTCCGGATCTGGAACGACATTTTATCGGCGGTCATCCTATGTGCGGAACGGAGCATGTAGGCTATGAGTATTCCACTGCATATATGCTGGAAAATGCATATTATATTCTGACCCCGACACACACTGTTTCTCCCCAGAAAGTTGATGAATTCGAGCATTTTGTGACATCGATCGGTGCGGTTCCATTGATTCTGGATTATAAAAAACATGATTTTTCTGTCGGTTCCATCAGCCATCTTCCTACGGTCATAGCCTCTACACTGGTCAATCTGGTAAAAAATCTGGATGACTCTGATGAGACACTGCGTACGATTGCAGCCGGTGGATTCAAAGATATCACCCGCGTGGCATCTTCCGATCCTACCATGTGGGAAAACATCTGTCTGGCAAACCGCAATCAGATTCTGGAACTAATCGATACCTATGTCAATGCACTGAAGGAAACCAGAAACACCATAGCAGAAAGTCACCCGGAAGAGATCAAAGAATTTTTCAGTTCTGCCAAGGAATACCGTGATTCTTTCAACATCTCGCATCGTGGTCCGATCCGCCCGGTTTACCAGCTGTTCTGTGATCTGATTGATGAAGCAGGCGGAATCGCCACCATTGCTACGATCCTGGCTTCCAACAACATCAGTATCAAGAACATCGGCATCATCCATAACCGCGAGTTCCAGCAGGGTGTTCTTCAGGTGGAATTTTACGATAGTAATGCTTATGATCACGCAGTAGAACTGTTACGCAAATATCACTACACCGTGTATGAGAAATAATTTTTCTTTTTTCAAAAAATAGACCAGCTTCAGGAAGAACGATACCCACCCCTATGGATCGTTCTTCTGAAACTGGTCTGTTTGCGGATTGCGAATGTCTGCTTTACTTTCTCCAATACCTGTGTCCTTTTTAATTTTGTGAAAGCGGCTGGATAGATGACAGAACAGCTTCACATTCTGCCTGCCCTGCTTCTGCCGGTCCTGTGGCAATGATTGTAATCATCCGTCCGCCATTTTCCGTCACTGCATAATACTGGTAAATATAGCTGCCCTGATATTCCGCCATACCGGCGAAAGATACAAACGGGCTCGTACCAATGACACTGTCTGTAATACCATTAAAATTGTAAGTAATACCCTGATCGGAATAACTCATCAGTTGCCCGGCAAGTGTATTTGCGTACTCCTGAGCTGTCACTTCACCAAACATCGTCAGATCCTCTGTCATCATTGCAATCGTAGATCCGGTATTTGGATTATAAATATAGAATTCATAACTGCTGGTATCACCCATATTATCTGTATTGCCTGTCACCTGCTGTCCGGCACTTTCCACAGCATCAATCTGCTCCTGTGTACCGATCTGCCAGCCATCCGGAAGTGTCAGGCACATACCAAGACTTGTATTTGTATAAGTAACACCATCCCAGGTTCCTGCCTGATAAGCAACAACATCCTCCGACGATGCACTGCTGTCTGCATTCTCTGCTGTTTCTCCTACTGCAGATGTATCCGTTCCTGCACTGCTCTGATTCTTTCCACCACAGGCCGCCAGAGAACAGATCATCGCTGTCATTAATAACCCCACGATCAATTTTTTCATTCTTTTTAGTCTGCCTTTCTTTCAAAGTGATATTTTGGTCAAAATCTCCATTATATTTTACTTGTATAGATAGAAAAAGTCAAGAAACGCTCCATTTCCTGACTTTTATCTCCATTTATACGATATTTATTTTGACTGTTCTTCTTCCATTTTCGCAATGCTGGCACGAAGTTCATCACGCTCTTCCTTGGATGATCCACGGATTGCAAGATAATTCTTCATCATCTCCGCCGGTGTCAGCCCCCAGAACTCTACAAAGTTCTGTACATCATATTTCATATATTCCTGCGCCTTTACAATCGGATGATAACTGTAAATCTTACCATTACGATCCATTCGTAAGAACTCTTTCTGAACCAGATGACTCAGGTAAGTACTTACCGTCTGAGGTTTCCAGTTCTTTTCATACACTGCATTGCAAGCTTTTACTACTTCACTTAAAACCATATCATGATCTGCGAGCCAGATAGCACGCATCACAAGCATTTCCGCTGTTGTCAAATAATATCTGTTTGTTCTATCAATCATTGCTGTCGCCCCCTTGCGTTTTATGCTCTTTGCATTAAGTAAATTTTTCTTTATTACAAAAAACAGGAAAGCGATACACTTTCCTGCTTCTCAAATGCCGCTGGCCGGACTCGAACCGGCACGGAGTTACCCGCTTGATTTTGAGTCAAGTGCGTCTGCCAATTCCGCCACAGCGGCATGGTGTTCGGTTTTTACCGAACACATTAATCATATCATACAGATATGCAAATTGCAAGAAAAATTTATCTTTTCTTTGTTACTTTTTTATACCAGTCCTTTGATAATGTCAAAACAGTCAAAAGTTGCAAAATAGTCCTTCGGTGTCTCGGCACGACGAATCAGCTGTGCGCCGCCATCTTCTTTCAACAGTATTTCTGCCGAGCGGAGACGTCCGTTGTAATTATATCCCATAGAATAACCATGTGCTCCTGTATCATGGATCACCAGATAATCACCCATGTCAATCTTCGGAAGCATACGGTCTACTGCGAATTTATCACAGTTCTCGCAAAGAGAACCTACCACATCATATTTGTGGTTGCAAGGTGCATCTTCTTTACCTGCCACAGTAATGTGATGATATGCTCCATAGATTGCCGGACGCATCAGGTTTGCAGCGCAGGCATCCACACCGATATACTCTTTGTATGTGTGTTTCTCATGGATTGCTTTTGTCACGAGGCAGCCATATGGTCCCATCATAAATCTTCCCATCTCTGTATAGATTGCTACATCACCCATATCAGCCGGAACGAGCACTTCTTCGTATACCTTCTGTACCCCAGCACCGATCACGCGGATATCATTCGGAACCTGATCCGGTTTATATGCGATTCCTACACCACCGGACAGATTGATAAAACTGATCTTGATCCCAAGTTTCTCTTTGATTTCAACACACAGTTCAAATAATGTACGTGCAAGTGTTGGATAATAATCATTGGTAACCGTATTACTTACGAGGAATGCATGGATACCGAAGTTCTTGGCACCCTTGGCGGCCAGCTTCTTGTAGCTTTCGATCATCTGCTCCTCGGTCATGCCGTACTTGGCATCCCCGGGCTTGTCCATGACCTGAAAGCCCTCCTTGCTCTCGCCCAACTGGAAGGTGCCGCCCGGATTGTAGCGGCAGAAGATGTTCTCCGGCACACCGGCTACCCGGTCGAGGAAGTCCACCATCGTGGCGTCGTCGAGGTTGATATAAGCGCCCAGCTCGTAGGCCTTCTTCATGTCCTCCACGGGGGTCTGGTTGGAGGAGAACATGATGTCGCTGCCGCTGAAGCCGCACACCTCACTGAGCATCAGCTCGGTCAGGGAGGAGCAGTCCACGCCGCAGCCCTCTTCCTTCAGGATCTGGAGGATGACAGGGTTGGGCAGAGCCTTGACCGCGAAATACTCGCGGAAGCCCTTATTCCAGCTGAAGGCTTTGTTGATGCGGCGGGCGTTCTCCCGGATGCCTTTCTCGTCGTAGACGTGGAAGGGGGTGGGCACGTCCTGAATGATGTCCTGAGCCATCGACTCAGTCAAAAACGGTTTCTTTTCCATGATATACATCCCTCTCATATATTTTTACACGGCCGAATGCCGTGCAGCCAGCAGTTCACAGCTTGAGGTTCTCTCGGGTGGGGGTAAAGGTAGGCACCATCTTGGCCAGCTGGACCACGACGTTGTCGTCGTTGTGCTCAGCGGCGGCAGACAGCTCCTGAAGCTGCTGATAGAACTCGCCAAGGTCGATGTTCCGGGGCGGAGCCACGAAGATCTTATTGTGGCCGGTACGGCGCATCTTGTCCTGTTCCTCGTCCATCATCAGCTCTTCGTAGAGCTTCTCACCGGGGCGGAGACCCACGATCTTGATGTCCATATTCACGCCCGGCTCATAGCCGTAGAAACGGATGAGCTGCTTTGCGAGATCCATGATCTTGACCGGCTCACCCATATCCAGCACATAGATGCTGCCGCTCTCAGCCAATGCGCCGGCCTGCAGCACCAACTGCGCGGCCTCCGGGATGGTCATGAAATAGCGCTCGATGTTGGGGTCAGTCAGGGTGACGGGGCCGCCCTTTTTGATCTGCGCCTCGAACAGCGGGATGACGCTGCCGTGGCTGCCCAGCACGTTGCCGAAGCGGACGGCCACGCACTTCATGTCGGTGTTGCCTGCGAAGGTCTGGATGAGCATCTCACACAGGCGCTTGGTGCAGCCCATGACGCTGGTGGGGTTGACGGCCTTATCGGTGGAAAGCTGCACCAGCCGCTCCACGCCGTGCTCGCTGGCGCTGACCAGCAGGTTCTTGGTGCCGAAGACGTTGTTCTTGACGGCCTCAGCGGGGCTGATCTCCATGAGCGGGACATGCTTGTGGGCCGCGGCGTGGAACACCACCGTGGGGTGGTAGGTCTCAAAGACCTCGTCCAGACGGGCCTTGTCCCGGATGGAACCCACCAGCACCGTGATGGGCACATCGCGGCCATACTTCTGCTGCAGTTCCATCTGCAGCTCGTAGGCGCAGTTCTCGTAAATATCAAAGATGAGCAGCTTCGCGGGTCTGAAGCGCATGACCTGACGACAAAGCTCGCTGCCGATGCTGCCGCCGCCGCCCGTCACCAGCACGGTCTTGCCGGTGAGGTAGCCCGAGATCTGGGCCGTGTCCAGCGTGACCTCCTCACGGGAGAGGAAGTCAGCAGTATTCAGCTCTCGGAACGCCCCCTGCTGGGGTGCGCCTGCCCCCACAAGCTGGGGGTCGCTGAGCATCTGCACCGCACAGTGGGTGGAGACGCAGAGGTCGATGACATGGTTCAGGCGGCTGCCCCGCAAGGTCGGGATGGCAATGATGATGGTGTGGATGCTGTAGCGGGTGCACAGGTCGGGGATCTCCTCCAGCGTGCCCTTCACCGGGACGCCGTGGATGGTCTGGCCCAGCTTGGCGGGGTCATCGTCCACCGCCACCACCGGGTGACCGTAGAGGTCGTTGGTCTTGCAGACATTGATGGCCCAGTTGCCGGCCTCGCCCGCGCCCACGATCATCACAGGGCGGTTGGGGTCTTTGCTGGTGTTGCCCCGCAGCCGCTCGCCCAGCGGGTGGTTCAGGAAGAGCCGCCACGCCAGACGGCTCCCGCCGATGAGCAGGAAGATGAGCACCGAAGCCATCGCGTTGGCCGAGTTGAAGAGCACGCCATGGATGAAGCAGCGGTTGACCAGATACACCACGACCGTCGGGGCAGCGATCATCCCAGCCAGACGGATGAGGTCCCGCTCTCCGGCGTATTTCCAGAGGATGGTGTAGAGCCTCCCGCCCAAGAAGCTGAGCAGATAGACCGCCACGATCCACGGCAGGTTCGCGTAGAGCAGGGCACGGTTGTGAGGCCACCATGAGGCCTCGACTGCGCCGTCTGCGCGGAGCAGGAGCGCAAAATAAAAGCTGAAGGCTACGATGGCTGCGTCCAGCACCACCAAAAAGGCCCGGCGGGCCAGCACCTGCAGCATACTTGTTTTCTTTTCCTTCACAAAAAGTCCTCTTTTGCATCAGGGCCGGTGTCGGAGAGACGCCAGCCGCCGTTTTTTCGACCCAAGGGCCTATCGCCCCATCGTATCTGTATCATTATACTCGATTCTTCTCCCCATGTCCAGCGCTTTTGTGTCTTCTCTCCCCTGCCGCCACGTCCCGCAGCTCCTCGCCGAGGCCCAGCGGCCATGCCGCCGCAAAGCAGACCAGCGTCATCCCCGCACCGCCCAGCGCCACCGCCGCCAGCTGCGCGGGCACTCCTCTCGCCAGCCATGGGGTCAGGAGCTTCCGCAGCGCCAGCCCCGCTCCGGCACCGGCCGTCCCCGCAAGACCCGGCGCCCCCAGCCACCGCCACAGTCGCAGCGGCAGGCCGCAGCTGGACAGCAGCCGCCCGGTGTTGGCGGCGCAGGTGTAGAGGCTGGACAGCAGGATCACGAAGAGAAACCCCTTCATCCCGAACCGGGGCAGCAGGAGCACCACCCCCGCGATGCGGAGGCAGGAGTCCCACATACTGTACCGGAAGACGGCTTTCTGCTCTCCCACCCCCTTCATCGCGCCGTCCACCATGCTCTCGAGGTACATCAGCGGCATGGCCGGGCCGAGGATGACGAGATAGCTGCCCGCCTCCGCGCTGCCGTAGAGTGCCTCGGCCAGCGGCTGTCCCCACACCCAGAACGCCGCCCCCGCCAGCGCCGAAAAATAGCCTGTGAGCCGCAGCATCCGGTCGATGAGGACGGAGAGCCGCCTGCTCTGCCCCCGGAGATGGGCTTGGGTGATCTCGGGCATCAGGAGGACGGACAGACTCCCCAGCAGTCCGAAGGGAAAGGTCAGCAGGGGCAGGGCCATCCCTTTCAGGTTTCCGTACTGGGTCACAGCCTCGGCACGCCCGCCGGAGCATTGCAGATAGACCGCAAGACAGGCTGGGACCAACATATTCTCGGCGGTGTGGAGGGCGCTGGCGAGACATCGTCCGCCCTCCACCGGCCAGAGGATGTCCCAGAGCCGCCTCCCCGGGTCATGGGGACGCTGTACAGGCTGTGAGCCGAAGCAGCGGCGGGCCTCCCGGCAGTAGAACAGGGCCATCAGACCGGTGCTGACGGCCTCGCTGGCCGCCGTTGCGCCCAGCACTGCCGTACAGCGCTGCCCCGCATCCCATCCGAGAGCGTCGGCCCGGCCCAGCGCGGCCCAGACGATGCCGATGCGGACGGTCTGCTCGGCCAGCTGGCTCAGGACATTCGGCTCGACCCGCCGCCGGGCGATGAAAAAGCCCCGCAGCACCGACGACACCGCCATCCACGGCAGACCCAGCGACGAAACGCGCAATGCCCCCGCCGCCCGGGCATCTCCCAGCCACCACCGTGCGGCGAGGCCGGCCAGACCGAACTGGGCCGCCAGCGCCGCCACTCCCAGCCCGGCCCCCGCCAGCAGAAGACGGTGCAGCATCCCCCGGGCCTCGGCCGGGCTTTGGGCCAGCTCTTCGGCCATCAGGCGGGTGGCCGCCACCGATACGCCTGCCGTTGCCAGCGTGACGAAAAGCGAGTAGACCGCCAGCACCAGCTGATACAGCCCCATCCCCTCGCCGCCCAGCGCGTTCGCCAGCCAGATGCGCAGCCCCATCCCTGCCAGCCGGAGCAGGACATCTGCTCCGGTCATCAGGGCCGCGTTTTTCAGATAGCTCTTCCCCACTGCGCCCCTCCCTTTCCTGCTCGTATCTTTTTATAGGTATGCACGCCGCTCTGGGAAATATGAGCGGCGGCGTGGGTTGTTTCTTTCCCAGTTTTATGATATGATATATATTGTATCTGGCGGAGCGTTTTCTGCCAGACAGGATCTAAGAATGCAAGGAGGAAGCGCACCCCGGTACCACGGCCGTGCGCAATGAGACAATGAGCGAAGAATGTACCCATGACTGCTCCAACTGCGGGGCAGCGTGTTCTTCCCGCAATGCTGCACCCCAGCATGACGCCCCCAACCCCAACAGCAGCGTCAAGAAGGTCATCGGCGTCGTGTCCGGCAAGGGCGGCGTCGGCAAGAGCATGACCAGCGCCCTGC
>OIAG01001042.1_pt1 | contig 11430 bp, 9 predicted proteins | sample 1580701 | NCBI WGS metagenome assembly OIAG01 (sample SAMEA3882551, study PRJEB24775) | human gut metagenome | biome: human-associated habitat; feature: intestine environment; material: feces | place: Netherlands | collected 2009/2010 | reverse complement strand
GCTTGGCGCGGCGGATGGCCGGGAACAGCACGGTGATGGCGAGGATGACGCCCACGACGGCGATCGTGCCGCCCGCGTAGCCGATCCAAGCGATGCCCGGGCCCGACACCACGGCGCCACCAATCGCCGTGCCCGTACCAATACCGAGATTGAACAGGCCCGAGAAGATCGACATGGCGACAGCCGACGAGTCCGCCGGCGTGTACTTGATGAGTTCGGCTTGGAACGCCACATTGAAGGCCGTGGCGCAGCAGCCCCATAGCGCGCAAACAGCGAGAACCGCAGCGAGCGACGATGCGGCCGGACCCATAAGCAGCAGGGCCACCGGTACGCCGGAGAGCGTGATGGCCAAGAACGGGAACCGGTGCCCATCGAACAGTCGGCCGAACAGCCAGCTTCCCACCAGACCGGAGCAGCCAAACGCCGTCAGCGTCATGGTGATGGCGCCCGCGTCGACGTGCGCGACCTGCGCCAGGAACGGCTCGATATAGCTGTAACCCGCGTAGTAGCCGGTCGCCATGAACACCGTGACCGCGTAGAGCGCGATCAGGAACGGGTTCTTGAGCAGCTCGGGCAGCTGTTTGACGGTAAAGCGCTCACCCGCCGGCATGGCCGGAAACACCACGGCCTGGTACACCACTGCGGCGGCAGAGAAGGCCCCAACCACGGCGAATGTCATGCGCCAACCCACAGCCAGTCCGATGGCGCGGCCGAGGGGCAGGCCGAAGATTTGCGCGATGGACGAGCCCGTGGCGATCATGCTGATGGCGAGCGCGCCGTGGCGAGTGTCGACCAGGCGCGAGGCCATGATCGAGGCGACCGACCAGAACACGGCATGTGCGCAAGCGACCACCAGGCGCGCACAGACCAGGATGGGATATGTCGGTGCCACAGCGGACAGGAACTGACCCAGAGAAAACACGGCGAGCACGCCGAGCAGCATCCGCTTGAACTCAAAGCGCGAGGCAAACACCATGAGTGGCAGCGACAGCAGCATGACGCCCCAAGCATAGACCGAGATCATGATGCCAGCTTGGGCCTCGGTGAGCGAAAACGATGCGGCGATGTCGGTCAGCAGGCCGATGGGCATAAACTCCGACGTGTTGAACACGAACGCACAGCAGGTGAGCCCGACGAGTGGGAGCCACTGCTTGAGCGTGATGCCGTCTTGCCTTGCCTGAGTCATATATAACGTCTCCAATCGTTTTGAGCGGAGGCGATTATATAGCAACGGCCCCGCATCCGTCAGTACAGATGCGGGGCCGAAAACAATTCGATACACAGAGGTTGCGCCGTCAATTCATAACTAAGCCAACCCCAGCAATATGCCCGCCGAATGCACGACAAACGCCACGATCCAGGCAACGGCAACCTGAAACGCGAATACGGCCACGGCATAGCGCGCGCCCAACTCGCTCTTGACAGCGCCGATAGCGGCCACGCAAGGCGGGTACAGCAGCGTAAAGACCAAGAACACGTAGGCGGTAAACGGCGAAAACATGGTTGACAATGCCGCGGGCGAGGTTGCACCCAAAAGCACCGTGAGCGTCGAGATGACGCTCTCCTTGGCAATGAGTCCGGTGACGAGCGCCGTGGATGCGCGCCAGTCGCCAAAACCGAGCGGGGCCAACACCGGCGCGATGATGCTACCCAGACCGGCAAGCAGGCTTTGCGACTGGTCGGCGACCACGTTAAAGCGGATATCGAACGTCTGCAGGAACCAGATGACCACGGTCGCGGCAAAGATAATGGTAAAGGCCTTGGTAATAAAGTCTTTGGCCTTATCCCATGCCAGCATCACCGTCGTCTTGACGCTCGGCAGGCGGTAATTGGGGAGCTCCATGATAAACGGCACCGGGTCGCCCTTAAATGCCGTGCGGTTGAGCACCAAAGCCGCGATGCAGCCGACCACGATACCGATCAGATAGAGCGAGACCATGGCGGGAACCGTCGCCTGCGGGAAAAACGCCCCGCACAGCAAGCCGTAAACCGGCAACTTGGCTGAGCAGCTCATAAACGGCGTGAGCATGACCGTCATCTTGCGGTCGTGCTCGGATGGGAGCGTACGGGTCGACATGATAGCCGGCACGGTGCAGCCAAAACCGACGAGCATGGGCACGAAGCTGCGGCCCGACAGGCCAAAGCGACGCAGCACCTTATCCATGACAAAGGCTACGCGTGCCATGTAGCCGGAGTCTTCCAGAATGGAGAGGAACAAGAAGAGCACGACGATAATCGGCAGGAAGGTCAGCACACTGCCCACGCCCGTAAGCACGCCGTCGACAGCCAGCGAGCGCACCACGTCGTTGGTTCCGAACGCCTTGAGGCCCGCATCGGCCGAGGCGATGATGACCGCGATGCCGTCCTCCATGAGTCCCTGCAGTGCCGCGCCAATCACGCCAAACGTCAGCCAAAAGACGAGGCCCATGATCACCAGGAACGCCGGAATGGCCGTGTAGCGACCCGTCAGGATGCGGTCGATCTTGACGGAGCGCACGTGCTCGCGGCTCTCGTGCGGCTTGACGACGCAGCGCCCACACACGTCGCCGATAAAGCTAAAGCGCATATCGGCCAGCGCGGACAGGCGGTCGGTGCCGGCCTCGCCCTCCATCTGGGTAATGATGTGCTCGATAGCGTCGAGCTCGTTACGATCCAGGTGAAGCGCCTCGGTCACCAACTCGTCGCCTTCAACCAGCTTGGTCGCCGCAAAACGCACCGGAATGTGCGCCGTTGTGGCGTGATCCTCAATCAGATTGGCGATGCCGTGGATGCAGCGATGCAGCGCACCGCCGTCCGAGCCATCGGGCGCACAAAAGTCCAGGCGACCGGGGCGCTCGCGGAACCGCGCCACGTGCAAGGCATGATCCACCAGCTCGCCGATACCCTCGTTGCGGGCAGCGCTAATGGGGACAACAGGCACGCCCAACAGGCTCTCGAGCAGATTGACGTCCACGGCGCCGCCGTTGGCCGTCACCTCGTCCATCATGTTGAGCGCGATGACCATGGGGCGGTCGAGCTCCATAAGCTGCAGCGTCAGGTACAGATTGCGTTCGATGTTGGTGGCGTCGATGATGTCGATGATGGCGTCCGGTCGCTCGTCGAGGATGAACTGACGGCTCACGACCTCTTCGCCTGTGTACGGCGACAGGGAGTAAATACCGGGCAGGTCGGTAACGCTTGCCTCGGGATGGTTACGGATGGTGCCGTCCTTGCGGTCGACCGTCACGCCGGGAAAGTTACCGACGTGCTGGTTGGAGCCCGTAAGCTGGTTGAACAGCGTGGTCTTGCCGCAGTTTTGGTTACCGGCAAGGGCAAAATGCAGCGGTGCGCCCTCGGGCACGGCCGTCTTGGCAGCACGGGGCGAATACGTCCCCTCGCCGAGTGCCGGGTGCTCCGTCGTGCCGATTGCGGCGTTAACGCGCGGGCCGGCGTCGGTGTCGTGCACGCCCACGAGCTCGATGCGGGCAGCATCGTCCTTGCGCAACGTCAACTCGTAGCCACGCAGGCGGATCTCGAGCGGGTCGCCCATGGGGGCGTACTTCATCATGGTGACTTCGGTGCCCGGCGTTAGACCCATGTCCAAAATATGCTGTCGGAGTGCCTGATCGTCCGATGCCACCGATGCGACGACGGCGTCCTTTCCGATCTCGAGTGTATCGAGCCTCACGTCCGTGTTCCTCCCCCGGCGCCCACAGGGCGTTGCATTTTGTTTATCTTGGCTAACCGTTTGCCATGGCTAACCATTTAACCACGCATGATAGCGCGAACACACAACAACGTTCAATCGACAGATTGCAGCGTCGACCGGTCCGCCGTTCGTTAGAACGGCGGAACCAGAGGCGCAGCGTCAAATGGTTACGGCGTTTGGTAAAACGCCGTAACTAAAACCCGTGGCGCTCCAGGAAGCGGAAGGCTAGGCGAATCCAGGGACGGACCGCCACCTGCTTGTCCTCGTTGTCGACCGCGGTGTTGGCGTTGCCGAGCGAAAGGCCGTGACCACCCTGGTCGAAGACGTGCATCTCGCATGCAACGCCCTCCTCGGCCATGCGCTGCGCAAACGGATAGACCTGCGCGATCGGCGCCGTCTTGTCGTCGGACACGCCCCACACAAAGGTCGGTGGCATCTGACGCGAAACATGCGTGGTGGGGCAGATGTCGGCCAGATGCTCGTCAGTTGCCTCGCCGCCCGTCACCATCGACAGGTAGTCGTTGAGCAAATCGCGCCCCGTCTTGCCGCCCGTCTTGGGCACACGCAAGTCAATGCGCGGATCGCGCGTCTGCATGTCGCGCACATAGGCAAAGTCGAGCAATGGATAGCCCAGCACCACGGCATCGGGACGAATGTCGTCCGGACGTGACCCGGCAAGTGCCGCGAAGGGGCCGGTCTTCCATTGCGTTGCCAGTGAAGCGCAGATCATGCCGCCCGCCGAGAAGCCCACGACGCACACGCGCTTAGGATCGACATGCCACTCGTCGGCGTTGGCGCGCACCGTGGCGACCATCTTGGCAAGATCTGCCTGGGGGTGCGGAAAGCTCACGTCACCCGTAGAACTCGTGACATAGTTGAGTACAAAGGCCTGGTAACCGTGATCCAAAAACGCAAACGCCACGGGATCCTGCTCATGCGGAGCGATATGCGTAAACGCACCTCCACCGCAGATAATCACGGCAGGGCGGCGGCCATTCGGTTTATCGGGCAACGGCTCGGCACCCAAATACGTAAACGTCGCCGGATAATCCTCGGTCGACTCCTCGCCCCACAGCGCATGGTTCTCGACAATCATATGTGCTCCCTTCGCGCAAATTATGCGCCCTTGTTTTTCGTCTTCAAGCGTACCCCACTTGAACCCGTGGCACAGAAACACCCCAGCAATAAGTTTCCCTTCAACTGATATATCACATAATCCCAGTTCAGAGGTATCGTTGAGCAGCGTAGAATAGGGGCGTTGACCAAGCCGCGAAACACATGTGAAACGTTTCCGGCAAACCAAACGCGCGATATGCGCCTATTTAAGTTGGAGGCAACTATGGGTCTGCTCGATTCGCTTAAGTCCACCTTCACCTCGACCGGCGAGGCGTCCGTTCCGCCCGCAGCAAGCTTCGCCACCCGCGAAGGCGTCATCTATGCCCCCGTCAACGGCGTGCTCGTCAACCTGGACGAGGTTCCCGACGAGACGATCGCCTCGGGCATGCTTGGCCAGGGCTATGGCATCGAGCCCATCACCGACACCATCTATGCGCCTGCCAACGGCCGCATCGGCGCCACCACTGTCACCAACCACTCCATTGGCATGATCACCGAGGACGGTCTTCGCGTGTTCATCCATGTCGGCCTGGGCACCGTGGAAATGAACGGCAAGGGTTTTGCCCGCTTTGTCGAGATGGGCGATGTGGTCAAGGCAGGCCAGCCGCTCATCAGCTTCGACCGCGAGGCCATTAAGGCCGCTGGTCACGAGGACATCGTGACCGTCATCGTCTCCGAGCTCGATCGTCTTAAGAGCATCGACCATGTCGGCGAGTCCGGAACGCTTATCGGCGGCAACCCGCTCGTCAAGCTTGGCGACCCGCTGCTGGTAGCCAAGACCAAGTAGCCAGGTCCCGCGCCACACAGCCAAAAGGCAACACGCCAAGCGCCCGCGACCATTTGGCCGCGGGCGCTTTTCGTTTGAAAAACCATCCCGCCAATGCCTTATCTGTATAGCCCAAATGAACCGAGCTGCTAGAATATCGAACTGTATGGATAACTATCATTCAACCGTTATGGGAGGATACGTGAACCGCACCAAAATCGCGCAGCTCTACGCCGATGCCGAGTCGCTCGGCGGCCAGACTGTCACCGTCGCCGGCTGGGTCAAGTCCGTCCGCGACATGAAAAACTTTGGCTTTGTTACGCTCAACGACGGCAGCTGCTTCCGCGACCTGCAGGTCGTCATGAACCGCGAGGCACTCGACAACTACGACGAGATCGCCCATCAAAACGTCTCGGCCGCACTCATTTGCACCGGCACCGTCAAGCTGACCCCCGATGCGCCCCAGCCTTTCGAGCTTTCTGCCACCTCCATCGAGGTCGAGGGCGTCAGCGCCCCGGATTACCCGCTGCAGAAGAAGCGTGCAACCGTCGAGTTCCTGCGCACCCAGCAGCACCTGCGCCCGCGCACCAACCTGTTCCGCGCCGTGTTCCGCATCCGCTCTGTCGCGGCTGCCGCCATCCACCGCTTCTTCCAGGAGCAGGGCTTTGTCTACGTCAACACCCCTATCATCACCACGAGTGACTGCGAGGGCGCCGGCGAGATGTTCCGCGTGACCACGCTCGACCCCAAAAATCCGCCCCTCACCGAGTCCGGCGAGGTCGACTGGAGCCAGGACTTCTTTGGCAAGCATGCGAGCCTCACCGTGTCCGGCCAGCTCAATGCCGAGAACTTTTACACGTCGCCGAGTTTTGGATGATCGAGCCCGAGATGGCCTTTGCCGACCTTAACGACTACATGGATAACGCCGAGGCCATGCTCAAGTATGTCCTCAAGGACGTCATGGCAACCTGCCCCGACGAGCTCAATATGCTCAACAAGTTTGTGGACAAGGGTCTGCTCGAGCGCCTGGACCATGTCGCCAACTCCGACTTCGCCCGCGTCACCTATACCGAGGCCGTCGAAATCCTGGAGCAGGCCGTCGCCGCCGGTCACAAGTTTGACTATCCCGTGAGCTGGGGCATCGACCTGCAAACCGAGCACGAGCGTTTCCTGACCGAGGAACACTTTAAGCGACCGACTTTTGTGACCGACTACCCGGCCGAGATCAAGGCCTTCTACATGCGCATGAACAACGACGGCAAGACCGTCGCCGCCGCCGACTGCCTGGTGCCGGGCATCGGCGAGATTATCGGTGGCTCCCAGCGCGAGGAGCGCCTGGATCTGCTCGAGGCCCGCATCAAGGACCTGGGTATGAATCCCGAGCAGTACAAGTACTACCTTGACCTGCGCCGCTACGGTTCCTGCAAGCACGCCGGCTACGGTCTGGGCTTCGAGCGCTTGGTCATGTATCTGACCGGCGTGGGCAACATCCGCGACGTCCTGCCGCACCCGCGCACCGTGGGCAACGCCGACTTCTAATCGTCGGACGCTAGCTCGCGTCGCCACACGCCAACGCTCATCGCACAAGCGTCTCTCGGCATCGGTCGAGAGACGCTTTTTTCAACAGCATCCGTCAAGCTTTTGGCAAGTTTTTGGTCAGTTGAGCAGGGCTGTTGAAAACTCGAACCGCCGTTTGCCGACGGCTACCGACCGCCCAGAGCGCCTTGCGCCCCTGGGAAAGCCCCACGTCCTAGGCTCCATACCGTCGCCACCCAAAACGGAAAGGACGTGGGCACCATGACCGAAACCGCTGTTGAAACCTACGACACCACGACGAGAGGCGCCGCCTCGATGGCGGCCTATCGCGCCGTTCGCATCCTGCAACTATTAAGCGAGAACACCGGCGAGGACAAGGCCATGCTTTCCGATGAGTTGATCCGGCGCCTCGCCCATCCCGACGACCCCGCCCGCATGCCCATCTCGGCGGCGCGGCGCAGCATCTACACCGCTATCTCCGCACTTCGCCATGCTGGATACGAAATTGAGTACAAGCGCGGCGTGGGGTATCGACTCTTGACCCGTCCGCTCACCGACGAAGAGATCATCCGGCTCCACGGCATGGTCATGCGCAACCGCTCTACGCCCATCGCCATTCGAAAAAGCATGGCTCAGCACTTGGTCGCCATGGCGAGTGCCGACGTTCGCGGCTACCTCGATGCACCCGAGCCCGCTCCAAGCGCCGATGGCAAATCCACCAAGGCCACGCGCACGCCCGTCAAGCGCATCGACGCCTGCGAGCTCGTCGAGCAGGCCATCGACCACGGAACCACAGTGAGTTTTGATATTTCGAGCGTCACGACGCGTGGCGAAACCGAAGTAGCACGGATGACACTCCGCCCCTTTGCCATCAAGCAACGAGACGGCATCTCGTATTTGCTGGGAACGGTCTATGACACCCGAGGCGCCGATGACACGCTGCGTACCGTAGAGATCGGCCGCATGAGAAACGTCACCACGCGTCTCCTCGACGGCAAAAAGCTCTTCGCGGCCTTGGACGAGGATGATGACGCCGCCTCCGCTGCATAAGACCCTCCACCGCACATCGACCACTCGTACCGCCCATCCGGTTCTGTATTAAAAAACCCGCCAGGTTATTGTAAAAATGGACATCGGCGCTACTATAGAGCCACTTGTACTTTGTTTGAGTGCAGTGTTTCCAGCCATTTCTATACTGGGGGTAACGATATGAAGGACATCACCATCAGCCGCAGAAGCCTTCTGGTCTCTGCCGGCCTGCTCGCGCTCGCTCCGCTCGCCGGATGCGGCGGCAACTCTGGTTCCGGCTCCGCAGCCGCCGGTTCCGACTACACCGTCGGCATTCTGCAGCTCACCGAGCACTCCGCACTCGACGCCGCCAACGACGGCTTTGTCAAGGCCATCAAGAAGAGCGGCCTTAAGGTCAAGATCGATCAGAAGAACGCCCAGAACGACCAGTCCACGTGTAAGTCCATCGCCGACAAGTTCGTGGGCGATGGCGTCGACCTGATCTATGCCATCGCTACGCCCGCCGCGCAGGCCGCCGCTGGCGCCACCGCCGATATCCCCATCGTGGGTTGTGCCATCACCGACTACGCCGCCTCGGGCCTGGTCCAGGACAACGATAAGCCCAGCACCAACGTCACCGGCGCCTCCGACCTCACCCCGGTCGCCGAGCAGCTCGAGATGATGCAGAAGGTCCTGCCCGACGTTAAAAAGGTCGGCCTGCTCTACTGCACCGCCGAGTCCAACTCCGACGTCCAGATCAAGGCCGCCAAGAAGGAACTCGACAAGCTGGGCCTGGAGTACACCGATTTCACCGTCTCGAGCTCCAACGAGATCCAGTCCGTCGTCGAATCTGCCGTGGGCAAGGTCGACGCGCTGTACTCCCCCACCGATAACACCATCGCCGCGGGCGCCTCGCAGGTGGGCCAGATCTGCAAGGAGAACAAGCTTCCCTTCGTGACCGGCGAGGAGGGCATGTGCATGGCCGGCGGCCTGTTCACCCTCTCCATCAACTACGAGGACCTGGGCTACGCCGCGGGCGAGATGGCCGTTAAGATCCTGAAAGGCGAGGCCAAGCCCGAAGACATGCCGATCAAACACCTCTCGAGCAAGGACCTGGTCGTCGTCAAGAACGACGAGATGGCCGAGGCTCTGGGCATCGATCTTTCCGCTCTGGACGAGTAGCGCCATGCGCGGTAGCGCGTCTAGGGCACATACTCGCGCCGTTGCCGTGTTATCCAATATCTGAGCCACAGGGGCGAACGCCAAAGACCGGCGTTCGCCCTGCTTGTTACGGATGAGACAAAACATCCGGCCGCAGCTCTTTTATACATTGTTACCGCTATCATGGTGACTCACGTGTCCACCCTATCCTAGGAGGTATGAAGCATGCTCATTGCATTGCAGGGCGCCGTTTCGCAGGGCGTCCTCTGGGGCATTATGGTGCTTGGCGTGTTTATCACGTTCCGCCTGCTCGACATTCCCGATATGACCTGCGACGGCAGCTTTGCCCTCGGCGGCTGCGTCTGCGCTGTGCTCATCGTCAATAACAACGTCGACCCGCTGCTCGCCGTGCTGGCCGGCATGTGTGCCGGTGCCATCGCGGGCGCCGTCACGGGCATTTTGACCACCGTCTTTGAGATTCCCGCGATCCTCGCCGGAATCCTGACGCAGATCAGCCTGTGGTCCATCAACCTGCGCATCATGGGCAAATCCAATACGCCCATCCTTGCCAAGGGCACCATCTTCTCGTCTGTCAGCAACATGACGGGCCTGCCGCAGTCCACTGTCGCCATCATCCTGGGCATCTTGCTCGCTGTGGCCATCGTTGCCATCCTGTATTGGTTCTTTGGCACCGAGATCGGCTCGGCACTGCGCGCCACCGGCAACAACGAGTACATGATCCGCGCTCTGGGCGTCAACACCAACTCCACCAAGATGATCGCCCTCGTGCTCTCCAACGCCCTCATCGGCCTTTCGGGCGCGCTCATCTGCCAGAGCCAAAAGTATGCCGACATTGGTATGGGCACCGGTGCCATCGTTATCGGTCTTGCCGCCATTGTTATCGGTGAGGTGCTCGGCCGTCTGCTGCCCGGCGGCCTCACGCAGTTTAGCGTCCGTCTTGCCTCCGCCGTCTTTGGCTCCGTGGTGTACTTCCTTATCCGCGCCATCGTGCTGCAGTTGGGCATGGACGCCAACGACATGAAGCTGCTCTCCGCCGTGATTGTCGCTGTGGCCCTGTGCGTGCCCGTGGTTTGGGAGCGCTATAAGCTCCGCAGCTCCTATACGAAGGGGGATGAGGCAGATGCTTAAGCTCTCGCACGTCAAGAAGACCTTTAACAAGGGCACCGTCACCGAGAAGCGCGCCCTCACCGGCGTGAACCTCGAGCTTGCCGAGGGTGACTTCGTCACCGTCATCGGCGGCAACGGCGCGGGCAAGTCCACGCTCGTCAGCCTCATCTCCCGCTTCTACGACCCGACCGTTGGCCATGTGCTCATCGACGGCATCGACGCACGCGACTGGCCGCTGGCCACCTTGCGCTCGCAGGTGTGCATCGTGGCGCAGGATACCTTCCTGTTCTCCGACACCATCGGCGGCAACATCGGTTTTGGTGCCAGCGGTGATAGCGACGACCGATATATCCAGAAAATGGCCCAGATCGCCGGCGCGGACAATTTCATCAGGTCGATGCCACAGGGTTATGACACCGTCGTGGGCGAACGCGGCGTGGGCCTGTCCGGCGGGCAGAAGCAGCGCCTGTCGCTGGCCCGCGCGCTCGCGGACAATCCGTCGATCCTGATTATGGACGATACGACCTCGGCCGTCGATATGGAGACCGAGGCGGAGATCCAGAAGCACCTCAAGGAGATGGACGGCGGCAAGACCATCGTCGCCATCGCCCACCGCATCTCGTCGGTCAAGGATTCCGACCTGATTCTGGTGCTCGAGCACGGACGTATCGTCGAACGCGGCACCCACGCCGAACTCGTGGCCGCACACGGCCGCTACTGGGACATCTACCACAAGCAGCTCGGACTCCAGTCCGGCGTCGCACAAGGTTTTTAGAAGAGGACTTATGGCACAACGCAATACATATCGCGAGGATGAGGAACTCGAGGAGCAGATCAACTTCCGGGACATCCTGCGCGTCGGCAAATATCTCAAACCGTATATGGCACAGGTGGCGCGCATTCTCGTCGTCGTCATCTCGATGAGCTGCATCGTCGTCGCCGTGCCGTACCTGACCAAGATCATGATCGACGAGGCGATCCCGAACAAGGACCTCGGCAAGCTCGGCATCCTCGCCGTGATCCTCGC
>OIAG01001036.1_pt1 | contig 11464 bp, 8 predicted proteins | sample 1580701 | NCBI WGS metagenome assembly OIAG01 (sample SAMEA3882551, study PRJEB24775) | human gut metagenome | biome: human-associated habitat; feature: intestine environment; material: feces | place: Netherlands | collected 2009/2010 | reverse complement strand
CTCTCGGTTCACCAATTTGATCAACTGAGCCTTGGCCTTTGCATACGAATCTGCATGAATGCTCTTTAAGCTGATCGATACAACTGGATATTTTCCCATATGTTTTTCGCATAATTCATTATTTTTAGAAATAGAAAGACCTTGAAAAAACTTTGGATCGGTTCCAATCTCGAAGAAGTGCTGAAGCATACTCATATTCAGTGTTTTTCCAAAGCGGCGTGGTCTTGTAAACAAAGATACTTTATTTCTTCTGTTAAGAACTTGTTCGATTAATTGAGTTTTATCTACATAATAATACCCATATCTTCTAATTTCCGCGAAATCCTCAATTCCTACCGGAAGTCTTAATTGCTCCATTTCTTAAACTCCTTTCCGATTACCGACACCATTATTTGTTTTATCTTTTTCTTCATACGTGCAAAAAGACTCCACGAGTCCGTGGAGTCTTCGTAACATATAAAAGCCATTCCCCTATTACAGATTTGCTCTAATTTCCTTCGGACGGAAACCACCCTCTGCTAATGCAGCGATGATCTCTTTCTTATGGCTCTCACCAAAGCTCTCCATGGTGATCTTTAACTCTACTGCGGCGCTTCTGTTTATGGTAATAAACTGATTGTGGTCAAGCTTGATGATATTGCCCTTTACCTGCGCGATAAGGGAAGCGACCTTTGCTAACTCACCCGGCTTATCTGGAAGCAGACAGGATACGGAGAAGATTCTTCCTCTCTGAATTAATCCGTGCTGTACAACAGAGGACATGGTGATAACGTCCATGTTACCGCCACTTAAGATAGAAACGATCTTCTTATTCTTTACATCAAGATGCTTGAGTGCTGCAACAGTCAGAAGTCCGGAGTTTTCTACAACCATCTTGTGATTCTCGATCATATCAAGAAATGCACCGATCAGCTCGTCATCTGGTACAGTGATGATCTCATCTACATTTGCTTTAATATACGGGAACAGCTTATCTCCAGGAGTGCGCACTGCTGTACCATCTGCAATTGTGTTGACACTCGGAAGGCTTACAACATGATCAGCCTTTAAAGATTCCTGCATACAATTTGCACCAGCCGGCTCCACACCGATCACCTTAATCTTTGGATTGAGCAGCTTTGCAAGTGTGGATACGCCTGTTGCCAGTCCGCCTCCCCCAATCGGAACAAGAATATACTCTACCAGCGGAAGTTCCTTAAAGATCTCCATTGCAATGGTTCCCTGACCGGTTGCAACCGCAGGATCATCGAAAGGATGGATAAAAGTATATCCGTGCTCTTCTGCCAGCTCATATGCTTTTGCACAAGCTTCATCATATACATCTCCGTACAGGACAACTTCTGCACCATAACTCTTCGTACGGTTTACTTTGATCAGTGGTGTTGTAGTTGGCATTACGATGGTTGCCTTTGCACCATAACGTTTTGCCGCATAAGCCACACCCTGTGCATGATTTCCTGCGGATGCGGTGATCAGACCACGCTGACGCTCTTCTTCTGTCAATGTGCTGATCTTGTAATAAGCACCACGCACTTTATACGCACCGGTAAACTGCATATTTTCCGGTTTCAAATATACTTTATTACCTGTCTGTTCGCTTAAATATTCACTGTATACCAGCTTTGTCTCCTGTGTTACTTTTTTGACAATTTCACTGGCTTCCTCAAAACGATCCAGTGTCAGCATTTCACTCATTTACGTCCTCCTTCTCAAACAGTGCATCAACAAACTGATCTGCATCAAATTTCTGCAGATCATCAATGCTTTCTCCTACACCAATATATTTTACCGGAATACCAAGTTCAGAATGAATTGCAACTGCAATTCCTCCCTTGGCCGTTCCGTCCATCTTGGTCAATACAATACCTGTAATCTCGGCAGCCTCGCTGAACTGCTTTGCCTGAACGAGTGCATTCTGCCCAGTAGTGGCATCCAGAACTACTAAAGTCTCGCGGTATGCTTCCGGATACTCTTTTTCCAGAATACGGTTAATCTTCTTTAATTCTTCCATCAGGTTTTTCTTATTATGCAGACGTCCTGCAGTATCACACAGTAATACATCTGCTTTCCGGGCTTTTGCTGCCTGCACGGCATCGTATACAACGGAACCCGGATCAGATCCTTCCTGACCACCAACAATCTCCACACCGGCACGATTTGCCCACTCTGTCAGCTGTTCACCCGCAGCGGCACGAAAAGTATCCGCCGCTCCAAGAATCACTTTTTTCCCTTGGCTTTTCAATTTTCCTGCCAATTTTCCAATGGTAGTAGTCTTTCCAACGCCATTGACGCCGATGACCAGAACGACGGATGTTTCCTCTTCAAAGCGATACGCTGTATCACCTACATACATCTGCTCTTTGATACTGTTGATCAGCAGCTCCCGGCAGTCTGCCGGCTCTTTGATATGGTTTTCTTTTACTTTTTTCTTCAGATTTTCGATGATTTCTTCTGTGGCATGGATTCCGATATCACCCATTACAAGAATTTCTTCCAGTTCCTCGTAAAAATCATCATCAATATGTGAAAATCCGCTGAAAATAGAATCAAATCCGGACACGATATTGTCACGGGTTTTGGTCAGACCACTGACCAGTCGTTTAAAAAAACCCTTTTTTTCTTCAGCCATACTATTCTTCCTTTCTCAAATAAATTTTGTATAAAAACTGTTTCCAGATTACGCATCCAGCTCTTTTTCAATCAGGTTGACGGAAACCAATGCAGACACACCTTTCTCCTGCATGGTGATACCATACAGACGATCTGCGGCTGTCATAGTTCCCCGTCGATGAGTAATAACAATAAACTGCGTATTTTTTGTAAGCTTATGCAGATAATTGGCAAACCGATCAACGTTAGAGTCATCCAAGGCTGCCTCGATCTCATCTAACAGACAGAACGGAGATGGCTTTAAGTTCTGGATTGCAAATAACAATGCAATCGCTGTCAGTGCCTTTTCTCCACCGGACAGCTGCATCATATTCTGAAGTTTCTTTCCCGGCGGCTGCGCAATGATCTTGATACCACATTCCAAAATGTCATTTGTATCTTCCTCACCTGTCAGCTCCAGTGAACCTTTTCCTCCGCCGAACAACTCCTTAAATGTCCTGTCAAACTCCCGCTGAATATCTGCAAATTTCTCTGCAAACTGCTTACGCATACCTTCATCCAGTTCTGTAATGATCTTCTCCAGACTCGCTTTCGCTTCCTCCAGATCCGCATGCTGTGCGGACAGGAATTCATAACGCTCCGAAACACTCTTATACTCTTCAATGGCATTGACATTGACATTTCCAAGCTTACGGATTTCATCCCGGATACCTGCGATCTGCTTTTTGAGTTCAGCTACGTTCTGTTTCTCCGGCCGTTCTGCTCCCTTTGCTGCATGATAGGTGATTTCATACTCTTCCCACATATAAGTAGTCAGAGAATCCTGTGCCTGCTCCGTCTTTTCCTTCTGCTGATTCAATCGGAACAGTTCTTTATCCAGATCACTCATAGTCTGTGAAAGTTCTTCCCGCTGTGCAAAAAAGTTTTTCTGCTCTCCAAGCATTGTTTCTTTCTGTGTACGGATTACCGTCAGTTTCTCATCCAGCCCCTGCTTTTGTAAAACAGCTGCTTCTGACTGTTCCTGCAGCTGTCTGATCTGTTTTTCCCGCTCTTCAATGGCAGTCTCACTATTTGCACTGTCCTCCAAAATCTGCTTCTTCTCCTGATTCAGACGGTGGATTTCTTCTTCCGTTCTCCGAATATTCTGCTGCAGGAAATTTTTTTGCTGCTGTTTCTGCGCAATCTCCAACAGAACATCATTCAGATCCTGGGAAACACTCTCAATCTCCAGATTTTTATTTTCTACCTGTTGAGATAAAACATTATTCTGACCGGTTATTTCAGCTTCCTTGTCCACAGACATCTGTATCTGTTCTTCCATCTGTGCCTGATCAATGGACCATTCTTTTTTATCCGCATCAATTTTGGCAATCTCTTCATGAATGCCGGCATAAGCAGCTTCCTGTTTTTCCTGCTGCTCCCGAATATGACCGGTCTCCATCTCTAATGTGTTTTTATCTAGATAAGCCTGCTGCAGATTTACCTGCAATTCTTCATAATTATCCTTCAGCAGTGCATTTGCGGTCTTCACATCTTCCATCCGACTGCGGATTTCCTGCGCCTGTGCACGGCAGTCAGCCACTTGTTTTTCCAAAATCTCAATCTCACGATTCCGTCCCAGCAGATTGCTGTTGTTTCGGAACGCACCACCGGTCATGGAACCGCCAGGCTGCAGTGACTCGCCCTCCAGGGTAACGATACGCAGAGAATAGCGGAACTTTCTGGCAACCATCACCGCATGCTCAATGGTGTCCATTACAAGCACCCGTCCCAGCAGATAACCTGCCACCTTTTCATACTGTGGCTGCGTGTGCACCAGACTGCTTGCAATACCAATGACACCGGTCTCACCTAACGCTTTTTCCGCCGGAACATGCTCCGGTGCAGACACACTGGTCAGCGGCAAAAATGTAGCACGACCATACCGGTTCTTTTTCAGATATTCAATCATCTGACGGGCAGTATCCTCATTGTCCGTTATAATATTCTGGATACTTCCGCCCAGTGCTGTCTCAATAGCGGTCTCATACGCTTTTTCCACTTTGATCAGATCTGCGATAACACCGTGAATTCCCGGTGTATCTGCCTTACGCTCCATGATCCGGCGGATGCTGTTGCCATATCCGTCATAGCGCTCCGCGATATTCCGCAGAGATTCCAGACGGGAACTGTCCTTGTGATATTGCTCCTTGCACTGATCCATCCGGCCACGCAGTTCTTCAAACTCCTGCTGCCAGTTAGTCCGCTTCTTTTCAATGGAAGTCTTTTCTTCCTCCATGGACACAATCTGTTCCTTCAGTTCTGCCAGTTCTTTTTTCTGTTTGAACAGTAATCCACTGACATCATCACCGCCGCTCTTCTGCTCCAGCAATTCCTTATTTAACTGCGCCCGGTGGATAGAAGCCTGTTCCTGCATCGTTTTCAGACGCTGTTGTTCTGCTTTCATGGAAGCGCGGGCATTCAGCAAACGCAAAATTTCTGCCTTCCCTGCTTCCATCTGCTGCTCCATTCCGGCTGTCTCTTTCCGCAATGTCTCCAGCTTTTCTGTCAGCAAACACTTCTTCTGCTCGATTTCACGAATGCCGGCTTCCAGTTCCGTCTGCCGGCTGCTGTAATCCTCGCCTTCCTTCTGCTGGCGGTCCACATCGGCCTGCAGTGCCTCCACACGGCTTCTGACATGTTCCTCATTCTGCTGTGCTGTATGGATCTGTTCCCGCAAAACATTGATCTGTCCCTCCAGTTTTTCTTTCGAAACACCGGTATCATTCATACTCTGCTGCAGTTCACCAATCTGTTCATCTGCCTGCGCAACCTGCTTCTCAAGTTCCTCATAACGGGATTTGATTCCTTCAAATTTCTTCCGGATTTCCGCCTGTTGATGCTCTGTAATACCACATTTCTCCTCCAGACCCTCCAATTCGGTATCCATCCGTTCCATCTCGAGTAAAAACAGATTCTGATCGCACTCCTTCAGTTCTTCCTTTTTCTTCAGATAAACTTTCGCGTGTTCCGCCTGTCGTTCCAGAGGGCCTACCTGTCGCGTCAACTCCGCCAGAATATCATTGACACGCACCAGATTCTGCTGCTCATCTTCCAGTTTTTTCAATGCCGTTGCTTTTCTACGCTTGAATTTAACAATTCCGGCTGCCTCATCAAACAATTCCCGGCGTTCCTCAGGTTTGCCACTCAGAATCTTGTCAATCTGTCCCTGACCAATAATAGAATAGCCTTCTTTACCAATACCGGTATCATAAAAAAGCTCATTGACATCCTTCAGGCGACACTGGGTACCGTTGATCAGATACTCGCTCTCACCGGAACGATACACCCGTCGTGCTACTGTCACTTCATTATAGTCCAGCGGTAGCTGATGATCCGAATTATCCAGTGTGATGGCCACATAGGCAAAACTTACCGGCTTTCGATTTTCCGTTCCTGCAAAAATAACATCCTGCATACTGGCGCTTCGCAGCTGCTTTACCTTCTGTTCACCAAGCACCCAGCGGACCGCATCTGCAACATTGCTCTTTCCACTGCCGTTCGGACCTACAATACCGGTAATTCCGTTATGAAACTCAAATACAATTTTATTGGCAAATGATTTAAAACCATGTACCTCGATTGATTTAAGATACATACATTCCTCCGTTTATTACTTTTACTTGTCCTTCTTTCTCAGTTCCAGAATGGCCTGATAAGCAGCTTCCTGTTCTGCTGCCTTCTTGGTATGTCCCTCACCGCAGCCATAACTCTTATTGCCGATACGGGCTTCTACTTTATAATTCTTATTGTGATCCGGACCAGATTCTTCTACCAGCACATACTCCAGCTTTCCGCTATGCTCATCTCCCTGCACGATCTCCTGCAGGATAGTCTTGCTATCATAAAAGAGCTGCATATGCTCCACATTATTCAGCACAAAACGATGAATAAACTCTTTTGCATTAGCAAAACCACCATCCAGATAAATGGCTCCGATAATTGCCTCAAATGCATCTGACAAAATAGATTTTCTCTTTCGACCACCGGTCTGATCCTCTCCTTTTCCAAGAAAAAGATAATCACCCAGATTCAGTGCTCTGGTACAAAATGCCAGTGTCTGTTCACATACAATACTTGCACGCACACGGGTCAGTTCCCCCTCCGGCACATCCATATGCTCATGATATAAAAAATCACTGGTTACGATTTCCAGCACCGCATCTCCCAAAAACTCCAGACGCTCATTATCGGATAATTTTTTCATCCGATGTTCATTGGCATAGGAGCTGTGAGTCAGTGCCTGGCGCAACAGACCTTCCTGCTGAAACTGATAACCGATTTTTTTCTGAAACTCTTTGAGCTGTTCCATATCATTCCTCCTGTAAAACAAAGAGCTGTTGCAGAGACAAATACTCACTGCAACAGCATCCATTTTCCTGTTATACTGATTCTTACAATGCTTTTTTAATCTGTTCTACCGCATCGCCAACAGTTGTGATTTTTTCTGCTTCTTCTGTCGGAATCTCGATCTCAAACTCTTCCTCGATTGCCATAATAATCTGGAAAATATCCAAGGAATCTGCTCCAAGATCATCTACAAAAGTAGTCTCTTCTGTAATACCATCAGCATCAATGCTTAATACTTCACTGATGATACTTTTAATTTTATCAAACTCCATGATGCAAATCCTCCCTCCCTGTTATTTTTCTACAATAATATGCTCTTTGATCTTACCATTAATATCCTGCTGCTTGAATGTCACACACTGAAGAATAGAATTCTTCACATCAATTGCTTTCGCACTGCCATGTGTCTTGACCACCAGACCATTCAGCCCAAGCAGAGGAGCTCCACCATACTGGGAGGCATCAAAGGACTTCAATGTCTGTTTTAATGCAGGTTTAATCAAAAGTGCTCCAATTTTAGACCGGAGAGATGACATCAGTCCTTCTTTTACTTTGGAAAGTAATGTCGCAGCCACACCTTCATACAGTTTCAGTACGATGTTTCCCGCAAATGCCTCACAGACAATCACATCGGCACCGCCATGTGGAATCTCCCGTGCTTCAATACTTCCGATAAAATTGATACCAGGACATTCTTTCAGCAATGGAAACGTCTCCTTTACCAGCTGATTGCCCTTTTCCTCTTCTGCTCCGATATTCAGGATCGCCACTCTCGGATTCTTGATTCCGACAATGTTCTCCATATAAATAGATCCAATCTGGGCAAATTGCACCAGATGTGACGGACGTGCATCCACATTCGCTCCACAGTCGATCAGAAGTGAAACTCCCTTTTCCGTCGGAACTAAAGGTGCCAACGGCGGACGTTCAATGCCTTTAATTCTGCCAACCAACACCTGACCGCCAACTAAAGTAGCTCCGGTACTTCCGGCTGTCACAATGGCATCTGCTTCCTGATGCTTAATCATATTCATTCCGATTACCAGAGATGACTGTTTCTTCTTACGAATCGCATTTACCGGCGGTTCTGCCATCTCAATAACTTCCTCGGCATGTACAACTTCAATTTTTTCCTTATCATAAGTATATTTTGCAAGTTCAGCATTGACAGCATCCTGTCTGCCTACCAGAAATACTTTGATATCTTTCTCTGCCTGAACAGCTTGTACCGCACCTTTTACGATTTCTCCCGGTGCGTTGTCACCACCCATGGCATCCACTACTACGCGGACTGTTTCGCTCATACTTTTTCCTCCGTCTCCTTGTCCATCCACTAAAAAATATACACTATGTCTATCTATAAATCAACCGATTTTTCTTATCCCGATGTAAAACTTTTTACCGTTTTTTCAGTAAATATTATATTGCAAGAAAGTGTACGATCACATATTCTCCCATATAACATCATCCATAGCACAACTTCCTATCAAATAAGAAATTTTTTGAATCGATCCTCAGCATCATGAAAGTCCTTCATCCCAAGATCATATAATTGCTGTTCTACTTCCCGATCCATCGTATAGGTACTCATTTTCGGTGGATTGCTCGGTGCAAAAATAAATGCTTTGCCTTCTTTTTCCAGATCATACAACTGCTGCTGGCATTTACCATACATAATATGACGGTTATCCAGTGCTTTCACCGTATTTGGAAACTTACGGCACATTCTGCTGTATAAGAAACGCATACCTTCCGGTTTCTTTATAAATCCTCTTGGCTTTGATAAAATCGCAACGATCTTATCACAGCCATCATCCAGCGCACGCTGCACCGGGATTGCATCTGTCACGCCGCCGTCATAATATAGTTTTCCGTCAATCTCAATTGGTTTGCATGCTGCCGGCAGCGCACAGGAAGCCATAATACAGCGGTAATCATCCTGTTTCATCTTGCTCTTTGGAAAATATACCGGTGTTCCTGTCGCAGCATCCGTTGCCACGATCCAGTATTCCGTAGGATTTGCACTCAATGCAGGAAAATCAATCGGATCCACACCGGTAGAATTCGTCATATCACCGTAAATATGCTGCAAACCAAACAAATTTCCGGTTTTGATAAAACTCTTTATACCAAAATATCCCGGATCCTTGATCCAATCTGTATAGTAGCGAAGATTACGCTCACGCTGCCCAGCCAAAAAAGATGCCACATTGGCGGACCCTGCCGATACACCGATTGCATAATCAAATGTTATATTTTTATCCAGAAAGGCATCCAGAATACCTGCACTATATGCACACTTCATTCCGCCGCCTTCTACAATTAATCCTGTTTTGCTCATATGTTCTGTCACCTTTTCATTCTCTCATGCTTTATAAAATATCAATCATTTAATGTCTATCCTATTTTATCAGAGATGAAACAGATGTCAATGAACGATTTGCCGGAATTGTTGCTGAACATCCCTATTCACATTGCTGATATTCACTTAATCGCTGAATAAATCCGGAAAATTCCGGAACCGTAAAATCAAGTTCCTTGTAACGTACCGGATAAATAATCCCTTTGCTGATCAGCTGTGCCCTCGCTGTGGAAATCGATGTGACTGATTTTCCCATGATTTTTGCCACATTCGAAATCGTACAGGGAAGTTTCCCACATTGTACCATTGCGAAAATAAATTTCTTATCTGAAGCAGGACACCGCTCATAACGCACCTTGAAAAATCCATTGTCAAGTACAGACCAAAATTCTTCAATATTTTGTTCCACATCCGTCACATCAATTGATTTGCTATCTGTATTCTGATAAACAATCTGACAAAGCTGCTGAATAAAAAACGGATATCCCTTTGTAATTTCCACAATTCGGTCAATCGCCTCATCCGTATAATGCACATCAAATTTTTCAGCCGGAACCCGGATCGCCGCCTCAGACTGCTCTTTGCTCAAAGAACCGATTTCTTTATATAGAAACAAGCGTTCTGAATAGGATTTTTTCTCTGAAAGCATCGCATATATTTTCGGTAACCCGGCTCCCACGATCATAATCGGATAGCCCAGCTGGTTCGTCCGATGAAGTGCCGCTATCAGTGCACCAAGTTCTGCAGACTTCATATACTGGATCTCATCAATAAAAAAACAGATCGGTATCTCTGACTGATAGGCCGCCTCTCCCAGAGTCGTAAATACATCTGTCAGACTCTGCGTAAGGTTCGAACTTTTATACAGCTCTCTTTCCTGAACAGATAAGGAAAAGGTACTGTCGTTTGGATCAAAAGAAATCACCAGAGATTTAATTGCCTCCAACGGTTTCTGAATCAGATGTTTAAACTTTTCCTTTGCACTGATTTTTCGTAAAAATGCCTGTGAACAGCTTGCAATCTGCGAAATAAAGTCATTCCGTTCCTCCACTTCGATATGCTTGCAGAAAATATTTTTTTCTTCCGCTTTCTTCTGTAAGCTATTGATTAGAACCGTTTTCCCCACCCCACGCAAACCGCTGAAAATCACAGACTGCACAGGGATATTATAAGTCATCGCCATAAACAGACTGTCTATATTTTCAAGATCATCGTCACGACCGGCAAGATAAATTGGCATTAATCCAGCGCCTGGTCTGTATGGATTTATTTTGAACATTATAAATGCACCTCCTACCCGTATTATTTCATTGTAATACGTCTGCGTCAATACTTTTTCGTAATTATACGTTTCTTATCGCAAAATAATCCAGATAAACGCAGATAAGTTCATTAATCCAGTACCGGTCATCTGCTTATTGTCGCTGTCCATCCACACAAGCATCCATAAAAATGAAAATACAAAAGATCGACTACATATCCTTTTCCGATACACCGTCGATCTTTCATATTTTTCTGTATTTTCCAATTTTGTCAAAATATTGTGTATGTAACCGAACCTCCACACAAGCAGTTTCCTGCAGGTTTTTTACAAGATTTACAAGATTTTCTTGATTATATTTTTCCCATTCAACAAACTGAACTTTGAACCATAACTTTAAGAAATAACTCATAACAAATAAATCAATATCAATAAACAATAACCCATCTTTTTTCCGCGCTATGTATGTTCAATCTTGTACGGATAACTTTGATATTTTATCACTCTAAATATCTTACAGATTCATCAGAAGTGCAGGGAATTCTTTCATCAAAAATCCACTTCAAATTCTACTGTCTGATTATATTTATCAAGCGACATCTGCATTAACAAAATCATATCAGATACACGCTCATATTCCTGTTTGATCAGTGCCGGATCATAGTTGATATAACGATATTCTGCTATCGAATTTCTGACCCGGTAAGAATTATCAAGCCGCTCCTTCGGAAGTTGCTTACGCATCATATCGAGTATATTTTTACGTTTGTTCAACTGCGCCATCTTGACCAAAATTGTATCAATGCTCATTTCCTCATCGCCAACCGGTACTTTTGCCATAG
>OIAG01001025.1_pt1 | contig 11555 bp, 8 predicted proteins | sample 1580701 | NCBI WGS metagenome assembly OIAG01 (sample SAMEA3882551, study PRJEB24775) | human gut metagenome | biome: human-associated habitat; feature: intestine environment; material: feces | place: Netherlands | collected 2009/2010 | reverse complement strand
ATACCATTTATCTTTTTTTCTCTGTAACTGAGAGATTACTTGTTACTGTGAACGGAGTGAACAGTAACGATTACTTTTTTATTTTTCCACTTCATACATATGCAGTTCATGAAGGGCTCTTGTTGCAGCGATATATCTCGCCTGACGCACAAGCGGGCTCTGATCTTTCTGCGGAAATACTGCAAATACCTGATCAAATTCCAGACCTTTTGCCAGATAGAATGTCGTAACTGTAAGACCTTTCTTAAAGCTTGTGCTGTTTCTGTCCAGATAAGACAGACGTTCTTTTATATCAAATCCTTTTTCTCCCAGAATTTCCTTCAGAAGAAGCCACATATGTTCTGCTTCTTTCTCTGTACGCAGGACAACCGCTGCTGTTTCATATTCTTCTTCGCCGAGTTTCAGAGTTTCTGCAATCTCTTCCGCAGCATGGCTCATATCTGCAAATATTTTCTCCTCCACCGGAGCACCATGACGTTCAAAGAGTTCCATATCTTCAATACCCGCAAGCTGATTTGCATAAGACGCAATCTCTATGGTGTTACGGTAACTCTTATTCATAATGATCTTGTGGATATCCCTCCCGAAAATCTTCGGCAGAAATTTCAGCACATCCTGCTGTTTATCATCCATAGTCTGTGCCCGGTCACCCAGGATTGTCATTCTGCAGGAGAAAATCCTCTGCAGAATTTCATACTGAAGCCTTGAGTAATCCTGCATCTCATCAATCACCAGATGCTTAATATTAGACCGCTCCGCCTGCCGCGACAGGCGGTACTTCAGATACAGAACCGGATACACATCCTCATACCGCAGTTTCCGCTTCTCCAACGGCCGCCGCGGCAGCGTCTGATATCCCTCTTTCTTCAGAAAACGATTGTAGAGAACATAAAAATCCATCGTCCCATACATCTTCCGGAATTTTTCGATGAGCGGAATCCGCTCCTCCTCCGGCAGATCCCGGTTCAGCAGCGTCTCGATCTCGTCAATAAACGTCTCCGCCACCGCATCCATCCGCGAGAGCAGCGGAATATCCGCAAACTTGTCATAAAACAGCGTAATAATCTCCGATTCTGACTTCACAAACGACTTATACGAAACGTCTGAGAAATTCATCAGCTCGTCCTCAAGCTCCAGCGCAAATCCCTCCATCTGGTCCACAAACGCCTGCGACTGTTTTAAAACAAACCGTTCTGCGGCTTTTGGATCCCGCATCTCCCGCTCAATCTGATCACAGCGATCCTCACAGTCTGCCGCCGTGTCCTGTAATTTGCGGTAAGCAAAGAGATCAAAACTCATCTCCTGAATATTCTCCTCGCCGAGCTCCGGCAGAATATGTGAAATATAATCCGAAAATACCCCGTTCGGCGATAAAATCAGAATATTCGAAGACTTCAGATTCTGTCTGTCATGATACAAAAGGTAGGCAATCCGATGCAGCGCCACCGATGTCTTGCCGCTTCCCGCCGCTCCCTGAATTACCAGAATCCGGTCCTTCGTATTGCGGATGATCGCATTCTGTTCCTTCTGAATTGTGCGGATAATATTCTTCAGCTGTACCTCGCCGTTGCTGCCAAGCTCCGCCTTTAAAATATCATCATCAATTTTCACATCACTCTCAAATCCGTAAATCATCTTTCCGTCCCGGATCTTATACTGCCACTTGGAACAGATTTCCCCTGTCATCTCGCCGCCCGGCGCCAGATAGGAAGCCGGCCCGCGGTCAAAATCGTAGAAAAGACCGCTGACCGGGCTTCTCCAGTCGTAAATCAGCGGCAGCTCGCCCGGCCGCTCCGCAAAATTGCCGATGCCGATATAGAAAATTTCCGGCTCATCATCCCCGTCATAGCGGAAATCCACACGCCCGAAGAACGGAGAATCCAGCATTTTCCGGAAGCGGCTCCGCAGAAGAAGCTGCTCCTGATTCGCATTCACCTGATGCAGCAGTGCCTGCTGATTGTCGTAATCCTCATATCCGTACTGGTCCATCTCGGTATAGTTCTGCCAGTAATAATCGTGCATATTTTCAATCTCTTTCTGTCCGTCCAGCAGAGACTGGCTGATCTCGGCAAGACGCGCCTGCAGCTTTTCCAGCACAAAAGAAAGATATTCCTGTCCGTTTTTCTGGTCTGTCATAAAAGGAAACCTCCTCTTAAAAATATAATGTCGAGTGCCGGAAAACCCGGCTGATCTTATCAGTATAGCAGACAGGCACGTTTCCTGCAATTCAAACATAAAATAAAGAAAAATCCCCTTTGAGGTGCCGCTTTTCTTGGAACCCTTTTTAAAACCACTGTCTGCACAGGAAGAAAAAAGCTGTCTGGATGCGTATCAGAGGGGCGATACAAAAGCCAGAGACATTCTGGTCGAGCGGAATCTGCGCCTGGTCGCGCACGTTGTGAAAAAGTATCAGGGCCTGCCCGATGATCTCGACGATCTGATTTCCATTGGAACGATCGGCCTCATCAAGGCGGTGATGACATATGATTCGAAAAAAGGAAACCGGCTGGCCGCATATGCCGCCCGCTGTATTGATAATGAGCTGCTGATGTATCTTCGGAGCAAAAAGAAAACGGCACGGGAGATTTCCCTCTACGAGCCGATCGGAACCGACAAGGAGGGAAATGAGATCCATCTGCTCGACATCGTGGAGGGCGGCGGGGAGGATATCGCGGAACAGTACAACCGGAAAGAGGACGCGGTGCGGCTGTACTGTTATCTGGATTCGGAATTAAAAGAGCAGGAAAAACAGGTGCTTCTTCTCCGGTACGGCCTTGGCGGAAAAGCAGAATACACACAGAAACAGGTCGCTGCCCGGCTTGGCATCAGCCGTTCGTACGTGTCGCGGATCGAGAAGAATGCAATTGAAAAGTTGCGGTTACGGTTTGCCGCTTCGTAAATGCTTGACATTTCAAACGGACTGCTTCTATAATAAAGGGTAAGGAAATCAGGTGCAGAAAAGGTTTCCTTATCCTTACTTTTTCGAACAAAAATCAAAGATAATATCTTCCCGGTGTTCTTGCCGGACATTTTCCCAAAATGAAAAATAAATAGGAACTATACGACCTGCTACTGAAAGAAAAGGAGGTTTTCTTTGTATTGCAGTGTATTATCAGCCACCGTCTCGGGCATGGAGATGATTCCGGTGCAGGTGGAGGCGGATGTCAGTGACGGCATGCCGCAGTTTACGATGGTCGGCTACGTGAGTGCCCAGGTAAAGGAGGCGCAGGACCGCGTGCGGACAGCCCTCAAAAACATGGGAATTTCCCTGCCGCCGAAACGAATTACGATTAATTTATCCCCGGCGGACGTCCGAAAAGAAGGATCGCGTTTCGATCTTCCGATTGCAGCGGGCGTTCTGATGACGCTCGGCCGGATTCCGCCCGGGTCACTCCGGAAAACGATGGTGCTCGGCGAACTCGGCCTTGACGGCCATGTGCAGGAGATCAGCGGTGTATTTCCGGCAGCGGCGAAGGCGCGGGAGCTTGGATGCACAACGCTTCTTGTTCCAGCCGGAAATGCCGCGGAAGGGGGTCTGGTCGGCGGGCTTCACGTCGTTGGAATCCAGAATTTACAGGAGCTTTTGAACTACTGCTGTGAAGGGAAAATGCCGTCGCTTCCGTCTATAGAAAATCAAAAGAAGGAGGACGGAAAAGAGCCGGACTTTTCCGAAGTGCAGGGCCAGACGGCGGCGCGGCGGGCGGCGCTCATCGCTGCGGCCGGATTTCACAATCTGCTGATGCTGGGGCCGCCGGGCAGCGGAAAATCCATGATCGCAAGGCGGATTCCGACGATCATGCCTCCGATGTCTGAGGAGGAGCAGATGGAAGTAACGCGGATCTACAGCATCGCCGGAATGCTTGCCAAAGGAGAGGGTGTCCGCCGGGAGCGGCCCTTCCGTGCTCCGCATCACACGATGTCGCCGCAGGCTCTTGCAGGCGGCGGAAAACAGCCGTCTCCGGGCGAAATTACGCTGGCACACCGCGGCGTTCTCTTCCTTGATGAACTCCCGGAGATGACGCGCACAACCATTGATATCCTGCGCCAGCCGCTCGAGGAGCACCGGATTGTGATTTCACGTGTCAGCGGAAACTATGTGTTCCCGGCGTCATTTCTGATGGTGGCGGCAATGAACCCCTGCCCCTGCGGCTTTTACCCCGACTTATCGCGCTGTACCTGCGCACCCGGCGACATCAGCCGGTATCTCTCGAGAGTCAGCCAGCCGTTCCTCGACCGCATGGATCTCTGCGTGCAGGTGGAAGCACTTTCCTACGAGGATCTGCACGGCGAGGAGCGGTGCGAATCCTCGGCCAGGATGCGGGAAAAAGCGACGGCAGCGGCGCAAATTCAGGCGGCGCGCTACCGGCAGGAGTCGATTCATTTCAATAGCGAACTGAAAGCAGGCCAGATCGAGAAATACTGTATCCTGGAAAAGGCAGCGGAAGAGCTTTTAGAGGATGCCTTCCGCCGCCTGCGCCTCAGCGCGCGTTCCTACCACGGGATTATCCGCACCGCGCGGACAATTGCGGATCTGGACGGGGCGGTCAAAATCGGCGTGCCGCATATCAGCGAGGCGATCTGCTTTCGGAGCGCCGACAAAAGTATATGGAGGATCTGACGTATGGCGATGGAAATCTTTACAGTCGGCCGCGGGCAGGAGGGCTATCCGGAGCGGCTTATGCCGTTCGCGGACATGCCGTCCCGCCTTTTCGTGCGGGGCGCGCTGCCGGCGGATGAGCAGAAAACAGCGGCGATTGTGGGCGCGCGGATATGTACGGCGTACGGAAAGAGCCAGGCGGCCTTTTTCGCGCAGGTGCTGGCGGCAAACGGCGTGGCGGTGATCAGCGGACTGGCGTGCGGAATCGACGCGGCGGCGCACGAGGGGGCACTGCGCGGAAAGGGAAAGACGTTTGCCGTGCTTGGCTGCGGTGTGGATATCTGCTATCCGAAACAGAATTACCCGCTGATGCGGCGGATGCTGGAAAACGGAGGCGGTGTCTTAAGCGAATTTCCTCCGGGCGCAGAGCCGCTTCCGTGGCATTTCCCGATCCGCAACCGCGTGATCAGTGCGCTGGCAGATGTCGTTCTGGTAATTGAGGCAAAAGAGAAGAGCGGCTCGCTCATTACGGCGGACTACGCGCTGGAGCAGGGAAAAACGGTATTTGCCCTGCCCGGACGGACAACGGATGCGACAAGCCGCGGCTGCAACCGCCTGATCGCGCAGGGAGCGGAAATTGCGATTTCACCCGAAACGATTCTCGAGGAGCTGGGCGTGAAAAAGGCCGGGACAAAAAGAGCCGCACCGCGTCCGCGCTATGGAAAAGAGGCGGAAATGGTTCTGAAAACACTCGCGGCAGAACCGCAGAATCTTGCACAGCTTGCCGGCAGCACCGGAATCCCGCTGCAGGAGCTGACCGGCATTCTGCTGGCACTCGAAATTGACGGCGTTATTGCGGAAAATCCGCCGGGCGTGTACATGGCGTTATCGTAAAAGGGACGAGGAAAAGAAAGGTTTTGTGATATTCCGCCCGGTGCACAATTATAATAGAAGAAAAAGAAAAAAGGGGGCTCTTCTGCGCCGCGTGCATGTCTGAAAAAGGAAAAAGAAAAGAAAAAAATCAGGAAAAATCGTTAAAAAATTGAAAAAATCCTGTTATTTTGTCGGGAAACATCGAAAAATGGTACATTTTAAAAATGGAAAACACTTGCAAGAAAAAACTTTTTGGTGTATAGTCAGTGGAAGTTACGACTAATTTAGGAATTATTCTGGAATTTGTAATGATGCAGAACTATGCGATATGAAAAACGCAATATAGATCTGGACAGTTATAAAAATATGTATTCAGGAGGCATCAGAGGTGGCAAAATATCTTGTAATAGTGGAATCACCGGCAAAAGTCAAGACGGTGAAAAAGTATCTCGGGGCAAATTACGAAGTTGCAGCATCTATGGGCCATGTGCGCGATCTGCCGAAAAGCCGGCTTGGAATTGATGTAGAACATGACTTTGAACCAAAATATATCACCATCCGCGGAAAAGGAGAGCTTCTGGCATCTCTTCGAAAAGCCGCAAAAAAAGCAGATAAAGTTTATCTCGCAACTGACCCTGACCGCGAGGGAGAGGCAATTTCCTGGCATCTGTCGATTGCGCTGAATCTCGATGAGAACAAGATGCGCCGCATCACCTTCAACGAGATCACAAAATCAGCAGTCAAAGCGTCGATCAAACAGGCACGCGACATCGATATGAACCTGGTGGACGAGCAGCAGGCGCGCCGCTGCCTCGACCGTATGGTAGGTTATGAAATCAGCCCATTGTTATGGAAGAAAATCAAACGCGGACTTTCCGCCGGCCGTGTGCAGTCCGTTGCACTGCGCATCATCGGCGACCGCGAGGATGAGATCAATGCGTTCATTCCGAAAGAATACTGGACACTGGAAGCAGATCTGAAAATTCCAGGCGAGAAGAAACCGCTCGTCGCAAAATTCCACGGAAAAGGCAGTGAAAAGATGGCGATCGAGACGAAAGAGCAGCTCGATGAAATCTTAAAGGGACTGGAAAATGAGACCTTTACCGTATCCGAAGTGAAAAAAGGAGAGCGTTCCAAGAAAGCGCCGCTTCCGTTCACCACGAGTACCCTGCAGCAGGAAGCATCGAAGGTGCTGAACTTCTCCACGCAGAAGACGATGCGTCTGGCGCAGCAGCTCTACGAGGGCGTGGAAGTAAAAGGAAAGGGAACGATCGCTCTGATTTCCTATCTGCGTACCGATTCTACACGAATCAGCGAGGAGGCCGATGCGGCAGCACGTTCCTTTATCCAGGAGCAGTACGGCACAAAATATACCGCAAGCGGGGACACGACGGAGAATAAAAACAGCAAGGCACAGGATGCGCACGAGGCCATCCGTCCGACCGATGTGACGAATACACCGGTAATGGTAAAAGAATCCCTGCCAAGAGATCTGTTCCGCCTGTATCAGCTGATCTGGAAACGCTTTGTGGCAAGCCGCATGCAGCCAGCCGTCTATGAGACAATTTCCGCACGGATCAATGCAGGAGAGTATCTCTTTACAGCAGCTTCCTCCCGTCTGGCATTTGATGGTTTCATGTCCGTTTACACCGATCCGGATGAGGAAAAGAAAGAGAAAAACGCCGCTGTCCGGAGCCTGGAGGCAGGAACGGAGCTGGCACTGGGAAAGATGGATCCGCAGCAGCACTTCACACAGCCGCCGGCACACTACACCGAGGCTTCCCTTGTCAAAACACTCGAGGAACTCGGCATCGGCCGTCCAAGTACGTACGCGCCGACCATCACAACGATCATCAACCGCCGTTACGTGGCAAAGGAGAACAAGAACCTTTACATGACAGAGCTCGGCGAGGTGGTCAACAACATGATGAAAGAGGCATTCCCGAGCATCGTGGATGTCAACTTTACGGCAACGATGGAAGCTCTGCTCGACAGGGTTGGAGATGGAAGTGTTCCGTGGAAGACAGTAGTCGAGAACTTCTGGCCGGATCTCTATGAGGCGGTCACAGAGGCAGAAAAGAACCTCGAAGAAGTTAAGGTAGAGGATGAGGTGACGGATGTCATCTGCGAGAACTGCGGCCGCAACATGGTGGTCAAATACGGCCCGCACGGAAAATTCCTCGCCTGCCCGGGATTCCCGGACTGCAAGAACACGAAGCCGTATCTGGAAAAGATCGGTGTTCCGTGTCCGAAGTGCGGAAAAGAAGTGATCCTGCGCAAGACGAAAAAAGGACGGAAATATTATGGATGCGAAAACAATCCGGAATGCGATTTCATGTCCTGGCAGAAACCGTCTGCCAAGAAATGCCCGCAGTGCGGCGGCTATATGCTGGAAAAAGGCAATAAGCTGGTCTGCGCGGACGAGCAGTGCGGCTATGTAGAAGCACGCGAAAAGAAAGACGAAGACTGAGAATGACAAAGCGGTCTGTACTGGTGAAAAACTGGTGCAGGCCGTTTTTTTTGCTTATTGAGGCGGAAAAACAGGAAGATCCGAAAAAATTTAGCATGAATTTTTATAAAATTTATAGTTTTCTGAAAAATATATTGATTTCCGGAAAACTACATGATAGAATGAGCTTAGTTTTAAGGGTTGTCTGAAAAAGGCATCAGTGTGCATTTTTTTCGGCGGATACGCCAAAAAAATGCAGAAAATAAAGAAAGGAGAAGAACATGAGCGTACAACTGCTGGATAAAACCAGAAAAATCAACAAACTGCTTCATAACAATCACTCCACGAAGGTCGTGTTCAACGATATCTGTGAAGTCCTGATGGAAACGTTAAGTTCCAATATCCTGGTGATCAGTAAAAAAGGAAAAGTGCTGGGCATCAGCCTTTGCCCGGGCGTGGAAGAAATTACGGAGCTGATCGAGGATAAGGTGGGCGGTTATGTCGATGCCGCATTAAACGAGCGTCTCCTCGGCGTACTCTCCACAAAAGAGAACGTCAATTTACAGACCCTCGGCTTTGAGCGGCCTGGTGTAGAGCGCTACACCGCAATTATCTGCCCGATCGAGATCGCCGGAGAACGCCTTGGTACCGTATTTATGTACCGCTGCACCCCGCAGTACGATATCGACGATATCATCGTCAGTGAGTACGGCACAACCGTTGTCGGACTGGAAATGATGCGTTCCGTCAACGAGGAAAATGTGGAGGAAAACCGCAAGGTTCAGGTGGTTAAATCCGCATTCAACACGCTGTCCTTCTCCGAATTAGAAGCCATCATCCATATCTTTGATGAACTGAACGGGGATGAGGGCATTCTGGTTGCAAGCAAAATTGCAGACCGCGTCGGCATCACAAGATCCGTCATCGTAAATGCCCTCCGCAAATTTGAGAGCGCAGGCGTCATCGAGTCCCGTTCCAGCGGTATGAAGGGAACGTATATCAAGGTATTAAATGATTATATCTTTGATGAACTCGACGAGATCAAAGCAAGAAAGAACCTGAAAGGAAAGGGCGATGCCCATCCGGACGAGGCGAAAAAATAAAAAAGTGGAATGTAGAAAAGAATCGGAGCCGTTTAAGAATGGCGCCGTTTCTTTTTGTGCAAAAAAGCATTCGTGGAGCGGAAAAAAATGGTATCATTCCCGTTTTTAGGAATAAACTATAATTAGATTCTAAAGAGAGTATAAAATATGAAAAAGTTGCCAAAATAAGAAAAAACGAGAAAATAAGAGAAATTAAGAGCTATCATGAGAAAAAAAAAGAGAATTACAAAATTCATGCATTTGCGAAATGAGGTGGAAAACACTATAGTAAGAACCATCAAGTAGCACTCGAATGAACTGAGTGCTAATAAATAAAACTGAATGAAATCTTGAAGGAGGAAACATAAATGAAGTTAGTACCTTTAGGTGACAGAGTTGTATTAAAAGAGTTAAAAGCAGAGGAAACCACAAAATCCGGTATCGTACTTCCGGGACAGGCACAGGAGAAACCGCAGCAGGCTGAGGTTATCGCAGTAGGACCTGGAAAAGTAGAAGACGGCAAAGAAGTAAAAATGGAAGTTGCAGTCGGAGATCAGGTAATCTATTCCAAATATGCAGGAACCAACGTCAAACTGGAAGACGAAGAGTACATCATCGTAAAACAGGATGATATTCTGGCAGTTGTAAAATAAAGAATAATCAAGTAAAAATCAGGAGGCATGACAATCATGGCAAAAGAGATTAAATATGGAGCAGAGGCAAGAAACGCTCTTCAGAATGGTGTAAACCAGCTTGCAGATACCGTACGTGTAACCCTTGGACCGAAAGGAAGAAACGTTGTTCTGGACAAACAGTACGGCGCTCCGCTCATCACAAACGATGGTGTTACGATTGCAAAAGAGATCGAGCTGGCAGACGGCTTTGAAAACATGGGCGCACAGCTCATCAAAGAAGTTGCTGCAAAGACCAACGACGTAGCAGGTGATGGTACCACAACCGCAACCGTTCTGGCACAGGCTATGGTAAACGAAGGAATGAAAAACCTGGCAGCAGGTGCGAACCCGATCGTTCTTCGTAAGGGAATGAAGAAAGCAACCGATAAAGCTGTTCAGATCCTTGCAGAGATGAGCCAGCCGGTAGCAGGCAAAGAGCAGATTGCAAAAGTTGCAGCTGTTTCTTCCGGAAGCGAAGAAGTAGGCCAGATGGTAGCTGACGCTATGGAAAAAGTTTCCAAAGACGGCGTTATCACCATCGAGGAGTCCAAGACCATGCAGAACGAGCTGGAGCTGGTAGAAGGTATGCAGTTCGACCGTGGATATATCTCCGCTTACATGTGCACCGATATGGAGAAAATGGAAGCCGTTCTCGACAATCCATATATCCTGATTACCGATAAGAAACTGTCCAACATTCAGGAAGTTCTTCCGCTGCTGGAGCAGATCGTACAGAGCGGCGCAAGACTGCTGATCATCGCTGAGGACGTAGAGGGCGAGGCTCTCCAGACACTCGTGATCAACAAACTGCGCGGAACCTTCAACGTAGTAGCTGTCAAAGCACCGGGATACGGCGACAGAAGAAAAGCAATGCTCGAGGATATCGCAATCCTGACCGGCGGCCAGGTGATCTCCGAGGAAGTTGGTCTGGAATTAAAAGACGCTACTCTGGAAATGCTCGGACGTGCAAAATCTGTTAAAGTTCAGAAAGAGAACACCGTTATCGTTGACGGTGCCGGCGCAAAAGATGCCATCGCAGCAAGAATCGGCCAGATCAGATCCCAGATCGAGGAGACCACTTCTGAGTTCGATAAAGAGAAACTGCAGGAGAGACTGGCAAAAATGGCAGGCGGCGTAGCTGTTATCCGTGTAGGTGCTGCTACTGAGACAGAGATGAAAGAAGCAAAGCTTCGTCTTGAGGATGCTCTTGCAGCAACAAGAGCAGCTGTTGAGGAAGGTATCATCGCAGGCGGCGGCTCTGCTTATATCCATGCTTCCAAAGAGGTTGCAAAGCTTGCAGCAACACTTGAGGGAGATGAGAAGACAGGTGCTTATGTGATCCTGAAAGCCCTTGAGGCTCCGTTGTTCCACATTGCTGCAAACGCAGGACTGGAAGGCGCTGTTATCATCAACAAGGTAAGAGAGTCTGAGGTAGGTACAGGCTTTGATGCTCTGAATGAGAAATATGTAAACATGGTTGAGAATGGAATCCTTGATCCTGCAAAGGTTACAAGAAGTGCACTTCAGAACGCAACAAGTGTTGCATCTACACTTCTTACAACAGAGGCTGTAGTTTCTACGATCAAAGAGGATACTCCTGCTCCGGCAACAAACCCGGGAATGGGAATGATGTAATTTCAAGCAGGCAGGTAAATAATTTACAAAATGAGAGGGCCTGCGTCATGGACGCGGCTCTCTTTTTGTGTTATAATCAAAAGAAATCAGTAAATTACGAAAGGAAGAAGCAAATGAGTGACTTATATTCAGAACTTCTGGTAAAGAAGAAACAGACAGGGAAGGATCTTGCTATAAAATACGGTCTTATTGCACTGACCGTGATCATGGTTCTGGGAGGTCTGGTGCTGAATGCACTTCTTCTG
>OIAG01001016.1_pt1 | contig 11626 bp, 9 predicted proteins | sample 1580701 | NCBI WGS metagenome assembly OIAG01 (sample SAMEA3882551, study PRJEB24775) | human gut metagenome | biome: human-associated habitat; feature: intestine environment; material: feces | place: Netherlands | collected 2009/2010 | reverse complement strand
GCGACATCTCCCGCAAAAAGAAGCTGCTGGAAAAGCAGAAGGAAGGCAAAAAGAAGATGCGCCAGCTGGGCAGCGTTTCCCTGCCCAGTGAGGCTTTTACCGCCGTGCTCAAGCTGGACAGCGACGACGATTAAGCTGCAAATATACAAAAGGGATGCTGCGTGCGCGGCATCCCTTTTTTGATGGGAGCTCCCAAATGTGAAATCCGCTCATGGCAGAGATGCACTCTTTGCTTTTCACTATAAATATGTTATAATTTCTTTATATATCAATTCTTGTGTTCGTTTTTGGAGAGATGGGCTGCGGCCTCGTGCTGCGCGCGTCTCCATGCAACGTTCCCCCACAGAAAGGATGTGGCCTTTATCAAAGCAAAGCACGGAAAAGGCGCAGTGGAAAACAGCAGACACACACACAGCGGCGGCGCACAGAGGGCAGCATCTCTCTGGAAGCAGGTACTGCTGACCTTGCTGGTTCTTGTTGCCCTGCTCGCCCTGCTGGGCGGGGCGCTGTGGCAGAATATCTGCTATAACCGTACCCACTATACCGCAGAGTTTTATCAGATCCATTCCCGCAAGCTGACCCAGAGCTGCCGGGTCGTTTTTCTCACCGATGTACATCTGCGGGAGTACGGGCAGGATAATTGCGATCTGGTGCAGGATATCCGCAGCCTTGCCCCGGATCTGATCCTGCTGGGCGGCGACCTTGTGACCTACGGCGAAGGTTCCAGCTATGATAATATGCTTTCCCTGTGCAGTCAGCTGAACCAGATCGCCCCGGTATGCGGGGTGCTGGGCAACCATGAGGACGAGCTGTATTTTCTGGACGGCGATCAGGCTCTGGTGGAAAAGTTCACCGCCGCCGGGGTGACCATCCTACGCAATGAAGAGGCGCGCTATACCGTCCATGACAATGTCATCAGCATTCTGGGCGTGGAGGGCAGCCCGAAGGACTTTTACAACTACGGTGCCAGCGTCTTTATGGACGCCGCAGAGCAGCAGACGGACTACGACCTGCGCATCTGTCTGGCGCATGTGCCCACCTACTTTCCCGAGCATCTGGAAAATTATTCCTTTGAGCTGGGCCTTGCCGGGCACACCCACGGCGGCATCGTGCGGCTGCCAAAGATCGGCCCGCTTTACAGTGCCGAGGAGGGCTTTTTCCCTGACTATGCCGGGGGCAGCTATGGGCTTGCCAACAACGCCACCCTCATTGTAAGCCGGGGACTGGGCGATTCCAGCTGGGCACCCCGCATCAATAACGTGCCGGAGCTTTCGGTCATTGACATCGATTAAGCAGTCTGCACCGCGCGTGCAGGCCGCTGCAAAAGGGTAGAATGCCATGGATGACATCAAAGAAAAGATCAAACAGGCGCTGCGCCATATCTGGACAAATAAATACCGCCTGTTTCTCTGCCTGCTGACCTTGTGCTGTCTGTTCGGGCTGGTTCACTATTTCAAAAGTGCGGACAGCGCCACCGCCAGCATCTCCTTCAATTACTCCGAGGCCGCGCTGGGCATGAACCCCAACAAGACCCGCTTCAACGCCTACGAGATCGTTTCGGACGAGGTGATGGAACGCGCCATCCGGCGGGTGGGCTTGCAGGACAGCCTGACTGCCTCCCAGCTGGCCCAGTGCCTTTATCTCAGCCCGGAAGGCACCGGCAGCGCCAACGGCAGCGAATATATCAGCACCAACTACTATCTTTCCATCAACGCCCGCAAGCTGGAGCTTGGTAGCCGCAAGGCCACGGATCTTTTGCAGAGCGTGTGCGAATCCTACCGGGAGATCTTTCAGAGCAACTACTGCGACAACCAGAGCCTGCTGAAGGAAAAGCTGGAAGTGACCTCTGCGTGTGAGCCTTATCTGCGGCTGAACGAGCTGGAGGTGCGCGCTGAGGGGCTGAACCGCTACCTGAACGCTCGTCTGCAGGAGAACAAAAGCTTTACGGACGAGGCAAACCCCGACTCTGCCACCAACAACTTTACCACGCTGGGTAAAAAGATCAACAATCTGGTGGATTACGATCTACCCAATGCCATGGCCTTTGTCATTGAGGGCGGCGTTGCCCGCGACCCGTCCATGCTGACCAGCATTCTGGAATACAAGAACAAGATCGACGATCTTGCCATGCGCACCCAGCAGGCTTATTATGACGCCGATAAAAAGGGCATTTCCATCTACGAAAAGTCCATGACCTCCATCATGATGATCCCCACCGTGGATGAGGCCAGCGAATACTATATGTCCCGCACCAAGACCGCCATGGACGCGCTGGCGCGCTCGGCAGATGCTTCTCTGTCCGATGCCACCGATTACCAGTCCGAGATCGTGAGCACGAACTATGTGATCCAGAAGATCCGGGAGCTGGACGCCGGGCAGCCGCGCTTGGCCGAGGCACAGGCCATGGTGAACAAGCTGGAAGCTGCCATCAACGAGATCTCGGAGCAGCTGTTCGTGCTGGACAAAGCCTACGTCAAGTATAAATCCCAGAACTATATCACATTTGCCTACGGTTCATCCTCCTTTATCCAGCGGCTGAGCCTGAAAAAGACTCTGATGGAGTCTGTTGCCGTGATGCTGGGCGGCGCATGGCTGCTCCACGAACGGAAACGCAGAAAGGTAAGGCACCACAAATGAAAAAGTTTGAGATCCTGCGCTATCTGAAGCGTTTCAGCCTGCTGATCTTTCTGGTCGCGCTGGCAGGTGCAGCCGCCATCTACCTGTATGCAGACGGGCGGCAGATGTACACAGCCTCTGTCATCATCCGCTATACCAACGACGGCATCTCGGACGGCTACACCCCGGACGGCAGCGATCTGGACGTCAACGAGATCTATTCCTCCACGGTCATTTCGCAAGCCATGGATGCGCTGGGCGCTTCCGGGCGGCTGAGCGCCATCCGTTCCAACATTTCGGTGACCCCGGTGATTCCAGAGGATCAGCAGACCATCAATGATGCCTTACTGGATAAGGGCGAAGAGGTGACCTACTTCCCCGACACCTACAAGGTGAGCCTCGTGGTAGACGGAGCGCTAGGCGCGGGCTATGCCCGCAATATGCTGGATGCTATCATCCAGAGTTACTGCACCTATTATACGGAAAAATATGTGGAGCAGAAGCTCTCGCTCAACCCTTCGTCCGGTCTGCTGGACAACGGCTACGACTACTACGAGTGCATCCGCATTCTGGAAAACGATACCACCGAGATGCAGAACTACCTGCTGAGCAAGCGGGAACATTACCCAGACTTCCGCTCCTCCCGCACCGGCTACACCTATGCAGATCTGTGCGATATCTATTCCGATTTCAAAAAATACACCATCCCGGCGCTGTACGCCTATGTGCTCAACGGCCCGCAGGTGCGGGACGGCACGGTGCTGCAGGAATATCTGGCCAACTGCATTGAGACTGCAAAGCAGGACGAGCAGATCACCACCGAACAGCGGGACAGCCTGTGGAGCCTGACCGACCAGTATGTGTACAAGAACGCCGACCTGCTGAAAAACTACTTTACCGACCAGGGCGAGGTGGTGTCCGCAGAATACATCCTGAACAACATCGAGCTGGAGGGCGCGGGCGATAAGGCACAGACCACCTATGACGGTCTGGTGCTGAAGCTGGTGTCGCTGGAACAGCAGGTGGCTGCCAGCCAGATCGACCGGCAGTTTCAGGAGGAGATCCTGCAAAGCTTCCGCAACGTGGATTTTGGCGGTACAGACGAACAGCATACTGCAATGGAAAGCATGATCAACGACTACGAGGCGCAGCTGAAAAGCTACTACGAGATCATCAATACCAGCAGCAAGGAGCTGAACCTGTACATCAGCGCGGATTATCTAAAGATGATCAGCTCGGTGCAGGTGGCTGCCGCCATCAATGTCAAGCTGTACCTGATGCTGGCGCTGGTGCTGTTCTTTGTGATCGGCTGCTGCGGTGCCGTTCTGCTGGGACGTCTCTCGGATGTGGTGGATTATCTGCTGTATGTGGACAAAAAGACCGGCCTGCCCAACCGCGAAAAGCTCAATGTGTACATCACCGGCATGGCCGGCCGCATCCTGCCGGAGGACTACACCTGCTTTGCCTTGCAGCTGGACAATCTGACCGAGATGAGCCGCCGCTTCGGCTACACCGTGGGCGACGGCATCCTGAAGGATTTTTCCGGTCTTTTGCAGCTGATGGGCGACACCGATGGCACGGTGGGCTACAACGGCGCGGGCAAGTTCCTTGCCTTCTTTGATGAATGCAGCAGCCGGAAGGCAGAAGTCATGATCCGCATCTTGCAAAGTCAGGTGGACGAGTACAACAAGCTGAACCCGGAGTACCCCATCCTGTTCACCGCTGCATGGGCCACTTCCTCGGAGGAGGAACTCTACCATGTGCGCGACCTTGTGCGCTGCGCACAGAAAAAAATGGCCCTGACCGCAGAGGAGGGCGGCGCTGCCCTTGGAATTTCTGAAACCTGAAAAAGCCGGAGAACGTAGATGAAACAATTGCTGAAAAAGCTGACCCATGGGAAACGGCGCACCGGCGCAGCTCCGTCTGCGCTGGCGTTTCCCGATGCAGCTGCCGCAGAAAATTACCTGAAAGCTCTTGCACCGATCCCCGCAGGGACTATACAGGCCGACAACCGTATAACCCCGCAGTACGATCTGCACATTATTGTACCGTGCTACAATGTTGCGCGCACCATTATCCGCTGTGTGGACTCGATTCTTTCACAAAAGACCGGCTATACATTTTTTGTGTCACTGGTCAACGATGGCTCTACCGATAAAACACCGGAGCTGCTGGAGCGATACTGCGCTGATCCCCGGGTAGAGATTCTCACACAATCTAACCGCGGGCTTTCCGGGGCACGAAACCGCGCACTGGAGCATATCCGGGGAAAGTACATCCTGTTTGTGGACTCAGATGACACGCTGCGCAAGGGTGCCGTACAGGCGCTGCTGTCCAAAGCGCTGGAAACGAATGCTGACATCGTGCAGGGCGGCTTTGTCAACATTACCGGACACGGCCTTGTTTTTGGCCGGACGGGCTACCGGGAGGGCTCTGTTGACGAAACCGGACAGACCCCCTATGGCATGGCATGGGGCAAGGTGATCCGCAGCAGCATTTTCGCCCATCTGAAATTCCCGGAGGGCTACTGGTTCGAGGATACGATCTTTGCCTTCTGCATCGGCCCTTTCCGGCCTGCCCATTACCTGATTCCGGCGTATGTCTATAACTATACCCGGAACCCGCTGGGCATCACACTGCGCTCCCGCAAAAAGGCAAAGGCAGTGGATACCGTATGGATCATGCGGTATCTGATGGCGGATCTGGCACAGAAAAAAGAAGTGCACTCTGCGCAGGTGCAGCAGCTTTTGTTACAGCACATCGCGCTGGCATGGTACCGGCTCTCCCGTTTGGACGAAACCGTCCAGCAGGCGGCATTTCTGGTGATGCAGCAGATGTATGCTGCGTACTACGCCCCACAGGATATCTGCGTGCAGGACAGCCGTCTGCTGGCACTGCATCAGGCACTGGCGACGAAAAACTATGGACAGTATCTTGCTGCCGCAGAAAACCTGACATAAGGGCTGCAAACACAGATAAAGGGAGAAATTTATGATACGAGTGCTGCATTCGGTCAGCAATATGGACCGCGGCGGGATCGAGACCATGCTGATGAACTACTACCGGCATATCGACCGCAGCAAGGTTCAGTTTGATTTTATCGTCAACAAGAAAAAGCCCGGCGACTACGACGACGAGATCCGCCGTCTGGGCGGGCATATCTACCAAAGCCCGGGGCTTGACCCGCTGCATTACCCGGCGTATCTGCGCTTTGTGCAGCAGACCGTGGCCGCAGACCCCCGCATCCGCATCCTGCACGCCCACAACGAGGCCATGGGGCTGTACGCCCTGAAGGGCGCGGAAAAGGCGGGGCTGCCCGTGCGCATTGCCCACGCCCATAATATCTGGATCGTCCGGGACTATAAGTGGCCGCTGAAGATGCTCTGCAAGCGGCTGCTGCCCGGCGCAGCCACCCACCTGTGGGCCTGCGGCCGGGACGCGGGCATCTACTACTTTGGCAAGGCGGACTGGGAGCGCCGGGGACAGATCATTCCCAACGCCATTGAGCCGGAGACCTTCCGGTTTGCCCCTGCCGTCCGCGCGGAAATGCGGGCGCGTTATGGGCTGGAGGATCGGGTGGTGCTTGGCCATGTGGGGCGCTTTGACGTCCGCAAGAACCACGAGCGTCTGCTGGAGATCTTTGCTGCCTTTTTGCAGCTGGAGCCCCGGGCGGTGCTGGTGCTCATCGGCACCGGCAGGCTGGAACCGGCTGTCCGCGCACAGGCACAGGAACTGGGCATCACAGACCATATCCTGTTTGCCGGGCTGCAAAGCAATGTGGCAGACTGGTACCAGTTGATGGATCTCTTTGTCATGCCCTCCCGCTTCGAGGGTCTGCCGGTGGTGGGCATCGAGGCGCAGGCCGCCGGGCTGGGGTGCGTATTTTCGGACGCAGTGCCGGAAGAGGTGCTGCTTTCGCCCCGCGCCATCCAGATCCCGCTTTCTGCCAGCAATGCAGACTGGGCGGCTGGCTTGCAGCGGATGCTCCAACAGCCCTGCAACCGTTCTGCCGGTGCAGAGCTGATCCGGCAGGCGGGCTACGATATCAACATCGCCGCCACCCGCTTGCAGCAGCAGTACTTGCAGCTGAGCGGAGAGGCGTAAGTCACCTGCGGGAACACCCGCTACAAAAGGAGAGCCCTTTTTCATGCGCACATTGGATCAGATCCTGACCAAAAAGGATTACAGCCGGAAAACACCGGCCTCTTTATTTTATAAGGACAGCCCGCTGTGGCAAAGGCTGCTGACTATCGGCTGTGTGGTCTTTTTGTCCGGTGCCGGGCTGGGAGAGTGGAAAGTCCTCAACGGTATGCTGGGCGGTCTACCCAAGGCCATCACACTGGGAGTGATCGGGCTGGCAATGCTGTACACCCTGTTTTATCCGGATGAAAAGCGCCTCCGGGAGCTCTGGAAGCCCACCTTGCTGTATATGTCCCTGATGGTGGCGCTGTTTTTCTGGTCGATGGTCATCTGGATCAAAAGCTTTGCTACGGTCTCCTCCATGATCCGCAGCTGCTCTAAACTTGTGTTCCAGAGCATTGCCATCCTCACCGCCGTAGCGCTGGTCTATCTGTTCCGGGAAAAAGCCATTGAGCTGTTTACCATCAGCATCTGCATTACCAACGGTGCCATCATGCTGCTGTGCATTCCCGAATACGGCGTTGGTGCCAGCATCCAGTCTCTCGTCACCTGTCTGGTCACTTTCGGTGATGCGGTCGGCTATGCCCGCCAGCTGGAGATCCACGACCTGACCTTTGTATTCGGGCAGATGATTTTATACTACGCCGTTTTTGCGCCTCGTACCACCCGGCAGGAAAAGCGCAAGCGCTGGCTGTATCTGCTGCTCTGCTGCTGGTTTTTTCTGGTCGGCATGAAGCGCATCGCCATCCCGGCAGTGGTCCTGTTCATCTTGATCGCTCTGCTTCTCCGCAAGCGCAAAGTCCCCAGCTGGTTTTACCCGGCAGTGGGCGTCTGCTACATCCTGTTTTTTTTGGTATTTCTCTACTGTGTGCGCTACGGCATCATTTCAAGACTTTTAAACAGTGTCGGCGTGGATATGATGGGACGGGACTACCTGTGGAGCATGGCAAACCCCTACTATGAATTTTCTATCACCTATCTCGGCCACGGCTTTGAATATGTGGATACCATCATTGGTCAGTGGTATAGTGCGGGACTCATCAACCACCCCTATCCCTTCCATAACGACATCCTGAAGGTCTTTGTGGAGGTGGGCTTTCCCGGCTTTCTGCTCTGGTCCGGCATCCAGTATGTTCTGACTCCGCTGTTCTGGCAGCGCTATGCAGACCAAGAGACCACGTTGCTGTATCTGTCCGAGCTAGGCTATATGACGGTGACCTACCTGACCGATAATACCGCCTTTTATTTCTGGAGTACGATGGCGCTGCGTCTGGTGACGTTTGCCTACGCCATGGAGCGCAAAAAGCCCCCGGAGCCCAAGGTGTGGATGCCGGACAGTCGGCAGGAGATGCGGGACCGCATCCGTATTCTGATGAAGGAAGTGTGACGGCAAGGAGTGAAAACAATGCCCTGTATCTCGTTTATAGTGCCTATTTATAATATGGAGCGCCTGCTGCCCCGGGCGCTGCGCTCACTGCGGGCGCAGACTTTGACCGACTTCGAGGCCATCCTCATCAATGATGGCTCTAAGGACGGCAGCGCCGCGCTGTGCGCACAGGCTGCTGCCGAGGATGCGCGCTTTCGCTTTATCGACCAGCCCAACGGCGGCGTAGCCGCTGCCCGCAACGCGGGTCTGGACGCCGCCCGGGGAGAATATATCTTCTTTCTGGACCCGGACGACTGGGTAGAGTCGGATGCGGCAGAAGTGCTGTATCATACCGCCCGGAATGCGAATGCAGACTGCGTGCAGTTTGGGATGTTTTACGATGTCTGCGATGAAAACGGAAAGCTGCTGCACTCTGAGACCGATTACTGCACCTTTTCCGGCGTGTACCGGGGCGAGCCCTTCAAGGAGCATTTTGACGAGATGGCGTCCTCGTATCTGATCATCAATAAGCTGTTCCGCAGGGCGTTTCTGGAGCAGCACCATCTGCGCTTTCCCTGCCATCAGCTGGGGGAAGATGGGCTGTTTTTCGTAGCCTTCTACCGCAGGGACCCCGGCTGTCTGGTGGTGCTGGAAAAGCCGCTGTACCACTACACGATCGCCCGGCGGGGCAGTCTGTCCAACAGCTACCACCCGGAACGGCTTGAGGATAACTTTTATCTCAGTGACGCCGTGTGGGACACCGTTGCTGCGTGGGGCTTGCTGGACAGCCCTATGCACCGTGCAAAGGCGAACTACTGCACCGTCCGCGACCTGATGATGGGGATCAAGAACCTTGGGTGCAGCCTGCTTTCCCTTTCCGAGCAGACCGCATGGCTGCGCAGCACCCTGCAAAAGCCCCGGGTGCGCACGGCGGTGCACAGCACCCCGCTGCACGCCATGCAGAGCCGGAACGACCGAGTAAAGCTGCTGCTGCTCAAGCTGCGGTTGTACCGCACGGTGCTGCTGCTCTGCGACACAAACCAGAAAAGCTGAAAGGGAAAAACACGGATGAAACATAAATTTCTGCGGGCGTTGTGCTATCTGAAAGAGCTGCTGGCCATGCTGCTGTGCAAGCTGCTTGGGGCAGTATGCCGCGCCTTTATTCCGGCATACCGGGGCATCTGGCTGGTGGGCGAGCGCGGCACCGATGCCCGCGACAACGGCTACTGGTTCTACCGGTATCTGCGCACGCAGCACCCGGAGCTTCGCGCCTATTATGTCATCACTGCCGACAGCCCGGATGCTGCAAAGATCAATGCGCTGGGCGGCGCGGTGCAGCGGTGCAGCTTCCGGCATTATCTGCTGTACTACTGCGCCGATTATCTGGTGGGCACCCATGTGCAGCCCTGTGCGCCGGACCTGATCGTGCACTACCACCTTGCCGCGAAAGGCATCCGCGCCCGGGGCAAGCAGGTGTTTTTGCAGCATGGCGTCATCAAAGACGAGATGCAATGGCTCCACCGGGAAAATCTGTATCTGGATCTCTTTGTCTGCGGCGCAAAGCCGGAATATGAGTATATCCGGGACACCTACGGCTTTGTGCCAAAAGTGCCGCGCTATCTTGGGCTGGCACGCTGGGATAATTTGCTGCGCGCCGGGCAAGCGCCCTGCAAAAAGATGATCCTGTTCATGCCCACATGGCGTGGTGCGCACTACCCCGATGGAGAAGCGTTCCGGGGCACACAGTTCTATCAGAGCTGTCAGGCGCTGCTGAACAGTCCGCGCCTGCACAAAATGCTGGAACAGTATGATTATACGCTGGTCTTTTACCCGCATATTGAAATGCAGAAGCATCTGGCACAGTTCCACACGGATTCTGCGCGGGTGTGTCTGGCCGACAGTACAACCCATGATGTGCAGCAGCTTTTGCTGGACTGCACCCTACTGATCACGGATTATTCCAGCGTCTTTTTTGATGTAGCCTATCTGGAAAAACCGGAACTATACTATCAGTTCGACGAAGCGGAGTTCCGGCAGTATCACTATAAGCAGGGCTATTTTGATTACCGCAGGGACGGTTTTGGCCCGGTGTGCACCACCGAGGAAGCGCTTTTGCAGGCGCTGGAAACGGCCTTGCAGAACGGGATGCAGATGCCGCCGGAATACAAAGCCCGGACGGCAGCCTTTTTTCCGCTGCGGGATACCCAGAACTGCGCCCGCACCTACGAGGCTATCTGCGGCCTGTGACCGTCACAAAACCATTTACGCAAAAAGCCCCCCGCTGCCGACTGGCAGCGGGGGGCTTTGTTACCGATTTAAATGAAAATCAGCGCTTAGTTCTGCTTCATGCGAGCGAAGCAGTCGGAGCAGTAGACCGGACGGTCCTCACGGGGCTGGAAGGGAACCTTGCAAGCCTTGCCGCAAGCTGCGCAGACAGCGTCGAACATCTGACGCTCGCCGCTGTTGCTGCGTGCGCCGCCGTTCTTGCGGGCGTCACGGCAGGGCTTGCAGCGCTGGGGCTGATTCTCGAAGCCGCGAGATGCGTAGAACTCCTGCTCACCAGCAGTCCAAACAAATTCCTTACCGCAGTCCTTGCAGACCAGAGTCTTGTCTTCAAACATAGTAGTATCTCCTCTTTAGTTAGTTCTTGCCCACGGAAGGATTGTAACCATACCTTTGGTTTTGGGACCATCGCGCTGATCAGTAAGCTTACCAGGGGCTTGAATAGATAAACGCCCTCGGATTGAGGACTTTCCTATTGTACCGTTATTTTTGAGATTTGTCAACCAAAAAACAACCGTTCGCCCTTTTATTTGTACACATGGCACAAACCGACAGCATATATTTGGGTAAAATCACCGCCTTAAGATGGAAAAGCGGCGCGCCGCACAGGTTATGCGCAGCGGCAGATAATTTATGATTTGCGGTTCAGAAACACCTGCGGGTGTTTCTGAACCCCTTTTTCACACAAGCAAAAAGGGGCTGCCGCACACTCTGTGCAGCAGCCCCTGCAAAGCCCTTTGGGAAAAGTTTACTTCTCGATGACTTCCTTGGTGTCGCGGGCGATCATCAGCTCCTCGTCGGTAGCAATGACCAGGGTGCGGACCTTGGCGCCCCAGGCGGTGATGTCGCAGACATCGCCAACGGGATGCTTGTTCTTGTCGGTATCGATGCGGATGCCCAGCCAATCCATGTGGTGGCAGACCTTTGCACGGGCGATCTCGTCGTGCTCGCCGATGCCACCGGTGAAGACGATCGCGTCCACACCGCCCATAGCGGCGATGTAGCTGCCGACGACCTTCTTGATCTGGTAGTTCAGCATATCAGAAGCCAGCTGAGCGCGCTTGTTGCCGTGGAGAGCAGCCTCCTCGACGTCGCGCTTGTCGCTGGAAACACCGGAGATGCCCAGCAGGCCGGACTTCTTGTTCAGGATCTCGTCCAGCTCGTGGCCGGTGATGTTCAGGGTGTACTTCAGGTAGTTGACCACAGAGGGGTCCAGATCGC
>OIAG01001011.1_pt1 | contig 11668 bp, 9 predicted proteins | sample 1580701 | NCBI WGS metagenome assembly OIAG01 (sample SAMEA3882551, study PRJEB24775) | human gut metagenome | biome: human-associated habitat; feature: intestine environment; material: feces | place: Netherlands | collected 2009/2010 | reverse complement strand
TGATAAGTTAATCATCTGTCAGGTAGATGTGGGAACAGGTGAGGACATCCAGATTGTAACCGGTGCTCCGAATGTAAAAGAAGGAGATAAAGTTCCGGTTGTTCTGGACGGCGGACGTGTAGCTGGCGGTCATGACGGCAAGATGACACCGGGAGGAATTAAGATCAAAAAAGGCAAACTCCGCGGGGTTGAATCTAACGGTATGATGTGCTCCATCGAAGAACTTGGTTCTACCAGAGATATGTATCCGGAAGCACCGGAGAACGGCATTTACATTTTCGACGACGATGTAGAAGTCGGTACAGACGCAGTAGAGGCGCTCGGTCTGCATGACACCGTATTTGAATATGAAATCACCAGCAACCGTGTAGACTGCTACAGCATTTTAGGCATCGCAAGAGAGGCGGCTGCAACCTTCAGAAAGCCGTTCATTCCCCCAGTTGTGGAAGTACACGCAAACGGCGAGAATGTACACGATTATGTGGACGTAGAAGTACAGGATACCGATCTGTGCACCCGTTACTGCGCAAGGGTCTGCAAAAATATCAAAATCGCTCCGAGCCCGAAGTGGATGCAGAGACGTCTGGCTGCAGCAGGTATCCGGCCAATCAATAACCTGGTAGACATCACGAACTACGTTATGGCAGAGTACGGACAGCCGATGCATGCATATGATCTGGACACGATCGCAGGACATAAGATCATCGTCCGCCGTGCAAAGGACGGAGATGAGTTCGAGACGCTGGATGGTCAGATCCGCAAGCTGGACAATCAGGTTCTGATGATCTGCGACGCGGAAAAAGAAGTCGGCATCGCTGGTATCATGGGCGGCGAAAACAGCAAGATCACAGACGATGTGCACACCGTTTTATTCGAGGCTGCAACATTCAACGGTCCCAACATCCGGAAATCCGCAAAGAGAATCGGTATGCGTACCGAGGCTTCCGGTATTTTCGAAAAAGGTCTGGATCCGGTCAATGCAGAAGCAGCAATCGACAGAGCGTGCCAGCTGATCGAAGAGCTGGGCTGCGGCGAGGTAGTAGGCGGCATGGTAGATGTATGCGAGCCGATCAAGCCCCTGCGCAGAATCCCGTTTGAGCCTGAAAAGATCAACCGTTTCCTCGGAACAGATATCACAAAAGAGCAGATGCTGGAGTACTTCGGACGCATCGAGCTTGCATATGACGAAGCTGCCAACGAAATTGTTGTTCCCTCGTTCCGTCAGGATCTGGAAGGCTTTGCCGATATCGCAGAAGAAGTAGCACGTTTCTACGGCTATGACAAGATCCCGACCACCCTGCCCTCCGGCGAAGCGACAACCGGTAAGCTTTCCTTCGAAGAAAGAATTGAACAGAAGGCAAGGGATATCGCAGAATACTGCGGCTTCTCCCAGGGTATGTCTTATTCGTTCGAAAGCCCGAAAGTGTTCGATAAGCTGCTGATCCCGGCAGACAGTAAGCTGCGCAAGACTGTAACGATCTTAAACCCTCTGGGCGAGGATTATTCCATCATGCGTACCACTTCGTTAAACGGCATGCTGACAAGCCTTGCAACCAACTATAACCGCAGAAACAAGGACGTCCGCTTATATGAGATTGGCAATATTTATCTGCCCAAGGCGCTGCCTCTGACAGAGCTTCCGGACGAGCGCATGCAGTTTACACTCGGTTTTTACGGAGAAGGCGACTTCTTCACGATGAAGGGTGTTATCGAAGAGTTTCTGGAGCACATCGGTATGAAGAAGAAAGCGGAGTACGATCCGAACGCACAGAAGCCGTGGCTGCATCCCGGCCGTCAGGCAAACGTTGTTTATGATGGAACCGTAATCGGCTATCTCGGTGAAGTACATCCGAAGGTAATGGCAAACTACGGCATCGGTCAGAGAACCTATGTGGCAGTTTTGGATATGCCTGCAGTGGACGGCTTTGCATCCTTCGACCGCAAGTACGAGGGCATCGCAAAATATCCTGCAGTGACCAGAGATATCAGTATGGTTGTACCGAGAACCGTTCTGGTAGGTCAGATTGAAAAGATTCTGGCACAGCGCGGCGGCAAGATTCTGGAAAGCTACTCGTTATTTGATATTTACGAGGGCACACAGATCAAGGAAGGCTATAAGTCCATCGCTTATACCCTGACCTTCCGTGCAAAGGATAAGACGCTGGAGGATGCAGAAATCACAGCGGCAATGAAGAAGATCTTAAATGGTCTGGAACAGCTTGGCATTGAATTGAGACAGTAATAAAAAGACGTAAGCAGAGCCCTGATGCCGTTTTGCAGCAAAAAGGGCTCTGCGTATGGAACATCGGACAGGGAGGAATATATGGAGAAAAAAACGACCGCGCTCGGAACGGTGAATAATGAAGTGGATTTCTGCAAGGTATACGATATGGGGACAAAGGAGCAGATCGAGAGAATTCTTCTGGCAAACCGGATTTCCTATTCCTGCCGTTTCGAAAAGCAGGGATTTTTTTCAAAACTGTTTGGAGTCGGGGAAAAGGCTCTTTGCACCTTCCGGATTCACGATGAGGAAGTGCCGCGTGCCAATAGGCTGGTAGCCTCGGTGCTCGGTAACAAGAACAAACGTAAGGAGATAAAGAAATAATGGAACGCAAAAATGCTTGGAAAGGCTATGACGAAGCCAAAAGCGCAAAGGTAGATGCGCTGGCAAAAGACTATATGGATTTTCTTGACAACGGTAAAACAGAGCGGGAATGTGTCGATACGATTGTAAACCAGATTGAAGCGGCAGGATACCGCGAGCTGCCCGAATTGATGAAAGAGGGCAAGAAGCTTTCTGCAGGCGACAAGGTATATGCGGTATGGATGAACAAGACGGTTGTGATGTTCCAGATCGGAACAAAGCCGATGACCGAAGGCTTAAACATTCTGGGTGCACATATCGATTCCCCCAGACTGGACATCAAGCAGAACCCTCTGTATGAGGATTCCGATTTTGCCCTCCTGGATACTCATTATTACGGCGGTATCAAGAAATATCAATGGGTAACCCTGCCTCTGGCGCTGCACGGCGTCGTTGCAAAGAAGGACGGCTCCATCGTAGAGATCAATATCGGTGAAAACGAAGACGATCCGGTATTCTTCATTTCTGATCTGCTGATCCACCTGTCTGCAGAGCAGATGGAAAAGAAGGCTTCCAAGGTCATCGAGGGCGAAGCGCTTGACTTAATCTTCGGCAGCAGACCGCTGGCAGGCGAAGAAAAAGAGGCGGTAAAGGCTGGCGTGATGAAGCTTCTGGCGGAGCAGTATGGCATTGAGGAAGAGGATTTCCTGTCCGCAGAGCTGGAAGTTGTACCGGCCGGCAAGGCAAGAGAAGCAGGCCTGGACAGAAGCATGGTGCTTGGTTATGGTCAGGACGACAGAGTATGCGCATTTACTTCTCTGGCAGCGATGCTGGAAATTGGTCAGACGGAGCGCACCGCATGCTGTATCCTGGTAGATAAAGAAGAGATCGGCAGCGTCGGCGCAACCGGCATGCAGTCCCGTTTCTTCGAAAATACCGTTGCAGAGGTGTTAAATCTTGTCGGCGAATACAGTGAATTAAATGTCAGAAGATGTCTGGCAGCCTCTGATATGCTTTCTTCTGATGTAAGCGCAGCATTTGATCCCTCTTATGCGTCTGCTTTTGAAAAGAAAAACGCAGCGTTCTTCGGACGCGGCATGGTGTTCAATAAATTTACAGGTGCCCGCGGAAAATCCGGCTCCAATGATGCAAACGCAGAATATGTTGCACATATCCGTGCGATCATGGAGGAGTCCGGCGTTGCATTCCAGACCGCTGAGCTTGGCAAGATCGATGTCGGCGGCGGCGGAACAATTGCTTACATTCTTGCTTTGTACGGCATGAACGTAATCGACTGCGGTGTTGCAGTTCTTTCCATGCATGCACCGTGGGAAGCTACCAGCAAGGCAGATATTTATGAGACAAAATGCGGCTATGTTGCATTTTTGGAGAAAGCGTGCCTGTAATGGAAATGGAAGGCTTAAAAACTTCGGATTATTATTTTGACCTCCCGAAGGAGCTGATCGCACAGGATCCGCTGGAGGATCGGAGCGCATCCCGCCTGCTTGTTATGGACAGACAGACGGGGGCGACCTCACATCATATTTTTAAAGAGATCTGTTCGTTCTTAAAACCGGGCGACTGTCTGGTTTTAAACAACACGAAGGTTATTCCGGCGCGTCTGCTTGGTGCAAAGGAGGATACGGGAGCTGCTGTAGAAATCCTGCTGTTAAAGCGGATGGAAAACGATGTCTGGGAAACCCTCGTAAAGCCCGGCAAAAAGCTGCGCCCCGGTGCAAAGGTCGTCTTTGGCGACGGACGTCTGCGTGCAGAAATTCTGGATGTGGAGGAAGATGGAAATCGTCTGGTGAAGTTTTTTTATGATGGGATCTGGGAAGAGGTGCTGGATTCCCTCGGTGAAATGCCGCTGCCTCCCTATATTACCCATAAGCTTCAGGACAAAAACCGTTATCAGACGGTATATGCAAAATTTGAAGGCTCTGCAGCTGCGCCGACAGCAGGACTGCATTTTACAAAAGAGCTGCTTGCCCAGGTAGAAGCGATGGGTGTGGATATTGCCTATGTCACGCTGCATGTGGGACTTGGCACATTCCGTCCGGTCAAGGTCGATAACGTGCTGGAACACCATATGCACACAGAATTTTATCAGGTGACCCAGGAAGCGGCGGATAAAATCAACCATGCCAAAGCAGCCGGAAACCGTGTGATTTGTGTCGGTACGACGAGCTGCCGTACTGTAGAGAGCGCTGCGGAAGCGGACGGACATATGAAAGCCTGCAGCGGCAATACGGATATCTTTATCTATCCGGGCTACAAGTTCAAGGTGATGGACGGGCTGATTACAAACTTCCATCTGCCGGAATCGACACTGGTGATGCTCGTATCCGCATTTGCAGGAAGAGACCATGTGTTGAAGGCGTATGAAGAGGCGGTAAAGGAGAAATATCGGTTTTTCTCCTTTGGGGATGCCATGTTTATCGCAGATCTGAACAAAGAAGGGGTGCGCGCAGAGTAGGATTTTACGAACGCGGTAAAGAATTCCTATCTATAAAAAGTATTAAAAGCAAGGTCGGGAAATGTCTCACAGACTGTCTGTGGAGCGCATTTCCCGACCTTTTTGTCTGGAATGCCAAACCGTTGCCCGATATCCCTGTAATTTTGTAGGATTTAATGCTTGCATTTTGGGAAAGATTCCATTATGATAATCTACAGCAAACCCTACAAAGTTAGTAGGAGTTAACCAGGAAGACAGTCGCAGGGACGAAAAACAGAGACAAAGACCTGTGAAGAACGGAGGAAGTTATGTCAGAACAGCTGCTGCAGGTAAAGAATTTAGTAGTCAACGTAGAGGACACAGAGATCCTTCACGGCATTGACCTTGAGATAAACAGAGGAGAAACACATGTCCTGATGGGCCCAAACGGTGCCGGTAAATCCACACTGGGTTATGCGCTGATGGGAAGCCCCAGATATCAGCTGACAAACGGTCAGATCTGGTTCAAGGGACAGGATATTACAGAGGAATCCACAGACAAGCGTGCGAAGGCTGGTCTGTTTTTATCGTTCCAGAACCCGCTGGAGGTTCCCGGTATTACCCTCGGAAACTTTTTGAGAAATGCGTTGGAACAGCGCACCGGACAGAGAATCCGTCCGTGGGAGTTCCGCAAAGAATTAAAGAAAGCAATGGACGTACTGCAGATGGATCATTCCTATGCAGACCGTGATTTAAATGTTGGCTTCTCCGGTGGTGAAAAGAAAAAGGCGGAGATTTTGCAGCTTCTGATGTTAAAACCGGATCTGGCGATTCTGGATGAAACCGATTCCGGTCTGGATGTCGATGCAGTCCGCACCGTATCCAAGGGAATCGAAGAGTTCCAGAAGAATCAGCAGGGCTCCTTGCTGGTAATTACACACAGCACGAGAATTCTGGAATCCCTGCATGTGGATGTGACGCATGTGCTGGCAGACGGAAAGATGATTCTGTCCGGCGATAGCAGCCTTGTGGAGGATATTAACGAAAACGGTTTTGAAAAATATATCGGACATCAGGAATAAGAAGCGTCCAAGAAGGAGAATCCCATGAAAGAAAAGACTTATGTGGAGGATGTCAACAGAAGCATCTATGACATCCGAAACGAAGAGAAAGATGTATATCGGGTCAAAGAGGGACTGACACCGGAAATCGTGGATCAGATTTCGAAAGAAAAACACGATCCGGACTGGATGCGCGAATTTCGTCAGGAAGCCCTGAAAGTATATAATGAAATGACGATGCCGGATTGGGGCCCGTCCATCGAAGACTTAAATATGGACGAGATTGTTACCTATGTACGCCCCAACACGCAGATGAGTGCGAAATGGTCCGAGGTTCCGACCGATATCAAAAATACGTTTGAAGCACTGGGCATCCCGGATGCAGAGCGTACCTCCCTGGCGGGCGTCGGCGCACAGTACGATTCTGAGCTGGTTTATCACAACGTGCGCGAAGAGGTTGCTGCACAGGGCGTTGTATACACGGATATGGAAAGCGCGCTGACCGGAGAATATGCCGATCTGGTACACAGCCATTTCATGAAGCTGGTTCCGCCCAGAGACCATAAGTTTGCGGCACTGCACGGCGCGGTCTGGTCCGGCGGTTCGTTCGTATATGTTCCGGCAGGTGTGCATGTGGAGATTCCACTGCAGTCCTATTTCAGACTGAATGCGCCCGGTGCAGGACAGTTTGAGCATACACTGATCATCGTGGACGAGGGCGCAAGCCTTCATTTCATCGAGGGATGTTCTGCTCCGAAATATAACGTAGCAAACCTGCATGCAGGCTGCGTGGAGCTGTTCGTCAAAAAAAATGCAAAGCTTCGTTATTCCACCATCGAGAACTGGTCCAAGAATATGTACAACCTGAATACCAAGCGTGCCTCCGTTGAAGAAGGCGGAACGATCGAGTGGGTTTCCGGATCGTTTGGTTCCCATGTGGGCTGCCTGTATCCGATGAGCGTTTTAAAGGGGGAGGGTGCCAAAATGGAATTCACCGGTGTCACATTCGCCGGACACGGACAGAATCTGGATACCGGTGCCAAAGTGGTACACGCAGCACCAAACACCAGCTCCTATATGAATACCCGTTCCATCAGCAAAGACGGCGGAATCAGTACCTTCCGAAGCAGCGTGGTTGTGGCAAAGGATGCCAAAGGATCAAAATCAGCAGTATCCTGTCAGTCCCTGATGCTTGATTCCGAGTCGCGTTCGGATACGATTCCGGCCATGGACATCCGTACCAAAGACGCAGCCGTGGGACATGAGGCAAAGATCGGAAGCATCAGCGACGATGCCGTCTTTTACCTGATGTCACGAGGTATGACGGAAGAAGATGCCCGGGCACTTTTGGTCAGCGGATTTGCAGACAACGTATCCAAGGAACTTCCGGTTGAGTACGCGGTTGAGATGAACAACCTGATCCGGCTGGAGATGAAGGGAAGCATAGGTTAGGAGGAGAACAATGACAGAAATGACAATCAATAAACTTCCATCGAAGACCTGGTATTGGTTACATGTCAACGAGACCAAGCTTCCGTGGGACAAAGAACATACAACAGAACTTCCGGAGGAGACCGTGACAGCGGGAAGCACCGAAGAGGTACGCTTTTCCATTACCGGAGAGGGAAGATACAGCAGCAAAAAGATCCATATCATAGCACCGGCAGGTAAGCAGGTGACCGTGTTTATGGATTATCAGACAGAGGAAAAACTTGCCGTAAGGACAAGCCTTTCGGTGGAAGAACATGCACGGGTGCGTCTGGTGCAGCTGCAGCACACAGCAGAAAATTCCCTTGTGTACAATCAGATTGAGGGAGAATGTGCAAAAAATGCCCGTATCGAGCTGGTACAGATTTATCTCGGGAAAGGAGATATCTATTCCGATACGACCATCAACTTAAACGGCGATGCAAGCACCTTTAGGAGCGATATCGGCTATATCGGGCAGCACACACATATCATCGACATGAATGAAGTGGTCAACCACTTTGGAAAGCATACAGAGAGTGAGATCAACGTGGGAGGTGCCCTGCGTGACGGTGCAAAGAAGATCTTCCGTGGAACGATTGATTTTAAGACCGGCTCTTCCGATTCTGTCGGAAACGAGCTGGAAAATGTACTGATGCTTGGCGATGATGTGGAGAATAAAACCGTTCCGGTGATCTTATGCTCCGAGGAAAATGTCGTTGGTAATCACGGTGCAACGATTGGGGAACTTGATGAGGATACCATGTTTTATTTTGCCAGCCGCGGAATCGACAAAGAGCACGCGGAAAATATTATGGCAAGAGCAAACATTGACCGCCTGAAAGGAATCATCAAAGACGACAGCTTTGCCAGAATGATTGACGAAGAACTTGGGGAGGTGTAGCATGACCGATTATCGCAAGGACTTTCCACTGCTGTCGGAAATCGGGGAAAATACAGTCGATGGCAGGGAATGGATCTATATCGACAATGCGGCAACTTCCCAGCGTCCACAGTGTGTCATTGACGCAGAACGCGATTTTTACCTGAAACACAATGCAAATCCGCTGCGTGGAAATTATCCGCTGAGTGTGGAAGCAACCGAACTGTATGAAAATGCCAGAAAAGGCGTGCGTGATTTTATCGGAGCCAAATCCGCGCATGAAATCATCTTTACCAGAAATACCACAGAGAGCATGAATCTTGTGGCATACAGCTATGGTTTAAACAATGTAAATGCCGGGGATGAAATCCTCGTTTCGATCATGGAACATCACAGCAATCTTCTGCCATGGCAGATGGTTGCGCGGCAGACAGGAGCGGTACTCCGGTTTATCGAATGCCGTACGGACGGATCGGTGGATCTTGATCAGGTAAAAGAACAGATTACGGAAAAGACAAAAATCGTAGCAATCACACAGATTTCTAACGTGCTCGGACGTGTGAACCCGGTCAAAGAGATCGCAGCCATGGCACATGAAAAAAATGCCATTATCGTGGTGGACGGGGCACAGAGCACCCCGCATATGCCAGTCAATGTGCAGGATCTGGATGCAGACTTCTTTGCATTTTCCGGACACAAAATTTTTGGACCAATGGGAATTGGTGTGTTATATGGAAAGAAAAAACTGTTAAAGAAAATGCCGCCGTTTCTTTCCGGTGGCGAGATGATCGAATCCGTGACCCGCGAGAGCGCAAAATACGCAGAACTTCCGCATAAGTTCGAGGCGGGAACCGTAAATGCTGCCGGTGCCATAGCACTGCATGCTGCCATAAAATATGCACAGTCTGTTGGCTTTGATGTGATGCAGGAGCGGGAACTTGCCGTGACAAAGCGTGCGTTTGACGGATTGAAAGAACTTCCACATGTGCATGTACTTGGATCCGACCGGGCCGAAGAACACACCGGAATTCTTACATTTACAATTGATGACGTGCATCCACACGATGTGAGCGAGATTTTAATCGCCGATGGCATCTGTGTGCGTGCCGGACATCACTGTGCGCAGCCGCTGCTTAATTATCTGGGCATCAGCTCCGCCACCCGGGCAAGCTTTATGTTTTACAATACCGAAGAAGAAGCCGACAAATTTGTAGCAAGCATCGCAAGTATAAGGGAGCGAATGGGATATGGAAAATAGAAGTTTTTATAATGAAATCTTAACCGAGCACAACGTGCGCCCGGAGTTTAAACATGATCTGCCGGATGCGGATATTGTGCTTGAGGGTGTCAACCCGAGCTGTGGGGATGATATTTTCCTGAAATTAAAGACGGATGGCGACACGATTACCGATGGTGCATTTGTCGGGGACGGATGCGCGATTTCCCAGGCTTCCGCAGATATCATGCTTGGCATGATTGTCGGAAAGAAAAAAGAAGAGGCCCTGCAGATGGGGAAAATCTTTATGAAAATGATCAAAGGCGATGCCAGCGAGGAGGAGATTGATTCTCTTGAGGAGGCATCGGCACTCCGCGATATCGCCCATATGCCGGCGCGTGTGAAGTGTGCAGTCCTTGGCTGGAGAACTTTAAAAGAGGCTTTGCTCGGTGAGGATGCGGACGATGATGACGATGAGGATGACGAGTAATAAAGTCGGAGGGTTTTTCATACACATATAGATAAAAATACACGATGCTTCTTATAGAATACGTTACGAATTTTGTGCAGTTTCTGGCTCAGTTAAAATTTTGGAGTCTTAATTGTGGCAAAGCGGAGTAAAATATAAGGAGTGTCGTGTATTTTTTTTAGGGGTATAAAATAATATCGTAAAAAGTAGTTGACAGCGTTTGGGAAAGGGTGTATATTCATAACAACAGATAATTCCTACTAAAGAAGTATGAAAATAAGGGATTGAATCAGAGAGAGTAAATTGGAGGATAATAAAATGGCAAATATTTATGAAGGAACATTGGAACTGATCGGACACACACCACTGGTAGAGTTCAAACACATCGAGAAGAAGTTTGGCCTTGAGGCAAGACTTCTTGCAAAGCTGGAGTACTTTAACCCGGCAGGATCTGTTAAGGACCGTATTGCAAAAGAGATGATTGAGCAGGCAGAGAAGGACGGGAAATTAAAGCCGGGCTCCACCATTATCGAGCCGACATCCGGAAACACAGGTATCGGTCTTGCGGCAATCGCAGCAGCAAAGGGATACCGCCTGATCATCGTTCTTCCGGAGACCATGAGTATTGAGCGTCGCAACATCATCAAGGCATATGGTGCAGAACTTGTTCTTTCCGATGGAAGCAAGGGTATGAAGGGAGCCATCGCAAAGGCAGAGGAACTTCACAAAGAGATCGCAGACAGCTTCATTCCGGAGCAGTTCGAGAACCCTGCAAACCCGGCAGCACACAAGAAGACAACCGGACCGGAGATCTGGGAAGATACCGACGGAAAAGTGGATGCATTCGTAGCCGGTGTCGGTACAGGCGGAACTATTACAGGTGTTGGTGAGTATTTAAAATCCCAGAACCCGGATGTAAAGATCGTTGCCGTAGAGCCTGAGACATCTGCAGTATTGTCTACCGGAAAGGCAGGTCCGCATAAGATCCAGGGTATCGGAGCCGGATTTATTCCAAACACACTCGATACCAAGGTTTATGATGAAGTAATCCCGGTTTCCAATGAAGACTCTTTCGAGTATTCCAAATATATTGCAAAAGAGGAAGGCGTGCTGGTAGGTATTTCTTCCGGAGCGGCATTAAAGGCAGCCATCGAAGTGGCAAAGAGACCGGAGTTTAAGGGAAAGACTGTAGTTGCCCTTCTTCCGGACAGCGGAGACCGTTATTACTCTACGGATCTGTTCAAGGATTAAGATAAAATTCGGAAAAAGTTCAGACTTTATTTATTCCGTTTTGCGGATGAATCCATTATAATATAGGCATGTGGAAACCAGAAAGGAAAGTCCATGTGCGGAGAGCTTCATGGAAATTTATTTCCGTGAAGCTCTTTTTATTTAAAACAATTGGGAAAGTTTGTGCTCCGGCGGACTCCCGTGTGGTGGCTCCGGCTGCGGCCTCTCCGATACGCACGAATTAGACAGAATCTTAGAATTTGCGAAAGTGATTGCGTGGCTCTAATTTTGTGTCCGGGCAACGTTTCGACAGCGGCGCGGCTT
>OIAG01001010.1_pt1 | contig 11670 bp, 9 predicted proteins | sample 1580701 | NCBI WGS metagenome assembly OIAG01 (sample SAMEA3882551, study PRJEB24775) | human gut metagenome | biome: human-associated habitat; feature: intestine environment; material: feces | place: Netherlands | collected 2009/2010 | reverse complement strand
TTCATCTCGTCCTATAACCTCGTAACCCATGTGCAAATAAAATTTGTAAGCCTGTTCGTTATCTTCGTTTACATCTACTTTGTAGATATTGCATTTGTCGATGGCATAATCCACGAATGCTTTGCCGTAACCGTGTCCTTGTTCTTCGGGCAGTACGAACAACATTTCCAGCATGTCGTCGCTTAATCCCATAAATGCGGCAATCCGCCCGTTCTCATTGCGTATTACAAACAGTTTGACAGCCGGGAAATATTGGTTTCTTATTAAAGGTTTGAAGTATTCTATATCTTCTTCTTTTAAAAAATGATGGGAACTGCGTACCGACTTTTCCCATACGATCAACAGTTCGTCTAAAATTTCGTCTGATAAGGATTGTAATTTTTCTATTTCCATTTTTACCTCTTTTTATTTATATTTTTTATTTCTAATAATTGATCAATTATATTTTTTTATAATTAATTAATTATAATTTTCTATTTTTATTTTCTTAATATTTTATTTTTCCGCCTCAGCTGTTGGTGTTGCTGTGGCTTCTGTCTCTGTTTCACCGTTTACCATAGTTTCATATGCATTGAACATTTCTTTTACTGTCATTTTGTTTACAAGAAATACCTTGTCTCCAACGACAGCTGCATAATAGTTTGTGTCATATGTGTAGAAGGTAACGGTTGTCTGGTTCTTGTCAGAGTCTGTGAATACAGCGGTCATCTCCGGGTCTGCAGCTGGTGTATAAACGTCTGTCAGTCTCTTCTGTCCTGCCATGTTTATCAGCTTGTTGTAGAAGGTGGTAAAGGTTGTACTTTCTATTTCCTTACCATCCAGCTGATAGGTTGTTGTTTCTTTTTCGTTTCCGTCATCATCTGTGGATGTTTCACGTGAAACATTTACAGTACTTGTTGTTTCACCGTAAGTAACCTGGAGCTGATCCAGATTTTTTACAGACAGATAATTGACGATCAGTGACCAGAGATCTGACGGCGTCTTGTCAATAACTGCACTCAGTGTATCCGTTGACATTGTATAGATCTGTTTGTTATCTACCGTTACATATCTGCTGCCATCTCCTGCCTCATCACCAACATAAATGACAAGCTGTTTATCCACTGTGGTTGTCTTGCTGTCTGCATCTTCTGAGCTGCTGTCCGTGTCAGTAGTGTCACTGCTCTCAGAATTGCTCTCAGAGGCCGTAGAATCGTTTTCTCCGGATTCTGTACTGTCTGTGCTGTCATTCTTCACTTCTTTCTGATAATCCACTGTAATCGTCGCATAGGGCTTATCAAGGCCATACTTGGAAAGATCCTCTGCATTGTAGTTTACAAACTGGTCAAATGCAAAGCTTCCAAGTCCGGAGGTTACGTTTCCTGCTGCCGTTGTATCGGCAGACTCTTTATCGCTGCTTCCGTCACCGGAAACAGCCCATGTAGCTCCGTCGGAATTTTCTTCCAGGACATAGGAATCTTTATTCTCACTGACCTGGACCTTTTTCACTGTAGAAGAATCAATTGTTGGGAAATCTTCTCCCTGTGCATAATCGTAAAGGGAATTCATAAACGGAGACACAGTGTCCGCTGCCACTACATATACCGTGCTGTCATCATCATCCCTGGAAATGTAATACTGATTCGTAGACGTATTCTCATCTCCGATGTTGAGCTTCGTTGTCCCATCAGCGGTATCAACGGTTACTGTGTTAGATGGAGAATCCAGCCCGTATTCCGTAAGATCCTCCACATCCTCCAGGACTCTATCCGCTTCCACCTTTTTGATGGCGGAAGCTGCGGAATCCAGAGTTGTCTGATTTACAGGAAAAGCAGTCTCATCCTTTTTCACCCAGGAATCATCTTTTTTCTCAAAGGTCACTTCCTTCTTGTCTACGATAAATTCCAGGGATTTAATGTCATCCGTTTTCACGGAAAACACTTCTGTTTTGCTTTCCTCTTCGCTGCTCTCTGTCTTTTCTTCTTTGGATACGTAGGTGTTCAGTCCCACATAAACGCCGCCGAGAACTGCCAGAACAACAACTGCTGAAACAAGTTTGGTCGATTTTTTCATTATGCTTTTCTCCTCTTAAGCCAGATCAGGAATCCTGCAACAAGGAATACTCCCGGGATCAGACCAATGGTACAGATCTTCCAGAAGGCTGCAGCATAATCGGTTACTGTCAGGCTTGTGGCCTCAAGGCTCTTGGATGGAATAGAAACGGAATTACTGTCGTCTGTGCTAGTCATCCAGTTTAAGGACTCCAGAAGGAGCTTTTCATTTCCGCCGGATACCATCTGGTTTATCTGGCTCTCCATCAGATTTGCTGTGGAGTAGTAAACGATCTGTGTTTCCTTATCATCATCCAGTTTCTCAGTGATGGCAACACCAAGATCAAACGGTCCGTCTACATCTCCGTCTTCCTTTTCGATATTGCTGCTCTGCATATTTGTTTTGGAGTAAGCCTTGTCAGAGGTTGTCAGGATACTGTCGATGGTTACGGTATCTCTTACATCATCTGTTTTCTGAATGCCCTGCGCATATGGTGCCAGTACATAGGAGCCTGCAGAAGCTGTCTCAGAGCTTGCATCTGTGCTGTTGACTGTTGGTACAAGATAATATGGCATCTGCATTCCATAATGCTGATTATCACCCTCAAATACAATTCCTTCGGCACACTTTACACCATAGTTTTCAAGAACCGCATCAAAGTTCGGCAGATCATCCTGTGTATAATCCGAGAAGATCATAGCTTTTCCGCCTGCCTCCAGATAATCCAGGAGTTCTGTTTTTTCTTCCTCGGAAATATCGCTGGTCGGAGATACGATCATCAGGCAGTCTGCATCATCCGGAACCTTTCCCTCTGTGAGAAGGTTCAGCTCCTTGATATCAATGTTTGCTTTCTGGATATCTTCTTTAAAGCTGGAATCCAGATCTTTTTCTCCGTGTCCGGATAAGGTGTACATGATCGGAAGATCCTTGGATGTTACATAACCGATCGCACTTGTGATCTGTCCTTCTCCATCAAATCCGGTAGTAGTCTGCTGCCAGGTATTATAGTCTACTGAAGAGGAATACATATCTTTGTAATTGATAACCTTGTTTCTGTCGCCGCAGACTACGATCAGGCTGTTTGACGCAAGATCATCGGTTGTATATTCCGATGCAAATTTCGGATTTACAACAGGGTCTTTCACCTCAACTTTAATATGCTTGGACTCATCTTTATAACGTGAAAGCAGATTGGAGATCGTGTCGTCCTCAGAACCGCTTGCCGCGATCTGATAAATGGTAACATCCTTATCCAGTGCCTTCAGTACCTTCTTTGTTTCATCACCGATGGTGTAAAGCTTGGATGAGCTTACATCCAGCTGTGAATATTTGGATGGGATCGCACCGACGATCATATTGATCACAACCACGATCACGATAAAGACAGCTGCCATAGCCATGCTGTAGGAACCATTTTTGATATGTTTTTTGCTGATGGTGCCTACCAGCTTTTTCGGATCCGGTTTATGTTTCTTTTTGCCGGAGTCCTGTGCGGTCTCCGGTACGGCTGCCTCGCCTTTATTTTTCTTAAATTTCTCACTGAATTTCATTTCCCTTCACCCCCTAGTTCCAGCGTCTCTTCTGAATGGACTGCATGGTAAGGAACAGGCAGATCGCAATAACAGAAATAAAATAAACGATTCCTGTCACGTCAAACACGCCGTTTGTAAAATTATCATAATGTCCGCTCAGGTTAAATACGTTCAGTACCTTCTGGATACCACCCTGGAAAATACTGGATTTTACAACGTATACGATCACAAGGGCAATCTCTCCCACAGCTCCGATCACTACAGAGATCAGGACATTTTTGATCATGGTATAAATGATGATCGCGATCGCCACGATCAGAAGTCCGAATGCCACTGCAGTTGACATGGAGGTCTGTGAAAAGAATGAGGAAATTCCGTTCATCATATAGAAGGCGAACAGGAATACAAACGTAAGTACTGCTGCAATTACCTGGCTTTCTGTAAGTGCTGACATAAATACACCGATCGCCAGATTCGCGCATCCCAGAAGGAAAAATCCCAGGATCCCGGTGTATGCGGAAGCATAGGAAATCGTTCCGAACTTACTCATGATCAGAGGATAAACGCACATGATCACGACCGGAATGGCAAACACAGCTACCAGTGCAAGATATTTTCCAAATACGATATCCCATACAGATACCGGTGCGGTCAGAAGAAGCTGATCCGTTTTCTGCTTGCGCTCTTCTGCAAGTACACGCATGGAAAGGATCGGCACACCGATCAGGAACACAAAGGTCAGTGCGCTTAAGGTAGTTTCAAATTTTGAATAGCCGCCTGAAAGCTGATATGCGGAAAAATAAATTCCGGTCAGCACCAGGACAAAAAATATGAAGAGATATCCAACCATGGAGGTCAGATAGCTTTTCAGTTCTCTTTTAAAAATCGCTGTCATGACTGATCCCCCTCTTTCTCATCAGAAGCCTTCTCTGGTTCCCCGTTTTTTTCTTCCTGAGTTTTTTCTTCTTCCGATGATCTGTCTTCTACCGGTTTCCACTGTGAGCTTTCCGGTTTTCCGGCGGATTTTTTCTCTCCTTCGGTAAGCTCAAGGAATACATCCTCAAGGGAAACTCTCTTAACCTGCATCTCGTAGATTGGACAGTTCGCTTTTGCCATAGCGTAGAAGACTTTTTCACGGATATCCACATTTTCCTGAATGGAAAGTTTTGTTTTCCACAATTTTTCATCGCTGTCATAGGACATTTCCACTCCGGTTACGCCTTCGATCGTTTCCAGAGCTTTTCGAATCATGTCTTTCTCGCCTTTTACCTTCATAAGGAGGCTGTTGGAGCCTGCTGCCAGACGTTCCAGATTATCCGGTGTATCGCTGGCTACCAGCTTTCCATGGGAAATGATCAGAACATAATCACACACTGCTCTTACCTCGGAAAGGATATGGGAGCTTAGGATAACCGTGTGCTTCTGCTTCAGGCCTTTGATCAGGTCACGGATCTCGATGATCTGCTTCGGGTCAAGTCCTACTGTCGGCTCATCCAGGATGATCACCTCCGGATATCCCAGGATCGCCTGTGCAAGGCCCACCCTCTGGCGATAACCTTTGGAAAGGTTTTTGATCAGACGGTCTTTCATGTCTGTGATCTTTACCATATCCATGACTTCTTTTATCTGCTTGTCTTTTTGGTTTCTTGGGATTTTTTTCAGATCAGCCGCAAATTTCATGTACTCAAGAACAGTCATGTCAAAATAGAGCGGCGGCATTTCCGGCAGATAGCCGATACATTTCTTGGCTGCCTCCGGTTCCTCCAGAATATCATGACCATCGATCATCACTTTTCCTTCTGTGGAAGCAATGTATCCTGTGATCATGTTCATAGTTGTTGATTTTCCTGCACCGTTGGGGCCCAGGAATCCGTAAATTTTCCCCTTTTCGATCTGAAAGGAAAGATGGTCAACTGCAGTATGATCGCCATACTTTTTGACCAGATTACTTACTTCGATCACTTTACTCTCCTCCTTTTATTCTCAGGGAAATACTTTTTTTAATTATCGATTTCCCATTTTATAAGATGCCAGAGGCAAAAGGTCCTGAAACTGAAGCCCTTGACTCTGGCGTCTTTTCAACACCAATAGAAAATGCCCCTGGATGAAACAGAGAATGGGGGAATCCAGGGGCATCTCTATCGGATTATAGTGTAAAAGTAATTTGTGATAAAAGTAGGATAAATTTGTGATAATTTTGTGAAACTCCCGGACAAAAAAATCTCCTGTCGGACAGATTTTGACTTTGTTCGACAGGAGGTATCTTATGCCAGTGGCTCTCTGAGCGGTGTTCCGGCTTTTCTCGGATATTTGCCCGGGGTATTTTTTACCTTCTCGATAATGACCAGGGAGCGGCCGATCTCGGAGCCCGGAAGGTCAAAGTACTGAATATCCCTGATCTTTCCACCAAGGATCTTTACTGCTTTCTCTGCTGCTTCTGCTTCTTCCTTTACAGAACCGGATTTATAGGAGACAAAAAGCCCTCCGACTTTTACATACGGGAGACAGTATTCAGACAGGGTTGCAAGTCCGGATACTGCTCTGGATACGCAGAGATCATATTTTTCTCTGTAGGCTTTGTTTTTTGCATATTCTTCAGCTCTTCCGTGAATGGCGGAAATCCCCTCCAGGCCCAGGAGCGTAAAGGTTTCTTCCAGGAATCTTACTCTTTTATTGAGGGAGTCCAGAAGGCAGGCTTCCACCTCCGGGAAGGCGATCTTCAGGGGAACACCCGGGAATCCGGCGCCGGTTCCGATGTCCATAACGGTTTTTATCTTACCCATATCTACAGCCTTGACGCAACAAAGGCTGTCCAGGAAATGTTTCACAAGAACCTCGTCAAATTCTGTGATACCGGTGAGGTTCATGACTTTGTTTTTTTCTACAAGATATTCGTAGAATCGGATAAACTGGTTTTTCTGCGTGTCACTGAGTGTGATCCCAAGCTCCTCGCAGCCTTTTTCCAGGATTTCTAAATTGTACATGCAGCTTCCTCTCTTATTTTCTGTGTTTTATTGTTATTCGTTGTATTATCCGTGTTTATGTCCGGATCTGCTTTCCAGATATACAAGAAGCACGGAAATGTCAGCCGGGGAGACACCGGAGATACGGGACGCCTGACCGATGGACACCGGTCTGTAGGCTTCCAGCTTCTGGCGTGCCTCAATGCGGAGGCTTCCTACATCTTCGTAATCAATGTCTTCCGGAAGCTTTTTCTGCTCCAGTTTCTTAAACTGCTCTACCTGCTTCATCTGGCGGCGGATGTAACCGTCATATTTGATGTTGATCTCTACCTGCTCACATACATCTTCCGGAAGCTCCGGTCTTTCTTTATCGATGGGTGCAAGCACCTTATAGTTAAGCTCCGGCCGACGGATCAGCTCTGCAATGGTGGTTCCGGATTTCAGAAGGGTACTGTTCAGAGATTCCAGAAGGCTCTGTACCTCTGCAGAACCACCTACGGTTGCATGTTCCACTCTCTCGATCTCTTCCTGGATCCGGCGCTCTTTTTCCTGTAATTTATGGTATGTCTCATCATCGATCAGGCCGACCTCCCAGCCTTTTTTGCGAAGACGAAGATCTGCGTTGTCCTGGCGGAGGAGCAGACGGTACTCAGCACGGCTTGTCATCATTCGGTACGGCTCATGGTTCTCCTTTGTTACCAGATCATCGATGAGAACGCCAATATATGCCTCTGAGCGGTCCAAAATCAGCTGTTCCCGGCCTTTTACCTCCATAGCTGCATTAATTCCCGCTATGAGGCCCTGAGCGGCTGCTTCCTCATATCCGGAGCTTCCGTTAAACTGTCCGCCGCTGAAAAGGCCCTTGATCTTTTTGAATTCCAGTGTGGGATAGAGCTGGCGCGGATTAATGCAGTCATACTCAATAGCGTAAGCATTTTTTACAATCCTGGCGTTCTCCAGACCCGGTACGGAATGGTACATCTCGTACTGAACATCCTCCGGCAGAGAGCTGGACATTCCGCCGATGTACATTTCATTTGTGTAAAGACCTTCCGGTTCGATAAATACCTGATGGCGTTTTTTGTCTGCAAAACGAACTACTTTATCCTCAATGGACGGACAGTAACGTGGTCCGGTTCCTTCGATCATTCCGGAATAAAGGGGGGATCTGTCCAGATTTGCACGGATGATCTCGTGTGTTTTTTCGTTTGTATAGGTCAGCCAGCAGGATTTCTGCTCGATCTGTACAGCTTCCGGGTCTGTGGAAAAAGAGAACGGTACGACTCTTTCATCTCCGAACTGCTCTTCCATCTTAGAATAATCAATGGTGTTTCCGGCAATTCTGGCCGGAGTTCCTGTTTTGAAACGGAACATTTCGATCCCCAGCTTTTTCAGGGAATCCGTAAGGTAATTGGCTGCCTGAAGGCCGTTCGGTCCTGTATAGTTGCTGACGTCGCCGTAAATGCAGCGGGCCTTGAGGTAGGTTCCTGTACAGAGGACTACAGCTTTTGCGTGGTAGGTGGCTCCTGAGAAGGTTTTTACACCGGTGATGTGCCCGTCTTCTACCAGAAGCTCGGTCACTTCACCCTGGCGGATGGTTAAGTTCTCTGTATTTTCCAGTGTCTTTCTCATTTCTGTGCTGTAGGCCTGTTTATCGGCCTGTGCACGAAGGGAATGGACTGCAGGGCCTTTGGACTGGTTGAGCATTTTGGACTGGATGAAGGTTTTGTCTATGTTTTTACCCATTTCCCCACCGAGAGCATCCAGCTCACGGACGAGATGCCCTTTGGAGCTGCCGCCTACATTGGGGTTGCAGGGCATAAGGGCGATGCTGTCTACGCTGACTGTGAACATGACTGTGTTGAGCCCTAAGCGGGCGCATGCCAGTGATGCTTCGCAGCCTGCGTGGCCGGCGCCTACTACTATGATGTCGAAAAACTGTTCCAGATTTTTCATGCTTTTTCTCCTTTATTTTTTCTTTTATTTTTTCTCTTTATTTTTCTTTGTGATTTTCTTTTTCTTTGTTTATTGTGTGGTTGGTTTTTGGTTTTATTTTTACTTTCTTGCTTGGCAGAAGGCCTGGTTTTTTTGCTTTGGGAAGCTGTGGAAAACCGCAAAGGGGCCGTAAAGCCACGGCCCCTCTGCACACCCCTCGGGCTTTTTTTTAGGAGTTCTTGGGTTGTGGTGTGTGATACGGTGTTGACTTTTGTCTGTATGCTTCGGTATTGGATGCGGAACGTTGTGCCGAGGGGGGTGCAGTGGAACTGTAATGAGGTTCTCGACGTGCGATGCACGTCTGCGGGGTTATTCCTGCTTCCGTCTGCCATATTTCGGCTCAGTGTTGAATTGCCAGTACAGAAGCATACAGGTACAAGTTAGCATCTTTCAGCATTCCACAATCGCTGCACTATATAAAAAAAGGCCCAGGGGTGTGCAGAGGGGCGCGGCCTTGTGCCCCTTTGCGGTTTTCTCACATTCCAATGTGATCTACCTTCTGCGGGCTTCCACAGTCTATGTGCCATACAGCCGGAGTTCCACAATCTATGCGGCATATACGGCTGGGTCTCCGCAATCTATATTATGCAACAATATATCCTACAGAAATATACAAAGTTCCGTTTGATATATTTCGGCTCAGTGTCGAATTGCCGATACAGAAGCATACAGGCACAAGTTAGTTTCTTTCCGCATTCCACAATCGCTGCACTATATAAAAAAGGCCCAGGGGTGTGCAGAGGGGCGCGGCCTTGTGCCCCTTTGCGGTTTTCTCACATTCCAATGTGATCTACCCTCTGCGGGCTTCCGCAGTCCATGTGGCATACAGCAGGGAGCCGCAATCTATGCGGTTATACGACCGGAGTTCCGCAATCCATGCGGCCATTCGGCCGGGGCCTCCGCAGCCCATGCGGTTATTATTTCCCCATACAAAATTTAGAAAATATCTCATTAACAAGGTCTTCCCCAAGTGATTCTCCCAGAATCCGTCCCAGACTTTCGTATGCATCTGTCAGGTCTATGGAATAAAAATCCTCCGGCATTCCGCTTTCTATGCTATTTTCTACCAGAGAAAGACTTTCCTGTGCTTTTAAAAGCTCCTGTCTGTGGCGTTCATTGGTGATGTAGACTTCATCATTGAAGTCAATCTCCCCACTGAAGAACATTTCCCGGATTTTTTCTTCCAGGTCTGTGATCCCGGTTTCTTCTTTTGCGGAGATTGGGATCACCGGCTGGTTTATTCTGCTCTTTAAATCCTCTATATCTATAGCAGATTCAAGGTCTGTCTTGCTGTAGAGGACAATTGTCTTTTTCTCTTGCAAAATTTTTATGATTTCTTCGTCATTTTCATCTAACGGTACGGAGGAATCTACGACATAGAGGATCAGGTCTGCGTCTGCTGCCATTTCCTTGGCTTTGGATACGCCGATTTTCTCTACGATGTCTTCTGTCTGGCGGATTCCAGCTGTGTCAGCGATCTTTAATGTGATCCCATGCAGGTTGATATACTCTTCCAGTACGTCTCTGGTGGTTCCTGCGATATCGGTCACGATGGCTCTGTCCTCTCCCAGAAGCAGGTTCAGCAGAGAAGATTTCCCTGCGTTCGGTTTACCCAAGATCACGGTCCGGATACCTTCCTGTATGATCTTTCCGTCTCCGGCTGTTTTTAACAGGTTCTGTATCTTTTCTTTTTCTTCTGCTACGATCTGCTCTAATTCTTCCGAATATCCTGTCAGATCATAGTGCTCTGGGTCGTCTAATGCCGATTCAATGTACGCTATATGGTACAGTAGTTTTTCCCTGATCTGCTGTACATTTTTTCGGACTGATCCTTTTAATTGTCCTACAGAATTCTTTAATGAGTACTCATTTTTGGACTGTATTACATCCATAACGGCCTCCGCCTGGGAAAGATCGATCCTTCCATTGAGGAATGCACGCTTGGTAAATTCTCCCGGCTCTGCCGCTCTTGCACCATTTTTCAGTACCAGATTCAGCACTTTATACACAACTGTTACTCCGCCGTGGCAGTCGATTTCCACAACATCTTCTTTTGTATAACTGTGTGGGCCTTTCATAATAAGGACAATACATTCATCCACAACTTCCTCGCCGTCTTTAATATTACCATAATAAATATTCTTTTTTTATCTAGTTTAGTCCTTGTATCTATTTTGTATACATCTAATTTATAATCGTTATCATCATTAACCATTTTTTACTTCCTCTTATTTTACATTTTTCAACTTCTTTTTTTCTTTTTATATTATATACTATTTTTTATATTTTTTGTAGTAAATTTTTAAAAAACTCCAATAAAATAAATTGGAGTTTTTTATTTAAACTTTCATTGTGTTTTTTATATATTCTATTTCTTCTTCAATATTTAATCTCATAAATATAGGCTCACCTTTTTTTATTACTTGAACATTATTAAGCTTATCATATTTTTTTAATAATTCCCATGTTTTTAAATCTTGATCTTTTATTCCAATCTGTCTAAATATATTTTCTGCTGTATCATTCATAAAAGGTTTGATTAAAATTGCTATTTTTCTTAAATTCTCAATTAAATGATACATACATGATTCTAATTTATCTTTATTTTCCTCTTCTTTTGCTAATGACCATGGCATTGTTTCGTCAATATATTTATTTGTTCTTGAAATTAATGTCCAAATTTCTTGTAACGCATTTGCTATTTCATATTCTTACATTTTTTCTTCAAATTTTTCAATTTGCTCTATAGTAAATTTTTCGAATTCTTCATCTACTTCATTTGGTTTACCATTATACTTAGGTACTTTTCCTTCAAAGTACTTGTTTACCATTGATATCGTTCTATTTAGTAAATTACTTAAATCATTGCATAAATCAAAATTATATCTTTCTACAAACTCCTCTGGTGTAAATACTCCATCTTGTGATACTGGTATTTCTCTTAACAAGAAATATTTTGTAGCATCTAAACCATATCTTTCAATTAAAGTTTCTGGATAAATTACATTTCCTTTTGATTTTGACATTTTTCCATCTTTCATCATTATCCAGTTATGAACAAGTATTGTTTTTGGTAATGGTAAATCTAGTGCCATTAAAAATATTGGCCAATATATTAAATGGAATCTTGCTATATCTTTTCCTACAAT
>OIAG01001003.1_pt1 | contig 11714 bp, 15 predicted proteins | sample 1580701 | NCBI WGS metagenome assembly OIAG01 (sample SAMEA3882551, study PRJEB24775) | human gut metagenome | biome: human-associated habitat; feature: intestine environment; material: feces | place: Netherlands | collected 2009/2010 | reverse complement strand
CTAATTTAGAAATTTACTCCTCAGGGTTTTACGTTGATCCGTCATGGCCGATGATGATTACGCCTTTCAATTCGGTGGTCTCCAGTTTGCGCTGAATGGTGGCCTGCATGGAGAAGAGACCTTCGTTGTGAGTTTCGGATAGTTTGATAACGGCATAATCGGCTTGCTGGGCAGCTTTTTCGAGGTGTGGTGCAAGGTGCTTCCCACTTCCTTGAAGACGCTTGAAATCGGCTACCCAGTGTTCCTTCTTCCCTACTTTGAGAACGGCATCGGCGTTCTTGTCTTTATTGTGGAATTTCCAGTTTTCGGGATAGAATTTCGGCTTCAGGTCGGCGTCTTTGTAATGGATGTCGGGCAAAAGGCTGGCTTCGGTGATTTCGGATTTCAGGCGGAGAAGGTCGGAAAGGACTTCGAGGTTTCCGGGAAGCTCGTCGGAGCCGTGCATGACGTGTTGATGAACGGGAACCTGACGGCCGGAGATGTCGAGATGGCGGTCGAGATAGGCGTTTTCCGGAGGAAGGTAGGCTATGGCGCGGCGTATCTCGCTGCCTGGGACATCGGTGTAGTACGGATGTCCTTTTGGGAAAATTAGTCCGGTCTGGCCGGAATTGGTGCGGAAGAGTTCGGGAACGAAGGGGGTGTGATAGGTACCGTCCGGGGTTTCCTGTACTTCGTCTTCGGGGACTTGGATGGCTTCGCATCGGCAGTTCCAACCGTTGGGTGGATAGTAGGTGCGCCAGAACGGGTCGTCGATGCGCTTGGTAACACCATCGAGAGCGCGATGCTCATCGCGCACGTTCTCATCTCCGGCGGTTTGGTAGCGGAGGCACGGGAAAAGGTTCTTTTGATCTTGGAACTGTTGCCAGCGGGCGGACTGGGTGGCGGTGGCTATGCAGGTGTCGTATTCGGTCTGGAGCCATGTGCGGTTGAACTTGGTATTGATGGCGGAGACTTGATCGCGGAAATCGGGGAAGCTACGGAGGTGGCCTTCTTCGTCGCGGAGGGCGGAGGTGATGGTGCGAAGTTCCTGATAGTTCTTGGCAGCGGAGAAGCTGAAGACGTTCTGCGTGAGGCGGGTGAGCATGAGGTGATCGGGGGTGTTCCAGTCGACGGAAACGAAGTCATTGCCATAACCACTGTAGACGCCTTCGAGAAGGGTGCGGGCGGTGGCGTTGAGCAGGTCGGGGTCGTGATGGACGCCACTGCGCTGCTGGTAGATGCTGACGCAGAGACGGGATATTTCGTCAGCAAAGTCAGGGAGTTCGTTTCCTTGTGCGATAGGACGGGAAGGAATGGGATAAAGATGGGGTATAGATAGCCGAGGGACGGGGCACGCTGCCGGGTTGGAGTTCCGGGGTGCCCCTACTGAAAATTTGCGAGAAAGCCTCCGGGCTTCGCTTCGGCTCTGGGAAGCTGCTGGAAGGGTGAGGATTGCTGCACGGGGGTGGGTTCTCCATCGATGGGGATGTTGAAGGTTTTGCTGATCCACTTGGTGGGAATGGGATAACCTTTGTCGAGTAGGCGGGTGACTATCTCGAAGTAGTCTTTGAGGGAGAGCTGGACGGTGGTGTCAAAAATGAACTCGTCGGTTTCGGGGTTGATATCCCAGCCATGAACCTGCATGATGCGGAGAAGCTGGTTGTTGACGGTGAAGGTGATGATGCGACGGTCGGCGGCGGCTATCTTGCCGTCGAGGTTGCGTTCGTGGACTTCGGACTGGGAACGGGAACTGCCATTGTCGGAGATCATGGTTCCGCCAGTGATGGGTTTGCCGATTTCGGTGTTGATGCGGTCTATCTGCTTGTCGTAGACTTGGTAGGCATCGGAGCCTGCAAAGGGCTTGATGTCGATGGTGGTGCCTTCGGGCAGGACGGCCTGTGCAGCTTCGCCAAGGGCGGTGAGCATGGATTCGATTTTGTCGAGGTCGCCTTGGGAGGTTTTGTTGGTGGTGGCGGTGATGAGGGGCTGGCCGTACTTTTCGGAGAACTCCGCCCATGACTGCTGGGCGTTGCGCTTCCAGATGAGCTGGCCGCAGATGTTGGCCATGAGTCCGAGATCGGTGACTTTGCCGACATGGATGAGGGTGTTCTCGAAGCCTACGGCATAGGAGATGCCCGTGGAGGCGCTGACTTCGGGGAGGACGAGGGAAAGCGCGGGGACGACGTTGCGACGCGGAACGAGGGTGAAGGACATGGTACCCGGGTCGGTGAGTTCGAGGAGGGTGTAACCGTAGTGGGGTGCTTCGAGGGCGTCTTCCATGAAGTTGTAGAACCATTCGGACATAAAGAACTTGGTTTTCTCTTCGTTGATTTCGCCTGTGCGGCGGTCTTGGATATGGAAGGGGGCGCAAAGCGTTGCGGCTTTACGGAGTTCTATCTGGGAAATGAAGTGGCCGTCGTCCTTTAGGTTGTCGTAAAGGTCTTGGAGGGCATAAAGACGAGGGGTGTTGACGTCTCCGGCCATTTCGAGCGCCTGCCGCCACTTGCGGATTTCGGCACGGGTGCGGTCTTTGAATTCGCTGACTATTTTAGCCACAATCAGATCGGGCTGTTTTCCGCGTATTTGCGGGGTTTTATTTTTAGGTTTAGCACTCATACGGTTTATCTGTTTTAAATTCGATTTAAACGCGCTTAAACGTGGATAGCGCGGGATTAATACTTATTGTCATTAGGTTTGTGGAGGGAATAGATGCGCAGGTCTCCGCGGTAGCTGTCCGTAGGTAGTTGCGGAAGGTCAGTGGGCATTTCACCGGAGCCGACATTGGTGAGCCAATCGAGGGCATCGGCGTAGCGTTCCTTGCGATGCTCGGGGACTTGCTTGGGGGCTTTCTTGCTCCAAAGGTGATAGAGGGCGATGTCGATGGTTATCATAATGATGTAATCGTCGCGGAGGTCACCAGTGGCGGCAAAAATGGTGTCGCAGTCGTAGCGGCCTCCGATGTACTTGCGTATCTGGGAGACAGCGAAGCGTTCGGCTTTGAGTAGTGCGGTGCGCTCGTCAGAGCCGTCTAAAAGGCGGATCATTTCTTGCCGCGCCTGTACTTCGTAATCGGTTTCTTGTATAAAGTTTGCCATATCAATAGTTGTTTTTAGATTTTGAACGACGTTCGGCCCGGCTGACGGTGCGGGGCTGGAACTTATCAACGAATGTGATTTTATTGAGGCGGGCTTGTGCGCCGTGCCAAGCGTCGGGGCCGTCGTCATTGGCCTGTGAACCACGCTCGAAGGCGAGGAACTGGTCGACAAGGGTGATAAAGTCGGGATTTTGCTGCATGAGGATGTTGAAGATGACGTTGTGGCGCTCGAAAAATCCGGCGGTGGACTCGACACGGTCGTACTTGTCGGCCTTGCCACGCTTGTCGGCGGTGACGGGGATGTGGTAGCCGCGTTCGTCACCTTCGGTGTCGAAGTCGTTGACGAACTCGTCCATAGCGAAAAGACCTTCGATGACATAGGAGATGTTGAAGCGTTCCAACTTCAAGTCCTCGTAAAGATCGTAGAGCCAGGCGGCGCACTTGGCACGGGAACCACGACGGAGGTAGACGTGGATGATGTGGTACTGACGCCCTATTTTGCCAACGAGGAGCATGGCTTTGTAGTCTCCGGCGGCTTTATAGGAAAGGTCGCCGTAGAAGCAGAGGCCATCGTACTCTTTGAGAGGAAGCATTTGTCCCCATACGATATCTTCGTGACGGAAGACGGCACCGTCCTGAATGTGAACGTGCATGAACTCGCGCATGAAGGAACGGTACGGGATGTCGTTGAACTTCTTACGCCAGTAGGCGGCATCGGCTTTTTCAGGCCATTCGGGGGTAAAATCGTTGAGGTTCTTGACGGCACAGACTTTGAGGAGATAGTAGTTTGTAGTGTCGCCGTCCTGAAGGGCTTGCTGCTGTTTTTGCAGGAAAAGCTGGTGCAGGCGGTTGGTGATGCTGTTTTTGTGGAAGTTGTTGTTGGCATAGATGAAGCGGTCGGTTGCATCGGGGTCGGTGTCGAAGGTTCCCCAGACGTCTTCGGTGATGAATTCGATGGCTTCGCGCATGAGGCGGTCGTTGTTGACGTGGCGTTTGTTGTCGACGTCATCGATGACGATGTAGTCCGGACGGTTCTCGTCTTCGCGGGCACCACGGGGGGACTGCATGAAACCGAGGGCGGTGAACTTGACACCGTCGACGGTGGTGAAATCGCCATCAGCCCAGTCGCCGTACTGGAAACGCTGGCCGTAATCGTTAAGGATGCGTTGATTGTGTTGCAGTTGCGCCTGAAGGGAGGAAAGGAGCTTGCGGGCTTTGGGTTCGGTTTCGCCGATAAGAAGCATGTAGTGGAGATCGCCCTTGACCAAGTAGAGGAAAAGGGGGATGCCCATGTCTATGTGCACGGATTTGGCGGCGGAGCGGTACCACTCGGCAAGGGCGCGAATGTGACGGTTCTCTATGACTTTGTTAGCCAGACGCTTGTGGAACCATGCGCAGGGCTTCTTGGCAAAGTTGGGGAAGTAATAACTGAACCAACGGGTGTAGTCGGCTTCGAGATGGCGCATGCGCCTGACTTTCTCCGCAGGGGTTTCGTTGATGCGGATGGTGGTGGATTTAGCAATGCGCTGGCAATGCTTGTCGTAGTCGTTGAGGAGTTTGTCGTATTTAAGAGCCATTTGAATTTACAATTTAGCGATTTACAATTTACAATTGAGATTAGCCCGGTGTCAGGCTTCGAGGCTGACGCGGTACTGAAGAAAGAGTTTGTGCCAACGGGTGAACTGAATGGCGGTGGCAGGTTCTTGCTCGGACATCCAGATGTCGAACTCGCGGAAGACGTCCATGACGGTGCGGACATTGATTTTCTTGTCGAGCTGGTCGATAGCCGCCATGATTTTACTGAGCTGGTCGGCCTTGACGAGGGATTCTTCGCCTTTGGCAAGTTTTTCGGCTTCTTTGAGAAGAAGCTCTTTTATTTTGAGCGGGGTTAGCTGTGCTTCGGTCTTGCGGTCGTCCCACGATTTTTCGCCCTCACGGCCTTTCTTCCATCGGCTGACGGTCTGTTCTGTTACTCCTAAATTTTCGACAATTTCGCGCCCTGTAAGGCCGAGACGTACATGTCTTCGGCTATCTCACGTTTCTTGTCGTTCCCTATCTCTGCCATAGCTTTACACCTTTTTTTAGACAAAGATGAGTGCTAAATAGCTGAAAACGAAAGAAGTGTTCAAGCCTTAAAACGGATGGTTCAAGGGGCGTACAGATAGTTGCGCGGGTAGAAAAAGGGGATTATGTTTGCTGAAAAAACAAGCGGCGAATGGCAAAAGAGAAGAAAAAAGGTGAGGTGAAACTGTACGGTGAGATTTATCCGTATGGAATAAATTCGGCGGCTGACTTCATTGCCCGCTTTGATGAAGCGAGGAAGGGCGCTGATGAAGTGAACCTGCTGTTGCATACACAAGGCGGCGACGTGCAAGAAGGAACGCTGATTTATAACCACATCAAGGGGTGCGGGGTGAAGGTGAATGTGATTGTGGCCGGGGTGTCGTGCTCGATGGGGACGGTAATAATGATGGCGGCGGCAAAGGTGTACATGTGTGAGAACTCGTACATGATGGTGCATGCACCGAAAGGCGGATGCTACGGCACAGCGGCAGAGATGGAGAAAGCGGCGAAAGGACTGCGGGGAATGGAGAAGAATTTCAAGAAGGTATATGCCAGCAAAACAGGGAAGAGTGAAAAGGAAGTTGAGGAATTGCTGGTAGGCGACAACTGGTTTACGGCGCAGGAGGCGATGGATGCAAAACTAATAGACGGCATTGTGGAACCAATAGCCACAGGCGTTACGCAGGTATCCGCGGAGGAATTGAAAATGCAAACACCCAAGGCGCTGTATAGCCGGTTCGCGGCCTGTCTGGAAGAGACTACGGAAGGGACGGAAGGAAATGGAGTTTTGAAAAACTGTAATAACCAAAAAAATGAGAGTGAAATGGACAAAGAAGGTTTGATTAAGAAGTTCGGATTGACGGGCGTAACCGCACAAAGTACCGACAAGGAAATTGAGGACGCAATACAGGTAAAACTGGATGCGGAGAAGAACCGGGCAGACAATGCGGAGGCTGCAATGCAGGCTGCGAACAAGAAACGGATTACGGACACGGTGAACGCGGCTGCAAAGGCCGGAAAGATTCAGGCAGGACAGACGGCTACATTTATGGCTATCGGTGAGAAATCGGGGGTTGAGGCACTGGAAACGGTGCTGGGTGGAATGAAACCTGCACCGTCACTGGTGGAAGTTACGAGAGGCGGAGCGGCGAATATGGCCGGAGCAGCGAATGGAGCGCGTGCGGATTGGGGCTGGGAACAGTGGCAGAAAGAAGACCCGAGAGGGCTGGAAGCGTTGGCGAAGAGTGAACCGGAGAAGTTTGAGGCGTTGTATAAGGCGACGTTTAAAGGGTAAATAATCAGTATTTAAAAAGAAGATTTTGTGAAGATGAGAAAGAAGATGATTAGAATTGTGATGGCTCTTGTGGGGCTGTTGGTTTGTACGGTAATGGGCGGGCTGCTTGCTTCGTGTATCGGGGTTCCGGCTTGGCTGGGAGCTATCGGGATGGTGGTTATCGGCGTGGGCAGCTATTTTGTGAGATTGCCGAACGGATTGCGTGCGGGTGTGTATGTGGAAGTATGGACACGGCAGGTGGTGGAACATTATACGCATGCGCTGGAGGGAACGTTCTTGGAGGGTGTGCCGGACTTCAGCCAGTATGCGGAAAATGATGTGGTGCATCTGAGCGATGTGTCAGGAGACCCGACGGTGCTGGTGGACAACACGACGTATCCGCTGGAGATTGAGGAACTGGAAGACGGGGATGTGTCGATAAAGCTGAGCAAGTTTGAGACGAAACCGACACAGGTGACGGATGACGAACTGTATGCGCTGGCGTATGACAAGATGGGACTGGTGAAGACCAGACACGGGAACCGATTGAGTGAAACGATGCTGGATAAGGCCATTCATGCGTTTGCTCCGACGGAGGACACAGCGGAGACGCCTGTGCTGTTGACTACCGGAACGATGGATGAGGACGGACGCAAGAAGTTGACACGTCTGGATGTGATTGCGTTGCGCAGGAAGCTGGATAAGCTGAAGGTGCCGAAGAAGGGACGCAGACTGGTGCTTTGCAGTGACCATGTGGCGGATTTGCTGGAAATAGACCAGAAGTTCCAGAACCAGTATCATGATTACTCGACGGGAGTGATTATGAAGATGTACGGGTTTGAGATTTATGAGGCGGTGAACTGTCCGCTGTTTGACTGTACGACGAAAAAGAAGAAGAGCTTCGGTTCGGTGGCTACGGTGAATGATTTTGAGGGGTCGGTATTCTTCTACGTGCCGCGCATGTTCAAGTGCAAGGGCGGTACGAAGATGTACTACAGCAAGGCGGAGAATGACCCGGTGAACAAGCGGAATCTGGTGAGCTTTACGACGAGGTTCGTGGCACTTCCGCAGAAGAAAGAGGGCGCGGTAGGTGCTATCGTATCGGGCAAATAAACAATCGAGAAGTGTATAACCAAAGGGACGGGGGATTTATCCCCTACCCTTGTAATAAACAATAATATGGCAAAGAAAGTGACGAAAGTGACAACGGAGGCGCAACGTATCTGCAAAGAGCTGGGTGTGGACAGATTGTTCTACAACACGAAAGGAGAATACTTCACGAACCACTCTTATGCGGTGGCGAGTGAAGGGGGCGACAAGAAAAAGGTGTCCACCTATATGTATGACACTGACGAGGAAGAAAAGGCACCGGAGAAAGAGGTGAAAGCGTCTGTGAAAGCGGATAAGAAGGATGTGAAAGCAGAGAAGGAAGCTGTGGATGCCGGAAATGCAACTGAAAAGACGGAAGGCGATGAATAGAGTCAATATCAAAAAGGGCAAAGTTGGCCGGAATGCCGCAGGCGGTTATGAAAAGATTTCGGCACTGGTGGGGTATTTCGGTGCGGTGGGCAGCGGAGAGACGACACTGGCAGAGGGGAAATACGCATTGCTGACTTCTACGAACGACATGACGGCATACGGTATCAGTGAAGCAGCGAATTCGTTGTTGTATCACCATATTACGGAATACTTCCGCATGGGTGGTAAAGGAGCACAGTTGTACGTGCTGAATGTGGCTAAGGGAGAAGGTGGCAAGTATGCAAATCTGATTAACGATGAGGCGGTAACGGGGCTGATTGCGGATAGTGACGGTCAGGTGTTCAACATCGGTTTTTGCTATATACCGGATAAAGTGACGCTGGTGGATGGAATACCGGATGAAATGAGCACTGCCATAGTGGATGCACAACTGCTGGCGGACTGGGCACGGCAAGGCGGAAGACCTGTGCATGTGGTGCTGGAATGTGCAGGACTGAGCACCGTGACAGCGGCAACGATGGCGAACATGAGGGAGCTGAAGGTGGAAGGTGCCGCACTGGATTGCCCGCAGGTGAGCGTGATGATCGGTCAAGATTGGGGTTTTGCCGAGACGCTGACAGGGGCGGCGCAGAAATATGCTGCGGTAGGCAGTTTGTTGGGGTGTATGGCGGCTCAGCCTGTATCGTACAACATCGGCGAGGTGGCTACAATGATACTGACGGATGCGAACCGGGGAAACTGGGTGAATGCGGGATTGTCGAGTCATGAACGGGTGAAGGATAAAGAGAAGGAGCTGGAGAGCCTGAATGCGAAAGGTTATATTCTGGGGGAATATTACTCCGGAGTGGTGTGTCTGAATGATGACCATGTGTGCGCCCGGATTGTGGTGGACAAGGATGGGAACATGAGCGAAAGCACTATTGCTATGAGCCGGACGAACTGCAAGGTGATACGGGAACTGTATGCGGCTTACTTGCAGAAGGTGAAAACGACGGTACCCGTTGACCCAGTGACGGGGAAGCTGACGACAGGGATGGTGAAGTACTTTGAGGATATCGGCAACGATATCTTTGCGAACATGGCGGCCAAGCAGGAACTGAGCGGTGGAGAAACTGAAGTGGATGAAGACAGTAACCTGATGACCGGGGAACGGACGCTGGAGGTATTCTTTCGGTGGATGCCTATGGGGTGTATCGGTTCCATCGAAGGGACGGTGAATATTAAGAGTTCTATTTAGTTGACGAGGAGGCAATATGAAGATAAGAAGAGACGGAAAAGCGTATGACGGCGGGGATGCCACGATAACGGCGCTGGGGCAGGTGTGGGAAGAGGTGACGGCCATAGAGTACGGCACGACACAGGAACACCAGAAAAACCACACGATAGGCAGCCGCAGGGCTACGAGCTGGAGCATGGGCAAGATAGACCATACGGGAAGCATTACGATGATGATGAACCAAGCGGTGGCATTGGAAGGTGCCTGCGGAGGGGACTTGTTGAGCATCAAGCCGTTTCCTATCAATGTGACATTCGTGGACGGTTATAACAAAGTGGTGAATGATACGATTCTGGCCAAATTCCAGAGTCAGGGGCGAGAAGTGAATACGGAAATGGGACTGAACAAGCAGTATGAACTGTTTGTGCTGGAAGTGGAATACAATAACGTATAAATTAAAAATTAAAGAATTAAAAATTAAAAGGTTATGGAAATTACAAAGGAGTTGATCGAGAAAAAGAGAGCGGAGAATCCGGGTTGCAAGCTGGCAAAGGTGGCACTGAAAGCGGAGGATGAGAAAAGCGTAGCGCTGGAAGTGCTGGTGAAGAGTCCTGACCGGAAGATTATCAGTGAGGCTGAAAAATGGGAGAATACGAATCCGGGAAAGGCGAAAGAAATTTATGTGCGCAACTGTGTGCTGACGGATGTGGACGCTGTGATGGAGGATGACAACCTGTTCTATCAGGCATTCTTTGCTGTTACTGAACTTCTCCCTTTTCAGAAGCCCGAAGTAAAGATGCTGTAGACGGGTGCCCGCCCCTGCTGGATACGGCAAACACGGACTATGTGAGGAAGTATAATGCGATGTTGAGCCTGTGGTTTCATATTCCTTTCCCGGAAGATTTGCCGGATGAGGTTTGGGCGGAAAAGGTAAGGCAAATGGAATGGCTGGCGAGAAATGGAATGCTGGGTGTGAAACTGAACGAATAGACGGACATGAGATATATTGTTGATTTGATAGCGAGGTATCAGAGTGCCTGGGGATTCGTTTCGGGTACACTGGCGGGGGAAGCGGAAGGGCTGGCCAATGCGGGCATCTTTAAAGCGGGCATAGCCTTCAATGAGGCGAAATGGAAAGGTAGAAACGGTAATGAGGCGAAGTATGACGCGCCCGTATATGCTCCTACAGACTGGACTTGGGCGGAAATGGTGATGAAGCATGAGGGGAAAGAAATGAATTTTTCGTTCGGCAGTCTGAAGGAAAACAGTACAGGCGTGTTTGCTCCGCCTCCTCTTATGAGATTCAGGAGGACGAAGAATATCACGGTAACGGTGATAGACGGAGGCAATGAGGCGGAAGTGGTGGAAAACTTCGGGGTGAATTCGTGGGAGATAGAACTGGACGGGCTGGTGGTGGATATGGATGAACACGGATATCCGGGGGAAAAGGTGAAGCTGCTGGCGGAGTTCTTTGAGATAAACGATGTGATAGACGTGGCGTGTCCGCTACTGCTGGACTTGGGGATAAGGTCTATCTATTTCCGGGAACAGAGTTTTGAACCTGTCGAAGGTTTCCCGGATACGGTGAAGTATTCGCTGGTAGCAAAGAGTATCAAGCCTGCTGTATTCTCTTTAATTCAATAGGTTATGTTGTATTTGAATTTGTGTTCGAGGCTGACTATTGAACAGCAATTGGGTGGCAGGAAGGCGGTACTTGACCGGATTTCAAGCGCGGAGATAAGCAAGACGGTGGAGACGTTCGGGGATAAGGCTACGGTAGTGATACCACGGCGATATGGGAGCGAACAGGGGGAACTGAAAGAGTTTATTTCCGTGGGAGACCGGGTAAAGCTGGAACTGGGATATAACGGGGAGCTGGCTGTGGAATTTGAGGGGTATATACGGGAGATCGAGAGTGGGTTTCCGATGAAGTTGTATCTGGATGACGAGACGTTCTTCATGAGGCAGAATTCTTTTGTGAAGAGTTGGAAGGAGGTGACGCTGAGAGAGGTGCTGGAATACATTGCACCGGGGTATGAGATAGAATGCCATGAGGCGAAGTTAGGGAAGTTTCAGATTGATAACCAGAGTACGCTGGCGGTGTTGAGGGTGCTGAAGGAACAGTATGGTTTCTATTCGGCGATACGAGAAAGGAAGCTGGTGTGTAAGTTCAAGTTTGAGATGGCGGTGGCAAAACAGGTGCATGTGTATGACTTTGAAAAGAACGTGAAGAAAGGTAATCTGAAATACAAACGCAAGGAAGACAAACACATAAGGATAAAGGCTGTGAGCTATAGCCGGGACGGGAAAAAGACGACGGAAACGGTGGGAAGCAAGGAACAGTTTGCGACGGTGAAGACGCTGAGCTATGCGAATAAAACAGCGAAAGAGCTGAGGGAACTGGCATTGGCGGAATATAAAAGGGTGTCTTTTGACGGGTTCGACGGGACAGTGACGGGCTTCGGCCTGCCGAGGACAAATGCAGGGGATACGCTGAAACTGATATCGGCACGGGAACCGGAAAGGAACGGAAAGTATCTGGTGGAAAGCGTAACAGTGAGGTATGGGAATGCTTTTTTTGAAAGAATAAATAAACTCTATCTCTAGTA
>OIAG01000991.1_pt1 | contig 11787 bp, 9 predicted proteins | sample 1580701 | NCBI WGS metagenome assembly OIAG01 (sample SAMEA3882551, study PRJEB24775) | human gut metagenome | biome: human-associated habitat; feature: intestine environment; material: feces | place: Netherlands | collected 2009/2010 | reverse complement strand
CTGGCGGTGTGAAAGATGTACTGTTAGAGCTGTTCAATAAGATTATCGGTGCATAGGATTTATATTGTATTATCAATTATGAATGTTAGAACAGAAATTAAAAAAAAAAAATTGAAAATTTGCTTTAAATGCTTTAAATGCTTTAAATCATAATTCTATATGTATTCTTATGTTGACAAAATGTAATGAGTACATTACAATAAAAGTAATCAGTACATTATATTTTGGAGAGGAGCGATAACTTTGATATGGAACAGAATTAAAGTTTTACGTGCTGAAAGGGACTGGACACAAGCAGATTTAGCTGAAAAAGTTGGAATTTCACGACAAGCAGTTATATCAATAGAAAAATATAAATATACTCCGTCATTAGAATTGGCATTTAAAATTGCAGAAGTATTTGGTGTTTCTATTGATGAAGTTTTCGAGCATAGGGAGGACAAATAGTATGAATGAGCAAATTATTATCTTGATTTTTCTTGTTTTAGCATTAGGAGCAACGTTGTGGCTTTATATATTGAAAGCAAAAAAGCAAGTTGAATATAAGGGTGATGAACGCTGGTTGACGATACAGCTAAAAGCAAATCAGTCTGCTAATATAGCAAATTGGACATTGATTGTATTATTAGCGATTGCAACATCAGTACCATTATTTATAGATATTCAAATTATGTTTACACTTGACCGAGTAATTCTTTTTGGAGAACTTTTTATTGGTTTGCGTAATTTGCTTGAATTGATTGCAATTATGTATTTTGATAAACAGTTATAAATCATTAGGAAAATATGATAATTTTATACACCTATACACAAAGCAGTTAGTCTTAGGATTGACTGCTTTTTTCTTACCAAAATTTCAGATTGGAGTGATTACATGAGCGATATTTTTAAGGATATGCAGACAAACGTCGGCTGTGAATACATTTCTGACCTGCCCTCTTACAAGCGTAAGGTGTGGCAGGAAATGAAACGGCTGAACCCTGCTGACTATGAAGAAAGACAGTTAGAAGATTTTTCAAAGTATATGTTTGGTATAAGAAATATTTTGCAGGAATACTTTTAGTAAGCTGTTTTGTGATTGTGCTTCTTTTACTTATTATCTTTTTGAAATTCTCACATTATCATCTGAAAAAGAGATTTTTAACAGGAATAATTATATGTTTGATTCTGACAGGCTGTAGTAAGAATTCAGCTGGTGGTGATGTGGTAATTGATGGCACACTTAACGGACAGATAAGTTTGTCAAAGGATGAATATGTCTATTATATTGACCAAAATGAAGATGTCGTATATCGCAAGGATAACAGTAATAATACTGTTGCAGTTACCAGAAATGTTTTTCCGCTTTCAGGAAGGATTACAAATATTTATCTTAGTGAGGACAAGTGTTATTATCTTTTGGAAAATGATAGAAATGTAGGCATTAGTGTATACAGTGTTGATTTAAATTCGTTTAAAAACGAGCTTGTATATTCCTCAGGGGGTGATAACACAGAGGATTTTTATGGATTAGCAGATAAAGAATCATCTGACGCAAGCGAGATTCTTGAAAATATTGCTACAGTCAAATGGTTTTTTGTGACAGACAAATATGTTTATTATCAGAAGGAAAGTGTGATTTATAAATGTCCCATAACAGGCAGAAAACAATATGTCATTGATGAAAATGTGTCAGAGGGGGAGATTCGCTATAGTAATGGCATATTATACTATAAAGATGCATATGGTGAACAAGAGAATTATGATGAACATGCTGATTAGTTAAGTACTTCCTGCACCAATAAGGTGCAGGGAGTTTTTTATATAAAAAGAAAAACCGGCTGTCTTGCACGAGCCCATTCAGTAGTGTATAATAGTTAAATGGCTGATAAAGCAGCTAAATGATACAAAGGCGGTAATTCACCTATGAATAATGATGATTTCAAGGAAGTACCTGACAATATTCAGGATAATGAAGAAACTACAAATAACATAGATAATACAAACGATAACAAGTCAAACGATTACGAGGATGTCTGCTATATCTGCCGCAGACCGGAGAGCGTGGCGGGAAAGATGATACATATCCAGAATGATATCTGCATTTGTCAGGACTGTATGCAGAAAACATTTGATACCATGAACAACGGCACCTTTAACATGGGCGATTTCATGAATATGAACATGGGAAAAATGCCGAATATCAGTATGATCAATCTGGCGGATCTACAGAATGCGGTTCCGAACAAACAGAAGTTAAAGAAAAAGAAACCAAAGGATGAGCAGCCGAAACCGGAACTGGATATTCATTCCATTCCGGCACCGCACAAAATCAAGGCGCGTCTGGATGAGTATGTTGTTGGACAGGAACATGCCAAAAAAGTGATGTCCGTTGCCGTTTACAATCACTATAAACGTGTGATGGAAGACACCAATGACGGCGTGGAAATCGAAAAGTCCAATATGCTCATGATCGGACCGACCGGATCGGGAAAGACGTATCTGGTAAAGACACTGGCACGGCTTTTGGATGTGCCGCTGGCAATCACAGATGCGACCTCTCTGACCGAAGCCGGATATATCGGTGATGATATCGAAAGCGTAGTCAGCAAACTTCTGGCTGCAGCTGACAATGATGTGGAGCGTGCAGAGCACGGTATTATTTTCATTGATGAGATCGACAAGATTGCAAAGAAGCGCAATGCCAATCAGCGGGATGTAAGCGGAGAGTCGGTGCAGCAGGGAATGTTAAAGCTTCTCGAAGGCGCAGAGATTGAAGTTCCGGTTGGAGCAAGCAGCAAAAATGCGATGGTTCCGATGACCACGGTAGATACGAAGAATATTCTGTTTATCTGTGGCGGTGCCTTTCCGGAACTGGAAGAGGTTATCAAGGAGCGCTTAAACAAGGAGGCGTCCATCGGCTTTAAGGCAGATCTGAAAGATAAATACGACAAGGAAGAAAATCTTCTCTATAAAGTGACAGTGGAGGATGTCCGTAAATTCGGAATGATTCCGGAGTTTCTGGGACGTCTGCCGATTCTGTTTTCACTGGAAGCACTGACGGAAGATATGCTTGTGCGTATTCTGACAGAGCCGAAGAATGCGATTGTACGTCAGTACAAAAAGCTTCTGGCGATGGATGAAGTGGATCTGGAGTTTACGGAGGACGCTTTGCATGCAATTGCAAAGCAGGCGAAAGAAAAGAAAGTCGGTGCCCGTGCACTGCGAGCCATTATTGAAGAGTTCATGCTGGATATCATGTATGAGATTCCAAAGGATGACAATATCGGAAAAGTGACGATCACAGAGGATTATGTGGAGAAAAAGGGCGGACCGCTCATTGAAATGCGTGGAGTTGCGGCACTTCCGGAACAGGAAGCAAACGCATAAAATGTAGAAAAACCGAAATAAAAGATCTGATGCCGGAGGGCATCAGGTCTTTTTCTTTTCCCTATTGTATGATATGATAGAAACAGTATTGTTTTGTTCGTAATTCATAAGGAGGATGTATGAAAATCATTCATTGTGCGGATCTGCATCTGGATTCCCAGATGACAGCAAACCTGACAAAAGAGCAGGCAAGAGAGCGCAAAAGAGAAATCATCCGTACGTTTACACGGATGGTCGAATATGCAGAAAAGACAGGGGTGCGTCTGATCATGATATCGGGAGATCTGTTTGATACACGAAATGTATCAGCATTGGCGCGCAACACCGTAAGGGACATGATCTGTACACATCCCCAGATTGATTTCTTATATCTGAGAGGAAACCATGACAGTGACAATTTCCTTTCCAAGCTGGAGGAAGTACCGGACAATCTGCTTTTGTTTTCCGATACATGGACTGCATACCGGTATGGAAATATTGTGATCAGCGGAATCGAGCTCTCGGAGAACAACCGGGCGACCGTTTACAATTCCCTTGTGCTGGGGCATGAAGATTTCAATATTGTCATGATGCACGGACATGCGGGAGATTATGCATGTCGCTCACAGGCAGAGAATATCAGCCTGAACCAGCTGAAAAATAAGAATATTGATTATCTGGCGCTGGGACATGTACATACCTTCATGCAGGACAAGCTGGATAACCGCGGTACCTGGTGTTACTGTGGATGTCTGGAAGGACGCGGATTTGACGAGTGTGGACCGAAAGGATTCGTTTTACTGGATGTGGACGAGCAGACCTGCCGTGCCCAGATGCAGTTTGTTCAGATGGCAGCCCGCACACTGTACACGCTTGAAGTGGATGTGAGCAATGTCATGACGACAAGGGAAGCGGCGGAGCGGATGGAAGAAGCTGTAAAACAGGCGCAGTATCAGTCGGGAAGCCTTGTCAAATTTGTACTGACCGGTGAGGTGGAAGTGGATGCGGAGATCAATTGCGAGTATCTGCAGAATCTGTTCTCGGATTATTTTTATTTTGAAAAGGTGAAAGACCGGACAACCCTTCGGGTCGACTACAGTGATTATGAAAAAGATGCCTCGTTAAAGGGGGAGTTTATCCGTATGGTACTTGGATCTGAACTGTCACAGGAGCAGAAGGCAGAAGTGATCCGCTGTGGAATTTTGGCATTGTCCGGGGAGGAGATATAGGATGAAATTACGTTCCTGTCATATCGACAATTTTGGAAAACTATCGGATCTGCATCTGGAATTTCAGGACGGGGTCAATCTGTTTCACGAACCGAATGCATGGGGAAAAAGTACACTGGCCGCTTTTTTGCGGGTGATGTTTTACGGGTTTGACTCTAAGAGAGAATCCGGACTGTTTGATAAAGAACGTGTGGTATTCCGCCCGTGGCAGGGGGGAACGTATGGAGGCGAACTGGATTTTTCCTATCAGGGAAAAGAGTACCGGATCAGCCGTACATTTGGAAAAACAGAAAAAACAGATGTTTTTCATTTATACGATCTTTCCACCAATCTGGAATGTCATGATTTTTCTTCCGAGATCGGAAGTGAAATTTTCGGACTGGACAGTGCGTCGTTTAAAAGGAGCGCATTTATTGCACAAAATGACTGCGAATGCTGCTCGACTGATGCGATCAATGCCAAGCTGGGAAATCTTGTGGAGAATACAAACGATATCAATAATTTTGAGACCGCTCAGAAAAAGATTCATGACCGGATGAATAAACTTTCGCCGGACCGTGCAACAGGTTCCATGAAAAAGCGGACGAACATGATCACGCTTTTAACGGAAGAACTGCGTGGCTATGATGCGGCAGAGGCGTCTTACAAAAAGATTACCGAAAAACTTACCGAAAAACAGGAGCAGAGAAAAGAACTGGCCGGGATTCGGGATCAGTATGCAAAAGCATTGCAGGTGGCGAGTGAAGAGAGCCGCAGAGAAGGAATCAAGCAGGCCTATGCGGCCACCAAACAGGAGGAACAGGAAAAGAAAGCGGCACTGGATGCTTTTGCGGATGTATTTCCGGGACAGGTGCCGCAGGATGAGGAGTTTGCAAAGCAGAACCAGGATGTACAGATGCTTGGGGTGTTAAAAACCACTTTGTTTAATCTGGGGCTGACCGAGGAAGAAGAGAACCGCCTGCAGGAACTTGGTGATAAGTTTGAAAACCAGATTCCTTCCGAAGAAAAAATAACGGAAATGGAAAAAGAGCAGGAGCGTTTTGCAAAACTGAAAGAGGAAAAAACGCAGCTGGAAACGAAAATGTCCTATTTTGAAGCGATGGCAATGAAGCGGGAAGAACCGGATTATACGGTAAAAAATCGTCTTCCGATGATGATCTGCGGCATTATCCTGCTGGTGATCGGTGCTGCCGGTGGTGTGTTGTCGTTTCTGTTGCCACAGGTGCAGAAGATGTTTCTTCCGCTTTTGGCATCGGCAATTGCAGCAGTCGTGGCAGGTATTGTGCTTCTTGTGGTGCGCAAGGTGCAGGTATCAAAGGAAGAAGAAAAGGTGCGTGCACTCCGGGTAAAGCATCTGGAAGAGGAGCGTAAGCTCCGCGGACCGGTGGAGGAAATTCAAAAAACCATGGAAGAGGCTTCGAAAGAAGCTTCGCGCATCGAACAGGAGACCAAGGGTTTTTTGGAGCAGTATCAGATGGTTCCGGGAGAAAAGGATGCCAGAACCTGCCTGTATGAACTCCGCAGCCAGCTGCAGGAATATGAGCGTCTGCGCAGCCGTGCCGGAAAAAGCGATGCGGCAAGACAGGAATTTGAGCGGAAACAGAACTCTTTGCTTGCATTTGGAAAAGAAGCGGGAATGGATTTCGGAGAAGATCTTGCAGCAGGAATCAGCCAGTTACAGATGAAGGCAACCGAGTACCGGATCGCACAGAAAGCATACGCAGAGGCAAGAAAAAAGAGAGAACTGTTTGAACAGGAACACAATATGAAAGAACTGGCAGCGGTGGAAAAATGTCCATATTCTCTGGACGAACTCAATTCCATGATCCGTGATGTGGATGAGCGGAGCGAGGATATCCGGGAAGCCATCGAGCAGTACCATCATCAGCTCGAAGATCTGCAGGATCAGCTGGATATCCGGGATGAAAAAGAACAGCAGCTTTCCATCTGCAGACAGGAACAGGAAGAAGAACAGCATTTATATGAAACCCTGCGTCTGACGGGAGAGTTCCTGCAGAATGCAAAGGAGCAGTTTTCCGCGAGATATTTGGGTCCGATCGAGAACGGGTTTGGAAAGTATTACACGCTTCTAACCGGGGATAAAGAAAAAGACTGGATGGTGGATGCCAACATCGAGGTGCAGATGAAAGAGCAGGGCGAGATGCGGGAAACCAAGTGGCTGTCTGCTGGATATCAGGATCTGCTGGGAATCTGTATGCGTCTGGCGCTGGTGGATGCGATGTATCCGAAGGAAAAACCGTTTCTGGTGCTGGACGATCCGTTTGTCAATCTGGATGAAGAAAAGATGGCACATGGCAATGAACTGTTTGGAAAAATTTCCGGGGAGTATCAGATTTTATATTTTACCTGTCATGCAAGCCGGAATATAGAAAACGCAAAATAAAGGGAGAGGAAACATGGAGAAAAAGATTTTATTTCCGCAGATCGGCGGAATTATGCACGGAGGGGATTACAATCCGGAACAGTGGCTGGACCGGCCGGACATTCTGGAAGAAGATATCCGTATGATGAAGAAAGCTGGGATGAATTGTGCAACACTTGGGGTATTTTCCTGGTCAACCTATGAGCCGCGGGAAGGGGAATTTCATTTCGCATGGCTGCATGACATCATGGATAAGTTATATGCCAATGGCATTTATACGATACTGGCGACACCGTCCGGAGCGCGCCCGGCATGGCTGGATGAGGCATATCCGGAGTGCAGACGCGTGGATTCTTACGGGGTGCGTGAACATCACGGGGTGCGGCACAACCACTGTATGAGTGCACCGGTTTATCGTAAAAAGGTTTCTGTGATCGTCAATAAGCTGGTAGATGAATTCGGAAATCATCCGGGACTTCTGATGTGGCATATTTCCAATGAATTTGGCGGGGAATGTTACTGTCCGCACTGTGTAAAGCGGTTCCAGGATTATCTGGCAGAAAAGTTTGACCATGATATTGAAAAACTGAACAAGGCATGGTGGACAACGTTCTGGAGTCATACTTACAATGATTTTTCCCAGATTGAACCGCCGTACCGCAACGGAGAATTCAGCATTATGGGATTGAATCTGGAGTGGAAACGGTTTACCACCTGGAATATGACGGATTACATGAAGGCAGAGATTGCCATTTTAAAAGAACGTACCCCGCAGATTCCGGTGACAACGAATTTTATGAAAGAATATGACGGACTGGACTATCATAAAATGCAGCAGCCGCTGGACGTGGTGTCCTGGGATTCTTATCCGCGGTTTCACAATGATGAGGAGTCGTTTTCAGATACGATGACAGAAAATGCGTTTGATCATGCCATGATCCGTTGTCTGAAAAAAGAGCAGCCGTTTATGCTCATGGAGAGCGCGCCGGGGCTGGTCAACTGGCATCCGTTTAATAAAATGAAACGTCCGGGCGTACACCGGCTGGCTTCGCTGCAGGCAGTGGCTCTCGGTTCCGATACGGTGCAGTATTTCCAGTGGCGGAAAGGAAGGGGATCGTTTGAGCAGTACCATGGGGCGGTTGTGGATCATCTCGGAACGGATGATACCAGAGTTTTTCGTGAAGTGGCAGATCTTGGGGAAGAATTAAAGAAACTCAAAGATCTGGCAGGGACAGTCGTAAAAGCACCGGTAGCCGTGTTATACGATTGGGACAGCCTCTGGGCAACGGATGGAATGAAGGGGCTGGCAGAGTCCACCCGCAACTATATTAAGACCTGCAGGAAAGCATACCGCAATCTGTCGGCACTCGGAGTGGATGTGGATGTGATTTCCAGTGAAGAGGATTATAGCGGTTATTCTGTGATTGTGGCACCAATGCTGTATCTGCTGCATACGCATGTCGGGGAGCGCATGAAACAGTTTGTGGAGCAGGGAGGTCATCTGATTGCAACCTATGTGACCGGATATGTGGATGAAAACCAGCTCAATTATCTGGGCGGATTTCCGGGAGACGGATTAAAGGATCTCTTTGGCGTGATCAGTGAGGAAATTGATACACTGTATCCGTCCGACCGCAACCGCGTACATTTTGCCGAAATGCCAGAAGGGGAAGTACGGGATTATGCGGAAGTTCTGCGTGTGGCAGATGGCACAAACGTGCTTGGTACCTATGAACAGGATTATTACAAAGGAATGGCAGCAGTGACGGAGCGCACATGTCAAAACGGCAGTGCCATGTATATCGCGGCCCGGCTGGATGATGCTTCCATGCAGCACCTGTATGCGCGTACACTGAAAAAAGCGGGAGTTTCGATGTATAAACTTCCATATGGCGTGGAACGTCACACACGCGAAGCGGATGGTATGCGGTATGTATTTTATCTGAATGATACGACCGGACCGCAGATTGTTTCCGGGGTAGAGGGAATTGATCTTCTGACGGGAGAGGTGATCAAGGGAATTCTTACACTGGAACCGTATGGCGTGGCATGTGTAAAAGAATAAGTTCTATTCTGAAAGTTTTGTGCATATAGTTACGGAAAAGAAGTGTGGGAGCTTCTTATGGATAGAAATTGTGATGCATTTATCCGCTCCAACAATACCTACGATATCCTGATTGCCAGAGAGTCTTTGGAGATTTCTGACGACCGGGCAGAATGTATACAAAATATCGGTGAAAAATTTGTGGCAGAATATTTTGACCGGGACGAGGTGCCGCAGCTGAGCATTAAGACATACGGATATTCGATTATCCCAAAATGTTTCGGACTGCTGGATACGCTTGCACTGGAGACAACCGGTATCCTGCAGCTGCAGAATCAGCCAGCCCTGTCCCTTCGGGGACAGGGTATTTTTATTGGATTTGTTGATACGGGAATTTCCTATGAACTGCCCTGTTTCCGGAATGCCGATGGAAGTACAAGAATCCGCTCAATCTGGGATCAGAGTATTCCGGCGGGGGAGAAAAATACCCCTCAGGGATTTTTGTACGGAACGGAATATACACAAAAAGAGATCAATGAGGCACTGGAACAGGAACATCCGCGGGAACTGGTTCCAGTGACGGATGAAGATGGGCACGGAACCATGCTGGCAAGTATTGCCTGCGGAAGTGAAGATCTGCAGGCTGGTTTTACTGGGGCGGCTCCTTATGCGGAACTTCTGGTTGTAAAGTTAAAACCGGCAAAACCATATCTGAAAGAAAATGCACAGATTTTAGATCCGTGCTGCGGTGTTGGAACAATGCTGATCGAGCGCGATATCTTAGTTCCGGCAAGGGAAAAATATGGGATTGACATTTTCGGTGATGCGATTGACATGGCAAGAGAGAATGCAGCACTTGCTGGAGAGAAGATCAACTTTATCCACCGGGATTATTTTGATTTTAAGCATGATTATAAGTTTGATGAGATCGTTACCAATATGCCGGTAAAAGGAAAGAAAGCAAAAGAGGATATGGATGCATTTTATGCCCGCTTTTTTGAAAAGTCTAAGAGTCTGCTGGCTGAGGATGGAATCATTATCATGTATTCCAATGAGGTAGGGTTTGTAAAAAAACAGCTGCGGCTGCAGCCGTGCTACAGGCTGATCCAGGAGTATACGGTCCGGAAAAAGGATTCGTACTGTCTGTTTATTATAGGAATGAAATAACAATTTGAGGGGTAACAGGGATATGGCTTTTACAGCGGGCAAAAGCAAAGAAATTGAGGGAAAATCAAATGACTGGCTGTTAGATCAGTCTTTAATGCAGAGCATGCAGGACCGGTTCTGCGATGCGAACAATGTATACATGGTATGCCTGAATGCACAGAACGGGGTTGTGACAAAAGCATATGGAACAAAAGAGGAATTGGAATATGTGTACAGCAAAGCGGGCAGGGAGCGTCATGTTTCGCTTTTGGACAAAATGACCGGACACAGCATTGAGAGTGTGGTGGAAGAACCGTTAGATACAGATTTTATCAAAATGAGCGGTGTGGCGATCCACGTCAGCGGCGAGACGATCGCAGTCTGGATCGTGATAGGTATCATGGATGACAGTACGGAAGACATTCCGGATTATATAATGCGGACAAGTCCGGAGCGCTATTACAAATCGTTGGAGTTTTTAGAATCACTCTCAAAACAGATTTTTGCAGTAAAAATGGAGGAAGTGTTAGCACAGGAAGCTTTTAACAAAAGCAGGGAATCTGAGACACAGATGAAGGAACAGCTGCACAGAAATGAAGCAATGACTTCCATTTTAAAAATGCTTGAGTCAGAAAACAGTTTTACAAAAATTGTGGACGACATTTTAAAAGATGCCTGCGAGTATCTGGGGATTTCGGCAGGAGCACTGCTCCGGGAAAATCAGGAGCAGAAGACGGTGGATATGATCTGCGAGTATGCCGGCGGGGGACGTGAGCCGCAGATGGCAAAGGAGCAGGGAGTCCCGAAAGAAGAACTTCCGTTTTTTAATGGAAAGCCGTATATGATCTCGTCGGATTCCATGATGCCGGAGGGATTTGCACGTCTGTTTGCACAGAAAAAACTGACAGCGGCTGTTTTTCTCCCGGTGGAGGTGAACGGACATGCGGGCATGTATCTCTGTTTTTGTGAAAGTGAGAAAAAGAAAAAATGGGAAAATGCGGATGTTAAATTTATCAATGACGTAAAACGTATTATCCAGACAATTTTAACCAAACGTATCACGAAAAATTCGCTTGCAAGTTCCTATGCATCTTTAGAGGCAATCCTTGAAAATGTGGGATGTGCAATTTATGTAAGAGATCCACAGACCGGACATATTCTGTATGCAAACGAGAAATATCAGAAATTCTTTAAAAAGACGTTGGAGGAACTTCCACTCAGCCCTGTCAGCTTACAGGATGCGACCGAGACAAAAAACGGTCTGTTCCGGGAAATTTATTCCGAGAAGGAAAACCGATGGTTTGACTGCTACAGCACCCATATCCAGTGGGTGGATGGAAGAAAAGTGACACTCTGTACAATTTATGATGTCACAGATAAAAAACTGTATCAGCAGAAAATCGAGAAACAGGCAAACAATGATTTCCTGACCGGATTATACAACCGTATGCGCTGCGAGCAGGATCTGCAGCATTTTGTCGAAGATACGCATGAATCCGGTGGAGAGGGAGCACTTTTATATATTGATCTGGACGACTTCAAACATATCAATGACGGATTGGGACATCAGTATGGCGATATCCTGCTGAAAAATATTTCTTCCGGATTGAAGCAGATCCCGGGTGTGAATGACAATT
>OIAG01000986.1_pt1 | contig 11806 bp, 8 predicted proteins | sample 1580701 | NCBI WGS metagenome assembly OIAG01 (sample SAMEA3882551, study PRJEB24775) | human gut metagenome | biome: human-associated habitat; feature: intestine environment; material: feces | place: Netherlands | collected 2009/2010 | reverse complement strand
AAACAAATGGCAGATATCTTTTCTTTCATCTCTCACTCATCTCTAATATGAGAGATAACAGAAAGATGAGAGATAATTACGAGAGACAATTGAGAGACGAAGGAAATCTATTCGCGGCATTCTTCGCAGAACCGAGCGAAAGGACGTGCAGATGAACGAAAACGAGCTGGCCGGTCTGCTCGAGTCTTTAAAGCGCATGGGCTCGGATGACCTTAGCGTCGAAGTAAAAGAGAGCGCCACGACGCTTTCCCACGATGTATGGGAAACGGTCAGTGCTTTCGCAAACACCGCCGGCGGCATCATCGTGCTCGGAGTGAGCGAGCGCGCGGGTTTTGTCCCAGTTGCAAACTTTGAGACCGAGAAAGTGCTCAACCAATTCGTGGCGGGCATGGGCGATGCCGGCGGTCGCGGAAAGCTGGCCAATCCGCCCAAATACACCATTGAGCGCGTGGAGCTCCAGGGCACCGTGGTTCTGGTCATCACGATTGAGGAGCTCGACCCGTCGAGCAAGCCTTGCTATGTCATAGAGCGGGGCGCTCAAGGTGGCAGCTACAAGCGCATCGATGACAAAGACGTGCCGCTTTCGTCGACCGAGGTTTTGGCGCTGTCGTCATATGAACGGACGAGCCCTAGCGATCGCGATGCGGTGCCCGGCACGAGTGTGGGCGATCTCGACGAGTCGCTGGTCGACCGAACGATAGAGCGTGCCTATTCGTTGACGCCTCGAGCGATGCGCGGTGCGGCGGACAAGAAGACAAAGATGGAACGTCTGAATTTTCTCGACTCCCAGGGCAATGTTACCAAGGCCGGTCTCCTTGCCGCGGGCGTTTACCCTCAGCAGTTCTATCCCAAGCTCTTCATTGATGTAGCTGTCTATGCGGGAACTCAAAAGGGCGCTGCGGGACCGCTAAGGTTTATGGACCGCACAATCTGTGAGGGAACGTTGGGCGAGATGATCTCGGATGCCGTCGCGGCAGTCACCAAGAATTTGCGGCGAACCTCGATGATCCAAGGCGTCTCGCGTGTCGACTCGCTGGAGATTCCCGAGGAGGTCCTGCGCGAGGCAATCGCCAACGCCGTAATCCATCGAGAATACGGGGATCGGTTCTGTGGACAATCGATTGCCGTCGACGTCTTTGACGATCGTGTCGAGGTGACGAATCCTGGCGGCCTTTACGGGGGAAAGACTCGCGAGAACTTGTTTGACGGCAGCTCCCGATGCCGTAACGCGACGCTCGTGAAACTCATGTCGATTGTCCCGCTGCCGGATGGCGCAGGTTCGCCGGCTGAGGGCAATGGCTCGGGCATCCCGATGATGATCGATGCCATGCGCGCACATGGTCTGGCCGAGCCCCTGTTCTGCCCGGGGTTCGATCGGTTCAAGGTCGTACTTTACCGTTCAAAGATCGAGCCGGTCGATCATGGCGGGGGCTTAATTGTGACGGCACTCAAACACTACGGCGAGCTGGGGACGCGTGAGCTGGCAGAACGCACGGGGCTTACGATTTCCCAGGTTAGGTCGCGCGTCAACGCGCTCATTGCTCAAGGCGAGCTTGAGCCCACGGCGCCGGCGACGAGCCGCAACCGCAAGTATCGACTGTCAGAGCGCGTGGAATAAATGCGTTAGTGGACGAGGCGACCCAATAATCGACCCTCAATTGGCGCCCACTAAGGTTAAGCGGTTGTTGCCCAGTTGACGGTGATGCTAAAGACTCGGCTTACGCCGGCATGGCCCCAAACCCGTCCATCAAGAACAGCCTAAGAACCAGCTTGATGACATATCCCGGTTTGACTTCAGCCGCGTCAAAGACGTGGCGCTCGGCGAGTTCGCTGCAGTATGCATAGATGTCGCGGATAAGGTCCGCGCCCGAAAGCGTAAACATGTAGCCTGCGTCCGAAAGTGCATTGGGCGCGGCGGGCAACTTGGCCATGTGGCAGAACGTTTGCAGGTCGGGCGCCATGGCGTCCTGGTAGCCAAGATGGCTACCGTCTTCTTGTGCGGCAAGTTCCAATTGGCGCACAAAATCCAGCGCCGCCGCTAACACAAAGCTCGGCGTAGGCGCATTGACGTCCTGAGTGGTCGCCACAAGCCTGCCCGCTGCCTGCGTGACAAGCCAGGCGACCTCGCGCTGGCAGCGCACGGCCTTGCGCGTCACCGGCTTGATGGACGAAGAAGAAACGCTCCCCTTAGGCGGATTCGAAGCAGCCATAAGACCCTCCCATGAACAATTCGGCCCAACAAGCCCGGATGAAACACGTGTTACATCAGTATACGGGGAAGTGGGGTGGAAAAACGGAGTCGACAGCGTGAACTGCCGGCTCCGGATTGCTTGCCTTAGAGGCCGTACACTTCGACCATAGCTTCGCCAATGCGATGGGGCACGCCGGTGACGAGTGCGTTGCCCATGCAGAAGGCCCGATGGCCGTCGGTCATGCCCGTATCGGTCCAACCTTTCGGGAATCCCTGAAGCTGATCGAGCTCGTCGGGAACAAGACGGCGGAAACGGCCATCGGGACATTCGATGACGTGCTTGAAGCGGCTCGCTCCCGTGCCGCCTTCTCCTGTGAGGATGGTGCGGCTCGGCTTGTCGGTGGCATCCGGGAAGCTCATGGCTCCCTCGGAATACGTGTACGTAAAGCCTGTCTTTTTGTTAGTGCGCTCTTCGCGCTTGCTGCCCTTAAGGTAGCGCCAGTCGGGAAGCTTTTCGTCGGAGATGTAGAACTGCTCCGGGACATCAGCCTCGTCGACAAGCACGTCGCCAAGCACGTGGCGCTCACCGTGATAGTCCTCGGCAAAGTCGCAGGTCAGAACATGACAGCCCTGCATGACGCCAGCATTCTTGAATTGAGAGGTCTTTTGGCCGACGCCAAAACGAGTTGAGTTCTCGTAGGGGTCGGGCAAAACGTCGAGCTCGGACATCTCGTCGGGATAGATGGCGGGAAAGGCTTTAGCCATGACGCCGTTGTGCATGCGATTAACGAGATCAACCTTGCCAGCGTCCTTTTCGCAGAAGATATAAACACGCTTGCGACGCTGGGGGAAACCGTATTCGGCAGAGTTGACCACGCGCCATTCGACCGTGTAGTCGAGGTCGGCAAGACAGCTTAGGATGATGGCGAAGTCGCGACCGCGTTGAGACGCGGGCGACTTGAGCAGGCGGTCGACGTTCTCAAAGAGACCGAACTTGGGCTTCTTCATTTCGAGGAAGTGATAGATGTCCCACCAAAGGACGCCCTTCTTGCCCTCGATGCCGTGTGCCTGATTGAGCGGACGCGCGACAGAGTAGTCTTGGCAGGGGAAACCGCCAACAACCATTTGGACATCGGGGATTTCGATTTCTTTCGCCTCGGCCTGCTCCAGGACCTTATTGATGTCTTCGTTGACGACGGAATCATTGCCGAAGCGATCCATGTAGCAACGGGCCGCGAACTGACGCGCCTTGGTTCCGGGCGGCTCCCACTGATTGGCCCAAATGGTGCGGAAGGGGCCGGCGGGCTTCATATAAAACTCGGGATGGCGAGGGTCGGCATAGCCTTCGAGACCCAAACGAAATCCACCGACGCCCGCAAAAAGCTCGGCAATATTAATCTCAGACACGTTTCTCCAATCGCTGCTGTGTCCGGTTATGGTGGTCACAACAATAACCGATCGAGGGGACAATCAAGACCTCAATTTTCTGGGCGTTAGTAGTTGCTCTGAACTACCATGAGGTTAGTTGCGAGTTTCGGAGGTATCCCGTGTCTAAGAAGCGCCTCGATTTCAAGCGCATGCTTGACGATACTGATTTTTCTGACCCCTCAAGTATTGAGCGCTATGCTGCCAATCTCGATGGCATGACGTTCCGCGATATTCTCGAGCTCGGTATTGCTCCGGAGGGGGAGAGTGCGCCCAAGGACTTTGGCTCCAAGAAGTACAAAGGCGGTATGGGCACTCTTATCGAAGAACGTTACTTTGGCTACAAGGCCAATAGTGACGATCGCCCCGACTTTCCCGAGGCGGGCGTTGAGCTCAAGGCAACGTGTTTTGATGTGCTCAAGAACGGCCGGAAGTCTGCTGGCGAGCGCCTTGTCCTGACCATGATTCCTTATGACCGACCTGTTTCGCTCGACTACGACAGTTCTCACCTCAAGACCAAGCTCAGCAATATCCTGTTGATTTACTACGGCCGAGATCGTTCCATCGATAAATACGACCAACGCATTGAGCGTGCGGTCATGGTTCGTCTGCCCGAAGAGGACATGAAAATCATTCGCGCCGACTACGAGAAGATCATTTCCTATATTCAGGATGGCCGTGCGGACGAGCTTTCAGAAGGCATGACGACTTATCTGGGTGCTTGCACGAAGGGCGCAACTGAGGCCACAATGTGGGCGGACCAGTATTATGAATACTTCAATACCGATACGGGCGAGATTGAGCGCCATCGCGCAAAGCGTCGCGCCTTTTCCCTCAAGCGCTCGTATATGGACTATGTGCTCCATACTTATGTCCTCGGTGCTCCGCGAGTCGGGGAGAGCATTGTTCAGGACGATGGCAAGTCTATCGATTTCGAAAGTTACGTAACTGGACTTATCGAGCGCCATTACGGTGAGACCGATCGTCAAATTGCCGAACAGTATGGACTGGAGTACACGGGCAATAAGGCGCAGTGGACAACGCTCGTTTATCGTATGCTCGGAATCAAAAACAATGCTGCCGAGGAATTCGTCAAGGCAGGCATTTCCGTCCGAACTGTTCGAGTTAACAACAGGGGGCACATCGAACAGGCTATGTCGTTCCCACCGTTTGAGTTCAAGCGTTTGATTGAAGAAGACTGGGAGACGTCGCCTCTTCATGCGTGCCTTGAGACCAATCGCTTTTTCTTCGTTGTGTTCCGTGAGGACCACGATGGCGTGCTGCGTCTCGATCGTTGTTTGTTCTGGGCAATGGGAGAAAACGAAATCGAAGGCCCAGCGAAAGCTTGTTGGGATGAGACGCGAAAGGTAATACGTGAGGGCGTTGAGCTCAATCCGTATCGGGATGCGAGCGGAAAGCTCAAAGTGACTAACAATCTGCCCGGTATGGCGGACAATCCAATTGTTCACGTTCGCCCGCATACGTCAAAAGCGGCTTACAAGTTTGCCGATGGAACAGAGATCGGTGACATCGCAAGGAATGCTTACGAACTGCCCGACGGGCGCTGGATGACGAAGCAATCGTTCTGGTTCAACAAGGGCTACCTGGAGCATATTCTGGGGCTGTAGCGTTTCGAGATTATTTAACAATCAACCCCTGCTCCTCGATACCTCGATGTTGCCCCTACAAATAAATCCCCTCACCAAGCTGCTTATGGAACTCGGCGTGATGGTCGCGTGCCCAGGTAAAGAGCGCCTGGTCAAAGTCGGTGCGCGTGGTCGGGACGCCAAAGACGCCGGCAACTTCGACGCGTATAAACTCCAGTGCCGGCAGCTTGTTGATGGCAGTGAGGGCAAACGGGGACGAGGGCTCCTCGAACAGATAGCGACTGCCTTGCAGCGCGTCGCAACTGGTGCACGTGTTGCCGAGCGACGGGGCTTTGGAGGCTCGCGCGCCTACGGGCTTGTAGCCGCAGCGCTTATGAAGGTAGTCGCGGATCTCGCCCGGCACGCAGCCAAGAGCGGGCACGATGGCGAGTGCGTTGGCGTTGGCCGTGTCGATGGCAATGTGCCCAGCTTCGTTGGGCGCGTGCGCGATGGCGATGCTCTCGTCGTTATCGGTTCGATAGGGAATGCCGAAGGCCGCGACCGAGGTCTTTTTGTGACACTTCCAGCACTCGCGCTTGCCCAGTACTAGATATATATACGGCGCCGAGGGGTCGGATCGGTCAACACCGGGCAGCCACTCGGCAAAGGGTTCGGGGTTGACGCCGCTGGGTACATACCAGATCTTCTTGGTCCGGTCCCATTTGGCGCCCAGCGCCTTGGCTTCTTCTTTGTGCGAAAAGGGGACATCGAGCTCGGTGCGCATGGCGGCTCCTTGGTGCTGCAGGTGCAAGTGGCTCAAGGATACCGCAGGGCGCAGACATCGCGGCGTTTTGCTGAGAAGTTGCGGTGCGGACTGATTGGTTATGCCGATGAATAGATCGGCAAGTAGATGGTCTGCTTTTGGCCAGTTGGGCGGTTGGAGCAGCTTGCGGCGCAGTTTTGTGCCTGGCTATTGTTGATGTTGGGGTATTGAATTTGTTTGGCAGCCATTTGTCAGGTGAATTGATGTTACGTTGCGATGACGGTTGGGGCTGCCGGCGGATTTGGCGACATAAAACAAAACAGCTCAGAGAACATAGCCTCTGAGCTGCGAACATTTGGTGGGCGTTAGAAGATTTGAACTTCTGACCTCTTCCGTGTCAGGGAAGCGCTCTCCCCCTGAGCTAAACGCCCGATCAAGGGTGCGCAAGCGCGCAAGGGATAATATAACGGAGCCTGAACTCGGTGGCAAGAACATTTTTAAAAATCGCTTACATTGTGGAATTCGGGGGCTTTGTCGTATCCATTTCAAAAGAGTCTGCTGCTGCGATTTGGCTGTCGACTAATGCAGGGCCATTGCGGTATCGAGCTATGGAAAGACGCCTGCGGAATTGTCCTACCGATAAGCGGACAAGCCTCCGGCTGGTGCCTTCGCCGTGGTAAGGTAAGCCGAATTGTTTCCAGGCTGTTTCGGGGGAGTGGAATGAGCAAAGAGTGTGTCGAGCAGGTCGAAGGCACAGGGGCTTCGGTGCCGATGACCGATATATCGAACATTGATGTGCCCGAGGGCACCGACGAGCTCAGCCGCAGCACCCGCCGTGCATGGCGCGACCGTCTCAACGACGCCCAGACGCGCAAGATAATCACGGGTGTTTTAGCCACGCTGGTGGGCGGTTCGTTTTGGGGTTTCTCGGGCACCAGCGCGAGTTTTTTGTTCGATACCTACCATGTCGATACGCTGTGGCTTATGAGCATACGGCAGATTCTCGCCGGCCTGCTCTTTATGGCTGTGGTTGTCACGCGCGACCGCGCACGCCTGGTCAAGCTCTGGACGACGCCCGCCGATCGCAAACAGCTGCTGTTCTTTACCGCCTTTGGTCTGCTCTTTAACCAGTTTTGTTATCTTTCGGCCGTGCGCCTGACCAATGCCGGAACTGCGACGGTGCTCCAGTGCCTGCAGCTGGTCATCATTATGGGCTACACCTGCGTGATCGACCATCGAATGCCTCGCGTGCGTGAGACCGTTGGCATTGGGCTGGCCCTGGGCGGCACCTTTTTAATCGCCACCGGCGGCGACCCGACCAGTCTGAGCATATCGCCGCTTGGCCTGGTCGCAGGCCTTATGTGTGCGGTCAGCGCCACTTGTATGGCGGTGATTCCCGCCAAGATTCTGCCCGAATACGGCAGCCCTATTGTTACGGGCTCGGCTATGCTCTCGGCGGGTGTCGTTTCGAGTGTCTTTGTGCAGCCGTGGGCTCATATGCCGGCCCTCGATGCTGTCGGCGTCGAAGCGCTCGCGGTGTTTGTGATCGTGGGCTCTTTCCTGGCGTATATGCTCTATATGGAGGGCGTCAAGGATATTGGCTCCGTACGCGCGAGTCTCATCGGAACTGTGGAGCCGGTCTCGGCAACCATTACCAGCGCCGTTATGCTGGGCACGGTGTTTTTGCCGACCGACCTGATTGGCTTTGCCATGATCATCGTGATGATGTTCCTGACGGTGTAGCCCCTGCGGTTGCTTTAAAGGATAATGGGCTGGCGGCGCGTTGCTTTGGCGGCGCGCCTTTGTCTATAGAGAGGATCTCTTATGAAGTACTTTGGCACCGACGGCTTTCGCGGCGAGGCCAACGTTGGGCTGACGGTGGAGCACGCTTATAAGATCGGCCGCTTTGTGGGCTGGTATTACGGCGCCAACCGCGAGCGCAAGGCACGCGTGATCGTGGGCAAGGACACGCGTCGTTCGAGCTACATGTTCGAGGCGGCGCTGGTGAGTGGCCTGGTCGCGAGCGGCGCGGACGCCTACATGCTGCACGTGATCCCGACGCCGGGCGTGGCGCATCAGACCGTGGAGGGCTGCTTCGATTGTGGCATCATGATCAGCGCGAGCCACAACCCGTTTTGCGATAACGGCATTAAGCTAGTCAACAGCGACGGCTTTAAGATGGACGAGGACGTGCTGGAGCTCATCGAGGATTACATCGATGGCAAGACCGAGGAGATTCCATTTGCCACCAGAGAGAACATTGGAAGAACTGTAGATTTCGCAGCAGGAAGAAATCGTTATATCGGTTATCTGATCTCACTGGGACTTTATTCTTTCAAGGGAGTGAAAGTCGGACTTGACTGTGCGAACGGAAGTTCATGGAACCTCGCAAAATCCGTATTTGATGCTCTGGGAGCCAAAACCTATGTGATCAACGCCCAGCCGGACGGAACCAACATCAATAACAACGCCGGATCCACCCATATCGAAGGACTGCAGAAATATGTAGTAGATAACGGACTGGATGTAGGATTTGACTACGACGGAGATGCCGACCGCTGCCTGGCCGTGGACGAGCGCGGCCGCGTGGTCGACGGCGACCAGATCCTGTACGTGTGCGGTGTGTACCTGAACAAGCACGGTCGCCTTTCGGGCGGTACCGTGGTGCCGACGATCGCCAGCAACTTTGGCCTGATCAAGTCGTTGGAGCTTGCCGGTCTGAGCGCCGTGACCAGCGGCGTGGGCGACCGTCACGTGTATGCCAAGATGCGCGAGGGCGGCTACAGCCTGGGCGGTGAGCAGACGGGTCATACGATCTTTGGCGATATCGAGCGCACGGGCGACGGCATTATGACCTCGCTGCGCTTGATGGAAGTGATTCGTGCCGAGCGCGAGATGCTCTCGCAGCTCGCGGCTCCGTGCAAGCTGCTGCCGCAGGCGCAGGTTGCCGTGCGCGTGGCCGACAAGGACGCCGCGCTCGAGAACATGGGCGTGCAGAACGCCATCGCCGAGGCCGAGGCTGCGCTGGCAGGCGAGGGCCGCGTGCTCGTGCGCAAGAGCGGAACCGAGTCGGTGATTCGCGTTTTGGCCGAAGCCCCCGACCAAGCAGCTGCCGACGCCGCCATGAAGCGCATCGCCAACGCACTGGAGGCTCTATAGTTACGCGGTTTTACCAAACCGCGTAACTGCTCGACGCTGCAAACGGCCCCAAGTGCCGGGTCTCTGGCTTAGATGAAAAAAGGGGCGCCGCGGATAGATCCTGCGGCGCCCCTTTGCGTTGGCGTGCTGTCTAGGCTTTACAGCTCGTAGAGCGTGGTGAACTTGTCCTGCAGGTAGCTGCAGTAGTAACGGGCGTCGAATGCCATGCCGCACGCGCCCTTGATGAGCTCCGGCGCGTCCTTGGCGCGGCCCCACTGCCAAATGTGCTCGCTCAGCCAGGTACGGACGGGCGCCAGATCGCCGCTCGCGCAGGCACCGGTAAGGTCGACGCCGTCGCGGCACATGGCCGGCACAAACATGGCGTCGTAGGCGCTGCCCAGCGCATAGGTGGGGAAGTAGCCAAACGAGCCGCCGCTCCAGTGCGTATCCTGCAGACAGCCACGCGTGTCGTCGGGAACGGGAATGCCCAGGTACTCGTCCATAAAGCGACTCCAAAGCGCGGGGATGTCCTTGGCCGTGGCCTCGCCGGCAAACAGCATGCGCTCAATCTGGTAGCGCACCATAACGTGCAGCGGATAGGTGAGCTCGTCCGCCTCGGTACGGATCAGCGACGGCTGCGCGATGTTCACGGCGCGGTAGAGCGTGTCCTCGTCAACGTCGCCGTAGACCTCGGGTGCGTGACGGCGCAGCACCTCGAGCAGCGGGCCCATAAAGGCGCGGCTGCGACCCACGGTGTTCTCAAAGAAGCGGCTCTGGCTCTCGTGGATGCCCATGGAGGTGCCGCCCTCCAGGCACGTGCGCGCATAGGCGGGATTGACGCCCAGCTCGTACATGGTGTGACCGGCCTCGTGGATGATGCTGTAGACGTTGGAGATGCAATCGTCCTCGTAGATGTGTGTCGCGATGCGCGCGTCACCCACGGCAAAGCCCTCGCTAAACGGGTGCTCGGTAAAGGCAAGCGTGGTGTCGTCCAGGTTCAGGCCGACAAGCTTCATAAGGTCGAAGCTCATGGCGCGCTGGGCGGCCTCGGGCACGCGGGCGTGCAAAAAGTCGGCATCGGGCTGCTGGCCGCGCTCGCCGATGGCGTGCACGAGCGGCACGACCGTGGCCTTGACCTCCTCGCAAAACGCGTCGAAGCTCTTGGCAGAAAGGCCACGCTCGTACTGGTCGAGCCAAACGTCGTATGGGTCGCGCTTGGGGTCCATGAGTTCGGCCTGATGCTTAAGTTGGGCGACGATTCTATCCACATAGGGCTCAAAGCTCGCCCAGTCGTTGGCCGTCTTGGCCTTATGCCACACGGCGTCGGCCTCGCAGGTGAGCCTGGTCCAGGCCTCGGCCTCCTCGGTAGGAATAACGCTTGCCTCGCGCTGGTCGCGGTCGAGCACGCGGATCTCGTCGAGCAGCTGCGGGTCGTCTACATGTCCGCCTGCAACCGTCTCGCGCGCTAACGAGCGTACGAGCTCAACGGACTTCTCGCTGGTCAAGAGTTTGTGATGCTCGCCGGCAAGCGTGCCCATGGCGTCGGCGCGGGCCGCGGCGCCGTTGGCGGGGGCAATCGTCGCGCCATCGAACTCGGCAATCTTGAGCAGGTACTCGCGAGTCCACAGCTTGCCCTCGAGTTTGCGGAACTTTTTGACGGCCTTGTCGACTTTAGCGGCCTTGACGCCCTTGGCGGCCTTTGCCACGGCGGCCTTGGCCTTCTTATCGAGTTTCTTTCCCATACCGTATCCTTAATCTCGCAGGCCGAGCGCCGCAGGCGGGTGCGCGGCCAGTTTGCACAGCTACCTGCCTTGTACCCAGCGCGAACAAAACGGAACGCGGCGATGCGCTCGCGAAATGTGTTATCCTATAGCCCAATGCGTTGACGGAGAGGGTTTTGCCCGCCGCGTCGCCGGCAAGAGAGGGAAGGTCATGGGCTGCAAGCCTTCCTGCGGTGGCAAGGGCCAAGCGTTCACTCCCGAGCAGCGACCTCAACGGGCACGCGGCCAGTGGCAGCAAAGTCCCAGTAGGGAAGCCGTGAGCCTCGCGACAAGAGGCACAGAGTGGGCGCGGCGGGCCAGACATCCGCCGGGTCAAACAAGGTGGTACCGCGGAATTTAACCGTCCTTGGGCAATGCACATGCCCGAGGACGGTTTTTTGTTACCGAACCGGGCCGCGCATCCGCAGCATCGGGCAGCGTCAGCCGTCCCGGAGTGCGGATGCGCGAGAGACGAAAGGGAAGACATGAGTCTGATTGATGATCTGGTCAAACTCGAGGAAGAGGCCAAGGAGCTCGTCGCAGGTGCCGACGACGCCGCCAAGCTCGAGGCTGCGCGCGTTGAACTGCTCGGTCGCAAGGGCCGTATCACCGGCCTGATGCGCATGATGGGCAAGCTCGCCCCCGAGGATCGTCCCATGATGGGCAAACGCGCCAACGAGATGCGCCAGCTGATCGAGGGCATGCTCGACGAGCGCACCACCGAGATGAAAGCCGCCGCCCTCAAGCACGCACTCGAGCACGATGCCGTCGACATCACGCTGCCGGGCATCCGTCCGCAGATCGGTCACCAGCACCTGATCAAGCAGATCATCGAGGAGGCCGAGGACATCTTCTGCGGCATCGGCTACACCGTCGAGTCCGGCCCCATGGTCGATACCTCCTACTACAACTTCACCGCGCTCAACGCCCCCATGGACCATCC
>OIAG01000984.1_pt1 | contig 11817 bp, 10 predicted proteins | sample 1580701 | NCBI WGS metagenome assembly OIAG01 (sample SAMEA3882551, study PRJEB24775) | human gut metagenome | biome: human-associated habitat; feature: intestine environment; material: feces | place: Netherlands | collected 2009/2010 | reverse complement strand
AAGTTGTCTGTCCGTTTACGGGAGTACTTCTGTTCGGCTCATAAATTGTTGTGCCGTTGCCTGCTCCCTCGGCTGTGAAATCAACTCTCGCACAATTTACTACATCAGCCTTTGCACCGGTTGATTCTGTCGATACCTTTGTACCGTCATCAGCGCCTGCTTTTGTGCTTTCGGTTGTGAGGTGAACCCACATTTCCTCAGTCGCAATGAAGTAGCATTCAAACTCAAGGTAGCTGTGCTTGTTAGGCTCTCTGACTGTGCCGCGCTGATTGGTGAACTCTGTACCCTCTCTTGTTGTAACAGGGTCAAGCACCGTATCTTCAAGGCTTGAACCGTGCTTTTTAAGGTAATCATCAATCATTTCATTTGTGATTACCTTGCCGTATTTTTCAAGGTCTTTGCCGTGGTTTTCCATACTTACTTTGAGCTGAGCGGCAAGGCTGATATTGAGGTCAAGCTTGTCCACACCTGCAAATGTATTTACCGAAAACCATGCAACCGTTGCTGTTGTCATTGAAAGAAGGGTTATGATTGCAACAAAAACAATCAGCCTTTTTCTCTTTTTAAATGGAACTTTGTCGCTGACCATCTTATCAATAATCCTGTTAAAAAGTCCCATAAAAACCCTCTCCTCATAAAAATAATGTGCTAAAATGACGCACCGCTGTACAAAATATAATAATATTCTATACCTCAAACGCACATTTTGCAATAATTATTTGTCCTCTGTCATTTTTTTTGGATGAATTCACAAGATTTTCACATTACATTTGTGCATTCCTCTAAACTTTTCTTTTTCGATTATATTTTAACGGACTTAATCTGCTTGTCTTTTATTCATATTCTAACCTTTAAAATGATATAAAAAAACAAAAAATCCCCTTTAATTAAGGGGATTTTAGGTTTACAATAATAACAAACGACATTTAATTAAACTTGAGACAAAAGTTACAACCGTGTAACTTATTTTGTTATATTGCTGTTTTAAATTATTTAATTTTGTTTTCTCACTATTTTGTACTCATCATAAAGTTGAAAGTAATGACAGGTGTCTGTGCTTCGGGTTAAAAACCTTGCCATTTCGTCCTCGTCAAGGTTGATATTGCAATAATCACCGAATTCGTCATCACTGACAAAGTTTGCACAAAATTCGCATTGGTCAGCCATTATGTCCACCGTCCTTTTTAAGAAATTCATATTTGTCATAGCTGAACGGAACATAATTCTCGAGCTGATTGAAAACCTCTTCTTCGGTATCGGCAATCGTATAGAGTCTGTTACAGGCATTGGTCATAAACTTTTCACTTACGGCATTGTCAAGCATTGCAAGCATTGAGTTATAGTAGCCTTTTACATTATATATAATGATAGGCTTTGTGTGTCTGTTAAGCTGCTTTAGTGTGAGAACCTCAAAAAATTCTTCAAAAGTACCCATACCGCCGGCACAAATTACAAAAGCGTCCGCTTTATCTTCCATAATACCTTTGCGTTCACGCATTGTATCTGTTACAATAAGTTCGGAGCATTTGTCAAAAACAACACCCACATCAATAAAAAAATCGGGTGTAACTCCGATTGTGTAACCGCCTGCGCTGTATGCGCCTCGGGCAGATGCGCCCATAACACCGTATTTTCCCGCACCGAAAACAAGGTTGTAGCCCTTTTCGGCAATCTTTTTGCCGAGATGCTCGGCAGATTCAAGATAGATTTTGTCAATTTGCTCACTTGATGAGCCAAAAACGCATATATTCATACCTATTTATCCTTTCGCATTTGCGTTGTATTTTTTCTGATTTTATTCAAAACAACCGTCGGTTATCTGAACTTAGTTTGAAGATTGCGACAGATTGTAACCATCCGCAATTAGATTATACATCTCAAATACACGGCGGTCAAGCAGTCAGAACAACGGCAATGCACAATTTACACAGAATATATTTTTTCAAAACATTCAAAACATAAAAACTTATATTAATCATTTTATTCAACGGAGATTACATTATGTCTGCTACTTCTTCAAAACTCAAAAATCCGAACGATTCAGTTATGAATCAGCGCGTAATCAAGCTTGCGTGGCCGATATTTTTACAGCTGTTGCTCGGCATCTCACTCGGCTATGTTGACACGATTATGCTCTCAAACTACAACGAAACCGCCGTTGGTGCAATCGGCAACGCAAACCAGATTCTCGGTTTTCTGACTCTTGCCTTTAACATTATATCAAGCGCAACGGGCATAATCGTCAGCCAGTACCTTGGGGCAGGTAAAAAAGAAAAGATGAATATGATTTACACGGTTGCGTTGTCATTCAACCTTGTGCTGAGTATTGTAATCAGCTTTGTTGTATTCATATTCAGCAGAAATCTGCTTGAGGCAATGCAGGTGCCTGCGGCAATGCTTGACGAATCGGATATGTATATGCGAATAGTCGGCGGTACAATCTTTACTCAGGCGCTTATTAATGCTTTTAACTCAATTTTTGCAAGCAACGGCAAAACCGTTTTCGGTATGATTATCGGTCTTGGAATGAACATTATCAATATCTGCGGAAATGCTCTTTTGCTCTACGGACCGCTTCAGGTTCTCGGACTCGGTGCGTCGGGTGCGGCTGTTTCCACATGCGGAAGCAGAGTTATTGCGGTAATTGCATCTGTTATATACTTCTACACGGTTATCAAAGGCAAGTTCAGCCTTAAATATCTTCGCCCGTTTCCGTATGATGTTCTCAAAAGCCTTCTTAAACTCGGCATTCCGACAGCAGGCGAGAACATTTCCTACGACTGTTCACAGCTGTTTTTACAGGCATTCATTAACACAATGGGTATCGTTGCAATCAACGCAAAAATCTACGCTAATATGCTTTCAATGTTCACATATATGATTGCTCTTGCCGCTGCAAATGCAACACAGATTATTGTCGGTCACAGCGTAGGCGCTCACGATTACGATTTTGCATACCGCAGAGTGCTGAAAACTTTGCGTTTCGGTATGATAATTTCAATCTCGGTTGCAATTGTAAACTGGTTGATTTCGCCTTTTACGCTCGGACTTTTCACAGGCGATAAGGCTGTTATCGCACTCGGTTCATCGGTTATGTTCATTGCGATTATTCTTGAATTCGGCAGAACAACAAACCTTGTTATAATCAACAGTATGAAAGCCGCCGGCGATGTTAAATTCCCGACTGCACTCGCAATTTTTTCAATGTGGCTTTTGAGTGTCGGACTTGGCTGGCTGCTCGGAATTTATTTCGGAATGGGACTTACCGGAATTTGGATTGCCATGGCTGCCGATGAAATTTTCAGAGGCGTCGTTGTGTTTATCCGCTGGATAAAGGGCGGTTGGAGAGGCAAAAGGGTTGTGCTTGAAGATAAGACAAGTCCAACCGAAACGGCAGAAGTTACTGCTTAATCCGACAAAGGAATATGATACCATAAAATAAAGGAGATCAAAACTATGAATTTTGCGGAATACAATGTTCAGGACGCAAACCTTGAAGAAGTTTTGCTTGCACTCAAGTCGCTTGATACGGTTGAGGCTGTCGCACTCGGCGGTTCTCGTTCAACAGGTGCAAGTGATGAAAATTCGGACTACGATATTTATGTTTACTGCGCTGAAATTCCGACAGCCGAAACAAGAGAAAATCTCCTTGGAAAATACTGTTCGATTGCAGAATTCGGCAATCATTATTGGGAGAGCGAGGACAACACGGTTATGAACAACGGTACTCCCGTTGACATAATCTACCGTGAAGTTGACAGGTTCGGTCGGTATATTGATACGGTAATCAAGGGAGGCAAGGCTTTTAACGGCTATACAACCGCATTTTGGCACAATATCAAGAACAGCAAGGTTCTTTTTGACAAGACAGGCGCTTTCACAAAATTCAGAGATATGGCGCAGATTGATTTTCCTGAAAATCTCCGCAGTGCGATTATCAAAAACAACCGCAACCTTTTGAACGGAAAGCTTCCGTCATATGACAGGCAGATTAAAAAGGCTCAGGAGCGTGGCGATATCGTCAGCGTCAATCACAGAATCACGGCATTCCTCGAAAGCTATTTTGATGTTATCTTCGCACTCAACCGTCAGACACACCCCGGTGAAAAAAGACAGGTTCAGCTCTGCAAAAAGTATTGCACCCTCTTGCCAAAGGATTTTGAAGAAAACATAAACGCTCTTATGAAGTCGATCTCAGACGGCGGTTCATACGAAATCGTCACAGCAATGGTCAATAACCTTGATGAAATTCTTAACGATGAATTCAAATAAAAAAGCAGTGTCGGAAAGTTCCGTCACCGCTCAGCATTTTCAGCTATATAAAATTCAAATGGAATATTGACATTGCTTTTTGCATAATATATAATAAGAACACAAGGAAAACCGTTAAAAGCGGTTAGTCCCAAGGTTTTAAAACGAATATAAAATAATCGTCCGATATTTGAGGCTGTCGGGCGATTATTTTTTTATGCTATTGATGACTTCTGCGAGTGCTATAAGTAAAATTATCAGCAAAACCGATTCAGTCATGCATATCACCCCCTTTCGGGAGTGCTAACCGCCTTAAACTTCCTTGTATTCTCGTATTGTATCAAGCTGGAATTGCGATGTCAACCATAGATAAATACTACGCTTACTTCAGACTTCGTATCTATACATCTCATCAAAAATCTCTTTTGCCGTAACCGCATTGTCGGTTATGGCATTTTTTAATTCGGTGATATTGTCAAACTTTTTTTCGGGACGAATGAAATCAAGCAGACGGACATCGGCTGTCTGACCGTATATTTCACCGCCGTGAAAGTCAGGCATCCATGTTTCGCTCAAAAGCGTTGTTCCTCCGACCGTCGGCTTTACACCGATATTAGTCACACCGCAATAGACCTTTCCGTTTTCAAGCGTAACGGCAGACGCATAAACACCGTATTTCGGCACGGCAAGATTTTCGGGAAGTTTCTGATTGATTGTCGGAGTACCGAGCTCTCTGCCAAGTCTTTTTCCGTGAGTGATCACGGCAGAAAAACCAAAATATGAACACAAAAGCTTGTTCGCACGACGAATACTTCCCTCACTTATAAGCAGACGGATAAGTGTTGACGAAACAACATCGCCATCGTCACGCTCAGGCTCAATCACTTTAAGCTTTGTACCGTTTTCGTCACAAAGCTTTTTGAGCAACTCGGTATTGCCTTCTCCGTTTTTTCCGAAACGATAGTTAAAACCGCAGACAACAAATTTTGCGTTGAGGTTGCCGAAAATAATTTTCTCGACAAAGTCCTTTGCAGACATATTCATCAGCTTTTTAAAGTCGGGACTGAAGGTATGCTCAATACCCAGGCTTTCAAGCGTTTTCAGCTTATCTTCCGTTGTCATAAGCGCACCCTTAGAAGATTTTCCGAGAACCTCCTTCGGGCTTTGAGCAAATGTAAAGCACACGGGCAAAAGTCCGTTTTTCTTCTGCTCAACAGCCGAGAGAATAACCCTTCGGTGTCCCTTGTGAAGTCCGTCAAAAAATCCGAGAGCAACGGCAGTATTCAATTTTTCGTGTTCTGAAACAGTAAAATTCTGCATATATATTTCCTATGATTAAATTAAATTTTACCGCTTTTCAAAAGTGCGGCAGTCTTTAAAACGGCAATCTGTGTTTTGGAGTCGGGAATCATATTGTTAAGCACCATTTCAACGGCTTTGTTGAGGGGAATTTTTTCAACATTCAAAAACTCACCCTCGTCAAGCTTTTGCTCGCCCTGTGACTTTACCCGACAGGCATAAAGATGGATAATTTCCGAGGTGTATCCGGGAGACGGATAGACCTGACCGAGAGAAATGTAGGAGTAACCCTCAAGTCCCGTTTCTTCAAGAAGCTCACGCTTTCCGTTTTCAAGCGGAGTAGAACCCTTTTCAAGCTTGCCGGCAGGAAGCTCAAGCACAACCTCCTTGTACGGATAGCGAAACTGCTTTACAAAAGAAAGGTTATTGTCCTCATCAAGAGCGGCAACGCATACTCCGCCCGGATGATTGACAACCTCCCTCTTTGACCTTTTACCGTCAGGAAGCTCCACTTCGTCAAGGACTATATGCAGAACTCTGCCGTCAAAAATTTTCTTGCTGTCAAGAGTTTTTTCAAAAAGCTCCATAATTATGCCTCCGTTTTAAGATTGAATTATCGAAAGGAAAGGATTTTGTTATGACCGATTATAATGTTTTTCCCGATTACAAAACACGCAAGGAAATCATAAACGAGCTCTGCGACAGGTACAAGTTCATCAAGCATTGCTTTGCCGGAAAAAGCGTGTGCGGAAGAGGTATTGATGTTCTGCACATCGGCAACACCAAGAATCGTGTACTCTACTGCGGCGGTTTTCACGGCTCGGAGTACCTCACAATACTTGCCCTGTTGAAATTTTTTGAAGAATGTTGTGAAGCAATGGAAAGCGACAAAACTGTCGGCGGATGCAAAATCGGGAATTTTTTAAGCATTCGTGGTCTTACGATTGTGCCTTGCGTAAATCCCGACGGCACGGAAATTGCCTTGCACGGCAGTGACGCCGCATTCAAATACAAACCGCTTGTCGAAAAGGTCTGCACCGATACATATAAATGGCAGGCAAATGCCCGTGGAGTTGACATCAACCACAACTTCAATGCGGGTTGGTGCAGGCTTAAACAGCTTGAATTAAAGAACAATATCAAGTGTCCGGCGCCGACAAGATTCGGCGGCAATCATCCCGAAAGCGAACCCGAAACAAAGGCACTTACAACACTTTGCCGTAATATTGATTTTGAACGGGCAATCGCTCTGCACAGTCAGGGACGGGAAATTTACTGCTCATTCGGCAGACACACACCCGTTCTGAGCTTTCGGCTTGCGTCAATGTTCTCACAGGCAAGCGGCTACAACATAGCCTTTCCCGAGGAGATTGCCACAGGCGGCGGCTTTAAGGATTGGTTCATCGAAAAATTCCGCCGACCTGCCCTCACCATAGAAATGGGACTCGGCAAAAATCCTCTCCCCCTCTCCGATTTTGAAGAAGAATACAAAATCCTGCAAAACATTCTCTGTCTCGGAGCGGTGGTTTAAAAATTTAATTTCATTGTATTTACAGCACTGAACACATATTGTTTGGTGCTGTTTTTAATTAAAAGGGCGCGTTAAAATTACATTTGGGTGCGTTAAGGGCGCGTTAAACACACATTTGGGCGCGTTAAAATTATTCCTAACATTTTCTTATAAAATTCAAGGGCAACCTCGGTTGCCCTTGTTTATTTTGTTATTTTTAATAACTTTGATTAATTTTTATCGTCCTCATCATCAAAGAATGAGATTGAGTTTACGATATTGTCAACAGCCTCGTCTGAAATTACATTCGGCTCGTCAAGATATTTTGATCTTTTTTCAATGCTGTCAATAGCCATCTGCATCTGCTCCTGGGGAGTTGACGGCTTTTTCGGAGCGTCGTAAATCTCGTTATCCTCGGGATTTGAGATGTTCACATACTCCTCTTTTTTAGGCTCTTCTTTAACCTCGGGTTCTTCCTCAGGCTCAACGATTGCAGGCTCATTACCGTCATCGGGAACTTCAACTTTCTCTGTCACATCTTCCGCAGATTCCTCTTTTACGGGTTCTTCCGCTTTTTCGGCAGATTCGTCATTTTTTTTTGACTTGTCAACGCCAAAGTTCGGAGCATCGTAATTTTCGTCAATCTCCTCTGCGGCAGCCATAATTACCTCACCGGGAGCGTCAATCTGCTTTTCTCTTCTCGCCTCGGCAACAGCCTTGAGTTCATCAAGGTGATTTACAGGCTTTTCAACCTTTTCGCTGTCCTCATCAAAATAGATATCATACCATACGAGGAACACATAAATTGTCCAAACTCGTCTGCTGTTATCTTCTTTTCCACTGAAGTGACTGTCGAGCCATGAAACAAGAACATCTGTATTGAAGAATTTCTCGGCAGTTTTGCCCTTGAACTTTGTCTTTACAACATTATAATACTTCTCGTCACGAAGCCATACTCTTGTCGGTACAGGGAAACCGAGTTTCTCTTTTTCGGCAGTAGCCTCAGGCATATGGCGAACGGCAGCCTTACGCATTGCATACTTTGTGTTGTGCTTGTTGCAGCGCAGTTTTGTCGGGAGCGATGACGCAACCTTGAAAACCTCCTTATCAAGGAAAGGAACACGAAGTTCAAGCGAGTTAGCCATACTCATTCGGTCGGCTTTAAGAAGGATGTCACCGACCATCCACATATTGATGTCGAGATACTGCATTTTTGTAACATCGTCATACTTACGGCAACGATAATAATATTTTCTTGTAAGATCCTGTGGGCGTGTTGCAATTGACGGATCTTTCAAAAGCTCCTGCTTCTGCTTATAGTCATACATAAATGCGTTACCGATATAACGCTCCTCAAGCTTGTCACAGGCACGGATAAGATAATCTCTGCCCTTGATGTCGGGGAGCTTTCTGCAAATTGCTCTTATTGCCTTTCTGATGCAATGCGGAACAATTGTCTGATAAATTTTGAACACTCTCGGATCGTTGTAGCAAGTGTAACCGCCGAACAATTCGTCTGCACCCTCACCCGAAAGGACAACCTTTACATAATGGCTTGCAAGACGGGATACAAAGTAAAGTGCGATACATGACGGATCTGCAAGCGGCTGATCCATATGGTACTGAACAGTCGGAACAGCATCCCAGAATTCTTCGCTTGAGATAAGGTGAGTGTGGTGTTCAACACCGATTTTTTCGCTGAGATTTTTTGCCCAGCTGATTTCGTTATATTTTTCGCCAAAGTCAAAGCCGACTGTAAATGTTTTCTGGTCGGCAAAATATGTTGAAACATAGCTTGAGTCAACACCGCTTGAAAGGAAACAACCAACCTCAACATCGGCAATTTTGTGAGCGTTTACGGAGTTTTCAAAAACATTTTCAATCTTGTCAACAGCCTCTTCCTCTGTCATTTCTTCATCGGGATTGAAACGAGCCTCAAAGTAACGGGTAGTTTCAACCTCGCCGTCCTTGTACCAGAGATAGTGACCGGGCATAAGGCAGTAAACACCCTCAAAGAAAGTTTCGGGCGGAACTGCATACTGGAAGGAAAGGTACGAGTCAAGTGCCTTTCTGTTGAATTTCTTTTCAAACTTAGGATATTCAAGAATACTCTTGATTTCACTTGCATAGACAAAGTCATCGCCTATCTGAGTGTAGTGCATCGGCTTAATGCCGAAAAAGTCACGGGCAATAAAAAGTGAATTATCCTTTGTGTTGTAAATAGCAAAGCCGAACATACCACGGAGTTTTGGGAGCATATCTTCTTTCCACTCTTCAAAGCCGTGAACAAGCACTTCACTGTCTGTATCTGTATAGAACTTATGACCTTTTGCGATAAGTTCTTTTCTCAAATCCTTGTAGTTATAAATTTCACCGTTGAATGTGAGAACAAGGCTTTTATCCTCATTGTATATAGGCTGATGGCCTGCACCGAGGTCAATAATGGAAAGTCTGCGAAATCCCATGGAAATATTGTCGTCCGTAAAAAATCCGTCCGAGTCGGGACCACGGTGAGTGATAACCTCTGTCATATTTCTGATGACATCGGCTCTGTTTTCAACCTGTCCCATAAAGCCGGCTATGCCGCACATATCACAATTCCCCTTTCAAGGTAATTTTCAAAATTAACCGCATTAGACTAATGCCCTATTTTAAACATTTTATCACAATTTACTCCCAAATTCAACTGTTTGCAGGCATAAGTTTCAAATCAAAGCAACGCCCCTCAGCCTTTTTTATTCTTTAAGTATTCATCAAGCAAATCCGCTGCATATCTGCACAACTCAGGACACGGACGGGCGGCATAATATTTTTCTGTTCTCTCAGACGGAGTCGGGGTATCCTTTGCCTTTGCTCTCATGCCGAGAAGGTCACGGCAAATGATTGAACCGTTGTCCTCTTTGAACCTTTCGGCAAGCTGCTGAACCTCGGTGTAGACACGCTTTTTGTCTGCATTATCCTTGCTGTCACTGTAACCCCTTGCAAGACCTAAAGCCATATACATTCCCGTAACAGTACCGCAGACCTCACGCATTCTGCCTATTCCGCCGCCAAACGGCGATGCAAGCATAAGAGCAGTCTGTTCATCAAATCCCAAATCGTCACAAAATGCAAGCAATACAGCCTGAGCGCAGTTGTAGCCCTGCATAAAATTATTCTTAGCAATTTCACCTTTTGTCATACCAATTTCTCCTTTTGACAAAGCAATTTCATACAAGCCAAGTATAGCACCGAAAACCGCATACTGCAACGATTTTTTGCTTGTGAAAGAGATTGCCATATGTTATAATTTAGGGAGTTATGATGATAAATAAATTAATATTGCTTAACCGTAGCGGCGGTCAGTGACCGCCATTCGCTTTGGTTGCAAAACCAAAACGAACAAATATACATCTGCAATAAGCGTTTTAATCAATAACATACGATAAACAAATGGTTTGTATTTAATCGAACCGATTTTACAATCGTTTCGATTGGCGTTCACTGAACGCCGCTACTGTTTGTACAAACGGTAACAATGCTACGCTCGGGCAAAATATGTTGCGGATTTTTCAAACTGTCTGCACGAATAGGGAACGGCGGCTCACCGTGGTTGAATTTTAATGTATGAACATTTTTCGTATTTTGTCACAAAATCAACACAATGTTGTGATATATTAAAAAAGTAATAAAGTTATGTAACAATTGTTTAATTTTGCTTTCAAAACTGTAACTTGTTGCTGATTATGCAAATTCTCTAAAAAAATTCAAGAAAAATTGTAAATAGAGGTTGATTTTTTTCTCGTTTTTGTGTAATATGTATATGAGACAGATTGTATTTTATTGAACTCTTTTACAATCACAATATATAACTGCGGAGAAAACGAGGTAAAAATTTATGTCAAACAGATTATTTCAAGGTATTGTACACCAGATGAAAGACGCAATCGACAGAACGATTGGCGTAATTGACGAGACTTCGGTTGTTATTGCCTGCTCCGAGCTTGGAAAAATCGGCGAGGTAAACGAGAGCGTTAATTCCGAAACACTCAGCTCGACAGCACCGTTTGTTGTGAACGGCTATACATACAGATCTTTCGGCAGCAATGCAAAGTATGATTATGCAGTATTTGTTCAGGGTACCGATGAGTATGCTCAGAAATATGCTCAGCTTTTGTCGGTTTCTTTTGCAAGCATCAAGCAGTATTATGACGAAAAGTATGATCGTTCAAACTTTATTAAGAATGTTATTCTTGACAACATTCTTCCGGGTGACATTTACCTTAAAGCAAGAGAGCTTCACTTTAACAGCGAGGTTTCCCGTGTGTGTCTGCTTATTAAAATTGTTTCAAAAACAGATGTTTCCGCTTATGATATAGTTCAGAATCTTTGTCAGATAATCTACAGTCGGTTTTCCAGGACGGATTCCTGGGATAAATCCACCGCTCTTTTTCATATTATTTGCAATCTCCATCGGATTAAATGTAATCGATGTGTAGAAATATGCGAATATTACGTTGAGAACCAGGTAAACGATTAAACCGATAGACCAGTTCCAGTGATCTGGATTACACCAGTTTGACTGATTTAATGCGTTGAAAATAAATCCGGCAGCACCTTTTGGATCTGCTCCAATGAGTTGCTTGATTACCAATGGAAACTGTAACAGTGAGGAAGAAAAGATGATTGGCATTACATTTGCTGTATTTACTTTTACAGGTAATGTTGATCCTAATCCTCCAAGCTGGCTTCCACCCTGGATTTTTCTTGAATACTGC
>OIAG01000961.1_pt1 | contig 11969 bp, 9 predicted proteins | sample 1580701 | NCBI WGS metagenome assembly OIAG01 (sample SAMEA3882551, study PRJEB24775) | human gut metagenome | biome: human-associated habitat; feature: intestine environment; material: feces | place: Netherlands | collected 2009/2010 | reverse complement strand
GGTACTTGCCACGCAATCCGAGGTGGATAATTTTGCCAAGACAGGAATAAACAAAATCGAAGGCAGCCTGACCATCGGAACGGCAGACGGAGAAGAAATCACCAATCTGGACGGACTTGCCAACCTGAAACAAATCAGTAACTCTCTTGTTATCAATCCGTCTTACAAAGGAGCGGATTTGACGGGGTTGGATAATCTGGAACAACTCGGAAGTTTCAAATTAGGATCGACAACTTCTACCAGTAAAAACATAACGCTCAAAACGGTTAATCTGCCCTCTTTGCTTGGAGTGACCGGCGATTTTGTCGTTAACAGTTCTGTCATTGAAAAAATATCTATACCCAAAGTCGAGTTCATTGGTGAGGATATGTATATAACTTCCGATGCTTTGCTTGATTTGGATGCAAATGCCGTTGAATCTGTCGGAGCTTCCTTAATTGTCAAAGGTTCGGTAGCGCAAAAAGAATCAGCGACAACCGAAGCCATTGTTTTCTCAGCACTAAAACAGATCGGGAATGAACTTACAATCCAATATTTTCCCAAACTGCAAGGAATTTATCTACCGGCATTGGAAAGCGTGGTCGGTACTGCTTCATTCTCCGATATGTCCTCCATCGGAAGTCTTGCAATGACCGAATTACATTCGGTTGGAGGACTGACTATAAAAAATTGCAAAGAGATTTCCATTGTTGAACTTCCCGGTCTTATTTCCTGCGGAGAGACCAGTGTGGATGCGAATAAAGTCAATAAACTCAATATAGCTTCTTTGAAAGATGTACTCGGTGATATGACATTAAGTAATCTGCTCATAGAAGAGCTGGATTTGTCCCAGATAAATTTTAACGGAAATACACTTACCCTACAATGTGCCCGACTAAATAAAATAGTAGGACCGGAAACATTTAACGGTAGCCTTCTTCTACTTCCTAAATCCTGTCGATTGACAGAATTTACGTTGGAAGGAATCTCAAATATACAGGGTGACTTCCAATGCAAAGATTATTCTTATGTAAAAGAATTTGTCATGCCATTTATTCGTGTGGCAGGAGATATGACTATTGCATTGAATTCGGGAAGTGTTAATACGGCGGCGGAAATCGAATTTCCTAAATTGCAGGAAATTGGAGGGACCTTAACCTTAGGAAGTAATTCAAATGCCAATAATATTGCATTCCCGTCATTGAAAAAGATTCTCGGTTCATGTTCAGTTACGACTACTGATCTTAAGAATGATATTGAGTTTACCAATCTGGAAAGCATTGGAACGGATGGAGCTGATGAACAAATTAAGTTTGAGATTGAGGCTACTAATATTCTATGTCCCAAATTAAAAACGATAAATGGGAAGTTTGATATTGCAACATCTTCTTTTATGTTTGGTATGGAAGTAGATAAAGTATCTTATCCTAACGTAGAATCAATATCCGAAAATCTTTCAATAACATGCCCGTATTCTGATTTTGGTTCTAATGGTATTTTGTCCATTGATTTTTCAGGTCTCAAATCAGTAAAAGGGATTAGTATAAGCGGGCAAGGAGATGTTACTGATTTCAGTTCTTTCAAATACCTGTTTGAAAACAATGTTCTAACAGGAGAATCTCAATGGTCTGTCAGAGAATGTGCTTATAACCCCACATACCAAGATATGAAAAACGGGAAGTACAAGCAATAAATAACCAAACAATAAATTTTCTGCCAATCCTCGGTATGCTTACCGTAAGGTAAGCTGCCGGGGATTAACTATAAAAATAACGGTATGACCTATCACCAATTGAAATATCTGCTATGGAGCGTAGTTGTCGGAGTGACACTATCCTTGACATCCTGCATGAAGTGGGACTACGGCGATGCCGTGGAAGATTTCAACGCCACGGGAGCCGGACTGTTCATCACCAACGAGGGCAACTTCCAGTACGGCAATGCTACCTTGTCCTATTACGACCCGGCAACCAAACAGGTGCAGAACGAAATCTTCTTCCGTGCCAACGGCATGAAACTCGGCGACGTGGCACAGTCGATGACCATCTACGACAACAAGGGCTGGGTCGTGGTGAACAACTCCCACGTGATTTTCGCCATCGACCTGAACACCTTCAAGGAGGTAGGACGCATCGAGAACCTGACCTCACCGCGCTACATTCATTTCCTAAGCGACGAAAAAGCATACGTCACCCAATTGTGGGACAACCGCATCTTCATCATCAACCCGAAGAAATACGAAATTACCGGCTATATTCAAGTGCCGGACATGACGATGGAAAGCGGCTCGACGGAGCAAATGGTGCAGTACGGCAAATACGTCTATTGCAACTGCTGGAGTTACCAGAACCGCATCATCAAAATCGACACCGAAACCGATCAAGTAGTCGATGAACTGAAGGTCGGCATACAACCGACATCGCTGGTCATGGACAAGTACAACAAAATGTGGACGGTGACCGACGGCGGTTATGAGGGCAGCCCCTACGGTTACGAAGCCCCGTCGCTCTACCGCATCGATGCCGAGACCTTCACCGTGGAGAAGCAGTTCAAGTTCAAGTTGGGCGACTGGCCCTCGGAGGTGCAGCTCAATGGCGACAGGGACAAACTCTACTGGATCAACAAGGCCATTTGGAGCATGGACGTGACAGCCAGCCATGTGCCGGTACGTCCGTTCCTCGAATACAGCGGCACGATTTATTACGGACTGACGGTAAACCCCGCCAACGGAGAAGTGTACATCGCCGATGCCATCGATTACCAGCAGCAGGGCATGATATACCGCTACTCGCCCGAAGGGAAATTGATAGATGAATTTTATGTCGGGATTATCCCCGGTGCATTTTGTTGGAAATGAAGAATAAATTGCGGCATATATACCATATTATTTTCATCACGAAAAGACAGGAGATGACGATTCCAATGACAACCAAAGGAATGATTCTCGATCAGATGGTACAAATTTTCACAAGGAAAGGCTGTCATGTCTATGCCTGCAATGCTTTTCTCAATCATGTTCATATACTTGTAGAGATACCATCTCCCACGGACTTCGCAAAGATTATCAATAAAGTAAAAAGTTCTACAGGCGTTGTCTATCGAAAATATTCGGAATATGCGGATTTTTCAGGATGGGCAGCCGGATTTGATTCGTTTAGCGTGTCATTCAATGATCTGAATAGGGTAAAACACCACATTGAGAAACAAGAGACGGTTCATCAGGAACTTTCATTCGAGGACGAATACGACCAACTGCTTGAAGAAAACGGATTCAATGCCTATCAAGATTTTATGCGGGCATCATTCTCTGCATATGCTGCGGTAAATAACCATATTAAAAACAAAAGGAAATGACATATACAAAATATTTACTTTTCTCAATATTGGTTGTCTGTCCATCCGTGCTGTCCGCGCAGGGAATCACCCGGCGTATTCACCAGATAGACGAGGTGACCGTATGGGGCAAACGGCCGATGAAGGAAATCGGCGTGCAGAAGACGAAGTTCGATTCACTCGCACTGAAAGAAAATATCGCCCTCTCGATGGCGGACATCCTGACGTTCAACTCGTCCGTGTTTGTCAAGAGCTACGGCCGCGCCACGCTCTCGACCGTCGCCTTCCGAGGCACGTCGCCCAGCCATACGCAGGTGACGTGGAACGGGATGCGCATCAACAACCCCATGCTCGGCATGACCGACTTCTCCACCATTCCGTCCTACTTCATCGACCAGGCATCGCTGCTGCACGGTACTTCATCGGTGAACGAAACGGGCGGTGGACTGGGCGGTCTGGTCAAACTCGGCACGGCTCCTGAAGTCGCTGAAGGGTTCAACGCCCAGTACGTGCAGGGCATCGGCTCGTTCAAGACCTTCGACGAGTTCGCCCGCTTCACCTACGGAAGTGAGCGGTGGCACGTCTCCACCCGTGCGGTCTATTCTTCCTCGCCTAACGATTACAAGTACACCAACCACGACAAAAAGATAAACATCTACGACGAGGATAAGAACATCGTCGGACAGTATCACCCGAAAGAGCGCAACCGCTCCGGGGCGTTCAAGGACCTGCATTTGCTTCAGGAAGTGTATTACAATACCGGGAAAGGCGACCGTTTCGGGCTGAACGCCTGGTATATCAATTCCAATCGGGAACTCCCGATGCTGACCACCGATTACGGCGATGCCACCGACTTCGAGAACCGCCAGCGAGAACAGACGTTCCGCAGCGTCTTGTCCTGGGATCACATGAAAAGCAACTGGAAACTCGGCGTGAAAGGCGGTTACATACACACATGGATGGCCTACGACTACAAGCGTGAGGTCGCACCTGACAACTGGGCGTCGATGACCCGCTCCCGCAGCAAGGTAAACACGTTTTACGGTCAGGCGGAGGGAGAGTATTCTTTGGATAAAAAATGGTTTTTCACCGCCAATGTATCGGCACACCAGCATTTGGTACGGAGCGAGGACAAGAACATCATCTTGCAGGACGGTGGCAAGGCCATCGTGGGCTATGACAAGGGGCGCGTGGAACTCTCCGGCTCCGTATCCGCCAAGTGGCAGCCGATAGACCGCTTGGGTATGTCGGTGGTACTGCGAGAAGAGATGTATGGTTCCGATTGGATTCCACTCATTCCGGCTTTCTTCATTGACGGTATCATTTCCCCGAAAGGAAATGTGATGCTGAAAGCATCCATATCGCGTAACTACCGTTTCCCAACTCTGAACGACCTATACTTTTTGCCGGGAGGTAATCCCAACCTGAAAAACGAACAAGGTTTCAGTTATGATGCCGGGGTGAGTTTTGATGTCGGCAAGAAAGGCATTTACAAGTTGAGCGGCGGTGCGAACTGGTTCGACTCCTACATCGACGACTGGATTATCTGGCTGCCCACCACCAAGGGCTTCTTCTCGCCCCGCAACGTAAAGAAGGTCCACGCCTACGGCGTCGAGGTCAAAGCGAACTTCGCCGTGCAGCCGGCGAAAGATTGGCTCATCGACTTGAACGGGTCCTATTCGTGGACACCCTCCATCAATGAAGGTGAGAAGATGTCGCCTGCTGACCAGTCAGTGGGCAAGCAGTTACCCTACGTACCGAAGCACTCCGCATCGCTGACCGGACGGTTGTCGTGGCGGACTTGGGCGTTCCTTTACAAATGGGCGTTCTACTCGGAACGTTACACCATGTCGAGCAACGACTATACGCTGACAGGACACCTGCCCGAGTATTTCATGAGCAATGTCTCGTTGGAGAAAAACCTGTTTTTTAAACCGGTGGACATCCAGTTGAAATTCGCCGTCAACAACCTCTTCAACGAGGACTACCTTTCGGTACTCTCGCGCCCCATGCCCGGCATCAACTTCGAATTCTTCATCGGCATTACCCCGAAGTTCGGGAAAAACAAGAAAAAGTCCGAAAATACAAATATGTAACGATATGAAAGCATTAAAGAATTTAAGCCTGCTGTTGCTACTTGTACTGGCATTCACAGGCTGCCACAATAAAAGTTCAAAACTCGCCGATTTCAACCGAACGGTCTATACACCTGAATACGCTTCGGGGTTTGACATAAAAGGTGCAGACGGCAAAAAGAGCGTATTGGTTACCGTCACGAACCCTTGGCAGGGCGCCGACAGCATCACTACGAACCTGTTCATTGCCCGTGATGACGAAGAGGTTCCGGCGGATTTCACCGGTCAGATGCTCAAGGGGGATGCCGAGCGCATCGTCTGCATGTCCTCGACCCATATCGCCATGCTCGACGCAATCGGCGAAACGGGACGCGTAGTCGGCGTGTCAGGCATCGACTACATCTCCAATCCCGACATTCAGGCACGGCGGGACAGCGTTGGAGATGTGGGCTACGAAGGGAACATCAATTACGAACTGCTGCTCTCGCTTGACCCCGACCTCGTGTTGCTTTACGGCGTGAACGGGGCAAGCTCGATGGAGGGTAAGCTCAAAGAGTTGGATATCCCGTTCATGTATGTCGGCGATTACCTCGAAGAGTCTCCGCTGGGCAAAGCCGAATGGCTGGTGGCACTTTCGGAGGTTATCGGAAAACGGGCGGAGGGCGAAAAAGTATTCGCGGAAATCCCCGTCAGATACAATGTCCTGAAAAAGAAAGTAGCGGACAATATCCTCGACGCTCCGTCAGTCATGCTCAACACGCCTTACGGCGACAGCTGGTTCATGCCCTCGACCGAAAGCTATGTCGCCCGGTTAATCAAAGATGCCGGAGGCGATTACATCTACAAGAAGAACACAGGAAACGCTTCCGCGCCCATCGACCTCGAAGAGGCGTATCTGCTGGCCTCGCAAGCCGATATGTGGCTGCATGTGGGGATGGCGAACACGCTTGATGAACTGAAAGCCGCATGCCCGAAGTTCATCGACACCCGCTGTTTCCGTGGTGGACAGGTCTATAACAACAACGCCCGCACCAATGCTGCTGGCGGCAACGACTACTATGAGTCGGCGGTCGTAAATCCCGACCTCGTGCTGCGAGACCTCGTGAAGATATTCCACCCCGAACTGGTCGAGGAAGATTTCGTCTATTACAAGCAACTGAAATAGATGCGCTCCCGTTCCGCCATATTGTTTGCCATGCTGGCCGCCCTCACCCTTTTCCTGTTTCTGCTGGATTTGGCGGTGGGGGCAGTCGCCGTACCGCTCGGCGATGTATGGGCGGCTTTGACGGGCGGCGACTGCCCGCGGGCGACGGCGAAAATTATACTGAATATCCGACTGATTAAGGCGGTGGTCGCGTTGCTGGCCGGAGCAGCTCTGTCGGTCAGCGGTCTTCAGATGCAAACCCTCTTCCGCAATCCTCTTGCCGGCCCCTACGTGCTCGGCATCAGTTCGGGCGCGAGCCTCGGCGTGGCACTCGTCGTGCTTGCAGGCTTCGGTTCGTCGATAGGCATTGCCGGGGCGGCTTGGCTCGGAGCGGCGCTCGTGCTGGTCGTCATCGCCGCCGTCGGCCACCGCATCAAGGACATCATGGTGATTCTGATTCTCGGCATGATGTTCTCGTCGGGAGTCGGCGCGATTGTACAGATATTGCAATATCTCAGCAAGGAAGAATCCCTGAAAGCCTTTGTCATTTGGACGATGGGGTCGCTCGGCGACGTGACCTTCGACCAGCTTGCGGTACTCGTCCCGTCGATTATCGCCGGACTGTTGTTGGCGGTGGTGACGATCAAGCCGCTCAACTTACTGCTGTTCGGCGAGGAGTATGCCGTGACGATGGGGCTGAACATCCGACGCTCGCGCGGGCTGCTGTTCCTCTCCACGACGCTGCTTGCTGGTACGGTGACCGCCTTTTGCGGTCCGATAGGCTTCATCGGACTGGCCATGCCCCACGTCACGAGAATGCTGTTCCGCAACAGCGACCATCGGGTACTCGTACCGGGAACCGTTCTTTCGGGTGCGGCGGTGCTGCTTCTTTGCGACCTCGTTTCTAAAATGTTCACCCTGCCGATCAACGCCATCACCGCATTGCTGGGAATCCCCATCGTGGTGTGGGTGGTCTTGCGCAATAAATCCGTCACCGCATGATAAAGTTACACGATTTTTCCATAGGCTACGGCGAGCGCACCTTGCTCTGCGAGGTGGAAACCACCATAGAAAAGGGCAGGCTGACTGCCCTTATCGGGCGCAACGGCACGGGCAAATCGACACTGCTTCGAGCCATCGCCGGACTGAACCGCCGTTATACCGGCCGAATCCTGCTCGACGGGCATAACGCCGCCGATATGCGAGCAGCAGAAATGGCCAAAACGCTGGCATTCGTCACGACCGAGCGCACACGCATCGCCAATCTCAAATGCAAGGATGTCGTGGCTATCGGCCGCGCACCCTATACCAACTGGATCGGAAAGATGCAGGAGGCCGACAAGGAGATTGTCATGCGGTCGCTCGCCTCGGTGGGCATGGAGGCTTATGCGGAGCGTACGATGGACAAGATGTCGGACGGCGAGTGCCAGCGCATCATGATCGCACGGGCGTTGGCGCAGGATACGTCGATTATCCTGCTCGACGAACCCACCTCGTTTCTCGACATGCCCAATCGCTACGAATTGTGTACGCTTCTGGCACGGCTGGCGCACGACGAAGGGAAGTGCATCCTGTTCTCCACGCACGAACTGGATATAGCTCTGTCGCTTGCCGATGCGATAGCCCTTATCGACCCACCCCGTCTGTCGTGCCTGCCGACCGAAGAGATGCGTCGGAGCGGTTGTATCGAACGGTTGTTCCGAAATAATAGCGTGGCGTTCGATACTGCGACAGGATTCATTAAAGTGGGACAATGACTAAGGAATATATCATAGAGAATTTCACAGCAAATATCAGCGTGGACGAATACATTTCACGCTTCCGGGACGAAAAACGTTTTGTCGAATTTTGCAAACAATGCCCCAACTACGGCAATAGTTGGGGATGCCCTCCGTTTGATTTCGATACCGGAGAATTTCTGCGCCAATATGAATATGCCCACCTGATGGCCACGAAAATAATTCCGGTCGAAAAAAATATTCCGATAGACAGAACGCAGGAATTGATTAAACCGGAACGGCTCAGGATAGAAAGGAAATTGCTGGAAATGGAGCACAGATACGGAGGTCGGGCATTCGCCTATGTAGGAAAATGCCTATACTGTCCCGATTCCGAATGCGCCCGCAAATGCAACCGTCCTTGCCTGCATCCGGACAAAGTACGTCCCTCGCTTGAAGCATTCGGGTTCGATATGACACGAACACTCTCGGAACTTTTCGGGATAGAACTGCTTTGGGGAAAGAATGGTATTCTACCGGAATATCTTGTGATTGTAAGCGGATTATTTCATAACTCGACAGAAAATATTATCAGCGAAGCGTAATCAGGATTCAGGAATATAATCTTATTACTCTCATTGATAACGTCATGACAGCCATTCACAAAAAAGTCCCTGCAATCCGGATTATAGATTGAGGGACTTGATGAAAGTTAATGTAAAAACTAAAAAAATAACTCCACTTTCGTATGCCTGTTGGCTTCGACCGGCACATGGTCGGCTATGCCGCCCCTGCTTGTCTTGACGATGCGTTCGATCGGTATGCCACGCTTCTCCAATTCCGTAACAATATAATCAGTTCTTGATGCACTTAATGAACCATTAAGCACGGGAGTTCCAGTCGAACTGTCGGCTGCGCCGGTTACTCTCAAGGATAATCCGTATTTCTTGGCCACGCGAGCCAGTTCATCAAGGTTAAGCATTTGGGAAGCATACGTCAGGTGCGCCGTATTGAGGTTAAAAAAGAAATAGACAGGCGACCCGATGCAATTTCCGGCTTGTATGAGTTCCGTCCTTTCAGAGACGATTATACCCGGCTTTTCAGCATCATCTCCGTTGTTGCCATATCCAATATTTGCCGAATCAAGCGGCGAGATTCCATCCCAGTGCCGGTTTCTTAATCTTGCCCGGAGTGAGTTCAGCCCACTATAATTATTCATGGGATAACCTTGGCGGCTGTCGGTCTCATCGTCATCAACGAGATGGCCATACTTGTCAAGCAAACCTTCTATTTCCAGAATTTTCTTCAATTCTGCGAGCGCCCGTCGGTTGTGGTCGTGCCAGTCTTTATAACGCTTGTTTTCTCCGGACAAGACATCGGCATAATCCACGAGCCACTCATTCTGACGAATGTAAGGCGTAGCATCCACTGCACGTTTCCAACCGACCTTTCCGAAATGGAACGTGAATCCGGCGGTCAACGATAGCATGTGGTCGCCGAGGCGGTTCGGGCGTCCGTAACCATCGAAGTCCTGAAAGGTGGTCGTGCCGGAGAGTTCCGCGACGGCGCTTACCCTTCGGGAGATGCGGTACTGCCCCTGTACGCCGTAGGAGACCGCAAACGGGTTGTGCCCGTTCGTAGCATGATGCAGCAGGCCGATGCCCGCAAAGGGAACGAGCCCCCAGCGCACCTGCTCCTGCCGGGCATACCAGCGGCCGAGAACATTCCACAGCAGATCCGCATGGACATAGTGGTACCTCTGTGTGGACAACCGGGCGTCCTTGAAGCGCGATCCGCTGTAATTGATCCGTGCGCCGACCGAGGGCGTGAACCACTTGCCGACGGCGAGGCTGTACGATGTTTCGATGCGTCCGAACAGGTCCTCGCAGCCGAGCAGCGTACCGAGAAAGGCGGTCGAGCCTCCGGCGATACCGACAAACCAGTTGCCGCTTCCGCGCATCGGAAGAATCACGCCGTCGAGATGGGTGGGCTGCACCGGCTGGAGCAGCTCTGCGGCATCGGTGAAGGATGTGTACCGTACAGTGTCAGCCTGTGCGGGCCGGACACTCGCGCGGGCCTGCAACGAGCAGAGCGCCGCGAAGATAAAGATGATGCGTTTTGTCATTATCCAATCGTTTTACCTGTTATACTTTCATTCGTTGCGGGAGATGATGCCGTTTATCGCTTGGGCTTTTTGCCGATGGCCGGGCGCATCATGCGGCTGGCCATCCTCATGCAGCGGAGTGCCCATGCGCGGTTGTCCTCGTCTTCGTCGCGCCCCCACTTAAGGTCGCTTCCGCCACTTCCGCCGCCGTGCGTTTCGGCAAATGTAGTGGCATCGTCGACCATCCCGAGGAAGAGCATCGTCGCGCAGTGCATGACCTCCGCGCCCTGTTCCGCGATTGCCTGTACGAGCGTGTCGTCGAACAGTTGCCGCTGCGGAGCGTCCAGCCGTGCCGACAGGTTCCGGTATTCGCCGACCAGACCTTCCAGCAGGGCGTCTTTGAGCAGCGTGTCCACTTTGGAGTGGACATCTCGCGAGTACCGGTAGGCTTCCGCCCGGAGCTCCTCCGTGCGTTGCTGGACGGCATCCATGTTCTCTTTGAGGTCGGCGAGTTGCCGGTCGGCTGCCTGTAGTTTACCCTGCTTGTCGGCCAGTTGTCTGTCGATACCTTGCAGCTCCTTTTGCAACGACTCGATCAGCATCTCCAGCTCCGCCGCATCGTCGCTGTTGGCTGCCAGATCGCGTTCGGCTGCCGATAGCTGCGCCTGCTTTTCAGCCTTCGACTTTTCGAGGTTATCGACCATCGTGGTAAGTCCCTTGACCCGGCGCTCTGCCAGCCGGATGTCCGACTGGATGGAGAAAAGCACCTTTCGATGGCGATCGATATTCTCCTCAAAGGTCGTACACTCCTCCGAAAGCATACGGCGGTACTCCTCGGTCGTGAGATGCCGGGCGCCCGTTTCGGAAACGCTCCGTCCCCGCGACATCCCCCACTTCGTATTGACTTCGGTGAAAAAATCTGTATGAAGCTGTTTCATCCGCTGGCTGAACTCGTACTTGTCCTTTCCGGCGAATATCTCCTTGTATGCAAAGCGGCCGTCTTTGATCGGCAGCAGCGTACAGTGTACATGCGGGTTTATTTCATCGAGGTGTACAATGAAGGCGGCGATGTTCTGCTCGCCGTATCTGCCGCTGACAAACGCATAGACATCCTTCGCCCAGCGTTCGATGTCGCGCTTCCGCTCGACGTCGGAATTGTCCGCCCCCTTATCGAAATTTACCTTCTGCGAACCGAACGCCAGTTCGCGCATGCGGTCCCGGGAACCGCCGAAGATGATATTGACCACCGTGCGGTATTTCGGTTCGTCCAGCCCCTCGTTGGGGTCCTTGATCCCGCGCCGGTCCAATATTTCAGCCATCCGTTCAGGAATACTGCGGCTTTTGTCGACGGGACGGACCTTGCCGGACACGATCTCGAAGTTCAGATGTTCCCGGCTGGGGTCGTAATTGCCCTTTTCGAGCGCCTGTTCCCATCCCTTCTCCGTCCAACGGCGCTGATGTTCGTTGCTCTGCGATGTCGTGATGCCTTTCGATACCCGGACATCGAGTACCTGTTTTGCTTTTGCCATACTTTTTCGCGTTGATTCGGACAATCCGCCGTGTCCCAGCTTGCTGCTTGTCCGGACACCGCTCCCGCCGGCGTCAGCCGGTAGGGG
>OIAG01000954.1_pt1 | contig 12016 bp, 10 predicted proteins | sample 1580701 | NCBI WGS metagenome assembly OIAG01 (sample SAMEA3882551, study PRJEB24775) | human gut metagenome | biome: human-associated habitat; feature: intestine environment; material: feces | place: Netherlands | collected 2009/2010 | reverse complement strand
ATCGGCATCGACCAGTCGGAAGAGATGCTCTGCGTGGTACGGGATAAGGCCGAGCAGCTGGGGCTTTCCGGTCGGTTGCTGCTGCTCCGGCAGGATCTGCTCAAGCTGGATCTCTACGGTACCATCCGGGCGGCGGTATCCACCTTTGATACCTTCAACCACATCCCAGATCTGGACACGGCCATTGCCAACGCAGGCTTTTTTATGGAAAAGGGCGGGGTGTTCCTGTTTGATATGAACACCCCCTATAAGCACCAGAAGGTTCTGGGCGATAACGCATTTACCTTTGAGGAAGAGGATGCCTCCTGCGTGTGGCGCAACCACTATAACGCCGCCGACCGCAAGGTGGAGATCACGGTGGACATTGATTATCACGAGACCGGCGAGCATTTCCACGAGGAATTCTGCGAGTATACCTATAATCTGGATACTATTCGTGCATCGCTGGAAAAGCACGGCTTTGTACTGGAAAGCGTCTGCGATGGTGAAACCTTTGGCCCGCTGACCGAAGAAAGCCAGCGCTACTTCTTCTGCGCAACAAAACAGTATACACAACTGGAGGAATAACCTATGGCAAACCTGATCCGCGGCCTGTCCGAGAACGGCGGTGTCGTGTTCTGCGGTGTGGATTCCACCGATATCGTCCGTAAAGCAGAAAAGCTTCACACCACAAGCGCCACTTGCAGCGCGGCACTGGGCCGTCTGCTCACCGGTGCTACCCTGATGGGCTCTATGCTCAAGGACGACCGCGACCGCATCACCCTGCGTGTGGCGGGCGGCGGTCCTGCTGGCGTGCTCATCGCCTGCACCGACGGTACCGGCAACGTGAAGGGCTGCATCGACAACCCGCTGGTGGAGCTGCCCGCCAAAGCCAACGGCCACTTGGACGTGGGCACCGCTGTGGGCAAGGACGGCGTGCTGACCGTCATCCGGGACAACCGCCTGCAAAAGGAACCCACAGTCGGGCAGGTGCCGCTGGTGTCCGGCGAGATCGCCGAGGATCTGACCAGCTACTATGCGTACAGCGAGCAGGTGCCCACCGTGATGGCGCTGGGCGTGCTGGTGGACAAGGATCTGTCCATCCTCTGCGCCGGCGGCTTTATGGTGCAGCTGCTGCCCGGCGCTACCGATGCCGAGATCGACCAGCTGGAAAAGAACATCAGCGCCATGCCCTCTGTCACCGAGCTGCTCCATGCGGGCAAGACCCCTGAGGACATGATGCAGATGGCGCTGGTAGGCTTCAGCCCCAACGTGCTGGACGAGCGCACGGTGCAGTACCAGTGCGACTGCAGCGCCGAGCGCACCAAGGAGATGCTGCTCAGCCTTGGCCGTGCAGAGCTTGTGCGTATGCGGGACGAGGACCCCAACTGTGAGGTGGTGTGCCACTTCTGCCACAGCAAGTACCAGTACGACCTGAACGCTCTGCTTGCTGAGTACGATGCACAGGCTGCGCAGGCCGCTGAAGCCGAACAGCCCGTACAATAAAAAATCCGCTTTTCAAAAGGCGGCTGCGCAGTTGTGTGCAGCCGCCTTTTGTTATGTGCAGATATCTGCCGCCACGGTATACACGGCATTGTAGTGCAGGGTATCCTCCTGCACGGTACATTCCTCCCGGCGGGCGAGGATGTCGGCATCCGGGAAAGCATCGTGCAGCGCCCGCAGCCCTTGCAGCCGCGCTAGCGTAAGCGCCTGCGCCTCAGTACGGTACAGCGTTTTTTGCTGCTGCGCATAAAAGGTGGTCTCCTCCACCGCACAGGGCAGGGGCAGACCAAAAACCTCTAATTGCAGATGCCGGGTGCGGTACAGCCCGTCCCCCTCGGGCGCGGAGGGCGAAAGTGCGGCAGAATGCCCGGCAAAAAACAATCGGTAATTTGTTATATTTTCGCCGGTCAGCTGCGGCAGGGTCTCTGCCAGCGGAATGCTTTGATTTGTCTCCCATTCCAGCTGTGCCACTACTGTGCCTGCCGCCGGGGCAAAGATCAAGGTGCCGTCCCGCTCGCTACGTGCTGTGCCGATCAACCCTTGTCCGGCTTCCACAGTCTGCCCGGGCACTACCAGCATGGTTCCGCTGGCAAGATTTGTACGCAGCACCGTTCCGTTGCACTTTGCCCGCAGCCCGTGCAGAGTGCCTGCGGCAATTTCAGGGCGTGCACGCGCAGGAGCAGCTTCTACCGCAAGCCGCCCTTTTTCAAAATTCAGGCTTACCCACGAAAACTCGCCGCTTTCCAGCAGCGCATACTCTCCGCAGCGCAGCAGTTCCTCGGTTACGACAGTGCCGGGCTGCAAGCCGCAGCTGCGCAGCACCGCGCCCGCCCGCGCCCGCTGCCCGGTGGTCAGGCTGCTGTCGTCTACTGCCCATATAAAACCTTGCAGCCAGACCAGTACCAGTCCCCAAGCGACAAGCCCTACCCAAAGCCCCTTGCGCCGCAGCAGCGGACGCAGCAAAAAATAAAGTCCCATCCGTTTTTCCATCCGCAGCCGCACCCGTCTGTGCCGGGCAAGGGCTGCAAGCCGCCGGTACTGCCATGCTGCGCAATGGGCACAAAAGCCCCCGGGCCGGGCAGAGATGCCGTACAGGTGTATCCCTTGCCCGGCGGCATCGGTCAAAAGCGCCTCGGGGCTGCCGTTCCGGGCGGTAAAGCGCACTCCGGCCCAAAGGCTTGCAGCTTCCATGGCAGCCTCCTATTCATCGTAAAAATCGGTACGCAAAAACTGCCCCTGCACCGTCAGCCGGGCGGCGGTCAGAGTGCAGATGCGCAGCCCGCTGCCGTAATATTCGTTGGCAATCGCCTTGATACAGGAGGACTTTCCGGTTCCAGCGTCGCCATAGAGCAGGCAGTTATTCGCCTTTTTGCCGTTGACAAACGCTTCGGTATTGTCCGTCAGCTTCTTTTTCTGGATCTCATAGCCAACCAGGTCGGACAGCTTCACATGCGCGATATTGGTGATCGGCACGATTTCAGCGCGCCCGTCTCTCTTTTCAATCCGGAATGCCTTATGCAGCCCGAACCGTCCCACGCCGTATTCCTGATAAAATTCTGTAAGAGTCTGCTTCATTTCTTCCGGCGTATGGTCCAGACAGAACCGCTGCGCAAGATCGCAGATCCGGTCGCGGATACGGGTATTGTATACCTTGCTCTCCTGCGGATTGCCCTCGTAGAAAAGCACGATAGAAAACTCCTCTGCTCCGAGCGTTTTTGCTACCGTTTGCAGATCATAATCATAAAATTCCTTGAAAATCCGGATATCGTGAAGCGCCGCCAGATTCACGCTGCCTTCCACGCTGCCACGGATTTCCGCGCTGCAGCTATAGCTGTTTTCCTTATTTACCAGAAGATTTGCAAGATAGCAGTGCCAGAGATTTCCATAAAAGCCGTATCTGCCCGCCATGTCTAACAGCCGATGCATGCAGTCGTATAAGAGCCCCGCCTTATCCGACAGATTGTAAAAATCGTCCGCATAGTTTTCTGCCAGCCAGACCATGTCTGTCAGCAAATCCCCTTCTTCAAAATCCCGGTAAAGGATCAGCTGTTCCGTTTTCATCTTGTTGTATTCTCCCTTTCCGCTTATCCGGCTGTTTTCAACCGTTTAGTAATTTCCCAGAATCTTCATGTTCGAGGCCTCTTCCCGAAGTCCCCGCAGCGCGTTCTTCACGGCGCTGTCTTCCAGATTTCCCTCAAAATCCAGGAAGAACCGGTATTCCCACGTCCGTCCCTCGATCGGACGGCTCTCGATCTTTGTCAGATTTAAATGATTGTAAATAAAATGCGACAGCATATGGTACAGCGAGCCGCTCTCGTGCGGTACTTCAAAGCAGATGCTGATTTTCTTTGCATTCTTCTTAAAAATCTTCTGGTTCGTCACGATGATAAACCGGGTTGAATTGTTGGAAACGTTGTTGACCGGCTTCTGTAATACCTCCAGCCCGTAAACCTTCCCGGCATACTCACTGGCGATTGCTGCCTGGGTTTTTAAACGATCTTCTGCAACCTTCCGCGCTGCAAACGCATTATTCGGCATGGAAATCTGCTGCCAGGAATGCCCGCCTAAAAAGCGCGAGCTCTGCATCAGCGACTGCGGATGGGAATATACGGTCTGAATGTCAGAAATCTTCGTCCCCGGAACACCCAGCAGGCAATGCTCGATTTTTAAAATCTGCTCACCGACGATATAGTTTTCAAATTCTACCAGAAGATCGTAAATCTCGCTGACGATCCCTGCCGTCGAATTTTCAATTGGAAGCACCGCAAACTCCGCGCTTCCCTCTTCGATCGCGCTCATTGCGTCCCGGAAGCTGTCCACATGGATGCTGTCGATGCGTTCCCCGAAAAAGCGCATCATCGCAGCCTGGGAATATGCGCCCTCTGCGCCCTGAAATACGACTCTCGCCTTTTTGGTATCCAGATTTTCGACCGGGATAAAGGGCAGCCTGCCGGTGCGTCCATGGCTTTCCAGCATCTGGTACTGGAGCTTTCGGCTCATCGCCATAATCTGTTCAAACAGCTCCGTCACACCCTGACTGTTAAAATCATTATGGGTCAGGGAGCGTACCCGCGCCAGCTTTTCTTCCTCTCTGGTTTTGTCAAATACTTTTTTTCCATTTTCGATCTTATATTCTGCCACCTGACTGCAGATTTCCATGCGCTGCTCATACAGCTGCACCAGCTGGCTGTCAATCCGGTCTATTTCATTCCTGAGCGTAGACAAATCCATGAACGCTTCCTCCATCTGTATTTTTTACTCTTAATCTTAGCACAGTTTGCATGGAATTTGAAGTTTTGCACATACTATTTCCATGAAAAAATTGTGTAAAGATTTTTTAAAATGCGGCACCCTCGGCTGGTGCCTCGAAATCCTTGTATCTGGCGCAGAAGCGCTGCGCCGTCAGGACAAAACGCTGACCTGCCATACTTCTTTATGGATGTTTCCGATCTACGGCTGCGCCTGTCTGATCGGCCCCGTCTACCGGATTTTAAAGCATTTGCCAAAAACCGTGCGCGGGCTGATCTATATGACCGGCATCTTTTCCGTCGAGTACGCCACCGGGCGTTTTCTGGATAAAAAAGGCCAATGCCCCTGGAGCTACCAGAAAAGCCCCTGGAACATCAGCCATGTGATTCGCCTCGACTTCGCGCCGGCGTGGTTTTTAATCGGACTACTGTTTGAAAAAGCGGTCGCTGCAAACGATTCGCGGATGTGACAGCACAGGGCGGTTCGATCCCCCAGCAGACACCGGCAGCTGTTGCAGCAAAAAAGAATCCTGCGAAGCAGGATTCTCCGCCTGCGGCGGGGCGACATTCTACCATTCCGCCGCAGTGCGATCCGCGCGGAGCGTTTTTGTGTCATAGGACGAAGTTTCCTATGACACAAAAAAACTGCACCGAAGACCGGATCGTTTGCATCCACAGCAGCCGCGGCTGCCAAAGCTGTCGTGACTGCCATAGCTTTCCGTCTGTGCTCAGCCCTTTTTGCGCTCATATTTAAGGAAATGATAGGTCAGGTCGAAGTAATACTGCTCGTCACTGTCGGCTGTGATCTCCCAGTCCGGATCCTCGTCCAGATTCGGGAACCACGCATCCGCTTCATAGGCATGGTCAATTTTAGTCACATGCGCGGTATCACAGTATGGCAGCAGCTGCTCGTATACGCTGCTTCCGCCGATGACATAAACCTCCTTCGTATCATATCCCTTGACCGCCTCCAGAAGCTCTTCGACGGAATGCACAACCTGCGCATCCTTCTGCTGATATGCCTCGTTGCGGGACAGGATAATATTATCCCGGTTTTTGAGCGGCTGTCCGCCCGGAAATGTATCCATCGTCTTTCTTCCGAGCACGACAACCTTTCCGGTCGTCTCCTGTCGGAACATCTTATGATCTGCCGGAATCCGCACCAGCAGCTCCCCTTTATTGCCAATCGCCCAATTTTTATCCACTGCTACAATCAGATTCATGCGTATTCTCCTTTTATCGTCAAATTGCGATCGGGATGTCCTTGATCTGCTCCCCGGTCACATAATCGTCTGCGCGCACGTCGTTTCTTGTGAACTGATAAAAATCCTTGATCTCCGGATTTAACCAGAATTTCGGTGCCGGATAGGGCGTCCGCGAAATCAGTTCTTTGATAATCGGCACATGGCGGTCATAGATATGCGCATCCGCAATGACATGCACCAGCTCGCCGACCTCCATATCGCACACCTGTGCCAGCATATGCAAAAGCACAGAATACTGCACCACATTCCAGTTATTCGCCGCCAGAACGTCCTGGGAACGCTGGTTTAAAACTGCATTTAAAGTCAATTTATCGTGTCCTATCTTCTGCGTCACATTAAAGGTCATGCTGTAGGCACAGGGATACAGGTTCATTTCATGCAAATCCTGATGCACATAAATATTCGTCAGGATTCTTCTCGAAAACGGATTGTTTTTCAGATCGTAAATCACGCGGTCCACCTGATCAAACAGACCCTCTTTATACAGATGCTTTACACCAAGCTGATAGCCGTAAGCCTTGCCGATACTGCCGTCTTCATCCGCCCATTCGTCCCAGATATGGCTGTGTAAGTCATGGATATTATTGGATTTCTGCTGCCAGATCCACAAAATCTCGTCCGTAGCACTCTTTAAAGCGGTGCGGCGAAGCGTCAGGAGCGGAAATTCCTTCGATAAGTCGTAGCGGTTGACTACGCCGAACTTTTTGATCGTATAGGCGCTGGTTCCGTCCGGCCAGTGCGGGCGTACCTTTTCTCCCTCCGTACTCGTTCCATTTTCCAGAATATCCCGGCACATATTGATAAAGATTTCATCTGCCATGCTCATATGCTTATCCTTGATTCCTCCTGATTTTAATTCCATTTATCGCAAAGCGAATTGATCTGGTCTGCAAATTTCGCCAGATCCTTATTTGCCATTCCTTTGCAGTGCCCAATCAACGCCATCAGGCGCTGTCCTGCAGCCACAAGACGGTTGTATGCGCTGCTCTGCCCGCCGGATGCTGCAGCGGTCTTCTTTTTCACAGCGACAGGCTCTGTAATCTTTTCAAACGTCTCCGTCGTCAGATTAAAGACCGTTCCGCTGTAGGGTGCAAACGCATCGATCCCGTGTTCATCCTTTAAGCAGTCCGCAAACGACATCGTAACGAGATCCTCACCGTGCACAATAAACACTTTTTTCGGCTTTGTTTCAAAGCCCTCGATCCAATCGATTAAACCGTTTTTGTCCGCATGTCCGGATATTCCGGTTAACACCCTGATCTGTGCGTTTACATCCACCGTCTCTCCGAACAGCCTCATTTCTTTCACTCCGTCTACCAGTGCCCGTCCCGGCGTGCCAATCGACTGATAGCCAACAAACAGAATCGTACATTCCGGTCTCCAGAGGTTGTGCTTTAAATGATGACGCACGCGCCCGGCATCGCACATGCCGGAAGCGGAAATGATGACCTTCGGCGTTTCATCGAAATTGATCGCCTTGGATTCGTCGCTCGTGATCGCAAGGCGCAGCCCCGGAAATGTGATGGGATTGATGCCCTGTCTGACAAGCTCCATCGCCTCTTCGTCAAAGCAGGTCCGCTCGTTTTGTTTGAAAATACCGGTTGCCTCCACCGCAAGCGGACTGTCCACATAGACCGGAAAATCCGCATGATTGGAAACCAGTCCATCCGCCTTGATTTTGCGGATAAAATACAGCATTTCCTGTGTGCGCCCAACCGCAAACGACGGAATGACCACATTTCCACCCTTATCCAGCGTCTCCTGGATGATCTGAGTCAGCTCTCTGACATAATCCGGGCGCGTACTGCCGTGCAAGCGGTCGCCATAGGTCGACTCCATCACGACATAATCTGCCGTTTTTGTATATTCCGGATCTTTTATCAGCGGCTGGTTTTTGTTGCCGATATCCCCTGAAAAAACAAGTTTTCTGCTGCAGCCCTCTTCTTTGAGCCATACCTCGATGCTGGCGGATCCAAGCAGATGCCCGACGTCTGTAAACCGGATCGTCACGTTATCGTTTATTTCCAATTCTTTCCCATACGGGCATGGTACGATACAGTTGATGGTGCCGATCGCATCCTCCATCGTATACAACGGCTCCTCCACTTCGATTCCGGCATGGCGTTTTGCCTTCCTGCTTTTCCACTCCGCCTCCTGCTGCTGAATGTGGGCGCAGTCCCGGAGCATAATGCTGCATAAGTCCGCGGTCGCTTCCGTTGTATAAATCTTGCCGCGGAAGCCGTGTGCGTACAAAAGCGGCAGCATGCCGGAATGATCGATATGGGCATGCGTTAAAAACACAAAATTGATCTGGGATTCCGGAACCGGCAGCGGGCAGTTTTCAAACCGGTTGACGCCCTGTTCCATTCCGTAATCGACCAGCATATAACTGTCTCCTGCCTGCAGGTAATGACAGCTTCCTGTCACTTCATGATTCGCACCGATAAACTGCAGCTTCATACACCATTGCCCCCTTTTTTTATTTCAATTCGTTCGCCATCCGGTAGAATTGGTCATATATGCCATGCTTTTCCAGAAGCTCTTCATGATTGCCTTCTTCCACGATGCCGTCATGGGTCAGCACCAAAATACGATCGGAATTTCGGATAGAAGAAAGCCTGTGTGCGATGGTCAGCGTCGTGCGCCCTTCAGACAGCCTGCCAAGGGATTTTGCTACCTCGTATTCGCTCTCGTTATCCAGCGCACTGGTCGCCTCATCCAAAATAATAATCGGCGGGTTCTTTAAAAAGACACGGGCGATGCTGATTATCTGCTTCTGTCCGCCGGAAAGCTTTACGCCCCGCTCGCCCACGTAGGTGTCGTAGCCATCCTTCAGCTCTGTGATAAACTCATGCGCGCCCGCACGTTTTGCAGCTTCCATCACTTCTTCACGTGTCGCATCCGGTCTTCCGTAAACGATATTGTCATAGATCGTGCCCGAGAACAGATAAACATCCTGCTGCACGATGCCGATATTATGGCGCAGGCTCTTTAACGTGAAATGTTTGATCGATTTTCCGTCGATTGTGATCTCGCCACCCGTCACATCATAAAAACGCGGGATCAGGTTGCACAGCGTTGTTTTTCCGCCGCCGGAAGGTCCTACCAGTGCTACCTTTTCTCCCGGATGAATTGTCAGGTTTAAGTTTTTGAACACCTGATTGTGATCATCCGGATATTCAAAGCTCACATTGTGGAATGCGATTTCGCCCTTCGGCTCTCCCATTTCCACAGCGTCTGCCTCATCGAAAATTTCGATGTCCGCATCCATGATCTGCAAAAACCGTTCAATTCCTGTCATGCCGCGCTGGAACTGTTCCGCAAACTCGATAATCCTGCGGATCGTCGCAATCAGCGTCGTCACATACAAAAGAAACGCCACCAGGTCGCCTGCCGCGACCCATCCCTTTATCATAAATATGCTGCCGAAAAGCAAAACAGACACATACATTGCGCCATCAAAAGCGTGGGTTGTCGCATTAAAGACCGCCATCAGGTGATAGGAATCTCGTTTGATGTCAAAGAACTGTCTGTTGTCTGTCTCAAACTTGTTCGTCTCCATCTGTTCATTTGTAAATGCCTTTACAACCTTCTGCCCCAGCAGGCTGTCCTCAATGCGGGCGTTTAATTCACCAATCTGGTTTCTCTGTCTGCGGAATACATCGCGCATTTTAAAATTCAGATGCATGCACACTGCAACCATGATCGGAACAATCAGGAAAATAATCAGCGTCAGAAGCACATTGATCCGCATCAGGATGATAAATGCGATCACGAGCTTAACCCCGGCAATAAAAAATTCTTCCGGGCAGTGGTGGGCAAATTCGGTCACATCAAACAGGTCGTTGGTAATGCGGCCCATGATCTGCCCAACTTTGGTATTGGAATAATAGGTGTGGCTCAACCGCTGCAGGTGGGCAAAGGCATCCCGCCGCATATCGGTCTCAATGTAAACGCCCATGATGTGGCCGGTGCCGGACATAAAATACTGTGCGGCACCATCAATCAGCCGCAAAATGAGATACAGCAGGGCGAGCTTTAACACCGCATCAACCGTCAGCACAATGCCGGGATCGGTGGCGGCATTGGTTAGGTAGCTCATAATTTTAGGCAGCACGATATCACACAAAGTGGTCAGTGCGGCACAGAACAAATCAAAAATCAAAATGCGTTTGTATCGCATCAGGTAGGGGGCAAACCGGCGGATCAGCGCCGGGGTGCCAATGTGCTGCTGGCTGGGGTCATTCATAGATTAAGTTCCTCTTCTTTTCAAAAAATCAGGGTTATTCCTGCGGAGCTTCCGGTTCCTGTGCAGGAACCTCGGTGGGGGCTTCACTGGCAGGCTCGGTTTCCTGCGGCGGCTCCGGGTCAGGGGCCGGTTCCGCGGTAATTACCGGCTCCGGTGCACCCGTCGGTTCGGGCTCCGGCGTAATGACAGGTTCCTGCGTAGGCTCCGGGGTGGTTATCGGCTCTGGTGTGACAACAGGTTCCGGCGTCTGGGTAACTGCCGGTGTCGGTGAAGGGGGTGACGTGGGCGAAGCTGTCGGCGTTGCGGTGGGCAGCGGTTCAATGGGCGCTGTTTTGATGTAGCCGCAGCGCTGGCAGGTGTAGGTCATCACCCCGGCTACACCGGGTTGGGGCTGCAAGGTGATAACGCCCTTGTCATAGTCATGCCCCAGGGCGGGCAGTTCTTTTTATTTTACCTTGCCGCAGATGGTGCACTTGACTTTTACGGTGCCGTATTCCAAACAGGTGGGCTCAATGCGGGTATCCTTTACTTCCACAAATTCATGCTCGTGTTCGTCCGGCTCAAAGTGTGCTGTCACAATCACGCCGTTGGCGTCCGCATTGCTGGGCACGGTAAAGCTCAGGGAAGAACTGCTGGAGGCCGCCCCCAGCGATGCCGTCCACCCGGCAAACTTCCAGCCTGCATAGGGTACGGCTTTCACGGCGGAGCAGGTGCCGCCCTTTTTCACTTTCTGGCTGGTGGAACCGCTGATGCTGCCGCCGGATGTGGTCACAAATTCCACCGGCACTTTAGCACCGCGCACGGCGATCGGATCCGAGGAGATTAACCCCAGCGGTACGCCGTCCGGCTCCGGGATGACGACTGTGCTTTCGGGGCGGCGGTCCTGCGTGACGTAAGCGTGGGTGCGCACATAAGTAAAATAGGCAGTGACAGCCTCTTTGGAAAGATGCACCCCGTCCGAAAGGGTATAGTCCTTTTTAGCCCAGCCGGTGGCGTCATCCCGCAGTACTTCGGCGGTGTTCAAAAATTTGTAGCCGTTCTCCTCGCACATCGTCACAAGGGCGGCGTTGTACGCATCTACCTGGGTCATGGTCAGGTTGGTGTTGTCCCGCTGCTGGTCCAGCGGGGGAATGGCGCTGACGATAATATCCGCATAGGGCCACGCTTTGGTGATGGCGGCCAGCCCCTCCCGGTACTGTGCGATGAATTTGGTGGCATCCGTGGAGCTGCCCCCAAGGTTGTTGGAGCCGAAACCAATGATAATGCGTTTGGGCTGCAACTTGGCAACGGCATCTGGAATGGTGTACAGGGTGCTGTCCCCCTTGAACTTTTCGCATTTCAGGGTGGTGATGGAACCGGCCCCCATGCTGACCACGCCAATGTTGTTTTTCAGCGTGGAAAACGCCGTTCCGGTGTCATCGGCGTACATGGTGTAGCGCACGGTGTTGGAATCCCCAATGAACAGGGTGTCGTCCACATAACTGCGCCCGGCATCTGCTGTCTGCGGCAGAATAGTGGGCACGGTGGTATCTGTTGGGGCGTGGGTGGCGGTGGCCTGAACAACGGCGGCAGTTGGGGCAACCGTGGCGGATGTTTCCGGCGTGGCGGTATGATCGGGCAGAACATCCTGCGGCTTGCTGCAGGCACACAGCGCAGCACACAGCGCCGCCGCAGCCAAAATTTTACCCCAATTCGGGCATTTCATGCGCTCATCTCCTTTTTAAGGCAATACCGCATAATTCTAAGTGCCGATACGGCGAGCGAGGTGCGGC
>OIAG01000951.1_pt1 | contig 12031 bp, 7 predicted proteins | sample 1580701 | NCBI WGS metagenome assembly OIAG01 (sample SAMEA3882551, study PRJEB24775) | human gut metagenome | biome: human-associated habitat; feature: intestine environment; material: feces | place: Netherlands | collected 2009/2010 | reverse complement strand
ACTGATTCGCAGCGCCATCGTCTGGCTGTGCCAACTGACCGGAAAGCCGATTCTTAAACTGACTAACAAAGATTATAACGAAAACGGTCTGAGTGAGTTGCTTGCCCTCTACGGTTCTGCCTATAATGTAAACATCAAGATTTTCAACGATCTGCAACACACCATCACCGGTTGGCCGGGCGGCAAGCCGAATGCAGACGACACTTATCGCCCCGAACGTGCGAAACCGTATCCAAAACGTGTCATTGTATTCTCTCCGCATCCGGACGATGATGTCATATCCATGGGAGGTACTATCCGCCGACTGGTAGAACAGAAACATGACGTACATGTGGCCTATGAGACTTCCGGCAACATTGCCGTAGGCGATGAAGAAGTTATCCGCTTCCTGCACTTCATCAACGGGTTCAACCAAATCTTCAACAACAGCGAAGACCAGGTCATCAATGACAAATATACTGAAATCCGTAAATACTTGAAGGAGAAGAAAGACGGTGACATGGATACACGCGACATCTTGACCATCAAGGGACTGATTCGCCGTGGCGAGGCACGCACTGCATGTACATACAATAATATCCCTCTGGATCACTGTCATTTCCTTGACCTGCCATTCTACGAAACGGGCAAGATACAGAAGAATCCTATCAGCGAAGCAGACGTGGAAATTGTACGCAACCTATTGCGTGAAGTGAAACCCCATCAGATTTTCGTTGCCGGCGACCTGGCCGACCCGCACGGCACACACCGTGTTTGTACGGACGCCGTATTTGCCGCCATTGACTTGGAAAAAGAAGAAGGTGCCAAATGGTTGAAGGAATGCCGCATCTGGATGTACCGCGGTGCATGGGCCGAATGGGAAATCGAAAACATCGAGATGGCTGTGCCCATCAGCCCGGAAGAACTGCGTGCCAAGCGTAACTCTATCCTGAAGCATCAATCGCAGATGGAAAGCGCACCGTTCCTGGGCAATGACGAACGTTTGTTCTGGCAACGCAGCGAGGACCGTAACCGCGGAACAGCTGCCTTGTATGACAGCCTCGGACTTGCTTCCTATGAGGCGATGGAAGCCTTTGTGGAATACATTCCGCTATAAACGGATAAAATATTAACAATAGGATGAGATGTATTGCTCCGGCAATGCATCTCATTTTTTCATGTCTCAGCCTTCTTATATTCCCAAGGAATATTTGCAGATATAAAAACAATCAAATAATTTTGTTACTTATTTATCGAAACGACAAAACTTAAAAACAAACACCATTATGAAAAAGTATGCTATCAACATCCTTGTCATTTTATTCCTACTCACGCCATTTACATTGTTTGCAAATGGATGCCATGCCAATAACGACACCATCAAAGTATTGGCAATAGGCAACAGCTTTTCACAAGATGCAGTAGAGCAATATTTGCACGAACTGGGAGAAGCTGAAGGTATCACCATGATTATCGGCAATATGTTTATCGGAGGATGTTCACTGGAACGGCACGTGCAAAACATACGCAACAACGCTCCGGCCTATGCCTATCGCAAAGTAGAGAAAGACGGGGAAAAAACAGAAACCCGGTCAATGACTATTGAGAAAGCACTGGCCGATGAGAAATGGGACTATATCAGTGTTCAGCAGGCCAGCCCTTTGTCTGGTATCTATGACAGCTACAAAGCTTCCCTACCTGAATTGGTTAACTATATCAGGGAACGAATTGGAAAGGAAACCGTATTAATGGTGCACCAGACATGGGCTTATGCTACCAATGCCAACCACACCGGATTCAAAAACTATGACCAGAACCAAATGAAAATGTACACCAGCATTGTGGATGCAGTAAAGAAAGCCGCCAACCTGGTGGGTATCAAGAAATTATCCCTTCGGGAACCGCCATACAAAATGCACGTACCTCCTTTATCGGCGACCATATGAATAGGGACGGATACCACCTTGACTTAACCATAGGCAGATATACAGCTGCCTGCACATGGTTTGAGGCATTGACCCATCGGAATGTAACAGAAAACCCATATTCTCCCGAAGGAATGGACCCAATCCATAAGAAAGCAGCTCAAATGGCTGCGCACAACGCCATCCTCTATCCGGACAAAGTTACGGAACTGACAGAACTGAAAAAGATTGCCGATTAATGCTTTTTAATTCTTAAGACTTACTTATATGTCTGCAAAATAATAAAAAGAAAGTAACCCGCTCATCAGTGAAGCTTTCTTTTATGTACTTTTGCACGCACCACCGTCTGGTAAAAGCAGATATTGGCAACTTCAATATTTCATCAGTATGAAAAAACTTATCCTAACCGGCATATGGCTCTTGTGTGGATTCCTCCTTCCGGCACAAGAACTAGAGCAGAATGTGGAAGAACGCCTCCAGACATTCTTTAGGGAATACACCACCCATACGGCCAACATCGGTACCTGCAAGCTGGATAGTTTCCGCATTGACTTCCGGAAGAAGAAATTGCTTGTCTATACAAACGAGCGCTTTGCCTACCAGCCTCTACGGCCTGAAACCGTTGATGCCATTTACCGCCATCTGGGACAAATCCTGCCAGGACCGGTGAACTATTTCGACCTCACCGTCTTTGCTGACGGGAAGAGCATCGAAGAGCTTATCCCCAACCTCTACCGGAAAGGGAAGAAAGACAAGGCACGTCTGTTCAGCCACCTGGAATACAAAGGTACCCCCTGGGTAACCCGTACCTCGCGCCCCTACGACATCACCCGCGGACTGGAAGGACGCCACATCGCCCTTTGGCAAAGCCACGGGAAATATTATATCAATGACAAGGACAAATGGGGATGGCAACGCCCGAGGCTGTTCTGCACTACAGAAGACCAGTTCACCCAATCCTTCATCCTGCCCTACCTCCTGCCCATGCTAGAGAATGCAGGAGCCAATGTATTCACTCCCCGCGAAAGGGACACGCAGAAGCAGGAAGTCATCGTAGACAATGACGGTAGCCTGAGCGGACATGGAGGACAAGGTTCCCTTTATCTGGACGTGAAAAGCCGGAAAGCACGTTGGGAACAGACCTCCCGACCCGGATTTGCCCAACGGAAACGAATCTATCAGGACAATGAAAACCCTTTCCTCTCCGGCACGGCACGCTTTGCCAAAACTGAAAAGAAGAAAGACAAGGCTTTTGCCGAATGGGTACCCGATATTCCGGAAACGGGAGAATATGCTGTATACGTATCTTACCAAACACTGCCGGGCAGCGTAAGCGATGCCAAATATCTTGTATTTCACAATGGAGGCGTCACGGAGTTCAAGGTGAACCAGCAAATAGGAAGCGGCACATGGGTGTACCTCGGCACATTCACTTTTGACAAAGGCCGGAACGACTACGGCATGGTGGTATTGAGCAACGAAAGCAAAGAGAAAGGCGTGGTCTGTGCCGATGCCGTCCGCTTTGGAGGGGGCATGGGCAACATTGCCCGCGGGGGACAAACCAGCGGCTTGCCCAGATACCTGGAAGGCGCACGCTACTTTGCCCAATGGGCAGGCATGCCCTATCCCGTCTATGGAGGCTATGAGGGAAAGAATGATATGAACGACGACATCAACGTACGTTCCCGTACAGTGAATTACCTTGCAGGAAAATCACTATCCAACCCAACGGAAGAAGGTTTGGGCATCCCCTTTGAAATGAGTATGGCCCTGCATAGCGATGCCGGTTTCAGTAAGGAAGATGAGATTATAGGCACTCTCGGCATTTATACCACCAACTTCAACAACGGCCGACTGCATGCCGGTACAGACCGCCATGCCTCCCGTGACCTTTCGGACATTCTGCTAACGCAGTTGCAGCGTGATATCCGCTCTACCTTCAACGTAGACTGGACACGCCGCAGCCTATGGAACCGCAACTACAGTGAAACACGCCTGCCCGCCGTCCCTTCCACCATCGTAGAACTGTTGTCGCACCAGAACTTCGCAGATATGCGCTTGGGACATGACCCTAACTTCAAGTTCACCGTCGGGCGTGCGCTCTATAAAGCCATTCTGCAATACATATGCAGCCAGCACGGCAAAGACTACGTTGTCCAACCCCTTCCCGTCAGCCACTTTGCCATCCGCTTCGGTCAAAAGAAGAATACTTTAGAGCTTTCCTGGCAAGGAGAGGAAGACCCGTTGGAGCCGACTGCCAAGCCACGTGAATACATTGTATATACACGTATCGGTCGTGGAGGATTTGACAATGGCGTACGCGTCAGCTCCCCATCCCATACCGTAAAAATAGAACCGGGCATCGTCTATTCCTTTAAAGTAACCGCTGTAAACCGGGGTGGCGAAAGCTTCCCTTCGGAAATTCTTGCCGCCTACAAGGCAAAGCGTGAAAAAGGACAGATACTTATCGTCAACGGATTCGACCGCATCAGCGGGCCTGCCGTTATAGACACCCCCGATGCGGCAGGCTTCGACCTGTCACAAGATCCCGGCGTACCCTATCTCTATGACATCTCCCTCTGCGGCGCCCAGCAGAATTTCAGCCGAAAGGAAGCAGGACGACGTCTGGGAGAGAGCAGTGACGAATACGAAGGCATGAAAATCATCGGAAACACTTTCGATTACCCCTTCGTACATGGCAAAGCCATCCAGGCAGCCGGAAATTACAGCTTCGTCTCATGCAGCGACGAGGCTGTGGAAAAGGGCATCCTCTCATTGGAGGATTATCCGATAGTGGACTATATCCTCGGACTTGAGAAAGAAGACAATTCCAGCAATCCGGCACGCAATACCTACTACAAAACATTCTCCTCGCCCATGCAGCGCATACTGACTTCCTATTGCCAGTCGGGAGGTCATCTCCTGGTCAGCGGTGCCTACGTAGGCACCGATATGGACAGCTCGCAGGGCAATAAAGAATTTATTCAGAATATCTTGAAGTACCGGCATGGCAACTCTCTGAAAACAGACGGGGACAAAATCGCTGTCCGGGGACTGGGGCATACCTTCACCCTTCCCCGCCTGCCGAATGAGCAAAGCTATCCGGTCACTTCCCCTGATTGCATCCTGCCCATGTCTCCCGCTTTTCCAGTCATGACCTATGCCATCGGCAACACACCCGCCGCCGTAGCCTATCAAGGCAGTGATTATCGCACTGTTGTCATGGGATTCCCTTTTGAAAGCATCCGGGAAGAAACATCCAGAAATGTAATTATGGCATCCATACTCCGCTTTCTCACCACAGATTACACAGATTAACACAGACAAAATAGCAATCCCTATAAATAATCTGTGAAAATCTGTGTAATCTGTAGTGAAAAAACTATCTTTGCTTCCATTAATCATTAAACATTAACCACTAAACATTAAACATCATGTACACTATACAAGCCAACCCCAGCGGAACCCGTAGTTTAGAAGTTTCTGAAGAGAATCTTGCCACCATCGAGAAATACGGCCTCTTCCGCCATCTCATCGACAGCAACGGTATTGTGGACGAAACCGTGCTCGACAAGTTGAAACTGAACATCCGCTCCCTCATCGCCTCGCAAGAGGAAGACAGCAAAGACCTGCTCGACCTCTGTATCGACGTTATCTATCACAACAACATGAAGGCCTTCGGACTACAACAGCTCATCAAGCTCTATCTGCAATGGCTTTCCCAACAAGACACCATAGAAGAAGAATAAATGAAAACCATCGACACCTGCGGACAACAGCATTACAGCCCTTTAATCCCTGCCATCAAAGCCATGTGCGAGGCCGGAAAAGGCGAGAAGCTGGAAATCATCATGGACGACGCTGCTGCCTTCAATGACATGAAAGAGTATCTTTCCGAGCAGCAGATAGGCTTCCGTGAGATTTACGACGGAGAACGGATGACATTACAGTTTTTAATGTGCAAATGAAAGAATATCGCCTTACAGACTGGCTTCCTACTACCAAGAAAGAAGTGGAACTGCGTGGTTGGGACGAATTGGATGTAATACTTTTCAGCGGTGACGCCTACGTGGATCACCCTTCTTTTGGAGCCGCCGTCATAGGCCGCATCCTCGAAGCAGAAGGATTGCGCGTAGCCATCATCCCCCAACCCAACTGGCGCGACGACTTGCGCGACTTCAAAAAACTGGGACGTCCCCGTCTGTTCTTCGGCATCAGTCCCGGCTGTATGGATTCGATGGTCAACAAATATACTGCCAACAAACGCTTGCGCAGTGATGACGCCTATACCCCGGATGCACGTCCGGATATGCGTCCGGAGTACCCTTCCATTGTATATACCCAGATATTAAAGAAGCTATTCCCCGATGTCCCCGTCGTACTGGGCGGCATCGAGGCAAGCATGCGCCGCCTGACGCACTATGACTATTGGCAGGACCGTGTACGCCCCAGCATCCTCCTCGACAGCGGAGCCGACTCACTCATCTACGGTATGGGAGAGAAACCGGTGGTGGAACTTGCGGAAAGGCTGAAACGCCAACAGACACAGATGGACGCCCCAAGCTTCAAAAAGCTCATCGCCGATATTCCCCAAATGGTTTACCTTGACAAGGAAGTAGTGGTACAAGAAGGGGATATCACCCTCTTTTCCCATGAAGAATGTCTGAAAGATAAAAAGAAAGAAGCTGCCAACTTCCGTCATATCGAGGAGGAAAGCAACAAATATACAGCATCCCGCATCTTGCAAAAGAGCGGCAAGCTGACGGTAGTAGTCAATCCTCCCTATCCCCCTTTGACGGAAGCTGAACTCGACCGTTCTTTCGACTTGCCATACACGCGCCTGCCCCATCCCAAATACAAGGGAAAACGTATTCCGGCATACGACATGATAAAGTTCTCCGTCAACCTGCATCGCGGATGTTTCGGAGGATGTGCCTTCTGCACCATCTCCGCACACCAGGGCAAATTCATCGTAAGCCGCAGCAAGGAGAGCATTCTGAAAGAGGTGAAAGCCATCACGGAGCTGCCAGACTTCAAGGGTTATTTGAGCGATTTGGGAGGCCCGTCGGCCAATATGTACCGCATGAAGGGACGGGATGAGGCCGTCTACAGGAAATGCAAACGCCCGTCGTGCATCTACCCCAAGGTATGCCCCAACCTGAATACGGACCACCGTCCGCTGCTCGACATCTATCATGCCGTAGATGCCCTGCCCGGCATCAAGAAGTCCTTCATTGGCAGCGGTGTACGCTATGACCTGCTGCTGCACCAGAGCAAGGACCCGAACACTAACAAAAGTACGCAGGAATATACCCGCGAGCTCATTGCCCGCCATGTCAGCGGTCGCCTGAAGGTAGCACCGGAGCATACGTCAGACCGCGTGCTCAACATCATGCGCAAGCCTCCGTTCAGCCAGTTCGGTGAGTTCAAGAAGATATTCGACAGGATTAACCATGAAGAAGGACTACGCCAGCAGCTTATTCCTTATTTCATCAGCAGCCATCCCGGATGCAAGGAGGAAGATATGGCAGAACTTGCCGTCATCACCAAGCGACTGGACTTCCATCTGGAGCAAGTGCAAGACTTTACCCCTACTCCCATGACCGTTGCCACCGAAGCATGGTACACGGGCTTCCATCCTTATACGCTGGAACCGGTATTCAGTGCCAAAACGCAGCGCGAGAAACTGGCTCAACGCCAATTCTTCTTCTGGTACAAACCCGAAGAGCGCAGGAACATCATAAACGAACTGCGCCGGATAGGACGGACGGATTTGATAGACAAGCTATACGGGAAACGATAAAAATACGATATTTCCAAGAAACTCACAGCAACTGCATGAAACGATTCCTCCTCCTCTGCCTATCCCTACTCCCCATCGGAGCGACAGGTCTGCTGGCACAAAGCGAATGCCTGCCGCAAAATTACAGTATCATCTTCGGTGGCGGTGTATCCTTACCTCATGTAGAGGGAAACCGTAACGACTTCTTCAGCAAGAATGGCAACCGGGTGGGATATGACCTGATGACAGAAGGCCGCTACTACATCACGCCCCTATTTGCCGCAGGACTTCAATATGACTATCTACGCATGGCACGCCTGCCGGATAAGGCACATCTGCACTGCATACGCCCCAACATCACATACCGGCCCTTGTGGAGCAACGGGAATCAAGGACTGTTCCTCTCGTTCGGCATCGGGTATATGAACTATCAGGAACGGACATATAAACGCGGTGAACGGAACGGACACCTTTTCCATAAAGGATATTGTGGAATAACTTTCGCAGCAGGCTATGAGTTCCGCATCAGCCGTAAACTCTCGGGCATGATTCGCTGTGATTTCCTGACAGCAGACTGGTTTGCCAACCCCGATGCACGACTTTACAACACGGACGGCTACGATGACGGAGTAGACCATAGCTGGTTCAAAAACAACATCACTTTCTTCAATTTGGGATTCGCCTTGCAGTTCGGACGTTAGTGGCAGGAGTGGCAACAGTTACTCCTCCACCTGCATTGCCACTACCTCCTGCAACACACAGACAGCTTCTTCCACCGTCCTGACATCCTTCACCAGCATACTCCGTTTGTTGTTCTGTTCGCGCAGGTCACAACGGCGGGTGTACTTCATCATGTAAGCAATGACCTTGCCGAATGCCTGGCTCTGATAATACGGGCTATCCGGATTGGAGACGAAGAACAGGGACATGCGCCCACCTTTCAGAAAGACTTTTTCCACCCCGAGCCGAGCAGCCAGGCGGCGCAAGGGAACGATGCGCAGCAACTCTTCCGTTTCGGGAGGAATCGGACCGAAGCGGTCTTCGAGGCGGGTACGGAAAACATCCACATCCTTGTCGAGTGTCAATCCGTCCAACTCGCGATAAAGCAACATACGTTCGCTGCTGCCGGTCACGTAATCGGCAGGCAACAGAAGTTCGAGGTCACTTTCCACCTGGCATTCGTCGACAAACTGTTCTCCACTGATGACGCCTCCGTCTGCTTTCAGTTCTTCGGCATAAAGGTCGGCAAACTCGTCGGTCTTCAGTTCGTGCACAGCTTCGGAGAGAATCTTTTGATACGTCTCGTAGCCTAGGTCGGCAATGAAACCACTCTGTTCGGCACCGAGCATATTGCCTGCGCCACGGATGTCAAGGTCCTGCATGGCAATGTGGATGCCACTGCCCAGGTCGGAGAAGTTCTCGATGGCTTGCAGGCGTCGTTTTGCTTCGGGAGTAAGGGAGGACAAAGGCGGTGCCAGCAGGTAACAGAAAGCTTTTTTATTGCTCCGCCCCACACGTCCGCGCATCTGGTGCAAGTCACTGAGGCCGAAGTTCTGCGCCTGGTTGATGATAATGGTATTGGCATTGGGTATGTCGATGCCACTTTCGATGATGGTAGTGGCAAGCAGCACGTCGTAATCGTAATTGACGAAATCAAAGATTATCTTCTCCAGTTCGGCAGGCTCCATCTGTCCGTGTCCGATACAGACACGGCAGTCGGGAATGTGCCGCTCTATCATGGCCTTCAACTCAAACAGATTGGAAATACGGTTATTCACGAAGAATACCTGCCCGTTACGGCTCATCTCAAAATTGACGGCGTCGGCAATGATTTCCTCGTTGAAGGTGTGCACTTCCGTCTGGATGGGATAGCGGTTAGGCGGCGGTGTCTGGATGACGCTCAAGTCGCGCGCACCCATCAGCGAAAACTGCAAGGTACGGGGAATGGGTGTAGCCGTCATGGTCAGCGTATCCACATTCACCTTCAATTGGCGGAGTTTCTCCTTGACGGAGACGCCGAACTTCTGCTCCTCATCAATAATCAACAAACCAAGGTCTTTGAACTTAACGTCTTTTCCCAGGATACGGTGGGTACCGATAAGAATATTCACTTCCCCTTCGGCAAGCCCTTTCACTACAGCCTTTGCCTGAGCAGCGGTGCGGGCACGACTCAGATACTCCACCCGGCAAGGCAAACCTTTCAAGCGCTCCTTGAAGGTCTGGAAATGCTGATAGGCAAGTACGGTAGTGGGCACCAGTACAGCCACCTGCTTATTGTCCGCCACAGCCTTGAAAGCGGCACGAACAGCCACCTCCGTCTTGCCGAAGCCCACGTCACCGCACACCAGGCGGTCCATCGGACGGGCACTCTCCATGTCGGCCTTCACGTCGGAAGTAGCCTTGCTTTGGTCGGGGGTATCCTCATAGATGAAGGAGGCTTCCAACTCCCGTTGCAGGAAGCTGTCGGGACTGTATTGGAACCCCTTCTCCTCGCGGCGTTGCGAGTAGAGTTTTATCAAGTCGCGGGCAATATCCTTTATCTTCGTCTTGGTGCGGTCTTTCAGCTTCTCCCAAGCTCCGGTGCCGAGCTTGTTGAGGCGGGGCGCTTCACCCTCCTTTCCCTTGTACTTGGAAACCTTGTGCAGAGAGTGGATGGAGACAAACACCACATCTTCGTTCTGATAGACAATCTTCATCACCTCCTGCGTGGTGTCACCGTTGGGGATACGTACCAGTCCGGCAAAACGCCCCACACCGTGGTCGGTATGCACCACATAGTCGCCGGGGGTGAATTGGTTCAGCTCCTTCAGGCTCAAGGCCACCTTGCCGCTGCGTGCCTTGTCGCTCTTCAAGTTATACTTGTGAAAGCGGTCGAACAGCTGATGGTCGGTAAAGATACAGATACGTAAAGTGTCGTCGGCAAAGCCTTCGTGCAGTGTCCGTTCCACGGCGGTAAAGGATATGTTGTCTCCACGGTCCTCAAAGATGGCACGGATGCGGTCGGTCTGTTTCAGGCTGTCGCTGCATATGTAGATGGTGTAGTGACGGGAGAGGTATTCGCGGAAACTCTCCGCCACCATGTCGAAGTTTTTATGGAAGATAGGCTGTACCGTAGTATGGAACGAGACGGTAGCATCCGGCGTTCCGGTGGGCTTGTTGCCGAACTCCATCCGGCGGAAATCGAGGGCGCGCAGGGTGAACTCGCCACCATCAATCAGCTTGCCTTCCAGCGTGATGGCTCCATTCTCCTCCGACTCACGGGCGGCGATGGCCTGTGGGGTGAGCGATTCGTCGTGCACGGTCTGGATGCGTTCGCGCAACCAGAGAAAGTCGCGCATGGCAAGCAAGCTGTCCGACGGAAGGAAATCGAGGAACGACACCATGCCGCCGCTTCCTTTTTTTTCCAGGCTATGGCTCAAGTCGGGAACTATCACGATGCTTTCTTTCTTCTCTTTCGAGAGCTGTGTTTCCACCTCGAAGGTACGGACGCTTTCCACCTCATCGCCGAAAAAGTCTATACGGAAGGGATATTCGGAAGAGAAGGAAAAGACGTCGATAATACTGCCACGAACGGCATACTGCCCCGGCTCGTAGACGTAGTCCACATATTCAAAACCGTAGCTGCGCAATACGTCCGTCACGAAGTTCATATCCACCCTCTCGCCTGCATGCAGTTTCAGTGTATTCTCTCCCAGTTCCTTACGAGAGACAACCTTTTCGGCCAGCGCATCCGGATAGGTCACCACGCAAAGCCCCTCTTCTCCTTTTTGCAGGCGACTCAGCACTTCTGTACGGAGTATTTCGTTTGCCGCATCCTTCTGCCCGTACTTGATGGCGCGGCGAAATGAAGAAGGAAAAAACAATACCTGCTCTGTCCCCAATATCTGCGTCAAATCATGATAGAAATAACCGGCTTCCTCCATATCGCCCAGAATGAAAACGAGCGGACAAGTAGCCCGCTGAACCAATACAGACGAAAACAAAGAAGCGGCAGAGGCATATAAACCTCCGCAATATAGGTGACGGACAGAGTTATCTTTCAGAAGCCTGCACACCCCCTCTACATTGGGATGGGAAGCATAAGATTGTTGCAGTTCAGTTATATTCATTGCTTTGCGCTTTTTCCCCCGGTATTGCCTCTCATAAGGTATCCTACCGAAATAAATTCGGTGCAAAAATACACAAATAATCTTTAGCTTTGACCTGTCGGCAACTATGTTCTCTGAAATAATCTTTCTGCTGTCAGCCTGCACATCCTTCACCTTTTTTCTGTATCGCCCTATTTATCGGGGAAGGCAATGAAACTTCTTTTCCTCCAATTATGAATAACACAGCCTACACAATC
>OIAG01000948.1_pt1 | contig 12047 bp, 10 predicted proteins | sample 1580701 | NCBI WGS metagenome assembly OIAG01 (sample SAMEA3882551, study PRJEB24775) | human gut metagenome | biome: human-associated habitat; feature: intestine environment; material: feces | place: Netherlands | collected 2009/2010 | reverse complement strand
CCGATATTCGTGATTCGGCTCCAAAAGTGTGGTTTGGAAGGGCGGCATGTACTAAGCCGCAGCCCCATCCCATCCCGATGTCTTTTGAGGCGGGGTCTCTTCGGAGGCCCTGCCTCTTTTGCGTAACAGCCCCCTTTTCTGACCATACTACGGGGCAGGGAAGGGGGCTGTTTTATGTCGGGCCGGAGGGTGCTTGCGCTGTATGGGGCGCTTCTGCTGGGGTTTGCGGCGGTGGTCTGCCGGTTGTACTGGCTCTGCTCGAACACTGGATACGCAGCGCGGGCATCGGCGCAGAGCGAGGCCGTCCTGCGCCTGCCTGCGGTGCGGGGGAACTTCTACGACTGCGACGGCCTGCCGCTGACGGGGCTTTCGGAGCAGTGGCTGGCCCTCTGCTTCCCGGGGGAGGGCAGTTATGCGCGGCTCTACCCCTACGCGGACGCCGACGGGCAGGCGGTGCTTTACCGGGAGCGGAACGCCTCCCGGCCCTTCCTGCTGGAAGTGGCGCAGGATGTGAGGGGGCTGGGCGTGCGGTGCTATGCTGTGCCCCGGCGGTACGCCGCCGCCCCGCTGGCGGAGCATCTCATCGGCTATCTGGACGGCGAGGGCCGCGGCGCGGCGGGCCTCGAAGCGGCGCTGGACGACATCCTTTCCACCGGCGGGCAGGACATCCTCCGGTGCGCAGTCACGGCGCAGGGACGTCTGCGGAGGGGCAGTGAGCCGGTGCTGGAAAAGGCATCCGCCGCCGCGCAGGGGGTGCGGCTGACCCTCTCCCGCAGCATCCAGCGGGCCGCAGAGGGGGTGGCGGCAGAGAGCATGGCCGCCGGGTGCATCCTGATTTTGGAGGCCGGCAGCGGCAAGGTGCGGGCCTGCGTCAGCCGGCCCGGCTTCGACCCGGCCCATGTGGGCGAGAGCCTGACGGCCCCGGACAGCCCGCTCCTGAACCGCGCCCTCTCGGCCTATGCGGTCGGCTCGGTGTTCAAGCCGGTGGTGGCGGCTGCGGCGCTGGAAGCCGGGGAGGGGGACTTCGTCCGGGACTGCCCGGGGTATGACAGCCGGAACGGACAGGTCTACCGCTGCGCCGGAAGCGTGCCCCACGGCCTTGTGGGGCTGGGCGGCGCGCTGGAAAAGAGCTGCAACGGCTACTTCATCGAGCTGGGGCGGCGTCTCGGTCCGGAGCGGGTCCGGCAGATGGCGGCGGCGCTGGGCTTCGGGAAGGGGCAGGACATCGCGGCGGGGCTGCGGGCCTCGGCGGGCGTCCTGCCCGAGGCGGAGACGCTGGAAAACGAGGGGCAGTTCGCCAACTTCTGCTTCGGGCAGGGGGAGCTTCTGGCGACGCCCTTACAGGCGGCGGGGATGATGAACGCCATCGCGGCGGGCGGCATCTACCGCACCCCCCTTTTCGTGGAGTGCGTCGTGGATGAGGCCACCGGCGAGGAGCTTGCGCCGCTGGCCCACGGCTCGGCCCGGCGGGTGTTTTCCGAAGAGACGGCAAAGAGGCTGCAAGGCCTGCTGGCGGGCGTTGTGGCGGAGGGGACGGGCCAGCAGGCGGCCCCTGCGGAGGGTACTGCCGCCGGAAAGACCGGCACGGCCCAGACCGGACAGTTCCGGGAGGGCGAGGAGCTGAAAAATTACTGGTTCGCGGGCTTTTACCCGGCGGACAGGCCCCGCTGGACCATCGTGGTGATGCAGGACGCCCAGACCGAGCCGGAGGTGTCCAGCGCCGCGGTCTTTGCCCGCCTGTGCGACGCGCTGGCGGCGGGAGAGGACGGGTAGTTTTGCGTTTTTGCTTGCTTTTTTGGCCGGGGTATGTTACTATATACTTGTATCTGTATGTTTGTATCCCAAAATTGATAATAAAAGGAGCGTTTTCATCCATGGCAGTCAATGAAATCGTCGGCGGCGTTATCCTGCTCGTCGTCTCGGTCGCCATCTTTGCCCTTACCCTGATGCAGCACACCCACGGTCAGGGTCTGTCCGGTGCCATCAACGGCAGCGCTTACGGCGCAAACAACACCCGTCTGACCCCTGCGGATCAGATGCTGGCGAAAGTGACCCGCATCGCCGGTGTCGTCTTCTTTGTGGTGGCCATTCTGGCCTGCGTGTTCGCAAGCCGTCTGGCCTGAGTACGCGCCCGCAGCCCCGTGATGAAAGCGGGGCTGTTTTTCTGTTTGTATGGATAAGAGGGAAAAGCCGCGCCCCGGTGGGAGGGCGGGCCAAGGTAGTTAAGGAGAAAGAAAATCTATGTCAATGCGCGATAAGATTGAACACGCGATCCAGAACCAGCCCTGCACCGTCAAGGAGCTGAAGCAGAAGTTTGGCGGCGAGCGCGGCGCAGACCGCAAGGTGATGGAGGCTCTGGACGAGCTGGTGCGGGAGGCCGTCGTCTGCCAGCGTCAGGGCGTGTTCTTCACCGTCCGCTCCGGCCGTGCCGACAAGGCTCTGCTGTGCAAGGTGGTCAAGCTGGGCAAGAACTTTGCCTTCGTCATGCTGGAGGACGGCACCAGCGACATCTTCATCCCCGGCCGCTTCACCAAGGGCGCCATGCCCGGCGATGAGGTGCTGGTGGAGAAGTTCGAGCATCCCCGCATGGAGGGCAGCGACGAGGGCACCATCCTCGCCGTCCTGACCGAGAAGAACGATCTGGTGGGCACGGTGCGCCGGGTCGAGGGCCGTCTGCGCTTCGTGCCCGACGACTGCCCGGCCATCACCATGCCGCTGGCCCGGGACTGCGAGGGCGGCGCAAAGGACGGCGACAAGGTGGCCGTCGAGATCCTGAACCGCGGCAACCGGCAGGAGGATCACCGGGTGGGCGTCGCCATGCGCTTCGGCAGCTCCGACGAGGCCAAGCGTTGCGCCAAGGCCCTGCTCTACGCCAAGGACATCCGCACCCGCTTCCCGGATAAGGTCCGGGAGGAGGCCAAGAAGTTCGAGGGGGCAGAGATCTCCGAGAAGGACTGCGAGGGCCGGATGGACCTGCGCGCCCTGCCCATCTTCACCATCGACAGCGCCGAGACCAAGGACATCGACGACGCCGTCAGCCTGACCCGCACCTCTGACGGCGGCTTCGAGCTGGGCGTCCACATCGCCGACGTCTCCAACTACGTCAAGCCCGGCACCGAGCTGGACAACGAGGCCTTCAGCCGCGCCACCAGCGTCTACTACGCCGATCAGGTGGTGCCCATGCTGCCCAAGGCCCTGTCCAACGGCATCTGCAGCCTGAACGAGAACGAGCTGCGTCTGGCCTTCTCCTGCCTGATGCGTCTGGACAAGGACGGCAACCTGACCGATTACCGCTTCGTCAAGTCCATCATCCGCAGCCGGGTCAAGGGCGTCTACGCCGAGATCAACGCCCTGCTGGCCGGGACGGCGGACGCCGAGATCAAGGCAAAGTATGCCGACGTCATCGACCAGCTCCCCGCCATGAAGGAGCTGTACGGCCACCGCGCCCGCCTGCGGAAGGAGCGGGGCTGCATGGACATCGAGAGCGGCGAGGTCAAGCTCATCCTCGACGAGAACGGCCGCTGCATCGACGTCAAGAAGCGCACCTCCGGCGAGAGCGAGAGCATGATCGAGGAGTTCATGCTGCTGGCCAACCAGTGCGCTGCCCACTTTGCCCGGGTCAAGCAGATCCCCTTCGTCTACCGCGTCCACGAGGAGCCGAACGCCGAGAAGCTGGAGCGTCTCCACGCCCTGCTGCAGGCCTGCGGCATCAACGACCACTTCGCCAAGGAGGTGCCCACGCCCAAGGAGCTGAGCGCCATCCTCGAGGGGGTGCGGGGCACGCCGTATGAGCAGATCATCAACACCGGGATGCTGCGCTGTATGTCCAAGGCCCTCTACGAGGAAAAGCCCAAGGGCCACTACGGTCTGGTGCTGAAGGATTACGCCCACTTCACCAGCCCCATCCGCCGCTACCCCGACCTCGCCATCCACCGCATCATGACCGACCTGCTCAAGGGCACCGAGAAGGAGACCATGATCCTCCGCTACACCGACTTTGCAGAGCGTGCCTCCAAACAGTCCAGCGAGCGGGAGGTCGTCGCCATGCAGATCGAGCGGAAGGCCGAGGACTGCTACAAGGCCGAGTATGCCCGCCGCCATCTGGGCGAGTGCTACGAGGGCACCATCTCCGGCGTGACCCAGCGCGGCCTCTTCATCGAGCTGGACAACGGCGTGGAGGGCTTCGTGCCCGCATCCAGCCTGACCCCCTCCGGCACCAGCCTCACCGAGGGCGTCCGTCTGACCGACCCCGCCTCCGGCAAGAGCTGGAGCCTCGGCGACAAGATGATGATCACCATCGTCCGCGCCGACGTCAATCTGGGCAAGATCGACTTCGAGGTCGCCCCTGCCGCCAAGAACTGAGGAGGGGAAAACATGAGCATCCGTCATGCAGTCCCCGCCGATGTGGACACGCTGGCCGACATCGAAGCGGCATCCTATCCGCCCGCCGAGGGGGCGTCCCGGCAGAGCATCGCCGGGCGGGTGGCCGTCTACCCGGATCATTTCTGGCTGCTGGAGGAGGACGGCGGGGTGAAAGCCTTCGTCAACGGCCTCGTCACCGACCAGCCCGACCTCACCGACGCGATGTACGACGACCCCCATCTTCACACGCCGGAGGGCAGCTGGCAGATGATCTTCAGCGTCGTCACCGCCCCGGCCCATCGGCGGGAGGGCTGTGCGTCCCGTGTTTTGCGGCAGGTCTGTGCCGACGCAAAGGCCGCTGGCCGCAGGGGCGTCGTGCTCACCTGCAAGGAGAGGCTCATCGGCTTCTACGCCCGGTTCGGCTTCGTGGACGAGGGTGTGTCCGCCTCCACCCACGGCGACGTCGTCTGGCATCAGATGCGCCTGACCTTTTGAACCTGTTTCTGTTCCGCCCCCGGCGCGCTGGGGGCGGATTTTTTTGTCAGAAATGCAACTGATAACAGTTGCAAAATGGAGCGGAGAAGCGTATAATGGAGGCAGAGGAGGGAAAGGCTTATGGGACAGAAGGAAAAGCTCATCCGCAGGCTGAAGGAGAGGCCGAGGGATTTTACCTTTGAAGAAGCGGAGACGCTTCTGGGCTATCTGGAATTTATCCGCTCCAACAAGGGCAGGACGAGCGGGTCGCGGGTGATGTTCAGCAGCCCGGAGCATGGGACGATCTTGCTCCACAAGCCCCATCCTCAGAAAGAGCTGAAGGGCTATCAAGTCAAGCAGCTGGTCGATTTTTTGGAACAGGAGGGCCTGATATGAAGAATACGATGGAGTATAAGGGCTATCTTGGCAGCGTGGAATTTGACGAAGAAGAGGGCCTGCTTTTTGGCCGTGTAATGGGCATCCGCTCGCTCATCTCCTACGAAGGGGAGAGCGCGAAGGAGCTGCTGGAGGATTTCCACGGCGCGGTGGACGATTACCTCGAACTGTGCCGCGCGGAGGGAAAAACGCCGGAGACGGCCTACAAGGGGAGCTTCAACGTCCGCATCTCGCCGGAACTGCACAAGCAGCTGGCCGTCTATGCGATGGAACACGATGTCTCCCTCAACCACTGCGTGGAGCAGGCGCTGGAAAAGGCGCTGGCGCAGAAATAACAGGAACGCTCATATTGTTTTGTCCGCCCCCGGTGCGCTGGGGGCGGATTTTTTATGCAAACGGGGCGGTTTGCTGAAAAGTGCGTCAACTGGATGGTTTTGCTTGTTGTCCGCGGCGGGTGCGCAGGGTATACTGTTGCCATAAGGACGGCACAGAGATGTCGAAAAAGCGACCGAAACAGGGAGGTTTCTCTATGTACTATTCCAGTGGCAACTATGAGGCTTTTGCAACGCCGAAAAAGCCGGAGGGCGTCGAGCACAAATCGGCTTATCTCATCGGTTCCGGTCTGGCGGCCCTGACGGCGGCCTGCTATCTGGTGCGGGACGGCCAGATGAAAGGCGGGCATGTGCACGTGTTCGAGAAGGACCCTATCCCCGGCGGGGCCTGCGACGGCTATAAGTACGACGTGGGCTATGTGATGCGGGGCGGCCGCGAGATGGACAACCATTTTGAGGTCATGTGGGATCTGCTGCGCTCCATCCCCTCACTGGAGACCGAGGGGGCCAGCGTGCTGGACGAATATTACTGGCTGAACAAGGCTGACCCCAACTACTCCCTCTGCCGCGCGACGGTCAACCGCGGCGAGGACGCCCACACCGACGGAAAGTTCGGCCTGTCCGATAAAGGCGCCATGGAGATCATGAAGCTCTTCTTCACGCCTGACGAGGCGCTGCAGGATAAGAAGATCACCGATTACTTCGATGACGAGGTGCTTGGCTCCAACTTCTGGCTCTACTGGCGGACCATGTTCGCCTTCGAGAACTGGCACAGCGCCCTCGAGATGAAGCTCTACCTCAAGCGCTATATCCACCACATCGGCGGCCTGCCCGACTTTACCGCCCTCCGCTTTACCCGCTACAACCAGTATGAGTCCATCATCCTGCCCATGGTGGCCTACCTGAAGGACCACGGCGTCCAGTTCCACTACGACACCAAGGTGGTGGACGTCCAGTTCAGCCTTGAGCCGGGCAGGAAGCAGGCCGTGGGCGTTACAGTGGACCACAAGGGCGAGGTGACGACCATCGACCTGACCGAGAACGACCTGCTCTTTATCACCAACGGCGGCTGCGTGGAAAGCTGCACCGTGGGTGCACAAAACAAGGCGGCGGGCTTCGACCCCGCCATCCGGCCGGGCAACGGCTGGGATCTGTGGAAGAAGATCGCGGCGCAGGACCCCGCCTTCGGACACCCGGAAAAGTTCTGCTCGGAGCCGGAGCGGAGCAACTGGGAGAGCGCCACCATCACCACGCTGGATGAGAAGATCCCGCAGTATATCCAGAAGATCTGCAAGCGCGACCCCTTCAGCGGCCGCACCGTCACCGGCGGCATCGTCACCGTGAAGGACTCCAGCTGGCTGCTGAGCTGGACCCTCAATCGCCAGCAGCAGTTCCGCGACCAGCCCCGGAACCAGCTCTGCGTCTGGGTCTACGGCCTGTTCAGCGACAAGCCCGGTGACTACGTCAGGAAGCCCATGCGGGACTGCACCGGCCGGGAGATCTGCATGGAGTGGCTGTACCATCTGGGCGTGCCGGTGGAGGACATCGCCTCGATGGCCGAGAACAGCGCCAACACCGTGCCGGTGATGATGCCCTATATCGACGCCTTCTTCATGCCCCGGGCCAAGGGCGACCGCCCCGACATCGTGCCCGAGGGGGCAGTGAACTTCGCCTTCCTCGGCCAGTTCGCCGAGACGGCCCGGGACACCATCTTCACCACCGAATACTCCATGCGCACCGGCATGGAGGCCGTGTACACCCTGCTGGACATCGACCGGGGCGTGCCGGAGGTCTGGGGCAGCACCTACGATGTCCGCGCCCTGCTCGACGCGGCGGTCAAGCTGCGGGACGGCAGGAAGCTCACGGATATGGAGCTGCCCCTTATGGGCCGCATCGCCCTGAAGGAAGCGCTGAAAAAGATCGAGGGCACCGACCTCGAAAAGCTCCTGCGCCGCTACAACGCCATCTGAGCAAGGCTCATTTTCAGAACGATATTCCTCCCAAACACAGAAGACCGGATGCTGCACGCCTGAGGCAGGAAGCAGCACCCGGTCTTTTGTGCTGATTTGCGCGAGATTTCATAAAAAGTCGTACCCATAAAGGAGATTATTGTACAGGATGACCAGATTTGGGCTTGCCCTTTCGGCGGTTCTGTGGTAAGCTTAGAGCAAAGAGCGCGGCACGGCAGAAGAGAGGCTGTGCCGCCAAAGGTCCGGAACATAAAGGAGGTCATTTCTCGTGAAACACTTTATTTCTCGCCGCAATTTCCTGAAGGCCGCCGGTGTCACCGCCGCTGCCTCGGCCATGGCCGCTGCCGTCCCGCAGGCTTCTGCCGGCTGGCTGACGGGCAAGGACGCCGCCGTCACCATCCTGTACACCAACGACGTACACACCTACATTGATAACAAGTCCCCCAAGCTGACCTATGCCGCCATCGCCGCCCTGAAGCAGGGCTATGTCGATGAGGGCAAGCCCGTCCTGCTGGTGGACGCAGGCGACCACATTCAGGGCACCGCCTACGGCTCGATGGACGACGGCGCGACCATCATCGAGCTGATGAACGAGGCGGGCTACGATGTGGCCACGCTGGGCAACCACGAGTTCGACTACGGCATGGCCCGCGCCAAGGCCGTCCTCAAGGAAGCGGACTTCCCCTATGTCTCCTGTAACTGGGTGGACCTGCGCACCGGTCTGCGCGTCCTGCCTGCCGTCAAGCTGTTCCCCGCAGGCGGCAAGTGGATCGCATTCGTGGGCATCACCACCCCCGAGTCCTTCACCAAATCCACCCCGGCCTACTTCATGAACGCCAAGCAGACCAAGTACATCTACGACATTCTGGGCGGTGACGACGGCAAGAAGCTGTACGACGCCGTGCAGAAGGGCATCGACAAGGCCAAGGCACTGGGCGCAGACGTCATCATCGGTCTGGGCCATCTGGGCGTTGACCCCTCCTCCTCTCCGTGGACCAGCGAAGAGGTCATCGCCAACACCACCGGCTTCGACGCCTTCATCGACGGCCACTCCCACACCGTTATGGAGAACAAGCAGGTCTACGACGCCGCCGGTAAGGCCGTCACCCTGACCCAGACCGGCTCCTACCTCGCCAACGTCGGCAAGATGACCCTCGCCGAGGACGGCACCATCACCACCGAGCTGATCTCCACCGCAGACGTCTCCGACGCCGCCGTGGCCGCTACCGCCGCAACGTGGATCAAGGAAGTGGACGAGATGCTGGGCGAGCAGATCGCCGTCACCGACATCAACTTCTACATCAGCGACCCCGCCACCGGCAAGCGCCGCATCCGCTCGGGCGAGACCAACCTCGGCGACTTCGTGGCCGACGGCATCTACACCTACTTCAACGAGATCGAGCAGCTGGACTGCGACATCGCCATGATGAACGGCGGCGGTATCCGCACCGACGTGAGCGCGGGCGCCTGGTCCTTCAAGACCTGCAAGCAGATCAGCCCCTTCGGCAACGTGGCCTGCCTGATGGCTGTCACCGGCCAGCAGATCCAGGATGCGCTGGAGTTCGGTGCCCGCTTCGTCGGCCCGGAGGGCAAGGAGAACGGCGGCTTCCTGCACGTTGCCGGTGCGACCTATGAGATCCACACCGACATCCCCAACACCGTCCTCACCGACGACAAGAACGTCTGGCAGGGCAGTGCCACCGGCACGCCCCGCGTCCAGAACGTGCGCATCTACGACCGAAAGACCGGCACCTATGAGCCGCTGGACCTGAACCGCACCTACGCGCTGGCCGGTATGAACTACACCCTGCGCAATCTGGGCGACGGCTTCGCCATGTTCGACGGCGCAGAGCTGATCAAGGACTATGTCGCGGAGGACTACCTCGTCATGTCCACCTACGCCATGATCTTTGACGGCGCGACCGAGGGTATGCCGGTTCTGGCAAGCGCCAACAGTCCGCTGGCAAGCTACCCCGGCTACCTGCTGGATTATGAGGATCCGCATGGCGCAGGACGCATTCAGGTCGTCTGAGGGATTTAGAGTGCATTCCCGGCAGTAGCCCTCTCCGTCATTGCTTCGCAGCGGCTCTCTCGTAGCGGCATGCCCTCTCCGTCACCTTCGGTGACACCTCTCCCATAGGGAGAGGCACTGGCGTGCCGGTCAGGCCCACGCGGGACGAGCAAAGTTTGATTTTATCGTAAACAGTAGTGCCCTGCTATAGAGGGCAGCAGCTTCTAGACAAGAGAACTTTGTCAAGCTGTTGTGAATCTCTGTAGCAGGGCACTATATTTTATGCCATATTGGGCTTTCAGCGGTCAGCGGAAAGTGGCCCGATACGCCAGTGGCTCCCCCTTTGGGGGAGCTGGCGAGCGGAGCGAGACTGAGAGGGCTAGGCCGCTGACAGGGAGAGGCTTTCCTCCTGCGGCGGCTTAACCCTTCGCAAACAACCCCTTCAGCACCAGAGGGGTGATGATGGAGGACACGACGATGAGGAGGATGACTGCCGTGAAGAAGACGGAGTCCACCACCCCCACGCCGAGGCCCTTCTGGGCCACGATGAGGGCCACCTCGCCGCGGGTCATCATGCCGACGCCTACCTTGAGGGAGTCCGGCCAGCTGAAGCGGCAGACTTTCGCGGCAAGGCCGCAGCCGATGATCTTGGTGATGAGGGCCACCACCACGAAGCAGACGCTGAAGAGCAGGATGGTGGGGGTGAGGCCGCTGATGTCGGTCTTGAGGCCGATGCTGGCGAAGAAGACGGGGGAGAAGAGGGCTGATGTCCACCCGGCGCTCGATGTAGGACGCATCCTCAAGGGAGCAGAGCACGATGCCCGCGATGTAAGCGCCCGTGATGTCGGCGATGCCGAAATACTGCTCGGCGATGTAGGCCATCGCAAAGCAGAAGGCGAGGCTGACGATGGTGATGCGCTGGGTGTGGGGGTTGCGATGGTCCAGCCAGAGCATGGCCTTGTGGATGATGAGGCCGATGACGATGGCGGCCGCGAAGAAGAGGATGGTGTCCATCAGCACCTCCACGAGGCTGGTGTCCGAGCCGCCGCTGGCACCCAGCACGCAGGTGAGCACCACGATGCCGATGACGTCATCAATGACGGCGGCGCTGACGATGGTGGTGCCGAGGAAGCTCTTGAGCTTGCCCAGCTCCTGCAGGGTGGCCACGGTGATGGAGACGCTGGTGGCCGTCATGATGGTACCGATGAAGAGGGCACGGTAGAACTCGGTGCTGCCCACCGCCGCAAAGCCGTAGAAGAGGCTGTAGAGCAGGGTGCCGCCCGCCAGAGGCACCGCCACGCCCACGCAGGCGATGAGGGTGGCGATGGGGCCAGCCCGCATCAGCTCCTGCAGGTTGGTGCCGAGGCCGGTGTTGAACATCAGCAGCACGACGCCGATCTCGGCGAAGATGGCGATGGAGTCGCTGGGCTGGACGAGATTCAGCAGACAGGGGCCGATGACGAGGCCCGCGATGATCTCGCCCACCACCTGCGGTGCCCGGCATTTGCGGGCCAGCAGCGCAAAGAACTTGGCGCTGATGAGGATGATGGCGAGGTTCCTGAAGATGGAATACATAGATGATCCTTCCTTTGACGTTAGCAATCGTGCCGCTCCCCGAAGAGGCCCTGCCCCGCGCAGGCGGGCGGAAGGGGAGAAGAACACTTTTTATTATAGTCCTCCTCTCGCCGGAATGTAAAGGAAAACCGCCTCAGAAACGGCCAAGAATGCCATGTAAAGAAGATATGACAGGCATACCGGGAAACCATAAAGAGAATGGCAGGGCAGAATGCGAAAAAAATCGCGCAGAAAAGCTTGACAATTTTCGCTGGGCTTGCTATAATAAGTTGCTGTCTGAACAGACACGCCGCACAGCCTGCGCGACGCCGCGCGGTCTGTGTACCCTTGGCCTCATAACCTTGAGGCCCTTAAGTCCAAAAGGAGGTGCTACAAAATGGCAAAGTACGAAACCATGCTGATTACCAGCGCTGCTCTCGACGAGGAGGCTTCTTCCGCCCTCATCGGCAAGTTCAAGTCCCTGATCGAGGCAAACGGTACCATCGATTCCATCGATGAGTGGGGCAAGCGCCGTCTGGCCTACCCCATCAACGATGAGGAGGAGGGCGTCTACACCGTGATCAACTTCACCGCCGATCCCAGCTTCCCCGCTGAGCTTGACCGTGTGTACAAGATCACTGAGGGCGTTATGCGCAGCCTGATCGTTGCCCACGAGGAGTAATCTTTTCGTGACGAAAAAGGAGTCCGTATTATGTTGAATGTTGTAGCGATTATGGGCCGCCTCGTGGCGGACCCCGAGCTTCGCACCACCCAGAACGGCACCAATGTGTGCAGTTTCCGCATTGCGTGCGACCGCAACTTTGCCCGTCAGGGCGAGCAGCGTCAGGCCGATTTCATCGACATCGTCGCATGGCGCCAGCAGGCAGAGTTCGTCTCCAAGTATTTCCAGAAGGGCAGTCTGATCGCCATCGAAGGCAGCCTCCAGAC
>OIAG01000943.1_pt1 | contig 12073 bp, 10 predicted proteins | sample 1580701 | NCBI WGS metagenome assembly OIAG01 (sample SAMEA3882551, study PRJEB24775) | human gut metagenome | biome: human-associated habitat; feature: intestine environment; material: feces | place: Netherlands | collected 2009/2010 | reverse complement strand
TCTGATTTTGTAGGCAAAGGTAATTATGTTCTTGTTGATATGTGGGCAAGCTGGTGTGCTCCATGCCGGGAAGAAATACCCAATTTAGCAGAAATCTACAATACATATAAAGACAAAGGCCTGGTTATATTAGGTATTGCAACCTGGGATAAAAAAGACAGAATTATTAAAGCGATAGGAGATCTGAATATGACATGGCCACAGCTACTGGATACCCGACAAAAAGTAATGGAACTTTATGGCGTCAATGGTATCCCGCATATCATTTTATTTGCCCCGGATGGCACTATTGTTGCGCGCAATCTCAGGGGAGATGAAATGAAACAAAAAGTGGCTGAGATTATGAAAGACAAATAATAACAAAACAAATCAAGATGTTAGCTTATTTTCTAAAAATCAATGTAGCCATTGCGCTATTTTATGCGTTCTACCGGCTATTTTTCTATAAAGACACGTTCTTCACGTGGCGCAGAGCCGCTTTGCTCTGTTTCTTTGCCATTTCTGCCGTCTATCCGCTACTGAATATACAGACATGGATCACGGAACAGGAGCCTATGGTAGCCATGGCAGATTTATACGCTGACATCGTTTTACCGGAATTTACGATAACACCGGAACAGGCAACTTCCGACTGGAAAACCCTTCTGCTCCAAACGGTCGGTTTTGCTTATTGGGGAATGGTAATTGTATTAGCGATCCGCTTTTTCATACAGTTGGCTGGAATTATCCGTTTAGCTTTCCGTTGCCGGAAAGCAAAGATAGGAAATACGAATGTACATCTGCTCAGACAAGCAAGCGGACCTTTTTCCTTCTTCCACTGGATTTTTATCCATCCGTCCTCGCATACGGAAGAGGAGTTCAACGAAATATTGACCCATGAGCAGACACACGCCCGGCAATGGCACTCCATTGATGTCATCATCAGTGAACTGGTGTGCATTTTCTGCTGGTACAATCCCTTTGCCTGGCTCATGAAACGGGAAATCCGTACCAATCTGGAATATATGGCCGACGCCCGCGTATTGGAAAACGGCTATGACTCCAAAACCTACCAGTACCATTTGTTAGGATTGTCACATCAAAAGGCTGCAGCAAATATCTATAACAGTTTCAATGTTTTACCTCTAAAAAAACGCATCAAGATGATGAACAAAAAGAGAACAAAAGAAATAGGAAGAACCAAATATTTGATGTTCCTTCCTTTAGCGGCCTTACTTATGATTGTCAGCAATATCGAAACCGTGGCACGGACTTCCGAGATATGGATGCCCACCCTAACGGCAATAGAAGAGCTGCCCCTCAGTATTATAAATCTTGAACAGAAAGGCGAAACGACCTTCCACGTCACCATAATAGACAAGCAAGGGAAAGTTGTGCCGAACGTAAAAATCCAAACCACGCTGGCGGGAAAGCAACTGAACTTCAAGACCGGAGGAGATGGAAAGACCGACATCACCTTAGACATGAACGGACTGAAACATGCCACGATGTATGCCACCTCCCAAACCGGGAACAACTTCATTTTTGTTCTCTCTCAAGGAGAAACCACACGCACCATCAACATGGATGAGCATCAGTACACCCCACCTACACTCGCCCCCGATGCGAATGGTATTTTCGAGGTAGTAGAACACATGCCCGAATTCCCCGACGGAGGAATGTCAGCACTGATGGAATATTTGAAAAAGAACATCAAGTATCCGGAAGCAGCCATGAAGAAAGGTACACAAGGGCGGGTAACCGTACAATTCGTGGTGGAAAAAGACGGTAGCATCGCCAATGCGAAAGTGCTTCGTGGTGTTGACCCTGAGTTGGACAAAGAAGCCGTGCGCGTAGTCAGTGTCATGCCCAAATGGAAACCCGGTACACAAAAAGGAGAAGCCGTACGAGTAAAATATACAGTTCCCGTGATGTTCCGTCTGACAGAAGACAATACACAAGTTAAGTATGCTCCCATTGAAAACAAGATAGATGAAATGGTAGTAGTGGGTTACGCTCCCGAAGAGACAACCTACCCGGAGGAAGTAACCGTTTTCGAAGTCGTAGAAAAAATGCCGGAATATCCCGGCGGCATGTCTGCAATGATGGCATTCATCAGTAAAAACATCAAATATCCGGTAGCTGCACAAAAAGCTAAGATTCAGGGAAGAGTGGTCATACAGTTTATAGTGGATAAAGAAGGGAACATCATATGCCCCAGAGTAATCCGTGGTGCCGACCCACTGCTGGACGCTGAAGCAATCCGTCTGACTACTATCATGCCCAAGTGGAAGCCCGGCATGCAAAGAGGACAAGCTGTAAACGTAAAATATACAGTCCCCATCATGTTCCGTCTGCAAGAACCGGAGAAAAACCCTGCTGTCCAGAATGCCACTGTTACTCCAACTAAATAAACTAATTTTCTCTCTAAACAAGTTTAAATGAAAAAGGAGCAGTTACCCGGCGACGGGCAATTGCTCCTTTTTCATAAGGAAAATATCCATGTTTATTTATGCACTTCCACAATCCGTGTCGGCGCCATTTCCATATTTCTGCGGTCTACCTGACGGACTACGGCAGCAGCCAGTTGCAGGAACGCACGCCCGGTCACTGTATTCTCATCCAAAGCAACCGGAGTGCCCTTATCACCACTCTCACAGATGCTCTGTACAATAGGTATCTGCCCCAGCAACGGTACATTCATCTCTTCCGCCAACCTCTTGGCTCCTTCTTTACCGAAAATATAGTATTTATTCTCCGGCAGTTCGGCAGGTGTAAACCAAGCCATATTCTCTACCAAACCGAGGATAGGCACATTCACTTTGTCATTGGTGAACATATTGATGCCTTTGCGTGCATCTGCCAGTGCCACAGCCTGCGGTGTGCTGACAACGATAGCCCCCGTCAGCGCCAAGGTCTGCACCACGGTCAAGTGAATGTCACTCGTTCCGGGAGGAAGGTCAATAAGGAAATAATCCAGTTCTCCCCAGTCGGCATCACCAATCAGTTGCTTTAAAGCATTGCTTGCCATGCCTCCACGCCACAAGGTGGCCTGATCGGGGTCGACAAAGAAACCGATGGAAAGCAGCTTGATGCCATACTTCTCTATCGGAACAATTAAATCACGTCCACCAATGTTCTCCGCCACAGGACGGGCATCTTCCACTTGGAACATCTTAGGAACGGAAGGCCCGAAAATATCTGCATCCAGCAGCCCTACCTTGTAACCCAACTTTGCCAAAGATACAGCAAGGTTGGCAGCAACCGTAGACTTGCCCACACCACCTTTTCCGGAAGACACTCCGATAACATTCTTCACTTGAGGCAAAAGTTTGCCTACTTCCGGTCGCGCCGCCTGGCGGCTCTCTGTGGTAATCACAACCTCCACTTCGGGAGAGACATATGTGTGTATAGCTGTCTCGGCAGCTTTCACCATCGACTTCATGAAAGGATCGGTCGGTTTCTCAAACGTCAGCGAGAAGCTGACCTTCATCCCGTCAATTCGCATATTATCGGCTACCATCTCTGCCTCGACAAGGTTCTTTCCGGTGCCGGGATAACGCACTGTTGCCAATGCATCAAGGATTAATTTTGGATATAATGCCATTGCATTTACTATTTGACAATTTACTATTTACTATTTTTATGCGAATCAGTGGCTTAAACTACTACTGATTCGCATCACTTGCTGGTTTGCAGTCCGCTACGCTTGCTACGGTTATAACTGCGGTACTCATCCAGTTCTATCTCCACATCCGGCTCCTGCAACTCGCATGCTTGCGGAAGATGGAACTTGATGTACTTGAATAGGTCTTGATGCTGAGTATTTCATCAGCCATGCCGGAATGGTATAAGTCTTCCGTCATCACATCCACCGGCAACCGGTTTCTTTCAATCATGTACCGGGTATAGGTAAACATGAAGTTGCTGTCCGTCTTCAGATGGACTATGCCGTCATTCTTCAGAAACTTGCGGTAGCGCTCCATGAAATAAGTGGAAGTAAGCCTTTTGGTAGCCTTCTTCATCTGCGGATCCGAGAAAGTAAGCCAGATTTCACTCACTTCATCCGAAGCAAAAAAACGGTCGATGATTTCGATATTCGTACGCAGAAAGGCCACATTCTTCATTTCCGATTGCAGCGACTCGGTAGCTCCCGTCCACATACGGGCTCCCTTTATATCCACTCCGATGAAGTTCTTGTCGGGAAACATGCGTCCCAATCCGACAGTATATTCTCCCCTACCACAGCCCAGTTCCAGGACAATAGGATGGTCGTTCTTGAAAAATTGCCCGTGCCAGTTCCCTTTCATGTCAAACGGTACATCATCTACCGCAGAATACGGATATTCGAAAACATGCGGATAACTCGCCATATCAGCAAACTTCTCTAACTTGTTTTTTCCCATAATTACTTGGTCCTATATATATATATGCTATGCCCCGAAAACAGAAGTGCACACAGATGACACAGATTAGACAGATTTTCACATATTATTTTTTTTCTCTTTATCTGTGGTCATCCGTTTAATCTGTGTCATCTGTGTGCCATCTTGGTTTCGGGAAACTTTCACGACACAAGAGAATCTCTAATTATTCAACGATAGTCACCCAGCCATGAGTATCCGGCTCATCGCCATACTGGATAGCACGCAGCTTGTTGTAGAGCTTCGTACATACCGGTCCTGGTTTTCCATCTTTGGAAATAACGTATGACTTACCGTTCTCTACGTCGTCAATACGTTCGATGGGGCTGATAACGGCAGCCGTACCGCAGGCACCCGCTTCCTCGAAAGTCAGCAACTCTTCTTCAGGAACCGGACGACGCTCTACCTTCATACCCATGTCCTCTGCCAACTGCATCAGGCTCTTGTTGGTGATGGAGGGCAGGATGGAAGTGGATTTCGGAGTGATATACGTATTGTCCTTGATACCGAAGAAGTTGGCAGCACCACACTCGTCCATGTATTTCTTTTCTTTGGCATCCAGATAGAACTCGCAGGCATAACCCAAATCGTGCGCTTTCTTATTGGCACGCAAGCTGGCTGCATAGTTACCACCTACCTTATAAGTACCGGTACCCAACGGTGCAGCACGGTCGAATTCGCGGATAATGACATACGGATTGATTGAGAATCCACCCTTAAAGTAAGGACCTACCGGGGTCACGAACACCACAAACAGATATTCGCTGGCAGGATGTACACCTACTTGTGCACCGGTACCCACCAGCAACGGACGAATATACAGAGAAGCACCCGATTCATAAGGCGGAATGAAACGCTCGTTCAGCTTCACCACCTTCAAAATGGCTTCCTTGAAACGCTCCGTAGAAAGCTCCGGCATCAAGATACCCCGGCAGGTGGACTGCAGACGCGCCGCATTCTCTTCCAAACGGAAGATGCGCACCTTACCGTCTTTACCACGAAAAGCTTTCAAACCTTCAAATGCTTCCTGACCGTAGTGCAAACAAGTGGCAGCCATGTGCATAGGAATGGTTTCCTCACTGCAAACTTCCAGTTCACCCCATTGTTCGTTACGATAATAAATTCTCACATTGTAATCTGTCTTCATATATCCGAACGGCAGATTAGCCCAATCAAGTTCTTTCATATCTCAAAGTATTAGTTACTGCATTACGTACAATTTGCAACAAAAATAGCTTTTATTCTTCAGATTCTCGCTTCTCCGACAGTAATTTTTCAATTTCCTTGTCGGCTTTGGTCAATTTATCGCTGCAAAATGCTATAATTCCGTTTGCCTCCTTTATCTTTTCGGCAAGTACATCTATCTCCAGTTCGTTGTTGTCTATCTGGCTGACAATTTTCTCCAAACGCGCCATGGCTTCGGAGTAGGTTTCTTTTTTCTTTGTTGCTGGCATAATTGAAATTTAATTAATCTTTGTACTTCTCAAGCCGTTTGTCAGAATTCCCGTCTTTGGGCGATGCATTCTCCCACTTCATTTCCTTGGACGTCAGTTTCAGAATATGATATTGTTCGGTATAATGTTCCTCTTTATCATACAACATAATAAATTTTTTATCAAGACTTATGATATAAGTACCACGAAGAGGAACTCCGTTAGATGACGGGCTTCCGGTATAAACTTCATAGGTCTTGTCTGCATTAAACGTGTAGCTGGTCACAAAATCGTCCGGCAGGACTGGTTCTTTCACAATCCACTTACCTACCAGTTGAGAAACTTCGACCTTATCATCCTCATCCGTACATGAAATAAAACTAAATGCCATGACCATCAGCATCAGCATACGAAACAAATTTTGTGCTTTCATATTAATTCATTTTAAATGATTTAAGTAATATTGATAAAATGCAAAATACAGCAAAACACTGCATGAATGCGACTTAAATATGTACAGTTGAGATCACCTTACCATTTTGCAGGCAAGTCATTATCTCGTCATTCGCTTGCAGCTCATCTGCATTTTTCACAACTTTCCCATCTTTCAACGTAATGCTGTAACCACGGGCAAGCAGCTTTTCTGGTGAAGCATCTGCCAAGCGCTGCTGCAACAATTCCAGACGGTGGCGATAGCGGGACAAATAGGAAGTGACAGCTTGCACTACATCTTTCCGCGCAGTCAGTAAAGCTATTTTTGCATCGGATATGCAACGGTATGAAGCAGAAGGAATCCAGTTCTTGCAGACAGACAACTTGCGCTGTTCCTGCTGCAACAGATTCTTGACCCCCTCATGCAAGCGGGAAACAAGCATTTCCAGTTCATCGGCGGCATTGTTCATGAGGTCTATCAAGAACTCGGCGGCGGCCGTAGGGGTCTTTACACGGGTATGTACCACAGAATCCAGCACCGTGTCGTCCCGCTCGTGACCGATACCCGTTATGATAGGTAACGGAAACTGTGCACAAGCAGCAGCAAGCAGATAGGTATCGAAACCGGACAAGTCGGACGTGGCGCCTCCACCGCGAATAATGACAACCACATCAAACTCGGACAAGCGTGCATTCACCCGGTCGAGAGCAGAAAGGACAGACTCCTCCACACGGTCACCCTGCATCAAGGCAGGAAACAGCTCCGTATAAAAGTAGAACCCCCGGGAATTGTTTCCCAGCTGATGACAGAAGTCACCATAGCCCGCCGCCGTCGGTGAGGATATGACGGCAATACGTTGCGGCAGGCGAGGCATCTCGAGTTCCTTATTGAGGGTGAGCACCCCCTCTTCCTCGAGCTGTTTCAGTATCTCCCTGCGGCGGCGTGCCATATCGCCTAAGGTATAGGTAGGGTCTATGTCCTGCACTGTAAGGCTGTAGCCATAAAGCTCATGGAAGTTGACAGTGACCTGCACCAGCACTTTGATGCCCGAAACAAACGCCTGCCCCGTGGCTTCCTCAAAATAGGGCTTCAGCAGGCGGAACACATTTGCCCAGATTGTTCCTCTCGCCTTAGCTATCAAGCTGTTGCTGCGAGGGTCTTTCTGCACAAATTCCAGATAGCAATGCCCCGTACTGTTGGTACGCACATCGCTCAACTCCGCCTGCACCCAAAACTCATCGGGGAGACACTGCTCCAGACTGCGACGCACAAGGGCATTCAACTCATGTAAAGACAAGGCTTCCATATTGCTATCATTCAACCAGTTACAACTTTATAAGATTTTATCCGTAATAAAGTGGCACTTTATCCGCGATAAAGCAGTACTTTATCCGCAGTAAAGTAATGCTTTATCCGCAGTAAAGTAACACTTTATCCGTGATAAAGTGACAATACACTATTGGCAAACCAACAGAAGTTCCCGCTATTTGTTTCTTTCGGGCTGATAATCTTGATACGCCTTCCACATATCGGGCACGCCATAACCGTAGATGTTATCGGGAAAATCGGCACGGTCACCGGAACGGCGCACCAATTCTATCACTTCTTTTGCCGTAAGTTCGGGGCAAGCCTGCCACAAGCAGGCCACCATGCCGCACATAATGGGTGAGGCAAAAGAGGTACCGTTCGCCCTTCCCTGGTTGCCGTCCGTGCGTATCACGTCGGCACCCAGCCCGACAGCTACAATATCCGGCTTTATCCGATGGTCTGCCGTATTCCCTACAGACGAGAAAGGAGCCAGAACAGCCTCCTTGTCGACAGCGCCCACCGTCAACACATTCTCGGCATCGCCCGGAGGCGTAATCTTCTTCCAAGAACCGGCGCCCGAATTTCCGGCACTGCATACCAATACCATGCCCTTATCGGCTATGCGCGATGCCTGACGTGACATCAGCGCATGGTGCCCATCCAGATTGCGGAGCTTATAATTCTTGGATTTATCATCGAAAGCGTAATATCCCAATGAAGTATTGAGTACATCCACTCCCACGCTATCGGCATATTCCACAGCCGCAGCCCAGTAGTCCTGCTCTACCAGATGCTCGGAGTATTCGTCTTCGCTGCGCAGCAACCAGAAAGAAGCTTCGGGAGCCGTACCGGTCATGACACCGGGACGGTTCATGGCGATGCACGAGAGCACCGCCATGCCGTGGCTGCTTTCGGCAAATATATCCGATTGGGGATTCACAAAATCCTTCGTACCCAGGATGCGGATATTCTGCATGGCGGTTATCTTGTCGGCATTGTGGAAACCCGCGTCGATAACGGCAATCGTCATTCCTTGTCCCTTGAAGCCTTCTTCGTGCAGCTTATCGCCATTGCTCAGCCGTATCTGGTCGACAGCCAGTCCATAAATGCTGTCGGGATGCACGCTCGGGCGGTTTATCAGAGAGTCGCGTCCTGTCGCCATGAACGGCCCGTCACCTCCGGGAGCTATCCATACCTTTTCCGTCTCCCGGACAAAAGGCAGGGCGGCAATGCGCTCCACCAATGCAGAGTCGTTGCAGGACACCGTAACAAAATTCTCCCACTTGCCGGTAACGACAATCTTCACGCCTTGCCTGCGAATCTCATCCACATACTTACGGCATACCGGAAGGTCTGTCGAGTCTATCGGAAGGTTCTGCTTCAGGCGACGCTCAATCGCCTTTTCAGAGAGGAACGCTTCCGGATGTTCCAGCGAATACGTGGTGGCAGCCTTGTCCTTCAGGCTGATGCGATACTTCAAAGTGTCTTGCCGGGCCGATGCACCACCTACAGCAGCCAAGATGAAAAGTAGAAGGAAAAAGAGTTTTCTCATATATCTGTGTTTTTATTATTTTCTGCAATATACATCCCGATGCCCCGTTGGGAAGCGATGAATGAGCCGCCAACCACACGCCGGCCAACGTAGAACACGGCAGACTGTCCCGGAGCAATGGCAGAAGCCTCCGACAAGAAGCGCACCAGCAGACGCCCGTCCTCCAGGCGCTTCACGGTGCAAGGGATGGGTTTGCTGCGGTAGCGGATGCGCACGGTAAGCTCTTCACTGCCAAAGAATTCCGCCTCATCAATCAGTTTTTCCTCTTCGGCAAGCATGTATCCAGCTTTCAACTGCTCCGCATCGCCCAGCATCACGGTGTTCTTCTGCGGATTGATTTTCAGCACGTAGGCGGGTTTGCCCAAAGCAATCTCCAGCCCCTTCCTCTGCCCGATGGTGTAGTAAGGGAATCCTTTGTGCCCGCCCAGCTTGACGCCTTCCGAATTGACAAACCATCCCGGCCCCACCTCGCTGTCTATCTCCGGGGAGTGCTCGCGCAAGAAGTCGCGGTAGTCGCCCTTGATGAAGCAGACTTCCATGCTTTCCCCTTCTTCCGCCTTAAGCGTATATCCTTTATCACGAAGATACTCGCGAACCTGCATCTTGGTGAAGGCTCCCAACGGGAAGATACATCGCTTCAACACCTCCTGCCCCAGTCGCCAAAGGAAATAGGACTGGTCTTTCTTATCATCATCCCCGGCAACAATGTAAACCTTCCCGTTCCGTTCCTCCAGACGGGTGTAGTGTCCGGTAGCAATGAATGCACATCCCAGCCTGTCGGCCCACTCCGTCAGGATACGGAACTTGAATAACGGGTTGCACATCACACAAGGATTGGGAGTACGCCCCCGACGATATTCATCGATAAAGTTTTGAACGATAATCTGCCGGAAAGCCTCACGCTCATCTGCCACATGGTGCTCGATTCCCATACTGTCGGCAAGGTTGCGGGCTTCCACCGGTTCGTCTCCCCACACCCACATGGTGAGGCCGACTATCTCATAGCCCTGTTCCCTCAACATCAGGCAAGTGGCGGTACTGTCTATACCTCCGCTCATTCCCACTAATACTCGCTTTTCGGATTTGTTCATATTCTGCCATTCATTCATATAATCTGCAAAAGTACACGTTTTCAAGCAGAATACACAGCTTTTCAGCTAAAGAGAGAGTATTTTCATCCTCCACCGCCTTCACCTTCTTCCTCAATCTTTCTATTCATCGGCTTTTCCGGTAAGACCTCTTTCCTTCGCACTACCGCACCTCATAGGTGTTCCGGTATTTTCTTATCAATTACGCATCTGTCTTTGATTATACCTCCTTTCCTCTTAGCATAACCATTTATGAATCAACAGATAATCAGTGCAAAAAAATGTAGCCATTTTGCACTGATGCTACACCCCTACTACAGTGAGGTTAGCAGCAGGCAATTGACAGCTCCCGAGCCTTCAACGGGAAAGCGAACGCAAGGAGCTTACCCGATAATCCACTTACTGCCCGGTATCAACGAGATGAGCTTGGTTACCACGAAACAACTGATAAATGTACATACCGCTATTACCGGAATGGCAGCCACAGTGGGTAATTCCAATGTAGACTTAAACACCAATACCCACAAGCCAAGCCAGAAAATGTGCATAAGGAACATGCCGTAGCTGAGTTTAGACATTTCGGCAATGATGCGCGGAGGCTGCGGAATGCTGATACAGCCGAACAACAAAAATGTGCCTGCAGTCAACGCCACGCAATTAAGGGTGCAGAAAGCCCATCCCACCTCAATGACCGGCGTAGAATGAACCACTCCCGGAACAGCCTGGACATAGAACGACCATATGGTAGCCGCCGCGCCGACCAGCATAAGCAGGAAACCGACCCGCAGACGCAAGGAGCGCCCCCAAGTAAGATGCACGCGGATATAATGTGCCAGCACAAGGTAGCCCAAATAACCCGAAAAATACCATAACATGTGATATTCGTTCCAGAAACACTGTCCCCATACCTCACCAAACCAACGGTTGAGGAAAGGTATACAAGTAGAAATCAGAAACAGTCCGATGAAGAAACGTTCTTCTTTGGCCGAAACCTTCTCCAGCCACGGTGAGATGACCGGGATGAACAGATAAAGACCTATCAACGGATACATGAACCAGAAGTGCCCGGCAAGCGCAGGAAAGTTCAGCCAGATACGTGAAAGGTCGTTCAGAGATTGTTCGCCGTCTATCTGTCCCCACAACATGGGCAACGTGCTATATAGTACCATGAAAAAGACGAACGGCGGCATGATGCGCAGGAAACGTTTGCGATAAAACTGCCAACAGCTCTGCCCTTTCTTCATCGGTGCAAGCAGGTAAGCCGAAACAATCATAAACAGAGGCACAGACATACGGGAGAAGCCATCGTAAACTGATACCCACAACCTATCGGCCTCATTCTGAAGGAAAGACTGCGGTCCTGCCATGTCCGTAGAGCCGGCGGCTCCATAAAAATTCTCGCTGGCATGGACCAACATGACCAAGAAGCACGCAAACACGCGCACATAATCCAAAAAAGCAATTCGTTTCATCGTCAATACAGTGTTTTTTATATTTCTACTTTCTTCTTCATTCAATACTGTTCAGCAAGTCTATCTTCCCTTCATTCACCAGTTTCTGAATCAATTCTCCAAACAGCGTGTTCTGCCAAGTCAACCAAGGGATATGGGGGGTATCCAAGAATACAATAAATCAATCTGAGGGGACAAAATTACAAATACTTATCTTTGCCTGCAAATTTATATATAACGAAAAGTCCGTATCATCCTCGCTCCTATAGAAGCGGAAGATGTACGGACTGGATGAGAAGTAGATACGGAGAGATTAGGAAAGCAGCATGGAAAAGTTATGACGCAGGTACTCCCGTCACAATTCCCCGACCATGTGTCCCTATATAAACCCGCCCATATTCCTGC
>OIAG01000940.1_pt1 | contig 12087 bp, 10 predicted proteins | sample 1580701 | NCBI WGS metagenome assembly OIAG01 (sample SAMEA3882551, study PRJEB24775) | human gut metagenome | biome: human-associated habitat; feature: intestine environment; material: feces | place: Netherlands | collected 2009/2010 | reverse complement strand
CGATGGCCTTTGCGGTATCCATGGAGGAGCCGCCGCCGATGGTCACGATGCAGTCAGCCTCGGCGGCCTTGAAAGCGGCCACGCCGTCCTGCACGTTGGCGATGGTGGGGTTGGGCTTGATCTCGCTGTAGACGGCGTAGGCGAAGTTTGCATCATCCAGCAGGTCCGTGACCTTCTTGGTGACGCCGAACTTGATGAGGTCGGGGTCGGAGCAGACGAAAGCCTTCTTGTAGCCGCGGGCCGTCAGCTCGGGCACGATGTTCTCGATGGCGCCGTGGCCATGGTAGGAAATGGTGTTCAGAACGATACGATCAGCCATTGGTAATAAACCTCCCAATTTTGCGTCCCGCCGGGCGGCGGGCACGACTCTCTTTGCTTCTACTTTACCACTTTGTTAAAACATTTTCAATGTCATTTCTTATGATTTTCATGAAATTTTTATACTTTTTTGTATTTTTACAGGAAAAGTGAACAAAGTCCAAGGCTAGGGAGGCCGCAAAAAGCGCCCTCCGGCGTGATTCCGGATACAAAAACACGGCAGATGCACATTAAAATGCACCTGCCGTGTTCCGCTCTAAGTAATTCTTTATTTCTGTGCCCCTTCGCCCGCGAAGAACTCCTTCGTGAGCTTTGCCACTGTGCCGGAGAGCAGGAGCAGGGCGATGAGGTTCGGGATGCTCATCAGGCCGTTGAAGGTGTCGGCGATGCTCCACAGCAGCCCGAGGTCCACTGTCGCGCCCAGAATGGACACGAAGGAGTAGACCACGAGGAACGGCCCGACCACCTTGTCGTGTGGAACAGGAACTCGATGCACCGGGAGCCGTACAGGCCCCAGCCGATGATGGTGGAAAACGCGAAGCAGCAGAGCGCCACCGCCGTGAAGATAGACGACCAGCCGCCGTAGGTGGCCGTGAAGCCGGAGATGGTCAGCTCCGCGCCTGCCGCGCTGCCGTAGCCCACCGGCACACCGCTGCACAGGATGACCATGGCGGTCAGGGTGCAGATGACGATGGTATCGGCAAAGACCTCGAAGATGCCGAACATTCCCTGCTTGACCGGCTTGTGGGTGTCGGCGCAGGCGTGGGCGATGGAACCTGTGCCGAGGCCGGCCTCGTTGGAGAAGATGCCGCGGGAGACACCCTTCTGCATACTGAGAAAGACGCTGCCGATGGCACCGCCGGTGACGGCCTGCGGGTCGAATGCACCGCCGACGATGGAGGCAAGGACCGCCGGGAAGCGGCGGTAGTTGAGCGCCACGACGCCCAGCGCCAGTACAATGTAGAACAGCGCCATAAAGGGCACCAGCTTCTCGGTGACGCTGCCGATGCGCTTGACGCCGCCCAGCAGCACCATTGCCACCATCATGGCCACCACGACGCCCACGATGAGGTTGAGGGTGGGCAGGATGCCGTTCAGGCCGCTGCCGGTGGCCAGCAGGGCTGAGTCGATGGCGGTGACGATGGTGTTCACCTGCGTGGCGTTGCCGGTGCCGAAGACGGTCAGCACGCCGAACAGGGAGTAGAGGACCGCGAGGAACTGCCACCGGCTGCCGAGGCCGTTCTTGATATAGTACATGGGGCCGCCCACAAGCTCACCGTTCTTGTTCCGCTCGCGGAAGTGCACCGCCAGCGTCACCTCGGCGAACTTGGTGCACATCCCCAGCAGAGCCGAGCACCACATCCAGAACACCGCGCCCGGCCCGCCGATGGCGATCGCGCCCGCCACGCCGGCGATGTTGCCGGTGCCGACGGTCGCAGCCAGCGCGGTGCAGACCGCCTGAAACGGCGTCATTGCGCCGTCGGAGGCGTCCTTCCTGCGGAAGATGCGTCCGATGGTGGTGCGGATGGCATAGGGGAATTTCCGGATCTGCAAAAAGCCGGTCCGCACGCTGAGCAGCAGACCCACGCCGATGATGCAGACCATCGCCGGGATGCCCCAAATGAAGCTGTTGACCGCCTGATTGACGGCTGTGATGGTTTCGAGCATGATAGTTTACGCCTTTCTTTGGAAGCCGTTTTTGTAAGCGGTGTGCAATGCTTACGAAAACGGCTTCCTGATTTTAACACAACGAAAGATATTTTATCTCATTCCACACGCTCTGTCAATTTATTCCTGAGATCTGCCCGTTCTGGCTGAAATTTTTGGGATTCGCTTTCCCTGTGTTCTCTCTGCTTCTTTGCCGCTTTTTTGCCTGCCAAAGCTCTACACAAACCACGCCGATTGTGCTATGATAAGGGTGAAATTTCGGTTTGGCACTGCCAACCGCAAGGAGATGTCATTGATGTCTGAAACATCTGGTCTGATGGATACGCTGCGGCAGGAGGGGATCTCCCCCGACCTGCTGCGGGCTGTGGAAGAATACCGCGCCGCCCACCCGCTGACCGAGGCCCTGCGTCCCCGCATCCCGGCCCCAGCTTTCGTCTACTACGGCAGAGAGGTGTGGGAGCAGGCGCTGGCCGCTCTGCTCTGCGGCGAGAACCTGCTGCTGGCGGGCGGCAAAGCCACCGGCAAGAACGTGCTGGCAGAGAACCTTGCCGCCGCCTTCGGGCGTCCCGCGTGGGACATCTCGTTCCACGTCAACATGGACGCAGCCTCCCTCATCGGCATGGACACCTTCGAGGGCGGACAGGTAAAGTTCCGGCCCGGCCCGGTCTACCGCTGCGCCCAGAGCGGCGGCTTCGGCGTGCTGGATGAGATCAATATGGCCAAAAACGAGGCGCTGGCCGTCCTCCACGCTGTGCTGGATTTTCGCCGGGCCATTGATGTGCCGGGCTACGACCGCATCCCGCTGGCCGAGGAGACCCGCTTCATCGCCACCATGAACTACGGCTATGCAGGCACCCGGGAGCTGAACGAGGCGCTGACCTCCCGTTTCGTGGTCATCCAGATGCCCACCATCACCGAAGAGAACCTTGAAAAGCTCCTGCGCACCCAGTTCCCCGATCTGAACGGCAAATACGTCCGGCAGTTTGCCCTCCTCTTCCTCGACTTGCAGAAAAAGTGCGACAGCGCGGAGATCTCCACCAAAGCCCTCGACCTGCGCGGGATGCTGGACGCTCTGCGCCTGATGCGCCGGGGCGTCGCCGCCGGGGCTGCGCTGGACATGGGCATCACCAACAAGGCCTTCGACTCCTACGAGCAGGGCCTCATCCGGGACGCCATCGCCGCCCGCATCCCGGCCCAGCTCACCGCCGCAAAGCTCTTCGGCTAAAGGAGCATTCCGATGGAAGCGCAGAGCTACACCGCCGAAGAGCGGCGTGCCGCCAATCAGGTGTGGGCGGCGGCAGGAGCCTACGGCTTCGAGCCGTTGTTCCTTGCCCGCAACACCGACGGCACCATTGATTTTTACATGAACTGCATCGTGGGGCTGGTGCACAAATACTACGGCGACGCGCTGGTGCGCAGCCTCTTCGACACATGGGAGGGCGACCTCCGGCAGACCATGCTGGACGATCTGAGCTGGCTCTACCTCGAAAGCGCGGCTTACGCTCTCGAGCTGCCCGGCCGCCCGGTGCTTTCGGCCCTCCGCCGCGCCCACGCGGATTATTTTTTCGGCATCCAGTACAAGCTCTCGCGGCAGGAGTGGATGGCGAAGAACCAGCTGGTCTACTCCATGCAGGCTGCACGCTGGCGGGCCGTGCAGGGCCGGACGCCGCCCGTCATGACCCCCTACGAAAAGAGCCTCAGCGCTGCCCTCAGCCCCGAAACGCCCCCTCGCCCCGAGGAGCTGAAAGCCGCGCTGCTGGCCGTCTACGCCAAGTTCGAGCTGTTCGACGGGACGGTGCACCAGAAAGCCGGGCTGCACCTCCACTTGGACGGCCTGCTGGCATCCCTCATGACCCGCACCATGCCCACCCAGATGATAAAGACCGACCGGGTGACGGTGGAGCACTCCGGCGCGGTGGATGCCTCCGGCGGCGGTGTCCACGCGGACAAGCGGCTGGCCCACATCACCCTGCGCCAGCGCGCCGAGGAGGACCGAGCCTACATCGAAAGCTGCTTTGGCCGGTCGCTCTACCCGCCCGAGCGGCTGCGGAAGGCCGAGCAGGAGCTTTGCACCGGCGAGCATCTGGGCTGTCACCTCTGGTTCGCCTCCGGCGTGCCCAGCCCGGAACAGGCCCCCACCCCCGAGGCAAAGCATCTGGCCGAGCAGGCCCAGCTTCAGGCCGAGCGGAACCGGGTCTATTACGCGAAAAACCTTGAGCTTCACCGCAGCGTCGTGCTCCGGCTCTCCGAACAGATCCGCAACTGCATCCTCGTCCACCAGCAGCCCAACGCCCGGGTGGCCCGCAGCGGCAGTCTCGACCCCGGGCGGGTCTGGCGCACCGTCATGGACGATGGCCGGGTGTTCCGCTGTGCAGAGGAGGAGAATCACCCCTCCTTTACCGTTGATCTCCTGCTGGACGCCTCGGCCTCCCGCCTCCACTGTCAGGAGGTCATCGCGGCGCAGGGGTCTATCCTTGCCCAGAGCCTCGCGGCCTGCGGCATCCCGGTGCGGGTGAGCTGCTTTTCCAGCCTGCGAGGCTACACCGTCCTCCGGGTGCTCAAGGGCTTTAAAGAAAAGAGCCTGCAGGGCATCTGCCAGTATTTCGCCTCGGGCTGGAACCGGGACGGTCTGGCTCTGCGTGCCGCAGGCGACCTCATCGACTTCGACCCCGGCCCTGCCGCACGCCACCTGCTCATCCTCCTGACTGACGCCTCCCCCAACGACAGCCGCCGCATCCCGCCCTCTCCCAACGACCCGCTGGGCCGCGATTACGGCGGGAGCGCAGGCGTGGAGGATGCCGCCGCCGAGGTGCGGGCGCTCCAGCGCAAGGGCCTACGGGTCTCCGCCGTCTTTATGGGCGAGGACTCCAGCGCCGCCGATGCCTCCCGCATCTACGGCAAGAACATGGCCCGCATCCGGGGGATGGACCAGCTGGCCCGCGCCGCCGGACGGCTCATCCAGAACGAGATCCGGGAGCTGGGCGACTGAGCTTCTTATTTATAAAGAGAGCCTGCGGGGCCGTTGTGCAGTTGTATCTGCTGCCAGCGGCCCCGTATTTTTGTTGTCGTATACAACCATCTTGTTTTGTTTTGTCGGAAAGACAGAAAGTTTTCTGTTTTTTTGGCAAACTTATAGTTGTATTTTGTCGTGATTTATGATATACTACAACCAACAAAGGGCCGTACCCCTCCGACAACACCCACGCTGCCCACAGGAAGGAGAACCACTATGGATGCCGCACGTTATTTTGAAGAGATGCATCTTGCCATGTCCAGCCAGAAGCCCGAGTACCGCCTTGTGCTCAGTGTCAAGGTACAAGACCTCGGCGGTGCGGACGCCTATCTCGAGCTGCGGCAGGAGCCGGTCAGCGGCAAGGCCCGGGTCTTCTATTCCACGATGGGACGCCAGAAGTTGAACTTCCAGCTCATCCGAAAGGGGTGGCAGAGCTGCCACAACGCTTCCGGCGAGCTGACGGGGCGCTTCCCTGCCACCGCCGAGGGTCTGCTGGCCCAGACGGATTTCTCTGCCTTCATCCGGGACGACGCCCTCGACAGCGGCCGGATGGAACGCATCCTTCATGTGCTGGCCCATACTGCCGGTGGTTGTGGGACGGCCGCTCTCTCCTCTGTCCGGGAAGGGGCACTCATCACGGTGGAGCGGTTCGCAGGCCGTCCCGCCCATTGGAGCTATTGGAGCGCCCGCGCCGCAGAGCAGCTCAACATCGCGGCCATCCTCTGCTGGCTGGGCGACTATCTCGCCGGAGCCGAGCGCCGCACCCTCCAGAGCTGCCCCGAGGCCATGCAGCTTGCCGCCGCGTGGCAGGCCGCCCTCCTCTCTCCCCTATCCCAGTCGGCCCAGCGTCCTCAGCCTGCGCAGACGCCCCGGCCCATCCGCCGTGCACCCACCGTCGAGAATCCGCGCTGGCAGAGCATCCTCGCCGTTCTGGCGACGGTGTAACAGAAAGGCCTCCCACATTGGGAGGCCCATCGCCGTATCCGGCGCGCATTCGTTCATATTTTCAGTTTCGAGAAATCGGTGCAGAGATATTCATAGAGCTTGTCAACGGCCTGAAATCCCATCTTCGCATACAGTTCCTTCGGTGTATCCTCGGAGTCAGCGTGAAGATACAGGATCTCTCCGCGCTCCTGCGCCTTTTCGGCAATATGCTTCATCAGAGTCATGGCGATGTACTGGTGCCGGAAATCCTCGTCCACCAGCAGGCCGTCCATGCAGACATACCCATCGGATGCGAAAATATAGCAATCACCCACCAGCTTCCCGCCCAGATACGCGCCGAGGTAGGTCAGCTTTTCCCGGAGGTTCCGGTTGTTCCGCACGGTAAAATCATCTCCGTACAACGGGCCGTAGTATTTCAGTTCGTGCTGTTCCAGCTGGTCTGCGTCCGGGGCCTTGATTGAGACGTCCGGGTTCGTTTTCCAGCTGCGGATGTCTGTTTCCGGGGGCAGAACCATCGTCAGGGTCTCTTCGCACTCCATGCCGAATGCATCGGCCAGCGGCTCGTACCCTTCCAGCTTGAGGAAGGTGTCTCCCCGCTCTTTCTGGTAGGCCAGCGCGGCCCGGACTTCATCTGCCGAGGGCTGGCTGTAATAGCAGAACGCGTTGTGGTCGTATTTATCGCGCAGCTCGCTGTCCTCCCGCTTGGTCAGATGCTCTGAAACGGTGTGAGACGCGGAAAACAGCCGGTAAAAGCTTTCATCGGTCTTTCTTGTAGGGTTCATGCGCTCCTCCAAACCTTATCGCTCACTTCCAGCCCCGGGCCGAGGGGTCGAGCATCTCGGCGGCGGAGTAGATGAGGGCGTTGCAGATGGCGGCGGCCACATTGCTGCCGCCCTTGCGGCCCATCGCCGCGATGGCGGGCACGCCGTGCTTTTCGCAGACGGCGAAGAGCCGCTCTTTGCTCTCCACCACATTCACGAAGCCCACCGGGACGCCGATGACCAGCTCAGGCCGCAGGCCGTTTTCGATCTGCTCTGCGATGGTCAGCAGGGCTGTGGGCGCGTTGCCGACGGCCAGGATCGCCCCGGGGTGCTCCTGCGCCGCCTTTTTCATAGCCGCAACGGCCCGGGTGGTGCCCGCCTCCTTGGCGGCAGCGGCCACCTCCGGGTCGGCCATGTAGCAGCAGGCCATGCCGCCCAGCTTTGCCAGCCCGGGCTTTGTGATGCCGGCCAGCGCCATGTTCGTATCGGTCACGATGACCGCTCCGGCGTGGAGGGCCTTGACGGCCTGCTCCACGGCGTGGGGGGTAAAGCGGAGATTCCGCGCATAGTCGAAGTCGGCGGTGGTGTGGATGACCCGCTTGACCACGGCTTCGTGCTCGGGCGGCGGGGTCAGGCCCATCATGTCCAGCTCTTCGGTGATGATGCGGAAGCTCGTCCGCTCGATGTCGGCGGGAAGATGATGCTGCGGCGTCAATATTCTATCCCCTTTCGTGCTTTTATCCCCTTCTGGTAGGGGTGGCGGTGGCATTTCATCTCGGTGGAGTAATCGGCGGCATCCAGCATCCACTGGGGCGGCGTGTGGGCCGTCAGGACGCATTCACATCCGGCAGGCCGTTCCAAGACGGCCTTTTTTAATTGGCCGACGTCCACCATCTCCAGTTCCTCGGCGCTTCCGGCCTCGTCCAGCACCAGCAGGTCGGCAGGGCGGGCCATTGCAGCGGCAAGGTTCTGATCTTGCAGTTCACGGGTCGCGGCCTTTTCTTCCGGCGTCATCTGGAACACGAATTTCTGCCCGGCCTTGCCCCGGTAAATCTCCGCCCCCAGCCGGGCCAGAAGCGGGATCTCCCCGCTGTTCCCGCCTTTCAGGAACTGGACGATGACCACCCGCTTTCCGGCTCCCAGCGCACGGAGTGCAAGGCCCATGGCGGCGGTGGTCTTTCCCTTTCCATCGCCCCAGTAGAGGTGCAAAAGTCCTTGCTCCATTTCAGTGCTTCTCCATTCCCATCGCGGCATACACCGCGTCCATGTCCAGCGCCGCCCGGACGCCGTCGGCCAGCTTATCGAACTGCTGGCGGCGGTACTCCTCCATCGGGATGAGGGCCGCGTCGGAGGGGTCGATGCCCCTGCGGCGGCAAAGCCAGCCCGCCAGCGCCTCGGTAAGGGCGCCAGTGTCAAACAGGCCGTGGAGATAGGTGCCGAACACATTGCCCTGCACGCAGCCCTCCCGCCCGCCGTCCGGGTAGCGGGCGAACGGCTCGCCCCCGGCCTCGGTCACGCCGGTGTGGATCTCGTAGGCTTCCAGCTCCGCGCCTGCAAAGGGGGCAGCAGTGACGACGGCCCGGACCTGTGCGCGGCGCTTGCGCTGGCTGAACACCGTCCGGGTGGGCAGCAGGCCCAGCCCCCGCAGCGTCTGCGGACGGCCGCTCTCGCTCCCCTCGGAGTCGTCGAGGGTCTGGCCCAGCATCTGGTAGCCGCCGCAGACCCCCAGCACCGGCGTCCCTTTCCCAGCCAGCCTGAGCAGGGCTGCTTCCAGCCCGCACTGCCGCAGCCAGAGCAGGTCGTCCACCGTGTTCTTGGTGCCCGGCAGCAGGATGAGGTCGGGCGTGCCCAGCTCGTGGGCGTTCGCCACATACCGCACTCCCAGCAGCGGGTGCTGCTCCAGCGGCATGAAGTCCGTAAAATTGGACAGGTGCGGCAGGCGGAGGATGGCTGCATCCAGCGGCTTTTTTCCGCCCCGGCTCTCGAGGCGCTGGCTCAGGGAGTCCTCGTCCTCGATGTCCACCTTCAGATACGGCACGACACCCACCACCGGCAGATGAGTCTTCTCTTCCAGCATCGCAAGGCCGGGGCGGAGGATCTCCACATCGCCCCGGAATTTGTTGATGACAAGCCCCTTGATCCGCGCCCGCTCCTTTTCTTCCAGCAGCTCCACCGTGCCGTAAAGCTGGGCGAACACGCCGCCCCGGTCGATGTCGCCCACCAGAAGCACCGGCGCATCCACCATCTCGGCGAGGCCCATGTTCACGATGTCCTCGCTTTTCAGGTTTATCTCCGCCGGGCTGCCTGCGCCCTCGATGACGATGACGTCGGCCTCCTCGGCCAGACTATCATATGCGGCCATGATGTCCGGCACCAGCTTTTTTTTCATGCGGAAATACTCCGCCGCCGCCATCTGGCCCCGCACTTCGCCGTTGACGATGACCTGACTGCCCACGTCGCTGCTGGGCTTCAGGAGGATCGGGTTCATCCGCACGTCCGGCTCTACCCCTGCCGCCTGTGCCTGCACCACCTGCGCCCGGCCCATCTCAAGGCCGTCCTTGGTGACGAAGCTGTTCAGGGCCATGTTCTGGCTCTTGAAGGGCACGGCGCGCAGGCCGTCCTGCGCAAAGATGCGGCAGAGCGCCGCGCAGAGCAGGCTTTTGCCCGCGCCGCTCATCGTGCCCTGCACCATGATGCATTTTGCTCTGCTCATTCCAGCACCTCCCTCATGATCTCCAGCAGCCGGGCGTTCTCGGGAGCCGTGCGCACCGCCGTGCGGTACCACTCCGGCCCGAGGCCCGGATAATTCGCGCAGCTGCGCACCTGTGTACCCAGCGGGCGGAGTCGTTCGTTCAGGTCGGCGGGGGCGCGGAAGAGCAGATAGTTGGCCTTTCCGTCGATGACCCGCAGGCCCAGCGCCCGCAGCCCCGCCGTCATGGCCGGACGCTGCTGCGCGATCAGCGCCCGCACCTCATCCACATAGGCCGTCTCCTTCAAAGCCGCGATGCCCGCTGCCTGCGCCAGACTCGACACGGCCCACGGCTGACCCGCTGCCTGCATCTTCTCTAAAAGCGCCTCGTCGCCGCAGAGGCAGTAGCCCAACCGGACGCCTGCCATGCCGTAGAGCTTGGTAAAGGCCTTGAAGATGACGAGGCTGCCGCTTTCCAGCAGAGGCTTCGCCGTCCACTGGTCGGCGTCGGGCAGGAAATCGAGGAAGCATTCGTCCACCGCAAGGATCGCGCCACACACCTCGCACCGGCGCAGCAGCTTTTCGACCAGCCCGGGCGAAGCAAGCTGTCCGGTGGGGTTGTTGGGCTGGCAGAGGAACACCATGTCGGTGCTCTCGTCCACGGCGTCCACAAGGGCGTCCGTCACCGCGAAGTCCTCTGCTTCCCCGAGGAAAAAGCGTTTTACCTCACAGCCCGCCGTATCCAGCGCGGCGGCGTACTCGGCAAAGGTGGGAGCGGTCACGAGCGCCCGGCGGGGCTTTGCGGCCCAGACCAGCCGGAAGATGAGGTCCGCCGCGCCGTTGCCGCAGAGGATCTGCTCCGGCGGCACGCCCTCGGCCCGGCTCAGCGCCGCGCGCAGGGTGCGGCAGAGGGGGTCGGGGTAGCGGTCGGCCTCCGCCAGAGCCTCCCGGATGGCCTGCGCCACCCCCTCGGGCAGGCCGAGGGGGCTGACGTTCGCCGAAAAATCCAGTGCATCGCGGCCAAAGCGCTCGCGGTAGCTCATCCAGTCACCGCCGTGGACCAGTTGTTTCATCCCAAAAACCCCCGTATCGCAGATCCAAACGCCAGCGCAAGCCCGCTGGCTGTATACATCATCCGATCTGCCCGCAGAATATCCTCCGGCTTGATGGGCCGCAGCGGGTCGCCGATGGTGGGCTTCGGATAATATTCCCCGAAATAATAGGCCGGTCCGGCCAGCTGGACGCCCAGCGCACCGGCGCAGGCGCTCTCAGTCTGGGCGCTGTTGGGGCTGGCGTGATTGCGGCGGTCCCGCCGCCAGATACGCCACGCGCCCTTGGCGTCATCGCGGGTGAACGCCGCCGCCATGATCCAGAGCAGCGCCGCCAGACGGCTCGGGATATAGTTTGCCACATCGTCCAGCTTTGCCGCCGCACGGCCAAAATAGAGATATTTCTCGTTCTTGTAGCCCACCATGCTGTCCATCGTGTTGATGGCCTTGTAGGTCAGGGCCAGCGGCGCACCGCCCAGCAGCATATAGAGCAGCGGCGCAATGACCCCGTCGCTGGCGTTTTCGGCCACGGTCTCCACCGCCGCTCGGGTCACGCCCTCAGCAGTCAGCGCTTCCGTGTCACGGCCCACGATGCGGCTCACGGCCTTCCGGGCGGCGGGCAGGCTGCCTTTTTTCAGCTCGGCATAGACATTCGTGCTCTCCTGCACCAGCCCCTTTGCGGCCAGCGCCTGCCCACACCAGAACATCTGCACGGCAAGCCCCAGCAGAGGGTGGAGCCGTGCCGCACCCCAGCAGACAAGGCCCGTGAGCAGCAGCGTCCCCACCGGCAGGCAGAACGCCAGCACCGCGCCGCCCAGCAGCTCGCCCTGCGGCGTTTTGGGCAGGCGGGTGCGGAGAAATTTTTCCAGCCGGGAGATGGCCTTGCCCATGTACACCACCGGGTGGGGCAGCCACGCCGGGTCGCCGAAGATGGCATCCAGCACGAAGCCCCCCAGCACAGCCCAGACGGTCATCATGCGTCCGCCTCCGCGTCCTTCGTGTACTGCACGGTCCTGACAAGGCGGAGCTGGCGCTTTTCCGCCCAGTCGGCGGCGTCCAACACATAGCCGCCCGCGTTGGGGCCGCACCACTCATAATAGCCGCGCCGGGGCAGGACATACCGCTCCATCGCCGCCATCTGGGTGCCGCCGTGGGCGAGGATGACCAGCAGCTCCTCGCCGTCGGCCAGTGCCTTGTCCACCAGACCGGAGAATGCATTGCAAATGCGGGCGGAGAAATCGTCCTTCCGCTCGCCGTCGGGGCACTTGCTCTCGCAGTTGGCCTTCACCCACGCCTGATAGTCGGCGTCGTGCTCCATCTCGACGTAGTTCTTCCCCTCGAAGCTGCCAAAGCACATCTCCTGCAGGTCTTTGACGACCACGAGTTTTGCGTCCGGGAAGAGCACCCGGGCCGTCTGGGCCGTCCGCTGCAGCGGGGTGATATAGACCACCTTCGGGTCGATGTCGGCCCGGCGCAGCTGGTGCAGGCCCTCCGCCGAGAGCGGGATGTCGCGCTGGCCCTGATAGCGCTTCTGGGCGTTGTATTCGGTCAGGCCATGACGCAGTAAATAGATCAACATGAGGGCAATTCTCCTTTCAATACCGTCGGGATGCCGCAGAACATCTGCACCACGCAGTCGGCGCG
>OIAG01000938.1_pt1 | contig 12113 bp, 10 predicted proteins | sample 1580701 | NCBI WGS metagenome assembly OIAG01 (sample SAMEA3882551, study PRJEB24775) | human gut metagenome | biome: human-associated habitat; feature: intestine environment; material: feces | place: Netherlands | collected 2009/2010 | reverse complement strand
AGAATGAAAATCTTGCGTCCTAACCGATAGACGAACGGGCCATCCTTTGGTGAGCATTTCTGCTCTTGCAGAGAGATTATCTCTCGTTTGCGGTTGCAAATGTAGGGACTATTTTTGAATTGGCAAAATAATCTCAAGAAAAAAATAAAGGGATTTGTAGCGTTTATTCTCTGATTCTGTGCTTATAGTCTGAATATCAGTAGAATAATATCTTCCATTTTTTTACTTCCCTACCTGCATTTTTTTATTTATCCTTGTTTTATTCCCGTTATTTCCGGCTTTTTTCGTAGTTTTGTTACCGGATTGAAACCAAAACTTGAAGCGCGGATGTTACAGAAAACGCTGGGGATTGTGCTGCATACCCTGAAATATAACGATACCTCTCTTATTGCGGACATCTATACGGAGACGGCCGGACGTGCTTCGTTCATTGTAAAGATACCCCGTTCGCGGAAGGCTGCGGTGAAATCGGTGCTGTTTCAGCCACTCGCCTTGGTGGAACTGGAGGCGGATTTCCGTTCGAACGCCAGTATGTATAAGATAACGGAGGCGAAGTCTTACTATCCGTTTTCTTCCATTCCCTACGATCCGTACAAATCTTCCATAGCGCTTTTCCTGGCGGAGTTCCTGTATCGTGCGGTGCGCGAAGAGGCTGAGAACCGTCCGTTGTTTGCTTATCTGCAACATTCTATTATCTGGCTGGACGAGTGTCGCGATAGTTTTGCCAATTTCCATCTGGTGTTCCTGATGCGCTTATCCCGCTTCCTGGGATTGTACCCTAATCTGGAGGATTATGAGAATGGTGATTACTTTGATCTGCTGAATGCCTGTTTCACTCCTTTGCGCCCGCAGCTTCATTCATTTTATATACTTCCTGCGGAGGCTTCACGGCTGACGATGCTGATGCGCATGAATTATGAAACAATGCACCTCTTTGCCATGAACCGTGCTGAACGTACCCGCTGCCTTACAATAATGAATGAATATTATCGCCTTCACTTGCCTGACTTTCCCGTATTAAAGTCTCTTGAGGTGCTGAAGGAGCTCTTTGATATGGATTAATAAGTCCTTTGACGTAGAACAATAAACCCTTTCCTGTATATCTCACTGATCTTTGGTGCAAAAGATACCATCTTTCGCTGTAAAAGATGCCATCTTTTGTAGCATAACATGCCACCTTTTGATGTAAAAGATGCCATCTTTTGCATGAGATTAAATAGGGATGTGATAGAGATGTATGAGGGATATGAGGAAGAACTCCCGGACCGGATGCGTTGTATCAGCGGTGGAAAGTCGGATACTTATTATTGAAACGGAAGCCGATACCCAGCATCAGATAGTTCGGATCACTGAAATTCTTCAGATTGTAGCCTACATGCAGGTAGGAGCTGCGGGTAAGTTCCGCTTTCAGCGTCAACACTTGGTAGATACCTTTGTGGTCGCCACCACCATGCAGAACGTTGGCACCGATACCGACACCGACTGTGAAGTAGGGCATCACGTACTCCGCACGTCCTGAAATACCCAGGGCTAACTGCTTGTGAAGAGACGGCTTGTAGCACTCATTTCCGTTTCCGGGGATTGTATAAACATTTGAGCTGGCATCGTATACACCGTCCAGCGAAACACCGGTACGGAATTTATATCCGATGTTGTACATGGGGGCGAAGTTGAAACCAAGCACCGTATAAGCATCCGGTGAAGCGATCTGTCCGCTACCTACCCACACGCCTTTCCGCCTCCATGAGCCGAACAGGGTCAGGTCATAACTGACGTGGCGCGGAAATTTCGGTACAGGTGCATAGTACGTAGGTTTGGTAAGCGCATCTTCCGGCCTGTTGAAGTTATAGATGACGCCTACTTTCAATCCCATGGTGTTCAGGCCCGCATTGGGAAATTTGGTATTACCATTAGAGAAGTGGGTACCGGTTACTCCGGCAATCAGGTCGATCTGCCGTGAAACCATCCAGTTCAGTTGTACGCCGGCATTGATATAGGCATTGGCTTTCGAGCCGATTACACTGTTGTGTGGGTTGTAGCGTTCGTCATAAGGTTTCCAGCCGAAGGACACACCGAAGTTCCATTCGTAATTGAGTGACAACCGTTGGGTGATACGCGCAATGCGTGCTCCTTGATAGACGTAAACGGCAATCGGGTTTCCCAGTTCTTCTTTGCTTCCGAGGTCGTAGTAGCCTACGCCTATACCTTGGTAGGCGCTGCCGTAAATCCGGTCGGCACATGTATTGGGCTTGAACTGGAATGAATATTTCAGGTGGGCGGAATAGCCCCATTCGAAAGGTTTCCATTGAGAATTGTCCCCCGCCAGGAATGAGCTGGTAGGGAATATATACCCCGGGCGGTATTCTACGCCCAGTCTGTGAATAAAACGTCTGGCGAAGTATCCCGTATCCGGTTTATATCCCGGTACGCTGTCTTGTGTCCGGCTTTTGGCGTAAGCTATGTCAGACAAGAAAAGCATTGCCCCCGCAAGGACCATTAATTTCCACATCTTTATATTGCTTTTCATATGCTGTGCCAGAATTCTAGTTTTATTATTATGCGGGGATATTCCCTTGAAAATGCGTGGCAAATATAATGATAGTATTTGAAATAAAAATTATGATACTCAATAAAATGCGAAAAGAAGCCGTGTTTTCGGGCGATAGAAGTTAAATTACTTTCTTCTATCTTCCGGAAACACGGCTTATAACAGAAATAAGGCGGGAGTTTATCCCAGCAATTCTTTCACTTTGGCGGAGATGGCACGACCTTCGGCAAGTCCGGCAAGCTTCTTGGAAGCAACGCCCATTACTTTCCCCATATCTTTACCACTGGTAGCACCTGTTTCGGCAATGATTTCCTTCAGGGCAGCTTCCAGTTCTTCGGCGGACATCTGCTTCGGCAAGTAAACTTCAATCACCTTCACTTGTGCCAGTTCAGCATCTGCCAGGTCCTGACGACCCTGCTGGATGTATATTTCAGCGGCATCTTTGCCTTGTTTCATCAACTTCTGCATGATCTTTAATGCAGCGTCGTCGGTCAGAGTATCGTTGGCACCCGGAGCTGTCTTTGCTTCCAGGAATACTTTCTTGATGTTTCTTAATGTTTCGAGTGCCACTTTGTCTTTGGCCTTCATTGCGGTTTTAATGTCTTCGCTGACTCTTTCAAATAAATCCATAAGTTTACTCTATTTTTGTTTATTACGCTATAGTGTGTACTAATCTTTCATCCGCAGATTACGCGGATGAAAGATGTCTTAAGGCAGATTTAGAAGGTAATCACTCCTCCCATATCTTCGCTGCCCTGTGCCTCTTCCGTAGCAAGCTGCCCTTCGGTAGCCGCTTTGGTTTTAATGGTGCTCAGGGTGCTCTTATCGCGCAGGTATGTCGGTGAACTTTCTACCATGCTGATAATATCGGCATTATCCAGATCCTCGGGGTTGAAGATATAGATATGTCGGCGTTTGCGAATGTTCTTGCTGCCGATGCCGCTGGCACTTTCGCCATAAGCCTTGCGGATACGCTCTTTGTTCTTTTCTTTTTCTTCTTCGAGCTGAAGCTGGCGTTCTTCCTCTTCCTGGCTGCGCTTTTCGAGCACACTGTCCATACCGGGGACATCTTCCATGCCGAAACCGGTGGCGAGTACGGTAATCTTTACTTTACCTTCCAGTGTGTTGTCCATAGCCACACCCCAGATTACCTCTACGCCTTCGCGGAACTTGCTCATGAATTCGTGGATCTCGTTCATTTCCTCCATCATCAGTTCCGAACTTTCGCAGAAGGATACGTTCAGCATCACCTTTTTGGCATTGAAGATATCGTTATTGTTCAGCAACGGAGAGTGCAGGGCATCGTCGATGGCTTTCGTCACACGGCTTTCACCTTCGCCGAAGCCGGTACTCATGATGGCAACGCCACCGTCTTTGAGGATGGTCTTTACATCTGCAAAGTCCAGGTTCACCGTTCCACGCATGGTGATGATTTCTGCAATACTTTTGGCGGCGATGGACAACGTATCATCTGCCTTGCCAAAAGCATTCATAAACGTAAGGTCGGAATATATTTCGCGCAGACGCTCATTGTTGATAACCAGTAGGGCATCTACATGCTGGGCGATACGTTCCACGCCATCCAGCGCCTGGATAATTTTCTTTTCACCTTCGAAGATAAAAGGTATGGTGACGATACCGACGGTGAGGATGTCCATCTCCTTGGCTATGCGGGCAATGACGGGAGCAGCTCCCGTACCTGTTCCGCCACCCATTCCGGCGGTGATAAATACCATTTTGGTACCGTCGTTCAGCAGCGATTTGATTTCTTCGCTACTCTCTTCGGCGGCTTCTCGGGCACGTTCGGGACGGTTTCCGGCACCCAGTCCCTCGGTAATAGAACGCCCCAGTTGCAGTTTTACGGGGACGGGAGACTCTTTCAACGCTTGGTTGTCCGTGTTACACAGAACGAACGTCACGTCGTGTATGCCTTCCCGGTACATGTGGTTCACGGCATTACCACCACCACCACCTACACCAATCACTTTAATGATCTTCGGTGAATCTGTCGGGAAATCGAATTGTACTATATCGTCCATGATAATGGGATTTATGATTTATAATTTATGATTTATACGTTATGAGATCATTTCAGATCGTCATCCGAGAAAATCTCATTGGAAATCTTGTTGAAAGTCTTTTCAAACCAGCTGGGACCTTCTTTCTTCTTTTTCTTTTTCTCTTCTTTTTCTTTACGTTCTTTCTCCTTGCGTTCCCGTTCGCGACGTTCTTTCTCTTCCTTCTCGCGTTGTGCTTTGGCGGCACGGGCGGCGGCTTCCTGTTCTTTCAGGGCTTCGTCGTCGCCAAACATATCGACGGGTTTCGGTGGAGTAACGGTGGAAGCGGCAGGTGCAGGTTTCACCTCTTGCAGGCAGCAGTTTTCGTTGCCGGCAGCAAGCAGGCCGAGCAGTGTATTCTGCATGCCGTCTTTCTTCAGTACATCGCTGAAGCCATGGATGGTGTTGTGTACAAACCGGGTGGTCTTTACCTTATCGACCTTGCTGCGTTTGCGGAATGCGTCTTCCATGTTTTTCAGGTTGGCGCCCCCACCGGTGAAGATGATGCCGGACAGCAATCTGTCTTCGTATCCGGAAAGTTGCAGTTGGTTCCATACATTGGCAAGGATTTCTTCGGCACGGGCGTCGATGATGTCGTTCAACACGTTCAACTCGATGCTACGACCGTCCTCCAGTGTGCAGACTGCCGGTGTTTCAGTCTCTTCTTCCTCGTAAAGCATATCTCCGTATTTCAGCTTCAGTTGCTCGGCTTCGGCCTCTTCCATTTGCAGGGCGGTAATGTCACGGGTGATATTGTTTCCACCCAGCGGCAGTACGCTAAGGAAGCGGAGAATGTTATTTTTATATACTGATACGGTAGTCGTATCTGCCCCGAAGTCTACCAAGGCACATCCCGAACGCATTTCGCTTTCCGTCAGCACGGCATTGGCCAGGGCTATCGGGGCGATGAGCAAGTCGGCAATTTCTACTTTGGCCTGCTCGAAGCTGTGCTCCAGATTCTTCTTGAGGGAAGCACGTGCCACGATATTCAGGAAGTTTCCTGTGATACGTTTGCCTGCCACACCCACCGGATCGGCCTGAAGATTGTTGTCTATCTTATATTCCTGCGGGGCTACATCCAGCACGCTCATGTCCATCAGGGGAACTTCGAGGTTTTCATCGCTGATTGCATCTACCAACTCTTGCGAAATAATCCCTTCCTCTTCCAGCACACGGCTTACCGCATTCTTTACCGTGCGCAATGACTGTCCGCCGATGCCTACATATACTTTGGCAATGGAGTTGTTCAACTGGCTTTCCAGCTTGTTGATGATGGAAGTCAGAGCCTGTGCGGTCTTATCAATGTTGTAGATGACTCCTTTGTGGATAAAAGAAGAGGCATCCTCACGCGCGTAGGCCAGCACTTGTATGCTTCCGTCGCTGTTCTTCTTGCCGGCGATACCGGAAATCTTGGAAGAACTCAACTCGATAGCGGCGATAAATTCTGTTGTTGCCATAGATATATTTCTATTGTTTATATTTTAATTCTCTCGTTTCGTACAGATAATCTGATTACTAAATTCAACGTTAATACGGGAATATTTGTTCCATCCTACCTGATTTAAACCTCTTTCATAGAAAGCTTTCACCCGTTCGAGCTTGCGCTCAAAGCCGTCCAGCTTACCGAGATAGATGATGTGGTCGCCCACACGGGGCACTAATTCCACATTCTTGTCCGACAGCACATGTATCTGTTCGATCTGTGCGTCCCAGAACTTATTATTCTGCAAAAATACACCAAACTTATATAAATCCCTCATGGCAAACGACTTTTCTACTCTTCCGGTCACTATGGCAAGGTGAGCAACGCATTTTGCGTCGGGTGGCATCACGGTGCCTTTGTTGTCCAGATAGTAGTTTTCACCGTTTGCACTCATCACTCGCAGGATGGGGATGCGCTGGCTGACTTCCACACAGAGTATTCCACTGGGAGTCTTATAGCACTCCACTTCGTCGATCAGCGGATGTTTGGCGAGTTCCCGTTCCAATGTTTTGCTACGAATGCGATCCATAGGTTTGCCAACAGGATAAATACCTTTCTTTTCCAGCATACCCGAAACTTCTTTCTTGGTGATGAAGCCGGCATAAACTGTATCTTTGATAACCAATTCCATGTCACGACACACCTGTCCGGCAGGCTTCCGGTTGAAAGCCGTGATAGCTACCACCAGATAGGCGATGACGAGCAGCAGGACGATAGACAATAGAATTCTTTTCAGCATGTATGATTTATCAATTATGATTTATGATTTCTCAACTGTCAGTTACTCTGCCAATTGTTTTGCAATGGCAGTTATCTATGTCTCCTGCACCTAAAGTAATCAGAACCTCGATCTTTTTCTGCGATAGCAGGTTCAGAATGTCTTCTTTCCTGCACATACATTTTTCAATGCCCGGACGCAGGTTGTCATATATCAGCTGGCTGGTGACACCGGGAATCGGTTGTTCACGTGCCGGATAGATATCTACGAGGATCACTTCATCGAGCAGGGACAAGCTGTCGGCAAATTCCTTGTAGAAGTCACGGGTACGTGTGTAAAGGTGCGGCTGAAAGATAGCTGTTATTTTCTTGTCCTGATATAGATCGCGGATAGATTTTACGCTTTGTGCGATTTCGGCAGGATGATGGGCATAGTCGCTCAGAAATACCACTTTGTCATTCTTGATTTTGAAGTCGAAACGGCGGTCTACTCCGCGGAAACTTGCCATGCTGCGTTTGATTTCCTCATCCGTAGCACCGTTGAGGTGGGCGAGTGCCATGGCTGCCATACCATTCTCTATATTGATGCTGACGGGAACACCTAATTGGATATCATTGATACGTGTATCAGGTGCCACGAAGTCGATAAATATCTCACCGTTCCCGATGCGGATATTTTCAGCATGGAAATCACCTTCGGTGCGAGCATAGGTATAAACTTTTACGCCGGATTGTACATCAGGCTTCAAAGCAATGTCTTTGTGAATGATCAATGCGCCGCCCGGTTGAATCAGGGTTGTATAATGACGGAAGCTTTCCAGATAGGCTTCTTCCGTACCGTAGATGTCCAGATGATCGGGGTCAGTAGCTGTAATGACACTCATGTACGGTGATAACCAATGGAAAGAACGGTCGAACTCATCTGCTTCGATCACTGTGTACGGACTGGACTGAGACAGTAGCAGGTTAGTTCCATAATTCTTGGAGATGCCTCCGAGGAATGCGGTGCAGCCTACATGTGACTGATAAAGCAAATGTGCGGCCATTGTGCTGGTAGTGGTTTTACCATGCGTTCCGGCTACGCACAGACCTTTGCTGCTGTGGGTGATTGTTCCCAGAACCTGGGCGCGTTTTTGTATTTCGAAACCGTTATTGCGGAAGTACACTAACTCGGCATGATCTTGCGGAACGGCCGGGGTGTATACGACTAAAGTTGTTTCCTTGTCCTTGCAATCTTCGGGGATCAGGCTTACATTTTCTTCATAATGTATCTGTGCACCTTCTGCGATAAGGTGTTCGGTCAGTTCGCTCGGAGTGCGGTCGTAACCAGCTACAAGTTTGCCCTTTGATAAGAAATAGCGTATCAGGGCACTCATACCGATGCCGCCGGCACCGACGAAATATACGGATTTGATGTTTTCTATATTCATTTTCTTATATTTTAATACTATCTCAATTCTCCTCCTCCCGGGAGGAGGAGAATTGGGATACTGCTGTTTATTCATTGAGATACTATAGTTTGTTTATCAGTTTCAATACTTCTTTTGCAATTATAGTTGCTGAGTCCGGCAGCGCCAACTTGGCAATGTTCTCGCTCAACGTTTTTAGTTTTTGTGCATCGGCAACCGTTTCGAGTGCTACCGGAATAAGATGCTTCATAGCATCTGCATCCTTCACGTAAATGGCGGCTTCCTTATCTACGAGGGCCAGTGCATTTTTAGTCTGGTGATCTTCTGCCACATTGGGTGAAGGTACCAGAATAACCGGTTTATTCAGCAGGCAGAACTCAGAGATAGATCCTGCTCCTGCACGCGAAATGACCAGATCGGCAGCCGCATACGCGCTTGCCATATCTTTAATGAAATCCGTCACATAGAGGTTCGGGATAGCTGAGATGCGTGGATTACGTACCGCTTCTCCGGTGGTGGTAGTGATGGCATCTTTCACTTGCTGAATGTATATCTTCCCGGTCTGCCAGATGAACTGAATGTCACCGTATGCTTTGATTGTATCCAGTGCGGCAATCAGCGTCTGGTTTATAGTACGCGCTCCAAGACTGCCACCCAGTATCAATATTGTTTTCTTCTCCGGATTGAAACCGAAAGAGGTCACGGCAGCTTCGCGACTCTGCTTATTTGCTAACAGATTCTGTCGAACCGGATTTCCTGTCATAATAATCTTATCCGCAGGAAAGAACTTTTCCATTCCATCATACGCAACACAAATCTTGCAGGCTTTTTGTGCCAGCAGCTTGTTTGTTACGCCTGCATAAGAGTTCTGTTCCTGTATCAAAGTAGGCACTCCCATCATACCTGCTACTTTTAACGTAGGGCCACTGGCATAACCACCTACACCTACCGCTACCTGAGGATGAAACTCTTTCAGTATGCGGCGTGCCTTCAACTGGCTGCGGAGTAACTTTATAATCACTGCAAAGTTTTTCCATAAACGTTTACGGTCGAAGCCTGCCACGGGTAAACCGATGATTTTGTATCCTGCATCGGGCACACGTTGCATTTCCATCCGTCCTTCTGCACCTACAAAAAGGATTTCTGCATCGGGGCGTAGTTCCTTGATGGCATTGGCAATGTATACTGCGGGGAATATATGTCCCCCTGTACCTCCACCGCTTATGATAATGCGGGGAGCCTCTCCGTTATGACTTTTATTCATATCTTTCATACTTAATTTTATTGCAGGAGTTAAAGGAGTTGTCACTCCGTTGTCTCCTACTCGAATTCTGCATCACTGTTCAGCACCTTTGCTGTTGGTTCGGCCGCTGTTTGTATCTCGCTATTTCCTTCTTCAACAGCAGCTTCCACTTGCATCGGTATCTGTGCGTCATGTTCTTTAATCTCTTCCAATTTGGCAGTATAGCGACTCACACTCAATATCATGCCGATATAGGCGCAGTTGATAAGTGTGGAGGTACCACCTTTACTGATAAGCGGCAGCGGTTGCCCGGTGACCGGTGCCAATCCTACTGCTACCATCATGTTAAATACGGCTTGCGATACAAGCAACAGCGCAATTCCTATGATGAGGAAAGCCGGAAACGTTCGGTCGCACTTCTTCGCTATACGCCCGACTCGTATCAGCAGGCAGACGTAGAGGAATACGACGAAAGCCCCGCCTATCTTCCACAATAATGGCAAAGATAAAGTCAGAGAATGCCTGGCTCAGGAAGTCGCGCTGTACTGAGTTACCCGGTCCTCTACCTACAACATTGCTTGTGGCTACAGCGATACGGGCGTGGGCTATCTGGGCATCTTTGTCAATATCGAATTTGGCGGCAGGCACTTCTGTGTCATCCGTGAATTTCTCTATACGGGCACGCCATGTGTCAAAACGGTGCAGGAACGGTAAATCGCTATTCTTGGTCAGTACTAGGAATGCTACACCTATGATTGCTACTCCTGCCAAAGCACCGGCCAATATCAACAGTTTCTTTATTGCCACCCGTCCGATGAACATCATCAGAAAAACCACTCCGAAAAGCAAAGCCGCCGTCGAAAGGTTCTCCGGTGCAATCAGCAGGCAGACAACACCTGTGATAATCATGATACGCTTGAAGGCTTTCGGACTGGCCCCGTCTTCATCCTGTCCCTTGGAGAGGATAAAGGCAGTGACGATGATCACGGCCATTTTTGCCACCTCCGAAGGCTGGAACTGGATACCCATGAAGGTCATCCAGCGTGCAGCACCGTTGATGCGTTCCATCATCATAACAAGACCCAGTAATACTACGGACAAAGGCAGCAGGAACACAGGGAACACCTGAAACCACTTATAAGGAATATTGTGCATAAACACCACTACTACAGCGCCCACCATCAGGATGATGCTGTGCTGTGTAATAGGCCCCCAGTGGTCACCGCTCTTGTACGTCAGTGTAGACGCGGCGCTGAACACTTCTACGATAGAAATGAGGCAAAGGAAAAGGAATATGATCCAGATTACCTTGTCACCTTTGAATATGCTTCTGAGTAAGTCCAATGCTTCGCAAATTAATAGTTAATAATTAAGGAATGAAAGCGCTCATATACGCTTGCTTTTCTCACGATGTGCGACCGTCTTTTTATCCCGGGCACGGGATAAAAATCTGATCCCGGGCGCGGTCATAATGCTCTTACGTATTCCTTGAACTGGTCTCCGCGATCTTCATAACTGTTGAAGAGGTCGAAGCTTGCACAACAAGGACTCAGCAATACCGTTTCGCCTTTTTTCGCTAAACGGAAAGCGGCATCTACGGCATCTTTCATACCGGTTTGCACATCGGCAACGGGCAATCCCATGCGATCGAAGAAATCGTGCAACTTTTCGTTATGCAATCCCAGGTAAACCAGGGCAGAGCATTTTTCGCGTACCAGGTCTTCAATTTCTGTATAGTCGTTGCCTTTATCTTTTCCGCCCAGTATCAGGACCGTTTTCGTTTTCATGCTCTGCAAAGCATACCAGCAGGAATTTACGTTGGTAGCTTTAGAGTCGTTGATAAACTCTACACCGCGCACAGTGGCTACTTTTTCAAGGCGGTGTTCTACACCTTTGAAGTCGGACAAAGCACGGCGAATATATTCTTTCTCTATTCCGGCAAGATTGGCAGAGATGCCTGCGGCGAGAGAATTGTATAAGTTGTGTGTGCCTTGTAAAGCCAATTTCTCCTGCTCCATGTTGAAGGCGATGGGTTCGTTGATTTCCACTTCACCGTCTTCTACGTAGGCTATGGCTCCATCTTCTTTCATTGCGGAGAATGGATAAAGGTGGGCGCATAACCCGTGTTTGTCCAGTTCGCGTTTGATGATGGGGTCGTCATTCCAGAAGATGAAGGCATCTTCCGGTGTCTGGTTCTGCGTGATACGGAACTTTGCGTCCACATAGTTCTGCATGCAGTGGTTGTAGCGGTCCAGGTGGTCGGGCGTAATATTCATCAGCACGGCAATGTTGGCGCGGAACTTATACATGTTATCCAACTGGAAAGAACTGAGCTCAATCACGTAGTAATCATGTTGATCCGTGGCCACCTGCAAAGCAAGACTCTTGCCAATGTTGCCTGCCAATCCTACATTCAGACCTGCACTCTTGAAAATGTGATAAATGAGTGAGGTGGTAGTGGTCTTACCGTTTGAACCGGTAATACATATCATTTTAGCATTGGTATAGCGCCCTGCAAACTCTATCTCAGAGATGACAGGCGTACCTTGCTTTTTCAGTTTCAATATAATCGGAGCATCATTGGGGATGCCGGGGCTTTTCACCACTTCTTCGGCATTTAAAATCAGCTCTTCTGTATGCTGTCCTTCTTCCCAGG
>OIAG01000933.1_pt1 | contig 12142 bp, 6 predicted proteins | sample 1580701 | NCBI WGS metagenome assembly OIAG01 (sample SAMEA3882551, study PRJEB24775) | human gut metagenome | biome: human-associated habitat; feature: intestine environment; material: feces | place: Netherlands | collected 2009/2010 | reverse complement strand
TAAACACATGTCCTCTTTGCTGTTGAAGTGTGGTCTTCCGGGTGGTATGATGGGTAGCTTGATGGCTGACTTGGAGTCCAATCTGGAATCTATCAATAAATATAAGGCGAAACGTAACTTGCCGTTTATGACGCAGGATCAGTTGCTTATCAAGCTGTTCAATGAAGTGGCTTATGTATGGCCGCGCGTAGGTTATCCTCCGTTGGTAACTCCGTTCAGCCAGTATGTTAAGAATCTGGCGATGATGAACGTGATTGCTATGGAAAAAGGTAAGGAACGTTGGGGTATGATTGCTGATGATATCTGGGATATGCTGTTAGGTAAAGCTGGTAAATTGCCGGGCACGCTGGCTCCCGAAATCATTGAGAAAGCCGAACGCGAAGGCCGTAAGTTCTTTACCGGAAACCCACAGGATAATTATCCGGATGCGCTCGATAAGTATCGCAAGATGATGAAAGAGAACAAATGGGATTTGGGCGAAGATGATGAAGAACTCTTCGAATATGCCATGCATCCGGCACAATACGAAGCATACAAGAGTGGCAAGGCGAAAGAAGACTTCCTGGCAGACGTGGAAAAACGGAAGGCGGAACTTAATAAGTCTCCGTTGGACGACGCCAAACCGAAAACACTTACCGTTCAGGTAGATGGACAGGCTTATCGCGTAACGGTAGCTTACGGTGATATTGATTTGCCGGCAGATGCTACAGCGAAAGTGGAAGCTCCTGTAGGCGAAGGCCAGGATGTGGTTGCTCCGTTGGAAGGTAAATTCTTCCTGACAAAGAATGCACAGGAAACTCCGTTGAAGGTGGGCGACAAGGTGAAGAAAGGCGACTTGCTTTGCTACATCGAAGCTATGAAGACGTATAACGCCATCCGTGCCGATTTCGACGGAACAGTTACTGCTATTTGTGCTACTCCGGGCGATACCATTTCAGAAGATGATGTATTAATGAAGATAGGATAACGCAGCATGGAAGATATATTTGGAAGACTCTACGGTATGACGGCCTTCAGCAATATCATTGAAGACCCGTCGTTTCTGGTGATGTATGCCATTGCTTTCATCCTGCTGTATCTAGGTATCAAGAAGCATTACGAACCGTTATTGCTGGTACCTATCGCTTTCGGTGTGCTCATCGCCAACTTTCCCGGTGGCGAAATGGGTGTCATCCAGGCGGATGAAAACGGAATGGTAATGGTAAATGGGGTGTTGAAGAGCATCTGGGAAATGCCGTTGCATGAAATTGCACACGACTTGGGATTGATGAACTTCATCTACTATATGTTGATTAAGACAGGTTTCCTGCCCCCCATCATTTTTATGGGTGTGGGTGCACTGACGGACTTTGGACCGATGCTCCGTAATTTGCATCTTTCCATCTTCGGGGCGGCAGCGCAGTTGGGCATCTTTACAGTACTGTTGTGCGCAGTGATGATTGGTTTTACACCGCAGGAAGCAGGTGCTCTCGGTATCATTGGTGGTGCTGACGGCCCGACAGCAATTTTTACGACTATCAAGTTGGCTCCGCATTTGTTGGGTCCGATTGCTATTGCCGCCTATTCTTACATGGCGTTGGTTCCGGTGATTATTCCGTTGGTAGTGAAGTTGTTCTGCTCTAAGAAGGAGTTGATGATCAATATGAAGGAGCAAGAGAAACTCTATCCTTCGAAGACGGAAATCAAGAATCTGCGTGTACTGAAAATCATTTTCCCGATAGCAGTGACTACGGTTGTCGCTCTCTTTGTACCGACGGCAGTGCCTTTGATTGGTATGTTGATGTTTGGTAACCTGATTAAGGAAATCGGTGCGGATACCAGCCGTTTGTTTGATGCAGCTGCCAATAGCATTATGAATGCGGCGACTATTTTCTTAGGATTGAGTGTAGGCGCAACTATGACAAGCGAAGCGTTCCTGAACTGGACAACCATTGGTATTGTTATAGGTGGTTTCCTTGCATTTGCACTTTCCATTACGGGTGGTATCTTCTTTGTGAAGCTGTTCAATCTGTTCAGTAAGAAGAAGATAAATCCGCTGATTGGTGCAACAGGACTGAGTGCTGTGCCTATGGCAAGCCGCGTATGCAATGAGATTGCTACGAAGTATGATCCGAAGAACCATGTGCTGAATTACTGTATGTCCAGTAATATCTCCGGTGTAATCGGTTCGGCTGTTGCGGCGGGTGTGCTGATTTCATTCCTGGGATAAACGGTCAGTAAGAAAAATATAAAGAAACTCCGGTATGGCTTTGTAAAGCTATGCCGGAGTTTTTTTGTATGTTTTTCTTTGAGGGGCATTTCATTCACTAACCACCTTCCAATATTCAGCCATCGCCATCTTCTCCGCCAGATACGCATCAATCAGGTTGGTGTGTGCCTGCGTCCACGAGAGTTGTGCGGACAACACATCTGCCATGCTGGCTTTTCCTTCATTATAAGAGAAGGTGACAAGGCCCAGATTCTCTTCGGCGAGTGTTATATTCTCCCGGGCCGTCTTGACTTGCTGTTCAGTTTCCGTCAGTTTTGTGGTGGCTGCGGAGAGCTCTTCCAGAATATTGTCCGTTACATAGCTTTGTTGCAGCTTCTGTATGCCGATATAGGCTTTCTGTTGGCGGTTTGTCTTGAAGCGGGCTCCCCAACGGAAGATGGGGATGCTGACGTTGACCCCTGCGACGGGAGTATGAGGTACATCCTGCCCCATATAGGCGATTCCCGTATCCCAACCGGTGGCGAGGAACATGCTGACTTGTGGGTTGTAGCGGCTGAGGGCAGCATGCCGTTGCGCTTCACTGCGGGCGATGTTCACGGAGGTACTGGCATATTCTGCCCGGCGGGGCAGCACATCATCCAGGCCCAAAGGGATGATGGGAGCAGTCGGTATATCTATTTCGGCTATGCTGTCTATGGGAGCGTCCGGTTCCGAGCCCATAAGGATATTCAGTTTTTGCAGGGCAAGGGTATGGTTTTGGCGTGCCTTGATGTACTGCAATTCGGCTTCCTTACGTCGGGTGGAAATCATCAGCAAGTCTGTGCGGCTGATGGCACCGTCATCAAAGCGGTCTTGGATGATGTCGTACTGCTGTTGTACAATATCCTGAAAGGTAGCCGCGGCTTTCAGACCGGCACGGGCGGCAGAGGCATTCCAATAGACGGCGTCACTTTGATAGTGTATCTGGTCGAGGGTCAGCTCTGTGGTAAGTTGGTCCAGTGCCTCTTCGGCTTGCGCCACTTTCTTTTGGGCTATTAGGGAACCTCCGGTATAAAGCGGCTGCGTCAAGGTGGCAAGTGCCTGATAGGTATAAGGGTGGTAGTCTCCTTTCGGACTGTTCCATTGGTCCAGATGATTGAGATTGGCGGTACCCTCGGCGGTGATGTCAATCTGGGGCAGGAAACCGGTGGAGGCAATCTTGCGTGCCTCGGTACTGGCGAATGTTTTCAGATGCTGTTGTTTCAGAATCTGGCTGTATGCTTCTACCTTGTCGCGGTATTCTTCGCGGCTCAGATATGCTTGTTGTGCCCCGGCATTCAGTCCTGAGCACAGTAATGATAGAATAAGTATATTTGTTTTCATCATTCAATTGGTAAACTGTAAATTGTTGAATGTTCTCTCACTTGATTTTATGAATGGCGCAATAAGCCACCGGCAGCACGAATAGTGTCAATGCCGAGGCTACCAGCAAACCACCCATGATGGTTGCCGCCATGCCGCCGAACATGGCGTCGAACAATAACGGCAACATTCCCAGGATAGTGGTACCCGATGCCATGGCCACCGGGACAATACGGGTGGTCGTTGCACTGATAACGGCTTCACGCGGTGCTTTTCCGGCAGCGGTTTCCGTATCAATCTGGTCCACCAGCACGATGGCATTCTTGATATTCATTCCAATCAGCCCCAGCAAGCCGAGGATGGAGAAGAAGTCGAATGATTTCCCCAATACCACCAGTCCCAGTACAATACCTATAAAGATAAGCGGCAGCATCAGCAGGATAACAATCGGCTTCCGGTAGCTGCGGAACAGAAACAGCAAGGTGACGAACATAAGGAAGAATGTCAGCGGCAGGTTAGCTGCCAGTGCGGCATTGCTTTCTGCCTGGCTTTCCTGCTCTCCGAAGTATTTCATGGTGTAACCTTCGGGCACATCAATCTCTTCTTGCACTTGCTTCCATATACGGTTGAAGGCGGCAATGGCATTCACACCGCGGCGTGGGTCGGCCTGCGCCATCATCACCATCTGCCGGTTGTAGTCTTTCACATTGGAGAACTTGTACTGGAAGTCGAACCGGCTGACGACTTGTTCCAGAGTGGTTGTTTCGCGTGCAGTGCCGAATACGGGGAGTGTACGCAAGTCGTTGATGCGGAAAGAGTCGATAGTTTTATCCTTCAACAGAACGGGAAGTACCTGGTCTCCTTCCCTGTATTCCCCAAGTGTCATGCCGTTCGTACCGATCTGGATACTCTGTGCCATGCTTTGACGGGAGATACCCAACGGTTGTGCACGCTCCTGACTGTAAACGGGATGCCATACCGGTATCTTATTGCCCCAGGAGTTGCGCACGTTGATAAGTTCGCCGTCACGGTGCATGATGTCCAGAGCCTTGTTGGTCAACATGACCAGCGTATCCGTGTTATTGCCGATGAACCCGATTTCAATGGCGGCATCTACAGCAGGAGAGAGTTTGAACAACATGGTACGGGTGATGGCATTGGGATAGTTGGCCTTCATGTAGGCATCAAGGTTCTCTTCCTGCTTCTTGGTATATTTGCTGTCCGTTACTTCCACCAGGATATTGGCGAAGTTAGGTTTGGGACCGACGGAAGTGGAGGCCAGATAGTAACGCAACGGTGTGCTGCCGAATGTGACGGATACCCGTTTCACTTCCGTCTGCTGCATCAGATGCGCTTCCACCTTTTTCATTTCGGTTTCTACTTCGCGGATGCTGTACCCGTCCGGATAGAATACATCTGCCCGAAAGTAGGGCTTGTCCAGAGAAGGGAAGAAGTTCTGGGGCATCAGCCCCATGACGATGAGGGAGAGGATGAACAGTGCTGTAATGCTTCCAAGGGTCAACGCCTTCTTGCGTATCAGTGTGCTGAGGATGGAGGCGAATTTATGGTAGAAAGGCTTGTCGTATGGGTCCTTGCTACCATCTTTAGCCTTTGCTTTCAGTATGAAGTTGCCGAATGTAGTGGTTTGTGTCAACGCCAGCACCCAACTTAATCCCAGGGAAATGGCCAACACTACGAATAGCGGTTTCACGATTTCGGCTACGGAAGAGGGAGCCAGATACAGTGGCAGAAACGAACAGATGGCAATGAACGTTGCTCCCAGCAATCCCCATTGGGGACCGGTGGCACCGTCTATCAGCGCTTTTCGGCGGTCGATGCCGCGGGCAATGGCAATTTGGGCATTATCTGTCACCACGATGGCATTGTCCACCAGCATTCCCATGGCTATGATGAATCCGGCGAGGGAGGTCCGGTTCAGACCTACGCCAAGAAACGACATAATGAGCAGTGTGCCTCCGATAGAGAATATAAGGGAAGAGCCAATCAGTACTCCTGCACGCATGCCCATCACCAGCATGATGATTACAATCACAATCAGGATGGATTCTATCAGATTGATGATGAACCCGTTGTTGGCTTCTTTGGCAATCACGTTTTCGGGATACAGACTTTCCAGTTCCAGCCCCACGGGGATGAGGGGCATGAGTTCGGCAAGCCTCCGGTCTACCAGTTCACCGGTTTTTACCACATCCTTTGTCGGGTCGGTGGAGATGCCGATACCGATGGCGCGCTTTCCGTTGACGTGCATGATATTGCCGGGAGGTTCCATGTATCCCTTTTCAATGATGGCGATGTCACCCAGCTTGACTTGTCCGCCGGAGGTAGTGATAACCTGGTTGCGGATATCATCGACAGTCGTGTAGGTACCGTTGGCCACAATGCGTAACTGTTGTTCTCCGGCGCTGATTTCACCCGTATTGATAATCTGGTTCTGCGATTGTAGCAGGCTGGCCAGCTGCTTGGGGTCGATACCCATTCCTGCCAGCTTGTTTACGGAGATGAATATATGGATGACCTCTGTCTGTGTACCGAAAAGGGCTACCTTCATCACACCGTCTGCCGTGATGACTTGTGTCTTGATTCGTTCCGCCCAGTTTCTCATTTCTTCATAAGAGAAACCGTCGTCACCCACCAGGCCGTAATAGATGCCGAAAACGTCTCCAAAATCATCCGAGACGGTCGGTACAGAAGAGCCTGCGGGCAGTTGGGGCTGTATATTGAGCACTTTACGCCGCAGTTCGTCCCACTTCTGCGGAATGGATGCGGCAGAGAGTGACGGTTGCAGTTCGAAGGTTATCTTGGAGAGTCCGTACATAGACTCTGACTTTATCTTGTAGACGCCGCTCATCGACTGTATTTCTCGGGAGATGGGTTCGGTGACGAGCCGTTCCACTTCTGCCGGCTCCGCTCCCGGGTAGCGTGTCATGATGACTGCCGACTTGATGACGAAAGGTGCGTCTTCCTTCTTTCCCAACCTGCCGAATGACAGTATACCGCCGATAAGCAGCACAGCCAGAAAGAAGTAGACTATCTTCGTGTTGTCTAATGAATATTGGGCTAGATTCATAATGAATATTTTTTAGATAAATGGGGAATGTAATGTGCCAATGTGATTAATCACATTAGTACCTTTATTGCTTCTCCTTCTGTCAGCTGGTATACTCCGGCCGTCACAACGGTTTCTCCCGGTTCCAACCCTTTAGAAATAAGCAGGTTTGCCTCTCCCGTTGGAGAATAAACGGTCACTTCGCGGCGACTGACTTTATTACCTTCCACCACCCATACATACGTTTTCCGGTTTTCACTGTCGCCAAATACGGCGCTTAACGGTACATTCATCAGCTTTTCTTCCAGAAAGGGAGCGACATCCGATGCCAGCTTTATTTTGCATGTGAATCCCGGTTTTACGTCATAACGTGTACGGTCAAAGTGCGGGTCGTCAATTGTTATTGTCACCGGAATACCCGTCCCTGCTGTGGAGATGTCAAGATACTCTTCCAGTCTGGCATCGAAAGCCTCTGTGGGGTAGCTGTCGAACACCACCTTGAACTTTACGTCCTTGGCACGGAGCAGATAGAGATAATCATCCGGTACGGTGAACTTGATTCGTAGCTTCTGTGTATTTACCAGCTGTACAACCCCTTCTCCTGCATTGACACGCTGATAGTTCTCTACCAGCCGTTTTTCGATGGAACCCTCGAAAGGGGCTGTCAGCCGCGTATCCCGCATATTGTTGCCGGACAACTCGTAAGTGGATTTTGCTTTCTGATAGTTGGCTACGCTGATTTCGTATTCCTGCACGGAGATAGCCTGGCGGCCAAGCAGCCGTTTGTTACGTTCCACTTGTGCGGCAGCTGTTTCGTAGGCAGCCTTGTCGGCTGCATATTGCAGGGAGATGTCGCGTGGGTCGATGGCGGCAATCAGTTGCCCCTTTTTTACCCGCTGTCCCTCTACAACCGGGAGGCTGATGATTTGTCCGCTGACGCGGAAGGCAAGTCTCACATATTCCACGGCTTCCACTATTCCGGAGAAGTCTTTGCGGATAACCGACTGTGAACTGACTTGCGCAGTCTTCACCGGTCGGATAAGGGTATTGCTACCCTTTTGTTTTTGCCCGCACGACGTGATGAGCAACGCCATGACCAGGGCGAAAAGAAACATTTTTTTCATTGGTAAACAAGTATATAGTTATTCGTTCAGGTATATATAAAAACATAAAACCGGGAAAACAACCAAATGTTCTCCCGGTTATAGGATAAATGATGATTTAATGTGCCAATGTGCTAATTGGCTGCGCAATGTTTATGCTGCGCTATCACGCCGCAGGTCATTGGCACATTGGCATATTAATTTTCAATTCCGTCCCCCGTTCCAGCGTATATGGGTGTCCGTAGACTTGTATGTCCACTTTGCTGCCTGCTGTAAGCGAGATTTCGATTTCTTTTCCTACCCGTATGTGAAGTGTGTTTTTCAGATAATTCACCTTGAATGAATAGCTGTCCCATTTTTGCGGTATGACAGGGGAGAAACACAACGTCTCCTTCAGCACCTGCATACCTGCAAATCCGCGTACAATGGCCAGCCAGCTGCCGGGCATACTGGTTATGTGCAGACCTTGGTCTGCTTCGTTGTTGTAGTCGTCCAGGTCAAGCCGTGTGGCATGCAGGAAAAGCTGGTAAGCTTTTTCCACTTTGCCGATGCGTGCAGCCAGGATGGAATGGATGTGGGGAGAAAGGGAGGATTCGTGTACGGTCATCGGCTCATAGAACTCGAAATTGCGGCGGACGGTTTCCGTGTCAAAATAGAAATAATAGAGGTAAAGTCCGAGCAACACGTCACTCTGCTTGATGTAGCAAGAGCGCAGAATGCGGTCCCATGACCAATGTTGGTTGATGGGGCGTTCTTCGGCAGGAATGTTATCTGTACTTTCCAGTACTTTATCCATATAGCCGTCATTTTGGATAAAAATACCCCGTTCCTTGTCTTCCGGCAGATACATGTGTTCGATGATGTCTCTCCACCGGGCACTTTCCTTCACTTGGTCGAGATTGGTGATGCGGCGTATGTGGGCATATTCATCTGGATATTGCTGTGCCACCATTTCCAGAAAACGGAGGGTCATCTTGAGGCACTGTATACAGGAATAGTTAGTGTACCAGTTGTTGTCCACATTGTTTTCGTATTCATCCGGGCCGGTAACCCCCAGTATGACATATTTCTGTTTGGGTTGGGAGAAGGATACCCGTTGTCTCCAGAAACGGCTGACGGCAATCATTACTTCCAGGCCATATTTAGCGATATAGTCCATATTGCCCGTCAGCGCTGCATGCTGAACGATGGCATAGACAATGATATTGTTACGGTGGATTTCCTCGAAGGTTATTTCCCATTCACTGTGGCATTCCTCTCCATTGTTGGTTACCTGCGGAAACAACGCTGCACCGTCCTTGAAACCCAGTTTACGGGCGTTTTCGATGGCTTTGGGAAGCTGGTTGTACCGATATGCCAGCAAGTTCTTTGCAATCTCTTTGGGAGTGGAGAGCAGAAAAAACGGTACACAACACAGTTCCGTGTTCCAATAAGTATTTCCGCCATATTTTTCTCCGGTGAATCCTTTGGGGCCGATGTTTAGGCGCGGATCATCTCCCCGGTAAGTCTGATACAGTTGGAATATGTTGTACCGGATACCTTGTTGCGCTTCCGGGTCCCCTTCGATGACGACATCCGTTTCGTCCCAGATTTCCTGCCAGGCCCTTCGATGCTCTTCTACCAGCGTATTCCAGCCTATGCTCTTGGCTTCGCGTGCCTCGGCCACGGAGTGTTCCACCAATTCACTCCGTTCGTGGTAGAGAGAAGAAGCGATGGCGGTGTATTTGATGAGTGTCACGTTGTCTCCGGGTTTCACGTCGGCACCTACGCTGAAACCGGTCTGCTTTTCCTTTTCTATCCGTATGGGGTTGGCAGTGGTTTCCTTGTTGTTTTTGAAGAATTGGTAAGTCATGGCGTAGCACACTTGTGCATCTTCCCGGCGGGTCTGTGTCCAGAGATAGGCACAGCTGCTGGTAGAACCGGAACGCAGTATGTTCCATATTTTCAGGTTTGGCAGATCGGCATCGTCTACTATATTCCCGTCAAGGATGGGCACGAGTGAGATTCTGCCGGTATAGTTGATGGAAGACACGCTGTACTTGATGAGACAGAGGTTGGGTCTTGCCATATTTGTGATATGCTCTACATGGATGCGGAGCTGGTTTCCACGAGGAGACGTCACCTCCATGTCCCGGTAGGAGATACCTTCCTTCATATCCAGGCGGCGGTTGAAGCTGTCGACATCCCAGCCTGCCAAATCGAGTTCCTCATCGATGAGGCGCAGGTTGATGCGGCTCCAGTCGGCAGCCTTGGGTATACGGGTGTAATATGGTGGAAATCCGTTCTTCCACCATCCTACGCGGGTTTTGTCCAGGAAAGTGATGCCGGCCACAAATGAACCACGGTAACTGTCACTGCTGTAAGGCTCCTCAAAATACCCCCGTTGCCCGAAACGTCCGTTTCCGAGACTGAATATACTTTCCGACATCCGTTGACGGTCGGGGTGGAATTGGTCTTCGATGATGTTCCATTCATCGGTCTTGAGGTATTTCTTCATGGCGACGTGTTTTCTGTAGTTATCGCCGTAAAGTTAAGCAATATGCGGAAATAAAGAAGAAATGGAAAGGAAAAAACAAACGTGCGGTAGGCTTTTTTTTACCTGCTTTCTTGCCGGAGGGCTGGTAGGCTCGTCAATAACAGATGCTATGTACGGTCAGAAGAAGAGGTAACAATCATACGGTATGAAAGCATGAATCATACGATATGATTATGGTAATCATACGGTATGATTCATGTCTTTATTACAAAGATAACGGCTGTCCTTTGTACGGTGTGCCGGTCTCGGTTCTTTGTGTGTTATGTTTCGGAGGCGTGTGCTTACTTGCTTTTTTCTCCTTGGTTCTCTTTGATGAGGTATACGCAGGCGGCGCCGATTATCAGCATGATTCCTGCCAGCACAAGCATATTGATTTCAGGAGGCAGTCCTCCTTGGGGAGTAAACAAGGCAAGGATGGTGCCGCCCAAAGCAGCTGCTATAATCTGCGGGATACAGATAGTACCGTTGAAAAGTCCCAGATAAGTACCCATGTGTCCTCCGCTCAGTGCGTTGGTCAGGATGGTGAACGGCAGTGCCAGCATGGCAGCCCATGCACAACCTATCAGCAAGAAGGAAATGAAGAGCATATAAGGGTCGTGTATGAAGTAGGTGGAAATGAAACCTATACCTCCCAGAACAAGGCTGAGTGAGTAGACCCGGCGACGGTCCTTGAACATCGGTATGCAGATGGCCCAAAGCACAGAGCCGATGGCTTGTACGGCAAACAGTACGCCTACCCAGTCGGCGGCATTCTGATATTGCAGGCTCTTGGTGTCGAGTACCACTTTGGTGACACCATCTACCAGGTGCTCTACTGTAGGAGCATCAAAAGCATTGGCAGCGATGCTGCCGTTGGTATAGGTCCACATGAACATAAAGGCAAACCAGCAGAAGAATTGTACCAGTCCGATAGTCCAGAATGCTTTCGGAGCCTTGATGAGCAGCTTCAGCATGTTGGTCTTTTCATGTTCCTCTTCTTCGGTGATGCCGTGATACTCTGCATATTCGGCAGGCGGCATCTCTTTTACTTTGACCGAAGTGTAGATAACGCAGAAGATAAGGATGGCTGCTCCGATGTAGAATGAGTAAATCACCGAGTCGGGGATTACTCCTTGGGGAGCTGTATTGCTGATGCCAATCCATGCAAAGATGAACGGGAAGAGATAGCCTACCAGGCTGCCTGCATTGCAGAGAAAACTCTGGATGGAGTAGGCGAGCCCTTTTTGTTTCTCATTCACCATGTCACCCACCATCATTTTGAAGGGTTGCATGGCCATATTGATGGAGGTGTCGAGGAACATCAGCGATACCAGTCCGAAAATCATGGCTGTACTTACTGCCATGCCGAAGCTTCCGGCATTGGGTAGCAGGCACATGACGAGTACGGCCACCAACGAACCTATAAACAGATAAGGGATGCGCCGTCCGAAGCGTGTCCAGGTCTTGTCACTGGCGGCTCCCACAATGGGTTGTACAATGATACCTGCCAACGGCGGTAATATCCAGAAATAGCTCAAACTGTGCGGGTCGGCTCCTAAAGTAGAGAATATACGGCTGATGTTCGCGCTTTGCAGGGCATACGCAATCTGTACGCCGAAGAAACCGAAGCTGATATTCCATAGTTTCCAGAAACCTAAATCGGGAATTTTTTTCATGGTATGTGTGTTATTGATTATCGTTGGGGTAGGGAGTCACCACAGACAGCCCCAGGCTGTCTGTGGTGGATGGTTAGAATCTGCCGGTGGTATCAATCATCTCTACCAGCTTTTCATTGAACTTCTTGTTCTTTATCAGTTCTTCCAAAGTGAGATGCATACGATATCTCCAGTAATGTCTTGGATTGGCAGGTACGTTGATACGTTCCGCGTTCACATCGGGATAGCGGA
>OIAG01000927.1_pt1 | contig 12186 bp, 10 predicted proteins | sample 1580701 | NCBI WGS metagenome assembly OIAG01 (sample SAMEA3882551, study PRJEB24775) | human gut metagenome | biome: human-associated habitat; feature: intestine environment; material: feces | place: Netherlands | collected 2009/2010 | reverse complement strand
TTAGCCTGTCTGCTCGTAAGTAGGTAATCATCCGTATCTGTTTTTTTGTTTTTTATTCTGCTACAATCTCCTTTTTCTTCAGAGATATAAGCTTCCGCTGTCTTCTCAAGCGGTTCCTTTGTCTTCTACAATGTGATCCAATGCAGCCAGCGGCTCAAGTCCTTTCTCCTTCGCGATTGTCGCACGTGTGCGGCGCTTTGGACGATATGGGCGATACAGGTCTTCTACTGCCACAAGCGTTTCCGCTGCCAGAATCTGTTTCTTTAATTCTTCTGTCAGTCTCTGATTAATATCCATTCTTTTTAGTTCTTTCCACTTTCATAGGCGTTCTGCACCCGTTCGGTCAGCGCTTTTCCACCGTTTTCATACCATTCTACCACAAAAGTATCAAAGTAATCCACTGGTTTCTCCCCACTAATGATCTGAAGAAATGCTTCCTGTTCCAGTTCCTGTAATTCTTGCGGAATTTCTGCATTTACATTTTCCAGAGGCAATGTCGATGTACTTGTTATTCCTGCCTTCTGCAGTTCCCCCACAGCTTGAATTCTTGACGCATACGCCGCCCATCCATTCGCGGTTGTCAGCTGTCCATTCAAGTAAGATTTGCATGTATTAAAATAAGACTTTTCCAAACCGCTAAGCTCTGATACATCAAGCGTCTTATCCAGTGCTGCCTGAATATGTTCTGTCGTACGGTAAAGTGCATCCTCATAATCCACATTAATATTCAGTGGCCGGGCCGTCGGATCTACATTAATAGAAAAATAATCATTCACTTCTCTTGCCGCACTATCATTTGCATATCTAGACTGATCAAAAATCGCACTCACATACTTTGCTACAATTTCCGGATGCTCATATCCTTTACGCACCACCACATACATCCACTGGTCATACGATTCAAAAACTGATATCTTCTGCGTCTCATTTACCTGTTCTTTGTCTAAAAGATACGGTTTCCACTCTGCATTTGAATCGACATTATATGCTGCACTCAACGGGTTATTCGGAGCCCACCAGCGTCCACAGATAGCACCGCAATGTCCGGTTTTTAACAGATCATCTATGTTTTCCGTCTTTCGTAGCAGGAATCTCTGGTCGAGTATCTCATCCTCATATAGATTGTGAAGTTTCAAAAGCGCTTCTTTTGTTTCCTGTGTTACTGACCCATAAACTACATTTCCATTTTTATCCAGGATCCAGTGACATGGCATTGCACCGGCATGTATAAAAGTTGCATCCACTCCATAAGTCTGATCCGCACCGGCAACCACGTCTGTACTACAGGCAAGGCCGATTGTCTGACCGTCTCCTGCTGCATCCTGTTCTACAAATGCCCGGATCACTTCCAACGCTTCTCCTACTGTTTCCGGTTCCTTTAATCCCAACTTCTCAATCCAGTCTTTCCGCAGCCAAAGAAGCGGAGTTCCATCGTCAATCACCGTATTCGGAAATGCATATAGCTTTCCATCCACGGTTGCAGACTGTAAAAGAGAATCTCCATAACTTTCATACATTTCTTTGATCGTATCTGTCGTACACTCTTCATACGTTTCTGTAAGTTCTTCGATCAGGCCTGCTTCAATCAGGCGGAGCAGGTTATCTCTTCCCTTCACAACAAGCACGTCTGGAATATCACGATCTTCAATCGCTACATTGACCGCCTCTTCATAAGTATTGCCATCCTGCAATTCAAAGACATCTTCATTCTGAATATTAAGTATTTTCTTCAAATATCTCGTATATGCATTATTTTCGTACGTATCTCCTACAGGAAGATTCGAATTATTCGCCCCTGCAATCTTGCCAAGTGTATAGGTAACAGTCTCAGGATATTTCCCAAGTGGTGTATGCATCGCTTTATACATCAGCTTTCTTTTCACTTCAACTGCATTGCTTGCACCAGACTCACTTTGAGATGCTTCTAACTGTTCCATCTGTCTTTGACTTTCCTTCGTCTCACAATAGGTTCCGCACCAAAGCATCAGCAATAAAATTAATGCAAGCTGGGCTGAGAGAATTCGCTTTTTCATATCGTTTTTCATAACACCTTCGCCTCCGTGTTCTTCGGAATTCGGATAAAGACCCGCGTTCCTTTTCCTGGAGTACTTTCTATCTTCATCTCACCTTTTTCTCCATAAAGGACATGGATTCTGTCACAGACATTTCGCACACCATAACCGGAGGACTGATATGTCAGAATCTGATCCGCCTTCTCCTGCGTCATTCCCGCACCATTGTCCCTGATTTCAAAGAAAATGTGCTCAGCCTCTTCACGAATCGTCAGCCACAACGTCGGATTCTCATTATCTGACACATCAATTCCATGATCGATTGCATTTTCTGCAAGTGGCTGCAGGATCAACTTCGGTATCAGATAATCATTAAGACCATCCGAAATCTGTTCAACCACACGGAACTCGTTATCATGCATAACAAGTTGGATTTTGAGATATGCACGGATGTTATCAATTTCTTTTGCCACTGTAGTCATTGTTTCACCACGATTTAGGCTTGTCCGATAATAAGTAGACAGTGCCAATGTCACATGACTGATTTCATCCTCCCCCGCTTCAATTGCTTTCCAGTTGATGATTGAAAGCGAATTATAAAGGAAATGTGGATTGATCTGTGCCTGCAGTGCTCTCATCTCACTGTTCTGAAGCTGGATCTTACTTTCATATACTTCTGAGATCAAATGGTTCATCTGATCCATCATGCGCCGAAATGACCGGATCAGCACACCCACCTCGTCTTTGGATTTACTCTGCACGGTAACTTTACGAAGTCCCATATTGATCAGGTTCATATTTTCAGTCAATAACTCCAACTGCGATACCATACGGAGGGAAAAAACATATCCCAGAAAACTCAGAAGAAGAACACTGATCAAAATAATCGGAATATTTTTGAGCAAAAGCTTATGGATTGCGTTTTCACTTACTGCCTTTGGACGATAGATATAGAAATTCCATCCTGTATCCTTCATTGTCCGCTGTACCAGATAATAATTCTCACTGATATCTTTCGGACTCTCAATATCCTTCGGACGATATTTCTTATCCATAGAACACTCGGCATAGACAATATTTCCATTATCATCCTGAATCATGCCTCCTGTATTATCTGTAAGCTGGCTCATGAATGGTTCAAGAACTTTTTCATAATCCAGACGCATCTCCAACACCGCTTTGATCGTATCATTGTCATAGAATTTCCGACTGGCAATGATTGATTTATTCACACCGCGAGTGATGCTCCACTGCATTAATGTTCCCTCATTCAACCTGGAATACCACTGTTGATTCTCCGCTTCCGACATTGGAAGAAGTGTATCTCCATGTGGCACTTCTATATTGTCAGAATATAATGTAATGCTCTGGATCTCTTTGTGATAGATCGTCGGCATCTGCAACAGTGGATCAGCCACCTTCACATATTTCAAATACTTCTCATAATCTGACTCTGTCTCCACATCAAAAATATTCCTGAGATTTTGAGAATAAGACAGATAATCAACCAGGTTCTTATAGATCTGAGACTGATTCTCAATCGAACTCACTGACTGTTCCAACATTTTCTCCAGATTGTACTGTTCCTTCTCTCGCAATTGATTCATCATGCCATACTGCATGGAAAAAGCAAGGAATCCTACTGGAACCAGTCCTGCAATCAGCATCAAAACAGACAGTTTTTTACGAAATTTCAGATTTTCAAATCGATGGATCAACTTCCGTATTTGTTTTTTCATCCGCCGCTATTCCTTTCCTGCATGCTTCCGGTGTATCTCCGAAAAACTCTCTGAAACTTCTGCAGAAGTATGAGTTATTGGAAAATCCTACTTCTTTCGCAATTTGGGAGATTTTCATATTCGTTGTCTCTAAAAGCTCTTTTGCTTTATTCATTCGCACTTCACGGATAAAACGGTTCAGTGTCATCCCTGTTTCTTCTTTAAATACAGCACTTAAATATCCCGGTGACAGAAAAACCATTGCGGAAAGTGTCTCTGCTCCCAGATCCTTTTCCTTATAATGGTGATAAATATATCCCTTCACGGTTGTAACTTCTGATCGGAACCCATCTTCCTGCTCTTGTATGCAATGTTCATATTCCTGAAGTACTTCTTCTACTATAGCAATCACATCATTAAGGTTTCTGCAACGATATAATCGATCCACTCTCTTTGAAAGCATCTTTTCATCCAGCCCTTCCATCTGGTCGAGCAATTCTTTCATAATTCCAGAAAATACAAACTTTACATACATATCCGAAAATTGCTTATGTGCACGATATTTTTCTTCCAGTCTCTGAAAATCCTGACGGAGATGTGGCAGATCTTTATATTGAATATCTTTCGTAATCTGTTCCATGATTTCAGAATCTTCTGCCGGATCAGCTTTCTTCTCTTCCTGCTTCTCCCCGTGGAAAAACAGATGCTGACGTGGCTGATAGAACTGCTCTTCTAACATTCCTTCCAGCACCTTAAATTCCTCTGCCAGATTTTTTCCATCTTCGATTTCCTCACTGACTGCAAAATAACATTCACTGTCAAACTGGTGCGCAAAAAAACGGTACATTTTCTCTACGATTCCATGATAATCTGCATATTTTTCCGTGAACAAAAAGATGGATTCGTTCGAATTCAGATTCACATAATGAAACTCTCTCTGCACCTCTTCCTTCAAGCTCATCAGGAAATGTTCCTCTTCCGTTTCGAAGAATCCATTTGAGGCACTGACAAGAACCATACGGGTAAATTGGGACAGATCATCTTCCATTCCATCTGTAAGTTTCTTAAACTGAACAAAATCTTCCTCTTTTCCCCCATACAGATATTTCAGTAAAAAGTATTTTTTCAGATAATCTTCTTTCTTTTCCTGCTGCTCTTTTTTCTCTATCTTAGAAGAAATATTTTCCATCACTCGTTGAAAAGTCTTATGGAATTCCTCCGGATCAACCGGCTTCAGAACATAGTCCACAACTCCATACCGCAATGCTTCTTTTGCATAAGAGAAATCATTATATCCGCTGAAGATCACGATTTCCATATCCGGATGATCTTCTCTCACTGCTTTCGTCAGCTCCAGTCCATTCATATAAGGCATCTTTACATCCGAAAATAAAATATCCACATGGTTTGATTCTAATACTCCCAGTGCATCCTTTCCATTCGTTGCTTCTAGGATCTGGAACTCTCCTTCCTCCCTCTTTAACAGAAAGCGGATTCCCCTTCGCTCCAGTTTTTCATCATCCACGATCAATATTGTAATCATTTCCCCACGCCTCCCTCACGTTCACTTTACATTTTCACTATTCCTTTTATAACGTCCGAAAACAGCAGGGAATGTTCACTCACTCTCTGCTGTCTTTTTTTAATTTTTATAATTCTATTTTAATTCATTTTTTAGACAATGTCCACACTAGCCTTTAACCGCTCCGGCTACAACACCTTCGATAATATATCTCTGGCAGAACAGGTAGAAGATGATAATCGGCACAATTGCAAGAACCAGAGTTCCCATCATTGCTCCCATATCTACAGAACCATATCCACCTTTCAGATACTGAACTGCCATCGGCACTGTCTTATATTTTCTCTGATCCAGTACAAGTGATGGAAGCAGGTAGTCGTTCCAAATCCACATTGCCTGAAGAATTGTAACTGTTACGCAAGTCGGCTTGGCAATCGGAAGTACAATTTTAAAGAATGTCTGGATTGGTGTACATCCATCAATCATTGCAGCCTCTTCAATCTCCAATGGAATGGATTTCATGAACCCGGTAAACATAAAGACGGAAAGTCCTGCACCAAATCCAAGGTAGATCACAACCAGTCCCCACGGATTTCCCATATGAAGCATATTTGCGATCTTGGATAATGTAAACATTTCCATCTGGAATGGCACGATCATTGCAAACAGGCAAAGCATGTAAAGGATCTTTGTAAATTTTGTCTTCACGCGGCAGATATACCATGCACACATGGAGCAACATAAGATAATCACTGCTACAGATAAGATTGTGATAAATAAACTCCATCCAAATGCCTGAATCAGCTGTGTCTGCTTAATACCACGGATATAGTTCTCTAATCCGACATACATCTTTCCGGTCGGTATCTCGAACGGTGCTTTACTGATATAGGCTTTTTTCTTAAAGGAGTTGATAAATACCAGTATGATCGGATACAGATACAGCAGGCTGAGTAATGTAAAAATAACGGTTAATAATGTACCATGTTTTACTTTTTTATTCATTACTGCTGCACCTCCTTTGATGTTGTCAGTTTATTCTGGATCAATGCAATCACTCCTACGATAATAAAGAAGATAACTGCTTTCGCCTGTCCTACACCTTCCCAGCCAGTTCTTCCATAGAATGTATTATAGATATTCAGGGCAAGCATTTCTGACATCTTGTCCGGTCCACCGTTTGTCAATGCAAGGTTCTGGTCGAAAAGTTTAAATCCGTTTGTAAGTGTCAGGAAAGTACAGATTGTAATGGATGGCATAACCATCGGAATTGTAACATATCTTAAAAGCTGTACTTTATTCGCTCCATCAATCTGTGCTGCCTCGATCAGCTCTCAAGGAATATTCTGGATTCCTGAGATGTAGATGATCATCATGTATCCAACCTGCTGCCAGAGCATCAGGATAACCAATCCCCAGAAACCATATTTTGAAGAATATGTAAGTGTTTTCTGGAAATGTGCCAGAATACCATTTAATAACAGCTGCCATACATACCCAAGTACAATACCACCGATCAGGTTCGGCATAAAAAATACAGTACGGAAAATATTGGTTCCCTTAATATTCTTTGTCAAAAGCATTGCTACCGCAAATGCAAAAATGTTGATCAATAATACTGTCACAATTGTAAATAATGCGGTAAACCAAAGAGAGTGAAGAAAATCTCCGTCTCCAAGGATCTTTGCATAGTTGCTAAGTCCAATAAATTTAGCGTCTGTCACCGTTGTGAACTTGCAGAGCGAAAGATATACGCCTAACACAAACGGTGCAAGGAAACCTATCGTGAATGCAATCAGCGTCGGCAATACAAATACCGGAAAATATCTCTTTATTGCTTTTTGCATGTTCTTCTCCTCCTGTCTTTCTTTTCTGTAAAAAGCCTTTCTGCGCCTTTGCTTTTCACAATTCTAATTACATAATTTCAGCCTGCCCCGGTATGCTCGTTGGCAGGCTGTTTGATCTTCTTCTCTATTTCACAGCCTTTTTATCTGCCTATCCTGTGAAAAGTCTTTTTTATTCGTTTGCTGCTGCGTATTCTTCAGCCCATCCATCAACAAATGCTGTCTGTACACTATCCCATGCGCCTGTACCCTGTGCATAGTTCAGAAGAGCTCCACCAAGATTGTTTTTCCAGTTCTCAGATGGCATTGTTGTAAAGTTCCAGCTTACTGGTGTCTTTCCTGCCTCTGTATACTCAGCATTTGCTTTTACAAGCGGGTTGTCCGGAAGGTAATCTGAGAATGTTTTGAACGGTGTTACAAATCCCATCTCGTTAGCCAGCATGTCACGACCTTCATCGCTCTCAACTACCCATTTCATAAAATCAAGTGTTGCCTGAATGTCTTCTTCTGAAGCGTTCTTATTTACACACCAGTAGTTCTCAGATCCTGTACAAAGTCCCTGATTTTCTTCTCCATCAACTCCGATGTAGATTGGAAGCATTCCCATATCTTCATCTGCTACTTCATTATCTTTGATATCATTGTAAGCCCATGTACCATTCTGATAGAATACTGCTTCGCCAAGTGCAAATTCACTTGCTGCGTCATCTCCTGTCTTAGAAGAAATCATAGATGGCTCACATGTAGAGTTGTTCAGATACAGATCCCAGATCTGTTTGTAGTTGTCAAGGTATGTTCCTTTGATTGCATCTGTGCTGTCAATTCCGTCTGCCTTATACTCATAGTAGATTGGAAGATTTGCAAGGTGTGTCTTGAATCTCCAGTCAGAGGAAGAATCCATTCCTGCTGAAGTAAAAGCTCCTTCTACTCCAAGATCATCTTTGTGTGCCTGAATCTCTTCTGCAACTGTCTTAAGTGCCTGGAAGTTATTCAGATCATCAATTGATTTGATACTTGCATCCGGCAATTCGAAGTATTTGTTCAGAAGAGCTTTGTTGTAGATCAGACCATAAGTCTCAATAACATAAGCGATTCCGTCTACTGCGTCGCCATCTTTTAATATATAATCGTCAGACTCGACATCTTTATAAACATCGCTGCCTGAAAGGTCATAGCAATAATTTTTCCATGTAGCAAGTCCAACCGGTCCGTTTACCTGGAACAATGTTGGTGCCTCATCTTTTGCCATCTCTGATTTCAACTGTGACTCGTAAGTTCCTGATGCTGCTGTCTGTACATCAACCTGAACACCCGTCTCATCTGTATACTCTTTTGCAAGTTCTACCCACTGGTCAGCCTGCTCTGGTTTAAAGTTCAGATAATAAACTTTTCCGGATGACTTATCTCCTTTCGCTGTTTCATCTCCGCTTGATGTGGCTCCACATCCTGCAAGCATTCCTCCTGCCATTGAAGCTGCAAGTACAAGTGCAAGAATCTTTTTCTTCTTCATAATTGAATCCTCCTTTTATGATTACTTTTCTTTGTTTTTCTTGATGATGTTATTATAAGAAAAAGTTCCAAAATAAGATATAATAAAATTCCAAGAAACATAACACTATTTCAAGATTATTGTAATTTTTGAAGATTTTGTGTATGATACAAGAGTTCGCCAAGAACCAAAAATGAAGTTTGAAACAAATAAGTAGAGAACAGCCACGAAATAGAGGGCATAGCAAACAAACCACCGGATTAGCTGGTTTTGAAAATTGAATATATAAACGCAACACCTAATTAGGAGACCGGCGAAGGCTCATCTTTAATGAGATACCCTCGTTGCCTTAGAAGATTAAGTGCCTGTGAAGTTGTAAGAACTTTTTCTTTTTTCACAGGACGTGATTCAAGAAAACCATCGGATGTATAAGGTTTTAAATCTGTGAGTATGTGCCAGATAGCGGTCAGGATCATACGGCAGCGTGCAATAATGGCTTTCTTGTGGCCACGACGTGTTTTGATACGCTTATAGCGGGTGGTAAATTCAAAATGTTTCTTCGATTTGATTAAAGCATTTGCAATCTGTACCAGAACTGGTTTAAAATAAGAACCAGCACAGGAAATCCGAGTGGATTTGATTTTACGGTCGCTCTTATCATTTCGGGGACAACATCCAGCCCAGGAGACGAGGTGTTTTGCTGTGAGGAAGACAGACATATCACCACCAATCTCTGAAAGCACCTGAATTGCAGTCATTGGATTCTTATCGAATCCAGGAACCGTTCTTATTAAGTTTAAAGCAGCCTCGTATTTATCACTGAGACGAAGGATTTCCTGTTCTACTTCTGAAATGTGCTTTTGAAGTTCGTCTATGTGATCAAGGCACTGTCTGAGCTTTACATCCTGTTCTTTCGAGATATTACCATCAACGGCCGCCTGAATTTCTTCTATTGGAGTTTTACAGCGGCTGTCAACAAAGGGTGACACATCAAATTTTTCCCCAGGGTGCTGCAAAATCTGTTCCGTAATGGAACGGGAAGATTTCCCGAATACATCAGAAAAGACATCATCAAGCTTCAGATTGGAAACAGTAAGACAATTTTGGGCACGATTCTTCTCACCGGTAATCATACAGGTGAGTTTGAAACGGTATCTTACGAGATCCCTGAGTTCTCTGATGTCAGCAGGTGGAATAAAAGAAGGTTTCACCATGCCGCACATGTATAGATCACAGATCCATTTGGCATCTTTGCGGTCGGTCTTGTTTCCTTTCATGGGTTTGGTGTATTTCGGATGGGATAGAGTAACCCGGATTTTGTGTTGCTCTAAGATATTGAAAACAGGGATCCAATACTTGCCGGTAGATTCCATACAGACATCGTTACAGTTGTATTTAGCAAGCCAGACACACAGCTGATGCAAACCTTTAGAAAAGGAAGAAAAGCGAGCCTGCTTATACTCTGTACGATTATTGGAATCCGTGATACCGATACAGGCATAAATCCATGTTTTGTGGACATCAAGTCCACAGCAGTTAAATTTAAAAATTTTAAAAGACAAGTAACTACCTCCTGATAGCATAATGATAAAACGGACAGTGACTGGTCATCCGGCGAGATCGAGTCGACTTCGGAAGAGATAAGTTTCCGGGCTACAGTTATGCGCCACTCATTGATGCCTTAACGGATGACCGACAACATATAAATATGCGAGGTTGCCGCTATACAGCCCCGCCACTCACCTCCACGTGTTCTGTAGTGTGTCAGTCTTATGGAACCATCATATCAGAAGGGAACAAAAATAGAAAGTGAAGGTAACCAACACGTTTCATGGCGCATTGGTGGCTTTCGCAGAAAGACGGGAAATAAATATGGATAAATCCATGTTCATAATAATTCTTTCTCCATAGTCAGATAGTGCAGCTAACCTAAACCAAAACAAAAAACTTCATAAACAACGTCATGGCGAAGCCCCCTTCGCTCTTTTGTTATGTCATTTTTTATTTCCAGCCCATTATACACTATTTCTGACGATTTGAGAAATTTCCTATAAAGCAAAAAAGGCTCGGTGGGTGCAACACCGAGCTTTCGTTTTTCTATTAGAAACTATCTGACAAATCAGAGCTTTAGCAGGTTGCAAGAAATAGATCGGCTTTAGGTTCTGGAACCGAACGGTTAATATAAACAAGATTGAATTCACCAGTGATCTCCATGTCCTCCACTCTAAATGTTGCCAAGTCATTTCGGCAGTGGCTAATTGGTTCATATGCAAAAGTAATCAAATGATCCATTGCAACCAAGTCGCAAATAATAGAAAAATTACTGATGGACGAATGCCGACTGAAGCTGTCCAGTGAATAACCTCTTGCGGCCACGGCTTGTTCCTGAAGCATGTGTGTTCCGGAACCTTTCTCACGCACAAGCAGGCTTTCCTGAAGAACTTCCTCAAGAGAAACGGTTCTGCCTGCAAAAGAATGACGGCGGCTGCATATGCCCAAAAAGCTCTCTTTTTTATAGAGGCGGTGCGGATACTTTTCTTTATCGAACACGCCTTCAATTATTGCAAAGTCCACAGGCATCTGCGGTGGCTCTGCCATTGCCGCTATCGCCCCCACCATCGACGCGGACGACAACGACGTTGCCTACGCCATGTCCGCCACCTTCCTATTTGACATGGCGATGATCGTGCTGTTTCCCATCATGGGCCGGGCACTGGGTATGACGGATCAGGCCTTTGGCATCTGGGCAGGTACGGCGGTGAGCGGCACCAAGACTGCCAGCAAGTTCCTGATGGTCTGCGCACTGGCTACCATCGGATTGAATACCTCCTTCGCCAGCATGAAGAAGGCTGGCATCCGCCCCATGATTCACGGTTTCATCATTTCTGCGCTGGTTGTAATTGTGGCGCTGCTGGTGGAGATGGGCATGGGAATCGTGTAAGAAAGCTACAAGACAATTGAGCAAAGCCACAGTTCAAAACAAAACTGTGGCTTTTGTCTTTGGATTGAGGAATGGCGTTACGTATTTGCTCGAATTACGCAGCTGATGGATGATGCAATTCTGAATTTCCGTCTTGGGAAATACAGCCCCAATCGCCGCAGAGAATCCCGTCAGGTTATCCGTGCAGGCAATGAAAATGTCCTCCACGCCTCGTTTTTTAGCCCGTTGAGTACCGTTGCCCAGTACTTGGCACTTTCGTTTTCTCCTACCCACATCCCCAACACGTCTTTTTTAAGGGCACAACGCACATATCCTTGCTCACTCTTTTTTCATTTTCTTGTTACGGTCTTTCGGGGCAACAGCCCCATCAAATCGCTTGTAAAGCGATTGTGCTTTCGAAAAAAGCATGATACGATATTGCCATAAGCAGTGATGTTGCAACACATAGCTACAATCTACAATAGTGAAAGGAGACGATCTCACCAATGCGATGCTCCCTTGTTTCCAACAAAATAATCCAAGCCCGTGAACGTTTGGGACTCACACAGCAGCAGTTAGCGGAAAAGCTTTGTGTAACCAACAAAGCCGTTTCCAAGTGGGAATGTGGAGTTTCCCATAGTTAAAGATACCACACCAAATATGATGAACCCACGCTTATAC
>OIAG01000925.1_pt1 | contig 12209 bp, 9 predicted proteins | sample 1580701 | NCBI WGS metagenome assembly OIAG01 (sample SAMEA3882551, study PRJEB24775) | human gut metagenome | biome: human-associated habitat; feature: intestine environment; material: feces | place: Netherlands | collected 2009/2010 | reverse complement strand
AAGCTGGTTACCGCTGGGTAAGCATAATCTTTGATTGTTTTTTTTTATTGCATCCAGATTAATATAATAATCTGGATGTGATTTGTTACTGTTGAGTTGCCAGCATATCCTCAATAGCTTTCTTAACATGCTCGCCAGCAAATTTCTTCTCAGCCGCCGGAAGGTCAGAAAACTTGAATGGCTTGCCAAAAGAAATTGTTACATGCGAAGGATAAACACGAAGTCCCGGATTATTTTCAAAGATGTCGCGTGTGCCGGTGATGGCAACAGGAACAACAGGTGCTTTGGCTCTTTGTGCCATTTTCAGACTGCCGCCCTTGAATTCTCCAAGTTCGCCGGTTGTACTTCTTGTGCCTTCTGGATAGATGCACATGGAGTACCCTTCTTTTAAATAGTCTACACCTTCAAGAATTGTCTGTAATCCTTTACGCACATCGCTGCGGTCTAAGAACAGACAGTGGATGTGCTTCATCCAGGAAGAAAGTCCGGGAATCTTTCCGAGACTGTCTTTTGCAACGAAGCCTACACCGCCGGGAATAGTAGCACCTGTAACGATGATGTCAAAGTAACTGCTGTGGTTTCCTACAAAGAGTGAAGCTTCATCCGGGATATTTTCCAGTCCATTTACCTCTATGGTAACACCGGATATTTTCAAAAGATGCTTAAATACTTTCTGAACTTGCTCCTGTGCAATGCGAGAAGCTTCCTGTGGATCCGTCTTCTCCAGCTTTTTTAAACGAGCCCGCATTGGGGTCGTAAATATTAAATAGAAAAATACATAAACTGCAATGCAGATAGAACGAAAAGTCATAATTTCCCCCTTTCAAACACACTCTAGCGTCCGTAAAGTTTTGTCACATCATAAAGGCGTTTTGCAACATCGCTTGTAAGAAGTTCCTTCTTCATGCGGTAAGCCCAGTTGCCGTCTGCTTTTCCTGGTGTGTTCATGCGACAGTCACTTCCCTGGCAGAATAAATCCTGAACAGGAATGATCGCAAAACGTGCAGGAGAACCGAAACAGGTGCGGATGAAGTCCCAGCTAACCTGCGAAGCGTCTGTATTCATGTAGCGGCGTACTTTATCGCGGGCTTTCTCAGATGCGGTTGCATACCAGCCTGTAGTTGTGTCGTTGTCGTGAGTTCCTGTATAGCATACGCAGTTATATGGCTGATTATAAGGAAGATAATTGCTGTCTTCGTCCTCAAATGCAAACTGAAGAATCTTCATGCCTGGTAATCCAAACTTGTCGCGTAATGCGCGTACATCATCGGTAATGATACCAAGATCTTCTGCGATAATTGGAGGTTCTTCTCCAAAAGTCTTAATTAATACTTCAAAGAATTCATCCTTTGGTCCGTCAACCCATTTACCATTTAAAGCAGTTTCAGAGTCGGCAGGAATCTCCCAGTAACTTTCTAAACCACGGAAATGATCAATGCGGACGATGTCGCTTAATAAGAACTGTGTTTTGAAACGTTCCATCCACCATTCGTAATTAGTCTTTTTGTGGTATTTCCAGTCATAAAGAGGATTGCCCCACAGCTGACCGGTGGCAGAAAAGGCATCCGGCGGAACCCCTGCAACTGCCTTGGGCACACAGCCCTCAGAAAGCTGGAACAGCTCCGGATGAGACCAGGTATCTGCACTGTCAAGTGCAACGTAAATCGGGTTATCTCCGATAATAGAGATCCCTTTTCCATTGGCATAGGCCTTGAGTGCCTGCCACTGTTTTGCAAATAAATACTGTAAAAACTGCCAGAAGCAGATTTCATCGGACAGCTCATGTCTGCAGCGTCTGATTGCTTCAGGCTCCCGCAGCTTTAAAGGTGCGTCCCATTCCAGGAAGCTTGCGCCGCCCTGACTGTCCTTGATCGCCATAAACAACGCATAATCAGAAAGCCACCAGTCATTTTCCTCACAGAATGCAATAAATTCAGCATTCTCTGCGATATGGCTGTTGTGGTATGCCTTGCGCAGCAGGGGAAAACGTCCCTGATACATTTTTTCATAATCCACATAGGACTTGCTGCCGCCCCAGTCTGTATTCTCACATTCTTCTTCTGTCAGCCATCCATTTTCGATCAGCTCTTCGAGATCGATCAGGTAGGGATTGCCAGCAAAGGTAGAAAATGCCTGATAGGGGGAATCCCCATATCCGGTGGGTCCCAAGGGCAGGATCTGCCACAGCTTCTGTCCCGCTTCCTTCAGAAAATCCACAAAAGCATAGGCTTCTTTGGAAAAGGTTCCGATGCCGAATCGGGATGGCAGGCTGGTAACAGGTAATAAAACACCGCTTCTTCTCATTCTTTTTTCCTCTCATCCTTTGAACGATATGTTTTGTCACGCCATGCAGGGCGAAAGATCAGAACCCCCGTGCAAGCACAGTCGGTCTTCTGACTTTTCGCCCTTTTCATCATTTGAAATCTCCGATCTCTCATGTCTGACAGGTCAAGAGGTCTTTCCCCCACCCAGGAGCAGGCTCCTGGGTGCTTAGACCTTTTTCCCCTGGTATCCTTATTTTAATTTCCAAATATCGCGGTTGTATTCTGCGATGGTACGATCGGAAGAGAAGAATCCGGCTTTGGCGATATTTACCACCATCATGCGTTTCCACTTTTCCTGATCCTCGTAGTCTGCAAACATACGGTCTTTGGTTGCAATATAGTCTTCCAGATCCAGCAGGGTCATGAACCAGTCCTTATTCAGCAGCTCGTTGTAGAGGCGCTCCAGATTCTCCTTATGACCAACTGCCAGCGCCTGATCGCTTACGATGAAGTCCACTGCTGCTTTGATCACAGGGCTCTTCTCATAGAAGCTTCTGGACACGTAGTCTGCCTTTGCATAGTGATCGATAACCTGCTCGCTGTTTTCGCCGAAGATATAGATGTTGTCCTCACCAACAAGGTCGTGGATTTCAACGTTTGCACCGTCAGCTGTGCCCAGTGTCACCGCACCGTTTAACATCATCTTCATGTTGCCGGTACCGGATGCTTCCTTGGAAGCCAGAGAGATCTGCTCGGAAATATCGCAGGCAGGGATCAGCTTCTCTGCATAGCTTACGTTATAGTTTTCTACCATAACAACCTTCATGTAGTCCTTTACATCCGGATCGTTATTGATGATCTGCTGCAGGACTAAGAGCAGATGGATGATATCCCGTGCAATGACATAAGCCGGAGCTGCTTTCGCGCCGAAAATAAAGGTCAGCGGACGGGCAGGCTTTTTACCGCCTTTGATCTCCAGGTATTTGTGGATGATATACAGTGCGTTCATCTGCTGTCTCTTGTACTCATGCAGACGCTTGATCTGAATATCGAAAATAGAATCGGGATTTAATTCCTCGCCTTCGTGCTCTTTGATATGAGCAACAAGTGCTTCTTTCTTCTCTCTTTTGATCTTTACCAGATCGTTTAAGAATTCCTCGTCATCCTTAAATGCAAGCAGCTTTTCCAGCTCCATCGCATCCTTCTGATAGCCGGTTCCGATCTTTTCGGTAATCAGGGCAGCCAGCTCACGGTTGCAGGAAAGCAGCCATCTGCGGAAGGTAATGCCGTTTGTCTTATTATTGAACTTTTCAGGATAAATCTCATAAAATGCATGCAGCTCGGTATCCTTTAAGATCTCGGTGTGAATCGCAGCAACGCCGTTTACGGAGAAGCCGTAGTGGATATCCATGTGAGCCATGTGCACGCGGTTCTGATCGTCGATGATCTGTACCTTCGGATCGCTGTATTTTGCAGCAACACGGGCGGACAGCTCCTTGATGATCGGAACGAGCTGAGGAACCACCTTTTCCAGATAGGACAGCGGCCATTTTTCCAGAGCCTCTGCCAGAATGGTGTGGTTGGTGTATGCGCAGGTCTTGCTGACAACCTCGATTGCCTCATCCATTGTAAACGCTTTATCATTTACCAGGATACGGATCAGCTCCGGAATAATCATGGACGGATGGGTATCGTTGATCTGGATGACTGCATAATCGTACATCTTTCTCAGATCGTACTGTTTTTCCTTCATCTCCATCAGGATCAGCTGTGCAGCGTTGCTGACCATGAAATACTGCTGATAAATACGAAGCAGGTTGCCGGCTTCATCGGAATCATCGGGATATAAGAACAGGGTCAGGTTCTTTTCGATGGCTTCCTTATCAAATGTGATACCTTCTTTTACGATGCTTTCATCTACGCTCTCGATGTCGAACAGGCGCAGCTTATTGACACCATTGTTGTAGCCGACTACGTCAATATCATACAGACGGGAGGTTACCTTTCTGTCACCGAAAAAGACATCAAAGGAAACATCGGTTTTATTCAGCCAGGAATCCTTCTCGATCCAGTCGTTCTTTTCTGCGGTCTGAAGGCGATCCTTAAATACCTGCTTGAACAGACCGAAGTGATAGTTTAAGCCGATGCCTTCGCCGGGAAGACCCAGGGTTGCAATGGAATCCATAAAGCAGGCAGCCAGACGTCCCAGACCACCGTTACCAAGAGACGGTTCCGGCTCGATCTCTTCGATTCTGGACAGCTCCTTGCCCTTGCTCTTTAATACACTTTCTACTTTTTCATAGATTCCCAGATTGATCAGATTGTTGGACAAAAGCTTACCGATCAGGAACTCGGCAGAAATATAGTAGATTTTCTTGTCACCGTCGTTGGGTACGGTTGCCTCTTCCAGTCCCTTTACCAGATACAGCAGTGCAACATAAACCTGCTCATCGCTTGCATCCTCCAGCTTTTTGCCGAAGAGCTTCTCAGACAGAGCTTCCAGCTCCCTGTCAATTCTCTGCTCCAGAATTTCTCTCCGGATCGTTTCTTCCTGTCTCATTCTTTCCTCCGTTTCTGCCGCCTGGCGGCAACTTTTGATTCATGACAATAGAATGCTCGCAGAGCATGCATTCTATTGTTTACTCTACAATGTCCTGGTAGCGCATCCGCACCAGTTCATATCCTAGCACTACGTTTCTTCCCTCTTCCAGATGCAGCAGGCGGTCAACCTCTTCCACCGCAGCAGCCGACACGCCATAAAAATCCTGACGCACCGTATTCATCTGCTTGCCCGCATAGCTCATGAGCGGGATTCCGTCAAAGCCGCAAACCGGATGGAACACATCCAGCTCCATCAATGCCCGCATCGCGCCGATGGCCATCAGATCCGATGCACAAACAAACACATCCATTCTGTCTGCATAAGAGAAGGTCAGCTCCCTCGCTTTTTTCTCACTGAAATCTCCGTATTCGATGGTCAGCTCCAGCGCAAGCTCCTCTGCCAGCTTCTTCATCCCTGCAATCCGTTCTCCGGTTACAAAGGACTTTTTATCCCCTGCGATATAAAGGACCTTTGTACAGCTTTCATTGCCGAGGATCGTCTTTTTTGCGATTTCGTACTGGGCATTTTTCTGGTCAATCCAGACCGAAGACGTATTCCTGTCATGATAGGGTGCGTCAACCAGCACGATTTTAAACGCACCAGACGCAATCAGCTCTCTTAGAAATTCATCTTCCTCATTCATCCCATATGCGATAATTCCTTCGACGCTCTGAGCTTTTAAATAGCTGGTCAGCTCATCCAGTCCCATATCCGCTACCATGGAAAAAAACAGCGTCACCACATCAAGCTTTAATTCCTTTGCCCGGTGGATCGCGCCGGAAAGATACTGCAGGTTGATCTCATCCACGCAGCCAACTGTTTCCTCCAGCTTTAACAACAGGGCAACCCGCCCAAACTGTTTGGAGGAAAGTGCTGCTGCAACCGCATTGGGCGTATAGTTCAACGCTTCGATCGCCGCATTTACCTTGTCCTTCGTGCTTTCACTGACGCCTTCATAGCCGTTTAGCACCTTCGACACAGTGGAGATCGCCACGCCTGCCTGTCTCGCCACATCTTTTATGGATGCCAAGCTTTCTCCTCCTCTCTGTTGGAAAACGTTTTCTAAATACACCCATATCATAGATCAGAAAACGTTTTCCGTCAATATCAATATTTTAAGAATCATGTCAATTTTTGTAAAAAAAGGCGGCAGGAGCTTTCGCTCCTGCACTCCTCGAGCGGGCATGTCCTGTGTTGTATCTTCCTCCTTGTTCTCTTTTCGTGCATCCTTATGCCTTATGGAACAGTCCGCCGTATGCCTGGCTGTAAGCTGCAACAAGCTCTTTTGCCAACGAGTAGGAATTGACCAGCGGATGCAGCATCAGCGCCTGGACCGCTTTTTCCTCGGACTGTTCCTGTACCGCCTCTACGGTTTCCTTTTCGTACATCTTAATCAGACGCATCAGCAGATAGCAATGCTCCGGAACTTCCTCCACCCTCACTGGATGAATCCCGGTTTCATCCACATGACAGGTAACTTCCACCACATCACGATCCTCAAGACCGGGGATGCTTCCCTGATTTTCTACGGAAAGCACCAGATCGCGTCCGTCCTTGCTCTGCAGCCCCTCGATGCAGTCAAGCATAACGCCTGCATATCCCATGCCATCAGGCACTTCCAGCTGCCCTTTTTCCAGAAGCGGGCGCTTTGCAAGACCGGATTCGATACTCATGTAGGAATTCTCACGAACCTGCATATAGTACAGGAAAATCTGCAGTGCGCCTTCGGGATCGGCGTCCATATCCATCGCCTTTAACTCTTCCATCATCTGCTTGTTGACCTGCCCGATCGTCTGACCTCTGGTCGCGCCGGATTTTAAGATATTGGCGAGCGCTTTTTCCCGATGATAATAGTAGTAGAGATATTCATTCGGCAAAAATCCGATCATCCGCAACAAATCGGGATCGAACATGGAAAATTCCTGAATGCTCTTTAAAAATGCGTCGTCCGCAAGGAGCCTGGGCAGAATCTCCTCGTCCCTGATCTTCACGCTGCGAATCCAGGAAAGATGATTTAATCCGAAGAATTCCACATACAGGTCTTTTTCATCCACGCCGAGCTTTGCTGCCATACGGAATTTTGTGCTGCTGGGCGCATCGCAGATGCCGATCACCTTTTCATAGCCTGCGCTCTTTAACGCCTGTGTCACCAGACCGGGCGGGTTCGTGAAATTGAAAATCCATGCGTTCGGTGCAATTTCATTAATCAGCCTGCAGTACTCCAGCAAAATCGGAATCGTGCGCACCGCCATCGAAAATCCACCGACACCGGTCGTTTCCTGTCCGATTACGCCTGCGTTTAATGCGATTGTTTCATCCATAACACGGGAATGGTCGCCGCCGACGCGCAGCGTTGTTACCACATAATCCGCGTCCTGCAATACCTTACGCACATCCGCAGATTCCGTTACAATCAGATCCTTGTGATTTCTGTTTACCACATGTCGGCACAGCTTTGTGATGATCTGCTGTTTCTCCTGATTGATGTCATAGAGCGCTACCTCGTCAATATGAAGTGCCTTGTATCTTGCCAGCAGGCCGTTGATAAAAATGACGGTTCTGACGCCTGCTCCCCCGATGACTGCGATTTTCATTTTGTTTCCTCCTCTTTCTTTTTTCCCATAAATTCCTTCAGTCCCTCTTTGTCCGGAAATCCGGTGTTACCGCCGTACGCTGTCACGTTTAACGCGCCGCAGGAATTGCCGCAGGCCAGACATTCTTCCAGACCTTTTCCGGTCAGAAATCCGTATACGAAGCCCGCATTAAACGAATCCCCTGCGCCAGTCGTATCCACAGCCTTTACCCGGTACGCCGGGAGAAAGACCTCTTTTCCGTTTTCAATCGCAAAGGAACCGCTGCTGCCGAGCTTGATGACCACCCTGTCGCAATCCTTCGCAAACTCCCGTGCCGCTTCCTGTGCGGTCTTCGTCCTGCCATAGTGAATCGCTTCTGTCTCGTTCATGAACAGCACGTCGATATACGGAAACAGCTCCTTGATCTGAGGATTCCATTCCCCGGTTGGATCCCAGCCCAGATCGAACGAAACGGTCGCCTCCGTCTCTGCTTTGACGCGTTTTAATAAAGAAAGATACGCCGCGTGGTTTTTGCTTCCCTCGTAGCCTGTCATATGGATATGCGAAGCGTTTTTCACGCCCTCGATATCCACCTTGTCGATAGAAATTCCCGCGTTCGTGCCGCGATACGTCAGAAACGACCGATCCTTTTCATTGGTAAAACTGATCGAAATACCGGTTTTCTCCGTCCTGCTCGTTTCAAGTAAGCTGTCGTCGATATTTTTGCGGCAAATTCTTTGCGGATCAGCTCCCCGTAGCAATCGTCCCCGACCTCTCCCTGAAATTCCGGATGCAGACCGAGCTTTCCAATGCCAAGCGCAAACAGCGCCGCGCCGCCGCCTACATAGGTATCCATAACCGGCACTTCATCCTCCTGCCCGGGCTTTGGCAGACTGGAAACGCCCGGAACAACAAGGTCTATATTTACATCGCCGTAAACATAGACGTCCCATTTTTTCCCTTCATAGTCCCCTCCATCTCTATTTTTCATTCTTTTTCAGCATACCATAAAGCACCGGGAAAACCAAAAGCATCTCAGGGCAGACAATCCCTTGACTTTTCCAAAAATTCTCTATACGCTAAGGAAAAGAGATCAGAGTTCCATTGTATTAAAATGGGCTATCGAAGCATTTACAGGGAGGTTTTATAAAAAAGAATATGGTACAGAATCCTTATCAGAACGCGCTTTTGCCGGCTCCGGTCGGCGGCGGTTATTCCGACCCGGACTATTGGATCTGGTGCGGCTCCGTCGTACAGGGGGAAGACGGAGCCTATCACATGTTTGCGTCCCGTTGGCCGAAAGATCTCGGCTTTGGTGCAAACTGGCTGTTTAACTGCGAAATCGTCCGGGCTTCCAGCAAAAATCCGGAAGGTCCCTATACCTTTCAGGAGGTCGTGCTCGGACGCCGGGGACGCACTTTTTTTGACGGCATGAACGTGCACAATCCGTACATCCGTAAATGGAATCAAACCTACTACCTTTATTATATGGGAACGACCTTCGGCGGTCCGATTCCCGGTCCCGGTGACGAGGTGGACAGCTCGCGTTTTACCGAGGTCTGGAACCGCAAACGAATCGGTCTTGCAACCGCACCGTCTGTTTTTGGTCCATGGACGCGGTGCGATGAGCCGCTGATTTCTCCCAGAGACTGCTCCCACTGGGATTGCACTGCAACGACCAATCCTGCCGTCGCAATCCAGCCCGACGGAACGACCTACATGCTTTACAAATCGCGTTCCTTCGCAGACGGTCCGTTAAAAATCGGTGTCGCAAAAGCGCCCCGCCCGGATGGTCCCTTTGAACGGATTTTGGACGACCCGATCTTTAATTTCGAGGACCCGAACATCCATCTGGAAGATCCGTACCTGTGGTACGAGGACGGAAAATTCCGCCTGCTGATCAAAGACGACTTCAAAAACGGAGGTCCCGGCATCAGCGGCATCTGGGGTGCAGGCCTGTACGCTGAAAGCGCCGACTGCATTCACTGGGAATTCGCCGAAAATCCTGTCGTTTACTCCCGCCATGTTACCTGGTCCGATGGCAGACAGTCCGATCAGGCAAACTGCGAACGCCCTTACTTTTTGCTTGATGAAAATAACCATCCCACGCATCTGTTTCTGGCAACCGGGGAAGGTCCTGCACCCTACCAGTTTTCCAGAACCTGGAACATGGTGATTCCGCTGCGCTAAGCGCCGAGCTGACACGCTTCCGCATCTGTCTTGGAAGCGTCTGACTGCAACTATACCTTTTGGAGAGGAACGTATGACAACCGATCAGAATTATCAACAAATTTACCGCGTCGGCGGCATGCTGGACGCAGGCTTTGTAGGACAGATCACCTACACCATCAGCCTCGATCAGGTCTATGACGAGCTGGACATTCATTTTAGCTTTGACAAGCGGCTCTACAGTGAAAGCGACGTTACGCCAAAGCTCATCGACAAGCTTCAGACACTCTGCACTGCAAAATACAACGCCCCGACCTATCCCGCCGAGGAGTTCAGGCAGACCATTCTGCACGAAATGAAAACAGAAATTCACACAATGGCGGAATTAAACGACAATTTCATCGGCTGCATCCACCGCCAACTGACGGACCGCCACATGTTATACACAAAAGAATTCACAAGCGACGGCTGTCTGGCACAGGACACCTTTTCCGGCGTTTTAAAAGTGACCGTCCTTGTTTTCAACGTGCTGCTGGACAACACGCAGTACACGCTGACCGTTTCCGGACATCCGGTCGGACAGGGTGTAATCGCACCGAACTTTAATCTAATGGATACGGTAAAGACTGCAGCGGGAAATACGGGGGCTTCGAATGCTGCCGAGAGCGCTGACACCTCGTGCGAAGCTGAGAGTGCTCCTGCCTCCGCTGTTGCCACGGCTGGCGATTCGGGCGTCTCCGGCGCTGGCTCTGCTGCCACGGCTGGCGATTCGAGCACCACCGGCAGTTCTTCTGCTGGTAATACCATCATTGCATCCACCCGCTTCAAACGCCTTGAGCTGCACAACCACACGGTCGAATCCGACGGCAGCTTAACCTGTCAGGAGCTGACGGAATATCTGGCAGCCGACCATGTCGATGCGTTCGCCATCACCGACCACAACACCACCTCCGGTCAGAAAAAGATCGAACAGCTGCTGGAAGAAAAGCATTATCCGATCAGCCTGATCCGCGGCATGGAATATACGACTTATTTCGGTCATATTCTCTGCTTAAACCTCGCAAAATATGTTCCCTGGAACTCGATTGACCAGCACCGTCCCGAGCTGTTGTTCGAAGCTGCCCGCGAAAAAGGCGCGCTCGTCGGCATCGCGCATCCGTTTTCCTATGGCGATCCTTTTGCCCGCGGCTGCCGCTTTGAAATGACCATCTCGGACTACTCAAAAGTTGACTTTATCGAGATTTTCAACAATCCGGAACCGATCCACGAAGTAAACGAACGCGGCACGAATCTCTGGATGTCCCTGATTTTTTCAGGATATCAAATCACCGCGACCAGCGGCATGGACTTACACAACCGTGCGAAGCTGGCAGGCTGCTATGCAACCTACATCGAAGGCAAAAACGGCGGCAACATCGCTTCCGAGCTCGATACCGCCATTCACACGCACCGCACCTGGGTTTCCAAAGGCGCTCTGCTGCTGACGGAGGTTCTCCCGGAAACAAACGAATTGCTTCTGACGTTTACAGATGCCCACAAGACCGGATTTTCTGTTCCAAAAACAGCTCAAGTCGTTTTAAAAGGAAAAGACAAAACATTCACAACGAGCGTTTCGCTCGACAAACCGGTATGCGTTTCCCTCAACCAACTCTCCGGAACCGATCCGATTATTCCGCTGCTGTATGAAGCTGCCTCGGATTCCTGCGTCAACGCTGCCGCAGCTTCGACATCCTGCAGCAATACTGCGGATGCCAGCTCTGCTGCCGGGCAGCTGAAAGAAATCGACGCGCTTCCTGCAATCGAAGGACTGCTCTGCGTCAGCCCGGTTCTTTACAGGGATTGAGGTTCTTTGGAAAACAGCTTTTAAAACGCTGCCTTACGCTGCGACAGCGACATTTCAAAAACGCCCGCTTATTCTGTGAAAAACACAGCGTAAGCGGGCGCTCTCTATTTTCGTCTGATTTTCACCGGATCGGACGGTTTTAGGATCTAACAATTCGCCCCTCATTGCGCAGGTATGCATCGTATCGGCGGTCATGTATTTGAGCCATCGCTTTCCTGCAGGCGCTGTCAATTACGAATTCCGTTCCAGAATTCTTTTATAGCTTCGATACATCAGATAAACCCCTGCCGTACAGTCCAAAACAAGCATCACAATCCCAAAGCCTAACGAAATCAGGCAGCAGATTCCGGAAAGCATAAATGCGAACGCGCACTTTTGATACAGCATCCCCATTTCCAGATTGTAAGCCGTGACATCTTTTACCTTCGATTTTAACGTTTTATCTCCGCTCCAGAAAGTGATGGGCTCTTTGCTGTTTTTTTCAAAGATCCCGATAATCAAAAACGGAACCGCGCATAAAAGACACGATATCAGTCCGACGATTTTTTCTGCCATAATAATGCCTCCGATTATTTTGCATTTCTATCAAATTTTACTGCGCCCGGCTCTGCAAAATCCTTTTATCTTTTCCTCTCATTTCTATTTCTGCGCACGCTTTTTGCGCATGACGAGTTTGTGTCACGCGCTACGCACGGAGCAATCCGGTATCAAAGGGGTCAAAATACTTTTTGACCCCAACATCATTATATTTTATCCCG
>OIAG01000918.1_pt1 | contig 12272 bp, 10 predicted proteins | sample 1580701 | NCBI WGS metagenome assembly OIAG01 (sample SAMEA3882551, study PRJEB24775) | human gut metagenome | biome: human-associated habitat; feature: intestine environment; material: feces | place: Netherlands | collected 2009/2010 | reverse complement strand
GCTTTCAATACAGCTGCGCCATACTCTCTCGGAACTTCCACAAATGTATAGCTGTCAAACATATCAATAGCTCCTACCAGATCACCCGGCATTCCGGATTCTCCGGCAACGGCTCCAAGGATATCTCCCGGACGCACGCGCTGCTTTTTACCAATATTGATAAAGAGACGAACCATACCATCTTCTGCACCGGTATCAGAGAAATCGAAATTATCCTGTTTTACGCCTTCACGCTCTGCTTTTCCAAGTGCCTGATATAAAAAGGCTGCTGCCAGATCCATTGCTGTATAATCACCGTTATTGATCTGAGATTCGATCATATTTACCATCTTGGTCAGATCTTCATTTTCGATGATCTGGTCTAACTGATCCATGATTTTTTCGCATTTGGCTTCCTCTACGTCACGCATGGACGGAATCGGCTGTGCATAGATCTTGGTCTTGCAATAACGCATGATCTCTTTTAACTTGTAAACTTCTTTTCCTTTTACAAAAGAAAATGCTCTACCCGTTCTGCCTGCACGGCCGGTACGACCGATACGATGAACATAATACTCGTCATCCTGCGGCAGATCGTAGTTAAACACTGCCTCAACGTCATCCACGTCGATACCACGGGCAGCGACATCCGTTGCCACCAGAATCTCTGTCTTGCCATTACGGAAGTTTCTCATAACACGGTCACGCTGCTGCTGTTTCATATCACCATGCAGTCCTTCTGCAAAATAACCGCGGTTCTGAAGCTCGTTTGCCAGCTCATCTACCATATGTTTTGTATTACAGAATACAAGGGAAAGCTTCGGATCATAAACATCCAGAAGTCTTGTTAAAATATCCAGTTTATCTTTTCTTCTGACATCATAGTAATACTGCTCAATATTTTTCACCGTCAGTTCTTTTTTTACAACTTTGATGGTCAGTGCATCTTTCTGATACTGTTTTGTGATCTCCATGATCTCTTTCGGCATCGTTGCGGAAAAAAGAACGGTCTGGCGATCTTCCGGAAGATATTTTAACACTTCTTCGATATCCTCACGGAATCCCATATTCAGCATTTCATCTGCTTCATCCAGAATGATCGTATGGATGAAATCACAGCGGATGGTTTTTCTTCTTAAATGGTCCATCACACGGCCCGGAGTACCAACGATAATCTGTACGCCGCCTTTTAAAGAACGGATCTGTTTTCCGATCTCCTGTCCGCCGTAGATTGGAAGAATTTTAATACCATGCATGTATTTTGCCAGGTTGTGTAACTCATTGGATACCTGGATTGCAAGCTCACGGGTCGGGCATAAGATCAGTGCCTGTGTCTTCTTCAGCTTCGGATCCACTTTGTGAAGCAGCGGAATACCGAAGGATGCCGTTTTTCCTGTTCCTGTCTGCGCCTGTCCGATGACATCTCTGCCACTCATAACAGCCGGAATGGACTGTGCCTGGATTGGGGTTGCCTCCTCAAATCCCATTTCTTTGATGGCCCGCAGAATCTGCGGATTTAAATCTAAATCTTCAAATAAAACTGTACTCATATAGTTCCTTTCCAAATAAAAAGTTGTTATTCAGAGTTTTCTATATTTATCTTATTTATAGCAACTCTATACGGATCTGCTTTTTTAAGTATTCCAAAAATTTTATAAAATACGTTTCAATATATGCTCTGAATAAATTTGCAGAAAAAAAGTGTGCTTTGCACACTGAATTCAATGATAACAAAGCACACTTTAAAAGTCAATGCAGAGATTTCTACAAAACATGTATTTACTCTTTTATGAGCGAATTATTCCTATGTAATTACACTTTTATGAGGGAATTATTACCATGTAGTTACACTTTTATGAGGGAATCGTCGGTTCGATCTTCTTTTTCCAAACTCCGCTCAGATATCGCAAACCGCCCAGACCTGCTGCACACCACCAGGTGATCGGAGATACCCACCAGAGTCCCCAATATCCCCACAGACAGGAAAACAAAAATGCAAAACCAATACGGGTAATGACCTCACTGATGCCCATCCAGATCGTGATTTTTACGTCTCCCACTGCACGAAGCATGTTATGAAACAGATTTAATGTTCCGACACCGATCAAAAACGGTGCAAAGATATGCATATACTCCACACCATAACCAATCGCTTCCTGACTTTCAGTAAACATCCGCATGATCACTGGTGCCAGCAGGAAGATCAATGGTGATACAACCGCATATCCAATGGCATTCAACAAAAACGTAGTGCGAAATCCGGCTTTGATCCGCTCGATGTTCTTCGCCCCCGTATTTTGCCCGGTAAAGGTTCCCAGTGCCGTTCCGAGAGCATCGCCCACCTGCATCCCAAGCCCTTCCACTTTGATACACACACCATACGCTACAACCAATGTCGTTCCATATGTATTTACCACTGCCTGTAATGTCATGTCTGAAATAGAAATAATACTCATCTGCAATGCAGCCGGCAGACCATACACCAGCATTTGTTTTCCGATATAAGTATCCAGTTTCAGTTTATCTCTGCGGATCCGCAGCATCGGCAAAATCTTCCATGCATAAAGCAGGCAGGCCACGCCGGATATAACCTGCGCCAGTACGGTTGCAAACGCAGCACCGCCAACTCCCATAGGAATCACAGCCACAAATAAAATATCAAATACAATATTCAACAAACTGGAGATACCAAGAAAAATCAGCGGAACTACCGAATTACCCAGAGACCGCAATACCGCAGAAATCCAGTTGTACAGCATTGTTCCGACAGAACCGGCACAAATGATCCGCAAGTACAAAACAGCCGCATCCAGCACCTCTGCCGGAGTCTGCAGCACGATCAGCAACGGCCTTGTCATAAGCAATCCGATCACCGTCACAAGTATCGTCATGCCTAGTGCAATAAAAATAGAGGAAAAGAATGTCTTTACTACTTTATCCTCTTCCTTTGCGCCATAATATTGTGACATAACAACCGTTACACCCGTCGTCAGACCGATGATCAACGAAAATACCAGATACATACCGACGCCTGCCACACTGACCGCTGCCAGCGCATTATCCCCTAAAAAATGCCCTACAATATATGAATCTGCAAAATTGTAGATTCTCTGAAAAACCAGCCCCAGCAACACAGGCATCGCAAATCTCAAAATCTGCGGTGCGATACGTCCGGAAGTCATATCCACCATTACTTCTTTTTTCATACTCATTTCTTCCCCTTTCGCTTCTTGTTTTTCTATACTTCCGCATCGAATGAACGTCAAATCAAATGCACATGAAACCAAATCTATGTTTTCGCTCAACTCTTTCATGGCACTTCTTAACTATGTTTGTATTGTATCTCATACCATTTTGAAAAAATAGTCATTTTCTTCCCCAAAACTGTAAAATCGTATCAAAAACAGTATCTTTTTCACATGATATAAAAGGAACAAATGGTTTGGGGAAAACATTGATTTATTATTAATTTTTAAGTATAATATCTCTATTATTACTAATTTATAGAGATATAGGTGTTAATTAATGAAATTATTAATTGAAAAATCCGATTTAGAACTGTTGCTTGAAAAAAAACGAGATTTGATTGGTAATAAAGTTACTATAGATACTATTATTGCAGGAATTTCTTTTTTATTATCTGTTTTTACAGCAAGTTATAGCGATATATTTGGGATTTCAGGAACGGTATTGAAAACAGTATTTTGCCTGATTGGAATTGGATATACAGTCAAAATTATTTATGATTTGTTTCAGGCAAACAGGCATCCTTACAATCATGAATTACTCTTAAATGATATAGAAAATTTAGATAAAATACAGCATGATCACTCTCTGGTTATAATTTATAATAGAGATATGGTTGGAACTAAACGATTTTTAGTTTATGACGATGAACGTTGGGACTGCAAATTATTTTTGAACTACAAAACACAGGCACGAAATAATGAAGCTGCATTGCTCGAAAAAGTTTCGGCTGATTTGCAGATTGATAAAAGTCAAATACATTGCAGATATATTACTTCACGGATTCAGGAAAAGTATTCTGTCAGCCATAAAGAAAATCGGGTATATAATCATAGATTATACGAAATCTGTATTGATAATTTATCAGAGATTTCTCAAAAAAATGATTTTCTCAAAAATGGGAAACATTTTTATTGGATGACCTTGGGTGAAATGGCGAAAGATGACAACATTGCAAAAAAGAATTTAGATGTTATTGATTTTGTAAAAGAAGTGTTTGGATAAAATTTGGTTAATACCATGTTAAAGTAACGGAAGGAAGCTGCAAAAGCTTCCTTCTTTCACATTATGATACAACACCATTAATACAAAACCAGAGAAAAAATAAAAGGAAACCGCTATGAAACTAAACTATAATGAAAAAGAACTGCATCAACTTCTACAGGACTTCCACGACTTAACAAAGCTGACACTGACCCTCTACGATCCCGAAGGAGAATGGATTCTCAGTTATCCGACAAAAGAAAACTGTTTCTGCCATTATATCAAAACTTCCCCGGAAGGAGCCGCCCTCTGTGACGCTTCCGACCGTGCTTCCTTTGAAGCAGCAAAAGCATCCGGCGAATGTGTCATTTACAAATGTCATGCCGGTTTGATCGAAGCCACCGCCCCCATCGTCAGCGACGGATTTACCATCGGCTACCTCATGATGGGGCAGGTTGCAAATGCAACCTCCCCGGAGCAGTTACAGCCACTAATTGAACATGCATTACATAAATATCACCTGAGTAACACAGAAACCAATATTGCTAACTCAACCTCACCCGATACAAACGAAGCAAACAAATTCGTCGAATATGACAATTGGAAACAATATGCTAATGCAATCCCTTGCATCTCCGACACACAGATTCACGCCGCCGCAAGCATCATGGAAGCATGTATTTCTTCCATCCTGTACAAAAAATTGATTTCTATCGAAAAACAACAGTTTGAACAAAACATCAACACTTACATTCTAAATCACCTGACCGAAGATCTATCCGTAGACCGCCTCTGCGAACACCTGCATTTAAGCCGCCGCAAGATCTACGAATACTCGGAAGAATTTTTACATTGCAGCATCGCCAAATACATAAAAAAAATGCGCCTGCAGCATGCGCAGACACTATTAACCAAAACAAATTTACCAATTTCTACCATTTCCGAACAATGCGGATTTTCCGACTACAACTATTTCTGTCGGGTTTTCAAGCAGGAAAATGGCATGTCCGCACGAAGCTATCGCACAGCACAACAGACATAATTTTTCTGTGATACTATATTTTCATTTACAAAACACACACTTTATATAACACATTATATGGTAGACACACATAATGTATTTACCATTTGTAGCAACTCTCGCTTTGTGTCGTGGTGATTTCACACACTTTTTGTTATCGTTTTTCCTGAAAGGAGGCAAAGGCAACAACATGGATCAGAAAAAGATCGGTCTTTTTTTAAAAGAACTCAGAAAAGAAAAAGAACTTACGCAAAGTCAGCTTGCAGAACAGCTCAACGTATCTGACCGAACCGTATCCCGCTGGGAAACCGGAACGAATTTACCAGATCTGTCTGTACTGGTTGAACTTGCAGATTTTTATGATGTTGATATCCGTGAAATCATTGACGGAGAAAGGAAAAGCGAGAATATGAATGTAGAAATGAAAGATACTTTAATGAAAGCGGCACAATACGCCACAGAAGACAAACATATGCAGATGAAAAAACTGACCGGATACATCTTGTCAGCATTTGGATGTTTTCTGATTTTGTCCGGATTTACCGTATTTCCAAGTGAAAGCGGCTGGGCAGCAAAATTTGCCATCCTGGGAGCCATTATCGTAACCGTTGGAATCTTCCAGTTACTGAAAAAACGGAAATTACTAAAATCCATAATCATCTTTATTGCGATCCTATTTGGCATGATCTGGCTGGACTTCGCCAGCGTATGCTATATCCGACAGGCCCCACGGTTCGCCTATTCCGTAGAATACAGCGATGAAACTGTCATCTATCATGCTCCGTTTTATTCCGTATACAAATACGGCCGGGACACCTTGGGCGAATACTATCAAGTTTATATTGGATTTGATAATTTATAAAATTGATTTTCATAATTTACCAGTACAATACATATATTTAAAAGAACTCTGAAAATGCCAGTTTCCAGAGTTCTAAAGTTCATTCCGGAGAACTACACCGTCAGGCTAGTGCTGCCGTTTGTCTCTGTCTAACCATTTGCAAATATAATAACCCGCTATAGATGCCAATACAGAGATAAGAAAAGCAAGTATGTATTCCATTAGGCTCACCTCCTTCCTACTGGAAAGAGTCGACAGCAATAACATAATAGCACGAAACTTTGTTCGATTCAACTAAAAATATTGTTCATTTAGATATTGATTTTTTCAAAGGAAAGGTTTATTATAGTGGTGAGTAAGAAAAGTATGTATTCCATTAGAATACAAAAACCCTCGAAGTGCCAGCTTCGGGGGTTTTATTTCATTCATATTATTTTTGCGTACAAACAAACGAATGTTTTAACATTACTTATGTGCACGCACGGCTGGAGCCACCGTGTAACTGGAACAAAACTGAAAATGAAATCCAAGACAAGACGATAGGGTGATTTTCGTTACCGAAGTGAGCATAGCCCGCCTCCGTGAGTGTGTCTGAGGCTGCTGATTTTGCAGCCGAGTTCACGGAAGGAGGCGGAGATAAGCGGCACAACGGAGGTAGAAAATCATCCGTGTCTGTCTGGATTTCATTTTCAGTTTGTTCTTTTCACCACACCTAATGACGATATTTATTTGCTTCTTTCAGACGTGCCATCGCTCTTGCCAGCGATGCGGTATTACGATAATATTCCATCCGGCTCTTATGCTGCAGTAACCGTTCTTCTGCACGCTCTTTTGCCTCTTTCGCACGACGTATATCGATTTCCTCCGGGCGTTCGATCGTATCCACCAGAATTTCCACCTGATTATCAGAAGTAACTTCTGCAAAGCCACTTCCGCAAACTGCCGGAATCATTTCACCTTTCGGTGTTCCGATACGGACCTCACCCGTCTTCAATGCAACGACACATTCCTCATGATTTGTCAGGATCTGAACTTCCCCGTCAATTGCAGGTAATACAACAGATGCTGCCTCCTCATCATAAAAAATCTTATCATATGCAATAATTTTTAAATGAAATGTACTCATAGTCACACCTCACTAACGATTGCCGTTCTTTGCTTTTTCAATGACATCGTCAATGGTTCCCACATTGAAAAATGCCCATTCCGGATACTCATCCATCTCACCGTCAATAATTTTTTTGAAACCTTTGACGGTCTCTTCCAACGGTACATATTTACCGGGAATTCCGGTAAATGTCTCAGCCACATGAAACGGCTGTGACAGGAAACGTTGGATTTTTCTTGCACGGTATACCGTTGTCTTATCCTCTTCGGAAAGTTCTTCCATACCAAGGATAGCAATGATATCCTGCAGTTCTTTGTAACTTTGCAGGATTTCCTGTACACGACGTGCAACCTCATAATGCTCTTCACCGACGATATCCGGCTCCAGAATACGTGAATTCGACTCCAGCGGATCAACGGCCGGATAAATACCTTGTTCAACGATCTTTCTGGAAAGTACCGTTGTTGCATCCAGATGCGCGAATGTGGTTGCCGGAGCCGGGTCAGTTAAGTCATCCGCCGGTACATAAATTGCCTGTACCGAGGTAACGGAACCTTCTTTTGTGGAAGCAATACGCTCCTGCAATTCACCGACTTCATTTGCCAGAGTCGGCTGATAACCTACCGCAGAAGGCATACGTCCAAGCAATGCGGAAACCTCTGAACCAGCCTGTACATAACGGAAAATGTTATCGATAAATAACAGTACATCCTGGTGTTCTTTGTCACGGAAATACTCTGCCATAGTCAGACCGGTCTCAGCTACACGCATACGAGCTCCTGGTGGCTCATTCATCTGTCCGAACACTAAGGCTGTTTTTTCCAGAACGCCGGATTCTTTCATCTCTGTCCACAGATCATTACCCTCACGGGAACGCTCTCCGACACCGGTGAAAATAGAATATCCACCGTGCTCTGTTGCAATATTACGGATCAGCTCCTGGATCAGAACGGTTTTACCGACACCTGCACCACCGAACAGACCAATCTTACCACCTTTGGAGTATGGAGCCAGAAGGTCAATAACTTTGATACCCGTCTCCAGAACCTCGACAACCGGACTCTGCTCTTCAAAGGATGGCGGTTCTCTGTGGATACACCAGTTTTCTTTTGACTCTACCGGTTTTCCATCATCGATCGCCTCACCCAGAACATTGAACAGTCGTCCCAGCGTTGCTTTTCCTACCGGAACTGTGATACCTGCGCCGGTTGCTGTTACTTCCATATCACGATGAAGCCCTTCACTGGAAGCAAGCATGATACATCTTACGGTATCATTTCCAATATGCTGTGCCACTTCCATGACACATGTTTTTCCATTATTATCAACTTCGAGTGCATCTTTGATGCATGGAAGGTTATGGTCGGAAAACTCTACGTCTACAACAGGTCCCATGACCTGAACGATTTTTCCTTTATTCATATCGCTTCACCTCTCTTACTTTTTCTTACTCTTCTGTGCCTTGGCACCTGCAATGACCTCAGTAATTTCCTGAGTGATCGCTGCCTGACGCACACGGTTGTATTCAATTTCCAGATCATGCAGCATCTGCTTTGCACTATCGGTAGCGGTCTGCATCGCCATCATTCTGGAATTATGTTCACTGGCATAAGATTCTACCAGCGCACCATATACAAAACCACACACAACGTTTGGAATCAGGCTGTTCAGCACCGATTCCACAGAAGGATGAAAGGTCATTCTGTCACTGTATCCTTTCAGATTTTTGTGTGTATATTCTTCTCTCTGCAACGGAAGCAATTGAAACATATCCGCTTCCATCTTGAATGCATTGATCATTTTTGTATAGATGATATAAACCTCATCCAGTTCCTCACGTACATATTCATCAATCAGCTGCAGACCGATGTGACGCGCCCTGTAAAGGGTCGGATTCTGCACGGTATAACTGAATTCTCCGTCAATATTTACATCTTTTTTCATGAAATACTGCCGGCCTAACTCACCGACCACAAACAGTTTGTTCTGTCCGCCCTTTTCCAGCTGTTCCGATGCAAGCTTCAGAACATTGTGATTGTAAGCTCCTGCCAGACCCTTGTCGGCAGTGATCACAAGGTAACCGCGCTTTTTCCGGTCATCCGGGATATCTCTTCCGAAAAAAATATTGTTTGTGTCCGGAACAGACTTCATAAAACGCGCGACTGCATTCTGCTGCGCAAAGAAAAACGGCTCCGTATCTGCCAGACTTTTCTTTGCCTTCTGCATCTTTGACGAAGAAATCATATACATGGCACTGGTGATTTTCATCGTATCTTTGATACTCTGCATTCTGCTCTGTATCTCTCTAGCACTTGCCATGATAGACCTCCTATTTTACATACTCCCTGGCGGCAGCGAGGATCTTTTCTCCAAGTTCATCGGACAGAGCTTTTGTCTCATTCAGCTCAGCGATGATCTCAGGATGTGCATTTTTGAAATATTCCAGCATACCCTTCTGGGTCTCTTTGATTTTTTTAACTTCCACATTCAGGAAAATCTTGTGTGTAGCGGTCCACAGTGTAATAACCTGCTCTGCCATATCCAACGGCTGGCAAAGCGGCTGTTTTAACAGTTCCATCAGACCTTTTCCGTACTGTAACTGCTCTTTGGTATCATCATCCAAGTCAGAACTGAACTGGGTAAATACTTCCATCTCACGATACTGCGCCAGATCGATACGAATACTTCCGGCTGCTTTTTTCATCGCTTTTGTCTGTGCGGCACCACCGACACGGGACACAGACAGACCTACGTTTACCGCCGGTCTCATACCGGAGAAGAATAAATTACTCTCCAGGAAGATCTGACCGTCTGTGATGGAAATTACGTTGGTCGGAATATATGCAGATACATCGCCGACCTGTGTCTCGATAATTGGCAGGGCTGTGATGGAACCGCCGCCCAGTTTGTCACTCAGACGACTGGAACGCTCCAGCAGTCTGGAATGCAGGTAGAAAACATCACCCGGATAAGCCTCACGTCCCGGAGAACGCTCCAGCAACAGGGACAATGCACGGTAAGCTACCGCATGTTTTGACAGATCATCGTAAACGATGAGCACGTCTTTTCCCTGATACATAAAATATTCTGCCATAGCAGTTCCCGCATACGGTGCAATATACTGCAGCGGAGCCGGGTCACTGGCTGTTGCTGCTACAATGATAGAATAATCCATAGCACCGTGCTTTTTCAATGTGGATACAATTTTTGCAATTGTAGATGCTTTCTGTCCAATTGCGACATAAATACAGATGACATCTTTTCCCTTCTGGTTGATCATGGCATCCGTTGCAATGGATGTCTTACCTGTCTGACGGTCACCGATGATCAGCTCTCTCTGTCCACGTCCGATCGGGAACATAGAATCAATGGAAAGAATTCCTGTCTCCATTGGTACACTGACCGATTTACGATCCACGATGCCCGGTGCTTCATTTTCAATCGGCCGGTAATCATCTTCTTCGATATCGCCCTCTCCATCAATTGGAGCACCCAGGGCATTGATGATTCTTCCGACAAATTTATCTCCAACCGGAATTCCGGCTTTCTTTTTGGTTCTTGTTACTTTGGTTCCTTCCTTGATCCCTGTATCACGGCCAAACAGAATGACACCGATCTCATTTCTTCTGACATCCTGTACCATACCTTTTACGCCGTTCTCAAAGACAACGATCTCACCATACATCGCCTGGTCAATTCCATAGACAGTGGCAATTCCGTCACCAACCCAGATGACATGACCAATTTCCCGATCCTTCGCCTCAAAATCGTAATTTTCGATTTCTTCTTTCAGGATGGAAATAATATCCTGTGAACTGATAGCGCTCATTGTCCTATCACCTCTTTCTTTTACCTTTTACTTCTTACTCTGCCTGTTATAATTCAGCCTGATTCTGAATCATACCGAGCTGCTCCTGCATGCCGCGGATCCGTCCGCTGATGCTCCAGTCCCATTCACGGCCATTGGCAGCGAGAACAAAACCTCCCACCAGACGCTCATCCCGGATCATCTCAAGCTCAACCTGATGTGCATCAAACTCTTCCATCAGGAATTTTTTAATTCCTTCCAGCTGATTATCAGCCGGTGCTGTCACATAACGTAATGTTGCGTTTACGATTGACTGATGTTCATTTGCATACATTTTGTATTCCTCCACGATCTCATCCAGATATTCCACGTCAGAATAATCACAGAGAATCTTCATAAAATTCTGTAACTTTTTTCCCGGGAAAATACGGTCAACCACCGCATGTTTTTCCTCTTTGTAAACACTTGGGTCTGTCAGCACACGCTGTAATTCGGGACTCTCCCGATAAATCTGTACTGCAGTTTCAAGATCTTCTACCGGAGCCTTCAGCTCCCACAAAACTCTTACATATTTAGCCGTTGTTGCTGTCATGTTTGTCACCCGTTTTACTTAAAAACTCATTGTAAAGCTGTTCATCCGTGACTTTACTGCTATTCTCTCCGATAATCTTGATCGCTGCAGCCATAGCCAGCGTACTGATCTCTTTCTGTACACTCTGCAGTGCTCTGTCACGTTCTTTTTCCATATCCTGATTTGTTTTCTCAAGCAAAGCTTCGGATCGTTTTTCCGCATCGGAAACAATCTGCTTGTACTGCACATCTGCCCGTTCTCTGGCATCTGCCACAATCTGGACTGCCTCCTCTTTTGCGCCCTGCAAAGATGCCTCATACTGAGTTTTCAACTCTAAAGCCTCTGCATTTACCGTATCTGCTTTTTCAAACTGTTCCGTTACCATCTGTTTTCTCTTTTCGATGATATTTAAAACCGGTTTGAACAGAAACTTTCTGATCAGGAAATAGAAGATCAACAGGTTCACAATGATCCATATAAGGTTTGAATCAATTCTCAGCATCCTGAAATCCTCCTTCTAAAAACAAAATCTCACGTCTTTGTTTTTTATTTGCAAAGGAAAATGATCAGAATAGCGACAACCATACCATAAATAGCAGTTGCCTCTGCCAGTGCACAACCAAGTAATAAGTTCTTGCTGATCTTGCTGTCAGCTTCCGGCTGTCTTGCTACGGCATCTACTGCTTTACCTGTTGCGATACCAATACCTACACC
>OIAG01000915.1_pt1 | contig 12283 bp, 15 predicted proteins | sample 1580701 | NCBI WGS metagenome assembly OIAG01 (sample SAMEA3882551, study PRJEB24775) | human gut metagenome | biome: human-associated habitat; feature: intestine environment; material: feces | place: Netherlands | collected 2009/2010 | reverse complement strand
GTCGAAATCGCTGGTGCTTTTCTGGTTCTCTTTTGGCACGCAAAAGAGAACATTAACCTAGCGTAACAGCGCTCTGCCCCGCGCACAGGCGCGCAAGCCCACTTAAATAAACCTTACCCCGCGCCACCAGCGCGCAATCCCTCTCAGAAATGCCCCTCAAAGTCCCCTTCGATCTCATAGGGCCAGCTGAGGATGCCCCCGAGGTCATAGATATTGGTATACCCCAGCGCATCCAGCTTCTGGACTGCATCCGCGCTGCGGCGTCCAGTGCGGCAGTAGACCAGCCACGGCGCATCCTTATCGGGCAGTACCTCAGCGGCACGGCTCATCACCTCGCCCAGCGGCAGCAGCTTTGCCCCCGGGATATGTCCCACTGCGTATTCATCCGGCTCCCGCACGTCCACTGCCTGTGCCTTTTTCGCGTCCAGCAGACGGATGGCGGCTGCAGGGTCGATCTTCTGTATCATAGGTGTCTCTCCTTATCGTCTCTTGTTGTATCATCTTATGATAACAGATATTTTTTGCTCTCGCAAGATGCCGCTTTCCTCTCGCGGTATTTTTCCCGGTTTCCCCGGATGCTGCCGAAAGGAAGGTTTTTTCACTTTCCAAAAGCGGGACGCCGTGGTATACTGAAAGACAAATAAGGAGAGAGACCGCTATGAAATTTTCCACCAAGAGCCGCTATGCGCTGCGGCTGATGGCCGAGCTGGCCCGCTATGCGCCGGGCACCACCGTCTCCCTGAAGGAGATCAGCGAGCGCCAGCAGCTGAGCTTGAAATATCTCGAACAGATCGTCACCCCGCTGGCCCGCGTGGGCCTCGTCAAGAGCGAGCGGGGCAGTCAGGGCGGCTACCGCCTGACCAAGGCCCCCGCCGACTACACCGCCGGTGAGATCCTGCGGGCCATCGAGGGCAGCGTCGCCCCCATCCCCTGCCTCGGCAGCGTGACCAACGAGTGCCCCATGTCCGACCAGTGCTTCACCCTGCCTTTCTGGGCGGGCCTCGACGAGGTCATCAACCAGTACATCGACAGCGTGACCCTCGAGCAGCTGGCCCAGAGCCTCCCTTCCGTCAACGAGGGCTGCGGCTGCTGCGGCGCCAAGTCCTGATTTTTCTGCCCCGGGATTGACTCCGCGCCCAAAAAAAGGTATACTGTTTAGGTATCACCGCCGGGGTGTTGCGCAGTTGGTAGCGCGCCTGCTTTGGGAGCAGGAGGCCGCGAGTTCGAGTCTCGCCACTCCGACCACAAAAAAGCCACGATGAAGCGTCGGAGAATGACGCACATCGTGGCTTTCTTCATCTGCACAGGAGGTTTTCTATGATCCGTGACATCTGCAAAGACGAGCTTTTTCTCGCCCGGAAAGCCGCTCCGGCCTCCCCGGAAGACCTGCCCATTGCGCAGGATCTGCTGGAAACGCTCATCGCCCACAAAGACGGCTGTGTCGGCATGGCGGCGAACATGATCGGCACTGCAAAGCGCATCATCGCCGTCGAGGGCGAGGACGGCTATCTCGTCATGTTCAACCCGGTCATCCTCAAAAAGTCCGGGCCGTATGAGACCGAGGAGGGCTGTCTCTCCCTCACCGGCACCCGAAAGACCAAGCGCTTCCAGACCATCAAGGTCCAGTGGCAGAACGAAAAATTCCAGACCCGCACCAAGACCTTCACCGGCTGGACCGCTGAGATCCTTCAGCACGAGATCGACCACTGCGACGGCATCCTCATCTGAGACGACAAAAGCCCTGCGGCGGGTTCCGCAGGGCTTTTTTGCTGCCTGAGATTACTTGGGCTGACGGCCGATATAGGCGAGGATGCCGCCGTCGGCGTAGAGGATCTGGCCGTTCACGAAGTCCGAAGCATGGGAGGCGAGGAAGACGCAGGGGCCTACCATGTCCTCCGCCTCGCCCCAGCGGCCTGCGGGGGTCTTGGCGGTGATGAACTGGTCGAAGGGGTGACGGCTGCCGTCGGGCTGGGTCTCCCGCAGCGGGGCGGTCTGGGCGGTGGCGATGTAGCCGGGGCCCATACCATTGCACTGGATGTTGTACTCGCCGTACTCGGAGGCGATGTTCTTGGTCAGCATCTTCAGGCCGCCCTTGGCAGCAGCGTAGGCGGAGACGGTCTCACGGCCCAGCTCGCTCATCATAGAGCAGATGTTGATGATCTTGCCGCCGCCCTGAGCGATCATGTCGGGGATGACAGCCTTGGAGACGATGAAGGGGGCGTTCAGGTCAACGTCCACCACCTGACGGAACTCGGCAGCGGTCATCTCGGTCATGGGGATGCGCTTGATGATGCCGGCGTTGTTGACCAGAATGTTGATGTGGCCGACTTCCTCGGTGATCTTTGCGACCATTGCGTTGACGGCGTCCTCGTCGCAGACGTTGCAGACGTAGCCGTGGGCCTTGATGCCAGCTTCGGCGTAGGCGGCCAGACCCTTATCGACCAGCTCCTGCTTGAGGTCGTTGAAGACGATGGTAGCGCCGTTTGCGGCCATTGCCTTGGCGATGGCCATGCCGATGCCGTAGGATGCGCCGGTGATGAGCGCGACCTTGCCGGTCAGGTCAAAGGATTTGGGAGTACACTGTGCCATGATAAAGTCCTCCAATCAAAATTTTGCTTTGCAGGGCGCTGCGCTGCCGGGCTATGCCAATGGCCCATACCTGCCGTCACGGGAAGCGGCGGCGGGCCGTCCGGCCATGCGCCCTCTTGTATACTAGAGTAGCATTCTTTATTCCGACTGTCAAGGCATTTTCTTGGTACAATTACTGCAAATTTTTACGCATTTTGCTGCGTTTTCGTGAAATCGTCATAAAAAGGCGGGCTGCAAAGGCTGAGATTGCTGCTTGTTGCACACAATAGCCCCTCAGCCCAGTTTTTTCTTCTGCTGGCGGGCGACGATGGGCATGAGAAGGGGCATCGGCACGAGCCGCTGGGCCGCTGTTGCAGCCTGCATGAGGGCCGAGGGCACGATGATGGTCTTGCGTCGGAGCATCCCCCGCATAGCCTCCTCGACGCAGAACTCCGGACGGATGCCCCGCAGCGCAAAGACCACGTCGGCCCGGTCGTTGAACTCCGTATCCACCGGGCCGGGGCAGAGAGCGCAGACGTAGACGGGGCTGTGCTGCTCCCGCAGCTCTTCCGCCACGCCCCGGGTCAGGCTGACGACGTAGGCCTTGGTGGCATAGTAGCCCGCCATATACGGCCCGCCCGGCAGCAGCCCGGCGGAGGATGCCACATTCAGCACGGTGCCGAAGCCCTGCGCCTCCATCTTCTTCACGGCGAACTTGAACAGCTGGTGCATGGCCAGCACGTTGACCTTCGCCATGGAAAGCTCTTTTTCGCCGCTGGTCTCAAGAAAGCTGCCGCAGACGCCGAAGCCTGCGTTGTTGATGAAAATATCCAGCCGCTCGTCGGCCAGCGCCTCGCAGAGGCGGGCGCACTCGCTCTCCTGCTCGAGGTCGGCGGGCAGGATGCGGCAGAAGGTGTTGTATTTGACGGTCAGCTCTGCGGCCAGCGCCTCGAGCCGGTCGGTGCGGCGGGCGGTGAGGATGAGCCGGAAGCCGAGGCGCGCATACCGGCGGGCGAACTCCCGGCCGATGCCGGAGGATGCGCCGGTGATCCATACAGTTTTAGACATGGTTCCTCCTTATTCTGCAAAGCCGGAGGCCCGGTCGATGGCGTCCAGTTCTTCGTCGGGGAAGCGGGTGTTGTTGAGGGCGGCGGTGTCGCTGAAGTGGTAGGGCAGGGTGGAACAGCGTGCAGAGGATGCAGTGTACATGGCGGGGACTTCCTTTCTTTTGTTTTACCCCATTGTAGCACGGAGACGCACCGGAATCCATAGAAAAGCACAGCTCTATCTTGTTGCCCGGCGGGATTTGGAGTATAATAGGGCCGTATTTTGCAAGACACCCTTCGGAGGAGGAGAGAACATATGAACAAACCGGTTCTGGTGGTCATGGCGGCCGGCATGGGCAGCCGCTACGGCGGCATGAAGCAGATCGACCCGGTGGGGCCCTGCGGTCAGGTCATCGTGGACTATTCCCTGTACGACGCCCGCCGCGCAGGCTTTGAGACGGTCATCTTTGTCATCAAGCACGAGATCGAGGACGCCTTCAAGGCCGCCATCGGCGAGCGGGTCTCCAAGGCGATGGACGTGAAGTATGCGTTCCAGCAGCTGGACGAGCTGCCCGAGGGCTACACCATCCCCGAGGGCCGCGTCAAGCCATGGGGCACCTGCCACGCCGTGCTGGCGGCAAAGCCCTATCTCCACGGCCCCTTCGCCGTCATCAATGCGGACGATTACTACGGCCCCGAGGCCTTCAAGGTCATCTACGACTATCTTTCCACCCACACCGACGGCGAGGTCTACGACTACTGCATGGTGAGCTACCTGCTCCGGAACACCGTCTCGGAGAACGGCAGCGTGGCCCGGGGCATCTGCGCCCTCAACGAGGACAGCACCCTCCGCAGCGTCACCGAGCACACCCGCATCGAGACTTACGCCGACGGCATCCACTACACCGAGGACGGCGGCGAGAGCTGGGCCGACCTGCCCGGCGACACCCCCGTGAGCATGAACCTCTGGGGCTTCGGCGAAAGCTTCGTGCAGGAGGCTGACCGGCGCTTCGCCCGCTGGCTGGACGAGAATCTGGAAAAGAACCCGCTCAAGTGCGAGTATTTCCTGCCGCTGGTGGTCAGCGAACTCATCGGCGAAAAGAAAGCCGCCGTCAAGGTGCTGCGCAGCACCGACCAGTGGTACGGCGTCACCTACCGCGAGGATAAGCCCGTGGTGGTAGAGGCCATCGCCCGAAAAACGGCAGACGGACTCTACCCGGAAAACCTCTGGGCCTGAGAATAGAAAAACGGCTGGGACAGCGTGCTTCCCAGCCGTTTTTTGTTGTTTACTGGATGCCGAAGGTGTTGTTGTGGTCGAAATAATCCGGGTATTCCTTCTCGAGCTGCTCGAGGAGGCTGTTGAGGGAGCGGTTGTTCTGGCCATGCTTCAGCTTGGGGTAGGCGCGGAGCATACGGCCCTTGCCCAGCAGATGGGTGCTGCGGCGGGTGCGGGCCTGCATGACCTGCGCCCGTGCGGCCAGCTCGTCCTTGAGCTGCTCCAGCTGCAGCAGCGAGGTGGTCTGCTCGGCTTTGCCCTGTGCGGCCAGTTTGACGGCCTTAGCGGCCTCGGCAGCGTTGAGGCGGGCGGTCTGGGAGGCGCGGCGGGCGGCCTCCATCGCCTCGTCGGCGCGGGCACGCATGGTGGAAGCGGCCTCACGGGGCGACAGCTTGTTGTAGTTGTCCCGGGCCTCGGCGGCGGCCAGCTTGAGCTGCAGCCGGCTCTCGTCCATCTTCTGGTCCATGTCCAGCGCGGTGGTGCCGAGGATCTCGGTCATGGCGTCGCTGACAGCGTGCATACTGTCGGCCACCTTTTCGAGGGCATCCAGCTCCCGGGCCAGATCAGAGGCAGAAATGCCGGTGGCGACCACGTCGGCGGCATACACGGCGTAGAGCAGGCACATGAGGATGAAGCCCACCAGCGGCGGCACGATGTCCACCAGCGCGGCGATGGCGGGGTGGACGGCCTTGACCATCAGGAGGGCACCTACGCCCCACAGCAGCGAAAACTCGAGGCAGATATAGCCCCCGATGTTGAAGGGCCTGTCGCTGTAATCCCACCACCGGGTGCGGTAGAGCTTATACAGCACCCAGCCGCCCACCAGCTCCAGCGTGCTGGGCAGGAGGACGCCGCCGAGATACAGCAAGAGCAGATTGTCCTCCAGCGGCGTGAGGAAGAAGAGCACTAAAATCATGCCGAAGCCGTAGATGGGGCAGACCGGGCCGTTGAGAAAGCCGCGGTTGACCAGCTGGCCGGTGGTGGCGGCGGCATACACCACCTCGAGGCACCAGCCCAGACAGGAGTAGATGAGGAAAAATGCGAGGATGTGGTAGAGCGAAAAGCCGCAGATGGCCGTGTTGAGGAAAAACGACAAGGGAACACCTCCATTCAATTCTGCCTGCGGACGATCTTGTACTCGTCGCCCGGCTCGAAATAAGGACAGGCCGACGTGGTGCGGGAGAGATAGCGGGCCATCTCATCCTCGTCCAGTGCGCCGCCCACGGCGCAGTAATAGCTGCCGTACTCGTCCTGCTGGTTGTTCAGGCAGGCTTCACAGGGGTCAGACATTGGCTTCTCCCTCGGCGGCCTTGGCTTCGGCCTCTGCCTGTGCGGCCAGCTTCTTGAGCACCTTCGGCTCGACCCACGTCACAGAGTCGTCGCCTGCCTTCTTGCGGGCGATGAGGGCCTTTATTTTAATGCCCATCTCGGTGAACATTCCCTCGTGCTCGGTGCGGATGTTCCACTCCGGCTCATTCTCATGGAGGTCGTAGGTCTGCCAGATGATGTCGTAGCCGGAGGCGGGGAAATAGCTCAGGCTGTCCCGGAACAGGTCGTCATCGTCGGTCTTGAAGTAGATGTCGCCGCCGTCCTTGAGGAAATCGCGGTACTGGATGAGCTGGCGGGGGTAGGTGAGGCGGTGCTTGTTGGAGGAGGCGTTCTTGCTCCATGGGTTGCAGAAGTTGATGTAGATGCGGCTGACGGTGTCCTCCGGGGTGATGACGCCCTTGATGCGCTCGATGTCGGTGCTCATGATCTTCACGTTGTCGATGGGGCGGCCTGCGGCGGCGTAGGCTGCTTCGATCTTCCGCTTGGCGAGGATGAGCACCTTGTCGGTGATGTCGATGCCCAGATAGTTGTTCTCCGGGTGGGCGGAGGCCAGCTGGGAGAGGAAGCCGCCCTTGCCGCAGCCCAGCTCCAGCACGAAGGGCTGCTCCGGGCGGGCATACTGGCTGTGCCATTTGCCGCCCCAGACAAAGGGGTCGTGGACGTGAAAATCGGCGGCCATCAGTTCGTCGTGGGCATAGGGCTTGAAACGCATTCTCATAAGATCGTATTCTCCTTGTGACGTAAAAAGTTTGTGCTTACAGAGCTTTCCTCAAAAATTCCTCCACCTGCTCGGGGGTGGCGGTGCAGCTGCCCTGACAGATGCTGGGCTTGCCGCCGCCGCGGCCATTGAGGGTGGCGTTGAGGGCTTTGGTGAGGGGGCGGACATCGCCGCCGGAGCGTGCGATGCAGTAGCCGGTGCCCTTCTCGTTGGGGGTCAGAGCGGCGCACAGGCCGGTGGTGGCCTCGCTCAGCCGCGCAGCCAGACGGTGCAGGCCGTCCGGGTCGAGGCCGGGAACGATCCGGATGGCGGTCTCGTCGGGGCTGAGCTGTGCGGCCATGGCGTCGAACAGCTGCTGACAGAGGCCAAAATGGGCAAATTTCAGGGCCGTGTACTCGTCGTACACCCGGTGGACGGCCACGGCGGTCTGGTCGGCCTTGGCCGAGAGGAGGGCGCCGATGTCGGCCTGACGGCTCCGCATGGCCTGCGCCTCCCGCAAGGCCCGCCCGCCGCAGACCACGCTGAGCCGGACGCCGCCCTTGTAGTTCTCGGAGGCCAGGATCTTGATCTGGCCCACCTGACCGGTGGTGGCGGTGTGGGTGCCGCAGCAGGCGCAGACGTCCGCGCCCGGGATGGTCACGATGCGCACCTGCCCGGCGATCTCCTTCTTGCTGCGGTAGGTCAGAGCCGCCAGCTCTTCGGGGGTGGGGTAGGTGATGACCACCGGCACATCCTCCCAGATGACCCGGTTGGCGGCAGTCTCGGCCTCCCGCAGGCCCTCGGCAGAGATGGGCACGCTGGTGTCCATCCGCACGGCGTCAGAGCCGATGTGGAAGCCGACGTTTTCGGCCCCGAACATCTGGTGCAGGGTGCCGGAGAGGATGTGCTCACCGGTGTGCTGCTGCATCTTGTCGAAGCGCCACGCCCAGTCGATGGCTCCGGTGACGGCGGTGCCGGGCTGTGCCGCCTCGGGCAGGGCATCCACTGTGTGCCAGATGACGCCGCCCGTCTCGTGGACATCGGTGACGTGCAGCACCGTGCCGTCGGCGAGGGTCAGAGTGCCCCGGTCGGCAGGCTGTCCGCCGCCCTCGGGGTAGAACACCGTGCCGTCCAGAGCGATGCGCCCGCCGCCGGTCTTTGCGTCCGCCTCTGCCGCAAGGATGACCCCGGCGGCGCTTTTGCGGAATGCGTCTTTCTCGAAATATTTTTCCGTGCGCTGCATGGCACGATACCTCCTGAATCTAAGAACTATCGGCCGGCAAGCCGCCTTCCCGATAAAATCAAGTATACCACGTTTTTTGCCTGTGGAAAATAGTCTTGGCTTATGTTATGATAGAAAACAGCGAAACCGGAAATTTGAAAAACGAGGAAGGTATCATCATGCGTGAAAGTGGAATCCTGATGCCGGTGTCCAGCCTGCCCGGCCCTTATGGTATTGGCTGCTTTGGCGCCGAGGCGCTCAAGTTCGTGGACTTTCTGGCCGCTGCGGGCCAGCACATCTGGCAGCTGCTGCCCCTCAGCCCTACCGGCTACGGCGACAGCCCCTACCAGAGCTGCTCTGCCTTTGCGGGCAACCCCTATTTTATCGACCTCGACGCGCTCAAGGCCGACGGCCTGCTGACCGCTGCCCAGCTCAAGGCAGAGCCGTGGGGCACCGACCCGCTCTCGGTGGATTACGGCACCCTCTACACCAGCCGCTACAAGGTCCTGCGTGCGGCCTATGCCGCATGGCGGGAGAAGTACGCCGGACGCTTCGGCTGTGCCCACTATTACCCCGACGACTACTATGCGTTCACCCTCACGAATGAGAGCTGGCTGAACGATTACGCGCTGTACATGGCCCTCAAGACCGCCAACGGGATGAAGAGCTGGGCCGAGTGGCCCCGGGAGTACCGTCTGCGGGACGCCGGAGCGCTGGCAGGGTTCGCCGCCGGGCAGGAAGAGGAGATCGGTTTCTGGAAATTCTTGCAGTATGAGTTTGCAGTCCAGTGGAAGAAGGTCAAGGACTACGCAAACGAAAAGGGCATAAAGATCCTCGGCGACATCCCCATCTATGTCTCCGCCGACTCGGTGGACGCATGGGTGGGCGGCGAGCTGTTCGAGCTGGACGCGCAGGGCGGCTTTGCCCGCGTGGCCGGGTGCCCGCCGGATTACTTCTCCGCCGACGGCCAGCTCTGGGGCAACCCGCTGTATAACTGGCCATATCATAAACAGACCGGATATGCATGGTGGGTGCGCCGCGTCCGCCATGCCCTCGGGATCTACGACCTGCTCCGCATCGACCACTTCCGAGGCTTTGACACCTACTGGGCCATCCCGGCAGGCAGCTCCACCGCCCGCACCGGCAAGTGGGAGAACGGCCCCGGCATGGACCTGTTCCGTGCGCTGGAAGCGGCCCTCGGCAAGCTGCCCATCATCGCCGAAGATCTGGGCGACCTCGTGCCCAGTGTCCGCAAGCTGCTGGCCGACAGCACTTTCCCGGGCATGAAGGTCCTTCAGTTCGCCTTCGGCGGCGGCGACAACGAGTATCTGCCCCACAACCACGTCAAGAACAGCGTGGTCTACCCGGGTACTCACGACAACACCACCCTCACCGACTGGTGGGTGAACGCCGCCCCCGCCAAGGAGAAGGCCAACGCTGCCGCCTACCTCCACCTGACCCCCTGCAAGCCCACCGCCAAGGAAGTGGCAGCCGTCAGGACGGATGCCGCCCGCACCGCCCTTCTCCGCGCCGCCCTCGGCTCGGTGGCCGACCGGGCCATCATCCCCATGGCAGATTGGCTGGGGCTGGGCGCGGAGGCCCATTTGAACACCCCCGGCAAGCTGGGCGGCAACTGGGCATGGCGTGCCGCAGAGGGCTTCGATACGGCCCTGCTGGCCGGCCGCATTGAGGCCGAGTGTGCGGTCTACTGCCGCGCCAAGGAGCCGGTCGAAAAAGAAGAGAAGACCTCAAATTGACGGAATTGTAAAAAATCTTTTTGAAAATTGTGCGTTTTGCTGGTAAGCGCCCCGCCATCGTGATATAATCGAAAGAGACACAGTCGGGTATAAGAACTGTGCAAAGGCAGAGCGCCGGGAAGGAGAACCCGGCACGGAAGATGGGGAGAAACGCATGAAAAAGGAATGGACGGAACAGGACCTGCGGCAATTCGTCGAAAGTTCGCAGCCTGTGTTTCAGGATGTGAGCCTGACGCAGGTGGACGAGGATGCCGCACGCTGCTGGCAGGACGATGGTCTGATGGTGGACTACGAGCTGCGCGGCGGTCAGGTGGACTGTGTGCTGCGCCGCTGCGTTGTGGCAGACGGCAAGGTATGGCAGCTGCAGATGACTGCGCCGCTGGCAGGCAGCGACCTGCCCGAAGACCGGATGACCCCGCGGGAGCGGGAACTGTGCCGCGACGATATGAACCACGATTTCTTGTCGGGGGTGTTCAACCGCCGCTACTATGAGACGGAGTTCTGCACCAAGCTCGACGAATGGACCGACCGCCACCGCTGCGCTGCGCTGGCGCTGGTGTCCATCGACGACGCAGCAGCGCTTTCCGCCCGGGAGAACGACGCGGTCATGGGCCAGCTGGTCTGCTTCGTGGCGAACCAGTGGAAAAAGCACTTCGACCAGCCTGCCGAGCGGGTGGTCTGCCGCCTGAGCGACACCCTGTTTGCCATCGGCTGCGCCGACCGCACCCGCCGCGAGCTGGAAGAGGAGCTGAAAGCCATCTACGCCGGGATGCCCAAGGAGTGTGTGGCCTCGGTGGGACTGATGCGCCGGGTGCCCTTCACCCAGTCCATTGGCGTGGCCGGTACCCGCGAGGTGCGCTGCAAGAACTGGGACGCCCTCTATGACCTGTGCCAAAAGCGGCTGGCCGCTGCGCAGGCCGCAGGCGGCGACCGGGTCTACGACGACGAATAAGATGCATAAGATCCCCCTTTTGAGAGAGAATAGACTCAAAAGGGGGATTTTTGTATGGAAAACCAGAAAAACGACAACCTCAATATGCTGGAAGCCATCGTGCAGAACACCGAGATGGGAAAGAACACGCTCGACCAGCTGGTGCCGATGGCAGACAATGAGCAGTTCAAGGCGGAGCTTCTGCGCCAGCGCAACATCTACCGCCAACTCAATCAGGAGGCCCACGCGGCCATCGACGCCTGCGGCGGCTCGGCACAGGGCCAGAGCGCCATGGCGAAGCTCAACACCAAGGTGAGCATCGGCATGAAGACCATTACCGACAAATCCACCCGCAACCTCGCCGAGATGCTCACGCAGGGCAGCAGCATGGGGGTCATGGACTGCATCAAATCCCAGAAGGACTATCCCGACGCCGCGCCCGGGTCGAAGCGGCTGATGCAGAAGCTGCAGGATTTTGAGGAGGACAACCGGCTGAAGCTGGAACAGTATCTTTGAGGTTTTGCTGAAACTTCTGATGCAGCGATAGAAAAAACTCCTGCCGGACAATGCGGCAGGAGCTTTTTGCAGGTGCAGTTAGAGGGACTCGACCATTGCGGCGACGATTTTGGTCGCGGTAGCGACATACTCGCCGATGCTGAACTTCTTGACGACCAGCACTTCGTGGCCGTCCTCGTCAGCGTTGTCGCTCATGGCGCGGAGGATGACGCAGGGGACGCCGTTCTTGGCGGCGATCTGACTCACGGCTGCGCCCTCCATCTCCACGCAGTCGGGGGCGCATTTGGCCTCAATGGCGGCCTTGGTGGCGCTGTCGCCCACGAACAGGTCGCCGGTGGCGATCTTGCCCACCAGAGCCTTGACGCCTGCATCGGCGCAGGCCTTCTCAGCGGCGGCGATGAGGGCGGCGTCGCCGGTGTACTCCTTCAGGAAGGGCGGGTTCTGGCAGATCATATCCAGCTGGGCGTCGTGGTAGAGCACCGTCTTGCCGATGACCACATCACCGATGCCGATCTTGCTGGTCATGTTGCCTGCAATGCCGGAGAAGATGATCTTCTCGGCCCCGAACTTGGTGATGAGCACCTGCGTGGTGGCGGCGGCGTTGGCTTTGCCCATGCCTGCGCAGCAGACCACCACCTGCTTGCCGGCCAGCGTGCCCTTGTGATATTCCACGCCGCCGTAGGGTTCTACAGTGACGTTTTCCAGCTTGGCACAGAGCTGGTCTACTTCGTCGGGCATGGCGCCCATAATACCTAAAATCATATCAGACCTCGTTGTTTTGAATCGTGGTTGACACCTGCTGCAAGGCGGCAGATCGAAGAAATAAAAAGGGAAGCGGCTTCACGCGCCTGTGGCGCGGAGTTAGAGCGCGGTTACGCGGGGTTAAGTTCTCTTTTGCGTGCCAAAAGAGAACCAGAAAAGCACCAGCGATTTCGACGCGC